>Ga0210405_10000329_pt1 | contig 65880 bp, 42 predicted proteins | sample IncBWH11MmetaG_FD_155492 | JGI IMG/M metagenome (GOLD analysis project Ga0210405, IMG submission 155492) | Forest soil microbial communities from Barre Woods Harvard Forest LTER site, Petersham, Massachusetts, United States - Inc-BW-H-11-M | ecosystem: Environmental > Terrestrial > Soil >...
CTGTATCTGATCCGGTCGAGGGGCAGTGGAGAACGCGTGCCGGTTGAAACGGCGGACGAGCTGCAATCCAATTCCAGTGCTTCCCCTGAGCGTGCGTTCTCCTCCTCGGAAATCAAGAAATGGCTTCGCCGAGAGCTCGCCACGCTGAATCCCCGCGCCGCGGAGATGTTCGTTCTCCGCTATCTCGAAGGATTGAATAACCCTGAAGTTGCGCGGGCGATGAACACGTCTCAAGCCGTGGTGGCTGTGACCCTGCATCGTGCTCGCGCCCGACTAAAGAAGGGCCTTCAGCGCTTTATGAAAGGTGCATCATGAAATTATTTCGAACGAAGCAAGACGCCCGGCTTGATCAGGCGATTTCCGAACTTCGCGGTGAACAAATCGATGCCAAGACGCTTTCTGCGTCGGCCGAGCGCGTGTGGCAGCGATTGCAAACAGCCGAAGGCCAGGAAGCCGCAACCAGTGCTCTGCAGCCTATCCGTGGCTGCGCCGATATTCGTTCTCTGCTGCCGGCATTTCAACAGCGAGAACTTCCTCCGGCGCGCGCGGCAATCGTGGAAGATCACCTGCGGGAATGCGTCTCGTGCCGTTCCTTTATTACCGGCCGCGGGATTGATGGCGCGACGAGCGTCGGCTGGCGCATGGAGCCGGCGTCACGCGGTTTCCAGTGGAGCGTTGCCAGACTATCCTTCGCGGCAGCAACAGTTGTCTTGTTGTTTGCTTTGGTCTGGACCGGGCGCAGCTGGTATTTCGCAGGCCCTCCTGGCTACCGCGCACGGATTGATTCCATTGAAGGGCAAGCGTATCGCATTGGCCCTGCTGGTGAGCGCGCGTTGAAGTTAGGTGACGAAGTCGGCGAAGGTGAATTCGTTCGCACGGCCGCCAATTCGCATGCCAAGGTGCGGCTCTTCGAGGGCTCCGAAGTGGAAATGAATCAGCGCGCAGAATTGGCGGTGAGCGCCAGCCGTCGCGACACAACCATCCATCTCGACCAGGGCAGCATTATCGTGCAAGCCGCGAAGCGCCACACCGGGCACCTGTACGTTAGCGCTCCGGATTGCACGGTAGCCGTCACTGGAACGGTTTTTTCGGTAAATTCCGGCACCAAAGGGTCGCGCGTGACCGTGATTGAAGGAGAAGTCCGCGTTCAACACGCCGGGACGGAGTCCATTCTGCACTCGGGCGATGAGGTGGCAACAACGCAGAGCGTTGGCCTTGTTCCGGTCCGCGAAGAGATTGCATGGAGCAGCGACCTGGATCACGAGCTGGCATTACTTGCGGAATTCTCAAAGCTGCGAACGAAATTGGAGGAAATCCGGACGCCCGGTCCGCGGTATGAAAGCAAAATTCTTCCTTTGCTGCCGGCGGATACTGTCCTGTATATCGGCATTCCCAATCTTGGAGAGGCGCTTCAACAGGCAAATCAAATCTTCCAGCAACAGCTCTCGCAGAGCAAAGTTCTGCAAGAGTGGTGGAACAAAAGCGGCAACTCGAATCAGCATCCCACACCCCAAGAGTTGATTGAACAGATTCACCTCATCAGCCAGTATTTAGGCGACGAAGTGGTGATTACGGTCAGCGGAAGCTCCGCCCCGAACGAGCATGGCCCCGTCCTGCTGGCCGAAGTGCGGCAGCCTGGACTGAAGGATTATTTGCAGAATCACCTTGCGGATACCTTTACGAAGGCGGAAGGCAAAGTCAATTTGCTTGTCGTGGACCCACAGTCGCTCTCCTCGCTCGCTGGCGATGAGCGCGGAATGATCATGCTTGTCCGGCCGAACATGCTTGTCGCCGGCGGTGACGCGGCCTCGGTGCGGGAGATGAGCGCACAGCTCGACGCAGGTACAACTCTCTTCGCGGGGACGGATTTTGGCCAGCGAATCGCCGCCGTCTACAGCCGGGGCACGGAAACTCTGTTCGCTGCGAATCTCGGCCAGATTTTAAACCGCGCGCATACCCAGCCAGGAGAATCGAAGGCACTGCGGAACAGCGGCTTTAATGACATAAAGTATTTGATCGCGACGCGCGGGGAGTCTTCCAGTCAAGGAGACAATCGGATTACTCTGGAGTTCAGCGGCCAGAGGCGCGGCATTGCCTCCTGGCTGGCTGCCCCAGCTCCGATGGGTTCGCTGGACTATGTTTCCTCGAACGCAGGTGCGGCGGTTTCTTTCGTTGCGAAACAGCCGGCGCTCATGCTGGATGACATTTTCAGCACCATCGGCGCTTCCGACCCCAACTTCAACAAAAGTCTGGCGCAGACAAATTCGGAACTCGGCCTGAACCTTCGCGACGACTTGGCGAGGGTGCTGGGCGGGGAACTGACGCTGGCTCTCGATGGGCCGGTTCTTCCCACGCCTTCGTGGAAAGCAGTTGTCGAGGTCAACGATCCAGGAGCCCTTCAGGTTGCCATAGATAAGCTGGTGCAGAGTTTTAACCGGGACGCGCAAAAGTCGAACCAGCCGGGCGTAACGCTCAATCAGGCGCAGGCCGGTGGGCGAACGTTCTACACCATTCAATGGCAAGGTGCAGGGCTTTCGAGCGAGTGCGACTACACCTTCGCGGACGGGTATATGATCCTGGCGCCTTCGCGCGCGCTGCTCCTCGCGGCGCTGCAAACTCACGCAAACGGCACATCACTGGCTCGTTCGGCTTCGTTTCGCGCTCTCCTTCCCAGTGACAACCAGGCGAACTTTTCCGCGATGATGTATCAGAATCTCAGCCCGATTCTGAAACCGCTGGCCTCCCAGATTACTTCCGGGCAGTTGGCGCTCCTTGAGCAGTTGGCGGCTGACGCAAAACCGAGTGTATTCTGTGCTTATGGGGAAAGTGATCGCATCGAAGTGGCAAGCAGCGGCAAGCTCTTTGACTTGAATCCAAGTCTTCCAACCTTGATCCACTTGCTGGGTTTGTCAGATCATGGAACTTCGCGCCAAGCCAATCCGTAGTGATTGGTAGATGATGAACCCTACGATTGAGCTCAATGGGCTCGAAGTACAACTCGGCAGCCGGACGATCCTTCACGGACTGACGGGCGTTTTGAAGAGTCGCGCCATTGGGCTGCTCGGACCCAACGGCGCCGGCAAGTCGACGCTCATCAACACCCTCTTAGGTTTTCACTCCCCGTCCAAAGGGAGCGCCCGCGTGCTCGGGCTGGACTCCCACGCCAACGGCAAGGAGCTGCGATCTCTTGTCGGCTACATGCCCGAGAACGACGCTTTCATTTCAAAAATGTCCGGGGTCCGCTTTGTGCGCTACATGGCAGAAATCTCCGGCCTTCCCCCAGCTCAAGCGATGGAGCGCGCACACGAAGCTTTCGTCTATGTTGGGTTAGGCGAAGCGCGGTATCGCCCGGTGGGCACGTATTCTCTCGGGATGAAACAACTGGCGAAGTTTGCCCAGGCGATTGCGCATGGCCCCAAGGTCCTCATTCTGGACGAACCAACGAATGGCATGGACCCGCCTGCGCGCAAGCGCTTGATTGAACTTATTCGCGAAATCCGGGAGGCTAGTGATATTTGCCTGCTGCTTTCCTCGCATCTTCTCCGCGACGTGGAAGAAACCTGCGATGAGGTGCTGATCCTGCGGAACGGGCAAATTGCCTCGATCTGCAACCTCGTCGAAGAGCGGCGCGCCAATCGGAAGTTCCTCGAGTTGGAAACGATTGGCGCCGAGGCCACATTTACGTCGACGCTCGAGGGCCTCGGCTGCGAGTGCGCGGTTTTCACCAACGGCCGCATCAAGGTGGTTATGCCGGACAGCGTGGAAATCAGGGAGGTATTCAAGGTCGCGGCGGACAAAGGGGTGCAGATTCGCCGGATGAATCACCGGCGCGATTCGTTGGAAGATATCTTTCTCAGTGCCATGGAACAAACGGGAGCGGCTGATGGCCGTATATAAGCGCAGGTATAATTCCTACACGGGTTCGCTGACGGCCCCATGGTCGCGGTTTTTTGTCCTCACCCGTTATGCTTTCGCCGACCTGTTCAAATCCCGCTTCTTCGTTATTCTATTGATCCTCAGCCTCGTTCCAACGCTGTTTTTCGCCGGCTACATTTTCATCGCCAACAACAAAACGGCGCAATTGCTCATGCAATTGCGCTCCGCGGGTTTGTTCACGGTGGAAACTCAATACTTCATGGTCATCATGATCGTGCAGACGCAGCTAGCCTTTCTCTTGAACTGCTGGGTTGGCCCCGTCTTGATCGCGGGAGATCTGACCAACGGCGCCCTGCCGCTTTTTCTGAGCCGGCCTTTCAGCAGGGCCGAATACGCTCTTGGAAAACTCGCCGTGCTGGGCCTATTGCTGTCTGCTGTCACTTGGGTTCCCTGCTTGCTTTTATTCAGCTTGCAGGCTGGGCTGGCCAAGAGCGGCTGGATCTGGCCGCACTTGTGGATGATTATTCCGATCGTATTGTGCTCTGCGATTTGGATCCTGATGCTTTCCCTTCTTTCTCTTTCGGTGTCGGCTTGGATAAAATTGCGAATTGTCGCTACGGGAGTGATCTTCATCTCCTTTTTTGTCCCCGCGGGCCTCGGCGAGATGTTCAACGCCATCATGGGCACCTATTGGGGCCGGCTGCTGAATTTCTCGGATATGTTCCGGCTGATCTTGGCGAAAGGATTTCGCGAGCGAACCGTGCCACTAGGCTCGTCTGGTTTGAACGAAATTCCGGTTCCAGCAGCCTGGGGCGTATTGATTTTCGTTTGCCTGCTTTCGCTGGTCATCCTCAATGCGCGCTTGCGCGCCCGCGAGACGGTGCGCGGATGACCCGGGACGCCCGCCAAATCGTATTCGAGAATGTCTCCAAGTTTTACGGTGAAGTCTTAGGCGTGAACAAAGTGAGCTTCTCCCTTGGGCCGGGGATCACAAGTCTCGTCGGCCCCAACGGCTCCGGCAAGACCACGCTGATGAACTTGCTGACGGGCCTGATCAGGCCTTCTCAAGGCGCCATTTACGTTCTCGGCCTTACCCCGCACCAACCCATCGAGTTCTTCCGGCAAGTCGGATACTGCACGCAGTTTGATTCCTTCCCTCCTGGCACGAAGGGCTACGACTTCATTTATTGGCCGCTGCGTCTTCATGGTTTTGGCCGCGACCAGGCTGCGAAGCTCACGAACGAAGCCCTGGAGCGCGCCGGCATGGCGCAAGTGGCACGGCGCAAAGTGGCGGGTTATAGCAAAGGGATGCGACAGCGCATTCGCCTGGCGCAGGCCATTGCCCATCATCCGTCCGTGTTAGTTCTCGACGAACCGCTCAACGGCCTTGATCCGATGGCGCGCGCGGAATCGATCGCGCTCTTCGAAGCGATTGCCAAGCAAGGGATGCACGTTATCATTTCCAGCCATATTTTGGAGGAAGTCGATCGGATTTCCGACCGCGTCGTGTTGATGAGCAGCGGCTACGTTGTTGCGGAAGGACAGATTCGCGAGGTTCGCAGGGAAGTCCGCGATCATCCCATGCAGATTCTTGTCCGTTGCTCGAATGCAGCGCGGTTGGCGGCGGCGGCGTTCGAACTCGATCACGTTGTCGAGGCCAAGATTCTGAATGATGGCCATGGCGTGCTGGTGCGCACGCGCGATGCGGAGCAGTTCTATCTTTTGCTGAACAAGATCGTTTCCGGGGGTCTCGTCGAAGTCGATGCCGTTGCACCCGCCGACGACGACGTCAACTCGATCTATCAATATCTCATCGGATCGGATGGCGGACCAGCATGAGCGCCCAAGACTTAGTCGCGCGGGCCCAGAAGTGGTCGAAAGAACAACCTTGGCGGCTCTTTGGGAGCCAGATCTCCATCCTCGTCCGCAACGAGGTTCGCCGGAACCTGTTTACGCGCCGCAGAATTTGGATCTATCTGCTCGCATTTATTCCGGCGCTCATCATCCTGACTCACGACATCTTCGACAGGTACAACATCGACCCTGCCCAAATAGAGCAAGACACTCTAGTCCTCGCGGGAATCGTGCAGCTCTACTATTTCCGGCTGGGCATCTTCTTCGCTTGCATGGCGATCTTTACGTGGCTATTCCGCGGCGAAATGGTTGAACGCACTCTCCACTATCAATTTCTCGTCCCGGTAAGAAGAGAAGTCCTGGTGGTAGGAAAGTTTCTTGCCGGCGCGATCGTTGCCATCGCGCTCTTTGAAACTGCCATCCTTGCTTGCTTCTGCCTCACGTATAGCCGCTTTGGGACGGCGGGCAAGTCGTATGTTTTCGATGGGCCGGGCCTCGGGCAGGTGGGTTCCTATCTCCTGGTGACGGCTCTAGCTTGTGTCGGCTATGGCGCCGTGTTTCTCGCTCTCAGCCTTCTCTTCAAGAATCCGATTATCCCCGGAGTGGTGATTATGGGGTGGGAAGCGATTGCCCCAATCTTTCCCTCCTGGGCCCAAATGCTCAGCGTCACTTTTTATCTGAAGCATCTCTGTCCCGTCAGTCTACCCATCACCGGCCCCTTGGCTATTTTCACTATCGTGGCCGAACCCGTCTCTCCATTCATTGCCATCGCAGGCCTAGTCTGTCTCTCCATTGCAATTCTTGCTCTATCGTGTTTCCTCATTCACCGAATGGAGATCACTTACACGGCTGAGTAAGTTCGACCAAGACATACGTGGTTTTTGGTAAAATCTGACGTCATCGGTGCAGGCAACTGGAAATACGCGCCGACGTGCACGGCGAGTCGTTACCGATATCGCTTCCATCTGTTTCAGCGCCCCGATCATCTCCACTTCGCTCTACTTCCACTTCGCCATGCCTCGCCCCACAAAATCTGAAAATCATATACACTTTTGCGCGGGATGAGGACCTTAGGTCGTGATCCCCTGAGCCTGCGAGCCGCCAAATATCCGCTGGACGCAAGTTGGAGGACGCTCACATCACCTCTCGACAGTACGGCGAACGCAACCGTTGATGATGGGTTTGCTAGAGCCGGCGATGCAGTGGATGGCCAATCGAAATCGGTGGATGGAGTGTTTTTCAGCTCTGAGCAGACATAGCAAGAGTTGTGAGGCCAGCAGCGCATCTGCAGAGGCGACTCCGTGACGATCCTCGACGACGATAGGCTTTTCCCAGCTAACCCAAACACACGCGCCGTCGCCAGGCGACTTTATAGCCGCGTACGCGCCTTGCCGATTGTCAGCCCGCACGGCCACACGGATCCTCGTTGGTTCGCCGAAGATGAACCCTTTTCGGACCCAGCGAGCTTGTTCGTCGTCCCTGACCACTACATCTACCGCATGCTTTACAGCCAGGGTATCGCGCTCGAGCAACTGGGGATCGGATCAAAGTCTCTTGAGGATCCCAGACGTGTCTGGAATATTTTCGCGCAGAATTATTATCTTTTCCGCGGGACACCAACGAGATTGTGGCTGGATTTCGCTTTCCAGGAGCTCTTTGGTTTGGATGCGCGCCTTACTCCTGAAAACGCCGATGAGTATTATGACGCGATAATGGAAAAACTGAAGACACCGGCGTTTCGTCCTCGGGCGCTTTACCAACGATTCCGACTTGAGGTATTGGCGACGACGGATTCGCCGCTCGATTCGCTTTCTCATCATGAAGCCATCCGAGAATCAGCCTTCAAAGGACGGATCATACCGACTTTTCGGCCTGACCCAGTGGTCGACCCCGATTTTCCAAACTTTGTGGAGAATCTCGCGTGCTTGGGGCGCATGACGGGCACAGACACGGCCAGTTGGCAAGGTTATCTTTCCGCATTGCGGCAGAGGCGTATGGAGTTCAAGGCACTCGGTTGCACAGCGACGGACCACGGCCACCCCACGGCCGCGACCGCCGACTTGAACCCTAATGCGGCGGCTCGGCTATATCAAAAAGTAGCTTCGGGCAAAGGCGATCCCGGCGAGCGTGAATTGTTCCGCTCTCAAATGCTCACCGAAATGGCGGCCATGAGCCTCGACGACGGACTGGTCATGCAAATTCATCCGGGGAGTTTCCGCAATCACAACGTGGAGGTGTTCCGTCGCTTCGGACGGGATGCCGGCGCGGACATTCCCACGCCCACCAACTACGTGCATGCGCTGCGGCCGCTGCTTAACCGCTTCGGCAACGAGTCCGCCCTCACGCTCATTGTGTTCACGCTCGATGAATCGACATACAGCCGTGAACTCGCTCCGCTTGCCGGACACTATCCATGCCTTCGCTTAGGGCCGGCCTGGTGGTTCCATGACAGTCCCGAAGGCATCATGCGTTTTCGTGAATACACAACAGAAACCGCCGGTTTCTACAATACTGTCGGTTTCAATGACGACACACGGGCGTTTCTCTCGATTCCCGCGAGACACGATGTGGCTCGTCGCGTCGATTGCTCCTTTCTCGCGCGCCTGGTTGCGGAGCATCGAATCGAAGAGGACGAAGCAAACGAGGTCGCCTCAGACCTGGCCTACGGGCTCGCGCGAAAGGCTTACAGGCTGTAGGAGCAGAAGCGCACTCTTTCATGAGGATCTTGGTACGATATGGAATGTTGGCCGCCAAACCATGCTGCAAGAGCGACGCAAGCAGCGCTGCAACGCGGATGAGCTTGGGGAACAAGGAACCAGTTCTAAAATGAGCCTTTTTTTCGAGACCGGAAGCGAGCAATCGGATCTCTCCGTCGTTGACCTGGAGGAAGGACTGTTTCAGGCTTTGCGAGCGCTTGGCCGGCGCGATCGCGTCCTGGCGATCCCTCCCGACATGAGCCGGTTGCACTCACGTGCCGGCGACTTAACCAGAAACGCCTATGAATTTTACGGAGAGCGGCTCAGCGCGGTCTTGCCGGCGCTTGGCACGCATGCTCCCATGACGCGGAGCCAGATCGCCAAAATGTTCGGCGGCGTACCGTTCGATTTGTTCCACGCGCACAACTGGCGAAAGGATGTCGTCACGCTGGGGGAAGTGCCCGCCGAGTATGTGCACGAGCAATCGGAAGGCAAGCTGAACTACTCCTGGCCGGTGCAAATCAACCGCATGCTGGTCGAAGGCGGATTCGATCTAATCCTCTCCATCGGACAAGTGGTTCCGCATGAAGTGATCGGAATGGCGAACTATAACAAGAATATTCTTGTAGGCACCGGCGGACCGGACAGCATCAACCGGAGCCATTTCCTCGGCGCCGTGTACGGCATGGAGCGGATTATGGGACGCGCGGACAATCCAGTCCGGCGAGTCCTGAATTATGCTGCGAAGCAATTCATCCAACACTTGCCTGTTGTTTACGTCCTAACGGTTGTGGGAAGAAACGAAGACGGCCGATTGGCAGTCCGTGGACTCTACATAGGCGATGATGAGGAGTGCTTTCATAAAGCTTCGGAACTAAGCCTCAAGGTCAACTTTTTCATGCTTGACGCTGAAATTCGCAAGGCGGTGGTCTATCTGGATCCAGAAGAATTGAAGAGCACGTGGCTGGGCAACAAAGCGATATACCGGACTCGCATGGCGCTTGCCGACGGCGCCGAACTCATTGTCCTCGCTCCGGGAGTAAAGGACTTCGGGGAAGATGCCACGATTGACAAGCTGATCCGGAAGTACGGATATTGCGGCACGCCCGCCACCCTCAGAGCCGTCGAGAATGATCCGGAACTCGCCGACAATCTCGGCGCTGCCGCCCACCTCATCCACGGATCATCCGAAGGACGCTTCCACATTACGTATTGCCCCGGGGGTCTCACCCGCGAAGAAATATGTGGTGCAGGATTCGGCTACGCGGATCTCGAAAGCATGGAGAAAAAGTACGACCCCCAAAAATTGAAGTACGGCAACAACCAAGTGGATGGTGAAGAGGTCTTCTTCGTGCCCAACCCTGGCCTGGGGCTCTGGGCTTACCGTGGGCGCTTTGATGATTAGGACAATGGAGTGAGACCGTTTGGCCTTCAAACTTGAATCGGACAGGTATTCATCGTTTTCTTGCTGGAAAATGATTGAAAGGAATTGAGCGCAGCGCGAAAGGGATAATGGATCAAGTGAACCCTTCTCTGGGAGGCCTTTCCGGGAGGACCGCCGTTGTCATTGGCGGGACTTCCGGCATCGGGCGCGTGCTTGCTCTCGGATTGGCCGCTGCCGGAGCAGACGTCGTCGCATCTGCCCGGCGCATCGAACAAGTGGAATCGACGGCCCGTGAAATAGAATCCCTGGCGCGCCAAACTTTGCGAATTGCCTGTGACGTGTGCGATCGCGGTTCCCTGGAGAACCTCCTGGCGAAAACGATTGAAAGCCTTGGCAAAGTGGACATCCTGGTGAACTGCGCAGGCAAAATCAAGCGCGCACCCACGATCGACTTTCCGGAGGAATCCTGGCGGGAAATCCTGGACATAAATCTCACCGGCACGCTCAGGGGCTGTCAAATATTTGGCAAGCACATGCTGGAGCGCGGCTACGGCCGGATCATCAATATCGCCTCGCTGAATACATTTGTTTCCTTGACCGAAGTCGCTGCCTATGCCGCCAGCAAAGCCGCCGTGGGAGCTCTTACCAGATCATTGGCAGTTGAATGGTCGAGCCGCGGAGTGCTCGTAAACGCCATCGCACCCGGCGTTTTCCATACGCCTCTTAACTCGGATCTGCTCGATAACACGAATCGCGGCCGGGAGCTGTTGGCGCGCACTCCCATGGGTAGGTTCGGGAAGGCAGAAGAATTGGTGGGAGCTGCGGTGTATCTCGCCTCTGATTCTGCATCCTTCACCACCGGTCAAATCTTGGTAGTGGACGGGGGTTTCTTGGCGAGCGGCGTAAATCAGTAAGTGTGCCGCGAATCGATTCGCAAAATGGGCAGGCAGGCGGTTATTTGGCTATCGAATGAACAACCACGTGTAATGCCAGGCCAAGTCTGCAGAATCCGAGGAACTTTTCTATTCGGGGATGACTTCAATCGCGCTGATCGAAGGGTAGTTCACGGCCGGGGTGAAGTAGATCTCGATCTTGCCCTGCGGCGTGGGTTCAATATGTTGGAAGGTTTTGACCAACGGCTCGGAGCCGGCTTCCCGGAAAATATCAAATCCTTTCAAAAGCATCGATCCGTTGCACGAGACATCGAACACACGGCTGCCTACGCCTCCAATGCCGCCATTCTGAACGCCAAACCAGTGCTCCATAAAGTACAGCTTCAAAGTATATTTGCCGCCCGTCGCAACAGGCACCACGTAATGGAAGTGCCCAAAGCGATGCCATTCATAAAGGCGGCCATCGGCGACTTTCGACAGATCACCTCCGAAACTACTGAGACGCCCGCCGAAAAAGTAACGGTCCGGCATCCAAACATTCTCATTGGAATCGCGGAAGGGGGAGTGTCCGGCGACGATCCTGACCGGAAGCATGCGGTGCGGAGCGCTTGGCAGAATTTCCACCGCATTTACAAATGCCTCAGCAGTCGCGAAGTCCAGATGAATCGTTCCGTCGCTCGCGGGCGCGACATCCGTAAGTACTTTGGTGGTGGCAATGTCGTCCCCGCCCGCGTCGTCCACCACATCCATGTTTGTGGCGGGGTCGCCATTGATCGAGAAACTCACGTTGCGACTGGCTTCTTGTAGCCCCGACGTTTCAGCGAACAGCAGATGAACCTCGTAAGTTCCCGGCGGGACGGGAAAATTACAATGAAAGATGCCGCGCCGCCCGCTGGAAAAAAGCAGCGGATCTTCAGTGCCTTGAATAGCGTGGCCCGCAACGGAGAAGGAGCTTCCTCCTGAGCAGAAATGATCGCTTTCCCAGGTAGAACCACCGCGATCTACGTAGGGGGTGGAAGCCCTGCCCATCATCGCGCGAAGAATTTTCTCGGAAGTGTAGCTCGGAGCAGCAGCGACGACGGTCGGCGGCGAACTTTCGTGCCCGCTTCTCCCGCCCCATTTCTTCCAGGCAAAAACCGATAGAACAAATACGGAAATCGCAACAAGAGCGGCCGCCATTGCCATTCCAATCCGGGGCCTGAACTTTATTCCCGATTCGGCGCCATCATGGTTTTCCGGGGCCTCGTCTGGTTTTGCCTCCCGCAGTGGCAGGGCGAGATTATCTTGCTCCTCTTCCGGCTCGCCGTTCTTTCTAGATGGAAGTCTATCGAGAATTTGGCCGTTCTGGCTCTCATCGAGTTTGGATTCGCCCCTTGCCGATTCGAGGTCGGCGGTGTGAGTAAACTTGGGAACATAGTGGCCAGGAGGCAGGCAGATATGCACGGCGTGTCCGGCGCCAGCGCTTCTATAATAATCTTCGAGCCGCTTTCGCAAGGCATGAGCGGTGACGCGTACAATGGTATCCACTTGCGGATCAAAAGATTCCGGGCGCCCCAAGGCGTGCACCGCAATGCTGTACTCCTTGATTTCGTCGACGGCTCCTTCGAAGTACTTTTCGCAAACGTATGTCAGAAGCCGAACGTGGTTGTTCGTCCGCCCCAATACCCCGGACGACAATACGTCATCTACTTCAGCCCGCTCGGCCTCAAGCTTGCTGATCACCGGTTGCAAGTTCTTATCCCCTCGAAGAATCTCTGCCCGAGTCAGGGTCCCAGCGGACAGGGGAAGTATAACTCACTTTTTGGGGTGCGAGCTCGAACGAAAGCACTTGATTCCTCATGGGGTTAGAGTGGATTCAGTTCGCAAAGCAGACACGTTCTCCCTACATCTGGCCACATAGACTCTCACTGTGAATTCACGGTTAGCTAACTTCCTAGCTCGCCCGTCACTTTGCTTAATTGCATTGATTTCCGTTCCGCGCGGCTTCTGGAGCGGCAACTCCCGGCCCCGCCGCAAGACGGTATTCTCGCATGAGCAGCAAACGAAAACGTGAACCGCCACTGTCCGCTGGACTATAGAGTTGCGCTCGGAAAGCCACCGAAGCTGGGTTTCGTTTCAAAACATGATGGAGGGATCACAATCATGTCCACGGGACTAGAACTCACGAAAGACCCCCGACATTCAGGGCCTATTTCCGGCAATGCGCGATGGGGGGTGCTGTTCTCATTCCTTTTGGCCACCATCGCACCGACGGTGCGTGCCCAATGGACACCGTCTTGGAGTGACGAATTCAACGGCCCAGTGGGATCTTTTCCCGATCCCACGATCTGGACTTACGACGTTGGAGGAGGTGGCTTTGGCAATGCCGAATTGGAAACCTATTGCGCCGCGGGTTCCAATGCCGCACCCTGCAATGCTGCCACGCCGAACGTTTTCATGGATGGCAACGGCAACCTGGTCATTCGCGCGATCAGGACTCCGAGCGGCACGTGGACATCCACGCGCATGAAGACGGAGGGTCTGCAACAGTTTCAATATGGCCGCATTGAAGCGCGGATCAAGTTGACCGTCGGCGACGGGCTGTGGCCGGCTTTTTGGATGCTGGGAACAAACATTAACTCCGTGGGCTGGCCGAACTGCGGCGAGTCCGACATCATGGAATGGGTTCCACAATACACGGCTACCACAACTTCATCCACCGATCATGGGCCGGGTTATTCCGGTGGGAGCGGAATTGGCGCGCGATACACCTTTCCGAATAGTGGTCAAGTCAATGATGTGGGCTATCACACCTACGGCGTCGTATGGTCGCCCTACCAGATGCAGTTCTACAGGGACGACTGGACCAAGCCGTTTTTGACGGTCACGCCGACCTTCATCCCTCCTGGAAGCCAGTGGGTATTCAACCACCCGTTCTTCATTCTCTTAAACGAGGCAATTGGCGGCAATTTCCCCAGACCAGGGCCGGATATCTCGACACCAAATCCCGCCGATATGTTGGTTGATTACGTGCGTGTATTCACTTGGGATGCCGGCTCACCTAACACGCCCCTCGGATTATTGGCGAAACCAAAGGCCAGCAATCAAATCGATCTCCACTGGGAACCCGACAACCATGCCGGCGGATTCTTCGCGCCGGACGCTTACGATATTTACGCCAGCATCACCCCGGGCTTGCATCCCTCGTTCAGTAACCTGCTCGTTCAGCATTTTCATGGCGTCCACTACATGCATCAGGGCCTAAACCCAGGCACTACTTATTACTATCAGGTTCGAGCGGTCAGCCTTGGGGGAGAATCAACCTCCTCGAACGAAGCTTCAGCTACGACTGAGCCCTTTGGCGATGGGGCGGGAATGGCCATTAACGCGGGTGGTTACGCGGTCGAGAATTTTGCCACCGACACGTTTTCGGCGGGAGGATTTACGAACTCCCACAACGGAGTGGTGATTGATACTTCCGGGGTGACGGACCCTGCGCCGCAAGGAGTCTACGAAACCGAGCACTGGGGTGCGAGCGACTGGGCCATCCCCAATCTCAATCCGGGAGCCGTTTATACTTTGCGTTTGCACTTCGCGGAGAACACCTTCTCGGCCTCTGGCAAACGCCTCTTCAACGTGGTGGTGAATGGCCAGCAAGTGTTAAACGACTTCGACATTTTCGCGACCGCTGGGGCGATGAGCAAAGCCGTCGTCGAATCGTTCACCGTCAGGCCGGACGAGAACGGTGTTCTGGCTATACAGTTTGTCCCGGGATCGGCAGACCAGCCAACCATTTGCGGCATTGAGTTAATTCCTGCGGGCTCCGACGAAGCGAAAGGCCCCATGCTTGTCACCGGCAGTACTGGCGGGACGACCACCAGCATCGCCATTAATGCAGCCGGCCCTGCCGTTGGTTCGTTTCTCGCCGATACCGACTTTGCCGGCGGTAGAAAGGGCTCTTCCAGCAGCTTCGTTGATATTTCCGGGGTAACTGATCCGGCTCCAGAACAGGTCTACCAGACGCAGCGGGTCGGAACTGGCGTGGGATCCTTTGGATATTTCATCCCCGGTTTGATCCCGGGGGCAACCTACAAGTTGCGCTTGCACTTCGCCGAGGGGTTTTTCAAGACGCCTGGAAACCGCGCGTTTAATGTGGCGATCGATGGGCAGGTGGTTTTGAATAACTTTGACATCGTGGCCGCCGCAGGCGCAGCCAATAAGGCCGTGATCAAGGAATTTTCGGTGAACGCTGATCGTTCCGGCTTGGTTATGCTGCAATTCTTGGTCGGGTCCGCGAACTTGCCTAGCCTTCGCGGTATCGAACTAATTGAAACTGCGCCACCGGCGTCCGAGCAGCAACCCCAATAGGGCCGTTGTCGTAGGGGCGATTGGCGCGCCGCATAGTGAGTGATACAGGGCCTCTTTGCCCAAACCGCCATAGGGATTCATTTTCTACAGCCCGGCACTGCCAAAACTAACTGTGAATTCACGGTTGGCTAACTTCCCAGAGGAAGGGCAACACTGTTTTACTCGCTCATCGAATAAGTTGATTCACCCCATTTGTGGTGCAGCTTCCTGAACCGCCAAATTGGCGGCCGGTCAGAGGAGCAGTTTGGCTATAGGACTGTAATGCCGCCCTAGGAGTGACCCAAATGACTGTGGCGCGCCCGAAAAATCATAACTCGAACATTCGCTGCGGGACCACAAAACGCCTTCGTTCGGCAGCGGGCAGCGTCCTGACGATCCTCTTTGCCGCGATGCTATTTTCTGGCGCGGAGTTCGCTGCCGCTCAAGACATATTTGGCCGGATCGTGGGGACGGTCACGGACCCGTCCGGGGCGACTGTTCCAAACGCGCAAGTCGCGATCACGAATGAGGCAACGCAGATTGCTCGCACCGTTGCGGCGGACAAGGATGGGTACTATGTCGCGGAAGAATTGCCCGCGGGCACTTATACGGTGACCGTCAAGCAATCAGGTTTCAAGGCCACCACAAAAATTGGGAACGTCCTGGTAGCCGGTGGCCGTCTGACAGTGGACTTGAGTCTGGAAGTCGGCTTGGTGACGGAAACAGTAACTGTAACTGCGACCGGAGATACAGTGAATACAACATCGGGCGAAATCTCGACCACCATCACGGAGCAGCAAGTACAGAATATGGCCTTGAACCAGCGGCACTACGAATCGCTCATTTCTTTGGTTCCCGGCGCGGCCCTCCAGAGTTCGGGCACTAACCCCGCCGCCTTGACAACAAATTATAATACCAGTGTCGCGGTTACCAACGGACAACGAGGGGACGGGCAGAACTTCAGCGTGGACGGCGGGTTTAACTTGGACTCCGGCTCGAACAACAGCACGTTCAATCAGGTCGGTATTGATTTCATTCAGGAAGTGGACGTGCAGACTTCGAACTATGATGCTGAGTTTGGGCGCTCTGCTTCCTCCACGATCAACGTAGTGACGAGAAGCGGGGGAAGTCAATATCACGGCGGAGGCTTTGAATTCGTACAGAACAATACTTTTAATGCAGAGAATAAGGGCACCAAACTGACGAATCCGACTGCCACGGGCTACTCGGCCGTGCCCCCGTTTCATTACAACGACTTTGGATGGGACCTTGGCGGCCCCATCCCGTATATCCAGCCGAGAGGCAAGCTGTTTTTCTTTGCCGGGCAGGAGTGGAAGAAGCTTCGCGGGTTGATCCCGGGTGGGCCGGCTGCCTCGGCTCAAGAGACGTTTCCCACGGCAACGGAAGCGGCAGGCAACTTCACCGACATTTACAATGGGGGTGCGGCGGGCGGACTCACGCTAAAAACGCCGGCTGTAATCCCCGCGAGCTGCAGTGGGGGTGTTCTCTATACAGCGCCGAATGTCATCAACCCCACTTGTATCAGCGGCGACGGCGCAGCCATTGCGGCGCTCTACACGTCGGCGGCCAAATTGTCTGTGCAGGGAGCTTTGCCCACTTCGACCAATACCAACAACATGACGTTCAACCTCGCGACCCCGTTTAACATTCGCGAGGACATCATTCGCGTGGATGAACACCCCAACGAAAAACAGAGTATTTATTTCCGGTATCTCCACGACTACGTTGACATCTATGCTCCTTTTTCGACCTTCAACGCCGGGCCGCCCTCGACCGTTCCGGTGGACCCGGACACGCGCCATCGTCCCGGATATAACTATCAAATTGGGTGGGTTTATGTGATCAGGCCGACCCTGATCAATGAAGTCAAATTCAACGCCGACTGGCATAAGCAAAGGACACCGCTCCAAGGCACCGCCTGGATGAAGACTCCTTACGGGTTCAAGTTCATCCCGCCACTGGGAAACCCAACCACGTTCCCCGATGGGCTTCCGACGATGAGCTTCACGGCGGTCACCAATTTTCCGACGGCCGCACCGGCCGGGGTGAATGGTCCAGCGCCGAACTTCCTTGCGTCTCCCACGACGGACATAAATCCGGCGGATAACGTCACGTGGCAGAAGGGGAGTCACTCGCTGAAATTCGGAGCGGAGTTCGCACGGAACCGCAAGACGCAGAACTCGCGCACGAACTTCGACGGCACTATCAATTTCAGCCCAACTGCTGGCGTGATCACTGCAGCTACGCCCAACGGAAACTCGACCGGGGATCCCTTCGCTGACGCGCTCCTGGGGAACTTTAACACCCTCGGTCAAAGCTCGGCCGTTACCGTGGGCCAATTCCGATTCAACGATTTTGAGTCGTACGTGCAGGATACGTGGAAGGCGACGCGCAAACTCAGCCTAGTCCTGGGTGTCCGATTCATATACACCACGCCTACGTATGCTCAGGGCAATAACATGACGAATTTCAACCCCTTTGCGTTCAACGTCAGTCTCGAACCAACCTTTACTGGTGGATTGGCTAGTGGCACCATTAATCCTGCCTCGCCCGGTCTGTGCAGCGGCTCTCTGCAGAACGTTGTTGGCACTCCGATACTTACGATCGAATGTAATGGTCTGCAGCGGCCCGGTCAAGTGCCTTCGGACCAAGCGCGAAACGTTCCTGTGACCTCCACAAATCCACAGCTCTTGGCAGCTATACCTGACACTGCGGCTCGGGGCTTCTTCCAAGCGGAGAACCTGTTTGCGCCCCGCTTAGGCTTCTCTTACGCACCGTTTGGCAATAAGACGGTGATTCGCGGTGGCTTTGGCATTTTCTACGACAAGCCGGAAGGCAACGTGCTGGGCAATGGCATTAACTCCCAAGGCTACCCACCGTGGGCGCAGTCGGCATCAATCTCAGGAACCAACGCCTCACTGTCGCAGTTCGATTCGGCTCCGGGCGCGGGTTCGGTGCCAGGCCCAAGTACATTAAGCTTGAATGGGGTTGATCCGCATCTGGTGGTTGCGCGCAGCTACCAATACAGCTTGGGAGTGCAGCGCGAACTGCCGGACAGCATGTTGCTCCAGGTATCTTACGTCGGCAATCTGGGACGGCACATCCTGCGCACGCCTAGCATCAACAATGCCGCGTGGACACAGCAGGGATTCATACCCGTCTCGCCCAACCCGAACACGCAGGCATGCCCATCTGGAATAAACGCTGCTGCATACCAGTGCACGGGAGGCTTCGCACCCGCCGGTCTGTCGAAAGACCAGATTCGGCCGTACCTGGGGTACTCCAGCATTGCCCTGGCGCTGAGCGACGTCGATTCCAACTACAATTCGCTGCAACTCAGTCTAACGAAGCGCGTAGGGATCATCACTGCCACCGTGGCCTATACGTATTCGAAAGCGATGGGAGACGGCGGGGGTGCGGGCGACGCCTTTAACGAAAACCCCGAACCGGAATGCCCGTTCACGTGCCTGGTCAGCACCGCTGCCAACCCTGTGTTGGTTAACGGCGCAACCAAGGCCGTGGCAGGGGGGACGCAAACTGGAGGGGTGATTGAGAATTGGAAGCGATTTAATTATGGCAGATTGAGTTTCGATGCGACACACATCGTGGCCTCGAGTTTCACCGTCGAGTCGCCCTGGGGCAAGCATTTGACGGGCGTGGGAGGCGCGCTCGTAAAAGGCTGGTCGCTGAGTGGCCTCATGCACTACCAATCCGGAGCGCCGCTCACGGCAACAGCTTCGCAAGCTGCTGGCCTGAATGGTTCGAACATCGCACGGCGGGGAAGTATTGTCGCAGGCCAATCCATTGGATTTAGCGGGACATGCCCGAAATCAACAGTGATCTGCTGGGTCAATCCGAACGCCTTTGCACTTGAGAGCGCACTCGGTGCGGGTAACGCCCCCATCGGCGATATCATCGGGCCCAACTTTTATCAGTGGGACCTATCGGCGCGGAAGACATTCAATTTGCACAGGGAAGGCATGAAATTACAGTTCCAGGCGGATGCATTTAATGCCTTCAACCGGGCAAACTGGAACAATCCGAACGTGAGTAATGCCGGCTCCGCCACATTTGGACAGATCACCGGTTCGCTACCGGCGCGCGTTCTTCAGTTGGGCGGAAAATTCAACTTCTGAGGCTCTTGGCCTCCGGACTCGAAGGCAAATTCTCAATGCGATTCCGGGAGCTGGTGCAGTGCTGCATCAAATCGTTCAATGACTACTTCTCTGCGTTTGTTGACATTTGCTTTGTGTCTACCGTTTCTCTACGGCCAAGCTGCGGCGCAGGTTGCCCCTCTGCTCGCGAATATCAATGCGCGTCAGACCACCAACCTGGACGGCCAGTGGCAGGTGATTGTCGATCCCTATGATGTCGGAGCATTCGACTACCGTGCTCAGCCGCTGAAAAATAACCAGGCCTTTTACAAGAACCACAAGCCACAATCCGAATCGGAGCTGGTCGAATACGATTTCGATACTTCCGGCCAGCTTCATGTGCCGGGCGACTGGAACACCCAGCGTGAGTCGCTGCTGTTTTACGAAGGAAGCGTCTGGTACAAGCGGTCCTTCGATTACACGAAATCACCGAAGAACAGGTTGTTTCTACACTTTGGAGCGTGCAATTATCTCGCCGCCGTCTACCTGAACGGTGAGGAGCTTGGCGAGCATGAGGGCGGCTTTACACCCTTTGATTTCGAAATCACGGATCGTGTGCGGGCCAAGAGTAATTTCCTCGTTCTCAGAATCAACAATACTCGCGGAAAAGAGCGAGTCCCCACCGTCAATACCGATTGGTGGAATTACGGGGGAATTACGCGCCCGGTGACACTAGTGGAGGCGCCGGAGACCTTTGTTCAGGACTATTTTATTCAACTCGAGAAAGGATCAACGCGCCAAATCAAGGGTTGGCTGCAACTCAATGGGCCAAAGCTTCAGCAGAACGTCACTATTCGAATTCCAGAGGCGGGTATCAGCAAGACATTCCAGACCGATTCCAAAGGACGCGCCGAATTTTCCTTTAACGCCGATCTGATTCTCTGGTCCCCTGAGAATCCGAAACTGTATTCCGTCGAGCTCGCAAGCGAAACCGATCAAGTCACGGACCACATCGGCCTCCGCTCGATTGACGTCCGCGGCACGGATATCCTGCTCAACGGGAAACCCGTATTCTTACGCGGAATCAGCATTCATGAGGAGGCTCCCACGCGCCCCGGCAGGGCCTGGAGCGAGGACGATGCCCGAACGCTCTTGAGCTGGGCAAAAGAATTGGGCTGCAACTTCGTTCGCCTGGCGCATTACCCTCACAACGAAGCCATGCTGCGCATGGCCGATCAAATGGGAATGATGGTCTGGGCCGAAGTGCCCGTCTACTGGACCATTCAGTGGGAAAATCCCCCAACATTGCACAATGCGGAAAATCAGTTGAGGGAAATGATCGCGCGAGATCACAATCGCGCCGCTCTCATCATCTATTCGGTCGCGAACGAGACCCCCATCAGCGATGCCCGGAATAGTTTCCTGCGGCAGCTCATTCAGGATGCGCATTCCGCCGATCCCACGCGCCTGGTGTCAGCCGCTCTTCAAGCTCACGAAGTCGTGGAAGGGAAGCACGTCACCATTCAAATTAATGATCCGATCGCCGGTGATCTCGACGTCCTCGGAAACAATGAATACATCGGCTGGTATGTTCGCCGCCCGGAGGATGCCGATGCAATCGATTGGATCTCAGCTTACGACAAGCCGCTGATCATGAGCGAATTCGGGGGCGACGCGCTTTTTGGCTACCATGGCGATGCCTCCATGCGGTGGACCGAGGAATATCAGGAAAATCTTTACGAGCACCAGATCGCCATGCTCAAGCGCATTCCCTTTCTTCGCGGCATGACCCCGTGGATTCTCAAGGACTTTCGCAGTCCGCGACGAACGCTCCCTCGTCTCGAGGACTTTTTCAATCGAAAGGGACTTGTCTCCAATCTCGGTGAGAAAAAAAAGGCCTTTTTCGTACTGCAGAAGTTTTATGGGGAATCGCAGAGCGCTCAGCCGCGGAAGTAGCTAGGCTGGGTGGGGGGATATTTGGTTAGCGTTGGACGGGCACTCGCGCAGCTTGCAGCACTCCTGCATTCTTAACGATGGTACGATCAGGCGAGTCAGGCAGCGCTTCTCCTGATTTCCTTGATCCCATGCCCAAGGTGACGCCGCAGAAGAGTCCTGAGAGTTACGCCATCGGAGTATCCAACACGCGCAGCGATCTCATCAACACTCTCGGCAGTCGTCTTCAGCAAATGCACCGCGCGCTCTACACGCAATTCTTGGAAATAAGATAGCGGCGACTTTCCCATCACCGCTTCCATGCGGCGAGCCAGGGTTCTCTTGCTCGATCCGGATGCCGCCGCCGCATCGTCCAGCGAAAACCCATGCGCAAGCCTGCCCCGCGCCCAGCGCTCGAACCGCTCTACGAGCGGATCGGAATGGGCAAGATGATCGGCGAGGATATAGGAAGACTGTGACGGCCGGGAATCCACGACCAGGTAGTTCGCGGTCAGCGCGGCAAGCCGCGGGCTTTTCTGCCGGATGAGCCATAGCGCCAGGTCCATGTGGCTCAGCGCCGCTCCAGCCGTTACGAACTTCCCCGATTTTACGATCATTCGCGATTCATCCAGGCGCACTTTCGGATATCTTTGGCGAAACAGTGGAGCGAGCCACCAGGTTGTGGTCGAGTCTTGGTTATCGAGCAGTCCCGATTCCGCCACGACAAACGTCCCGATACAGGCAGCCGCCGTGCTCGCGCCTCCCCCTGCCCACGACCGCAGCGTCTGCGCTGCGTCGCTCACGTCGGATCTCGCCAGAGCTGCCTGCAGCGGCCCGGGCATCTTGAATCCGATCGCTGGAACCACTACCCAATCGGGAATGACTCGCAGGGGGGCAGTAGCAACTGGAACAGTCAGCCCTTGCGATGTCTTGACCGCCCTGCGCATTCCGACGATAGCGACGTCAAAGCGCGGCGAAGCCAGTCCCGACAATTCAGCCAGCTCGTTCGCGGTCTCGAATGCATCAAGAACGGTCGCCAGACCCGTATCAAAAACCCCATCCAGCGCCAGCACGTAAATTCTCATGGCAAATATGATATCAACTTTGGCGATCTTGCCAATGGCTTTTTGGCCGTGTGAAGAGCTATCTTGGGTACTCTTGAATCGATCCAGCAAAGGAGAAACTCGATGTATACAGTTGCATTGTTCGCACGTTTGGAAGCCAAGGCCGGAAAAGAAGACGATGTCGCGAAGTTCCTGGAAACAGGACTTGCCCTGGCTAATCAAGAAGCGACAACGCCTATATGGTTCGCGCTCCGATTGGGGGCCACGACCTTTGGCGTGTTCGACGCCTTCACCGACGAAAACGGACGCCAGGCTCATCTAAATGGTCCCATCGCCAAAGCGCTCATGGCCAAAGCGCCCGAACTCTTCTCCAAGCCGCCTGCCATCGAGCAGATCGAAGTTTTGGGGGCAAAGCTTCCTCGATAACAAGGAAATCACTCGAAAGCAGCGGCCTCCAACAGCTTGCGGTATATTTCAAACGGTGAGGGGTAGCTCCATAGCGCCATGCCAATCACTATCGTAAGACTCGGTTCTCCCAGAAACGCAAAAGAAGGTTTGCGCATAGGCACAGTTCGCCGACCGCCACGGGGTGTTCCGAAGTCCGAATATGCCAAGAGGGATTTTTACGATCTGTGGCTGCCCAATCTTTCGCCCAGCCAGGCGCTCATCAAAAAAGCCAAAGCAGCCCACGACAAAAGATCGTGGTCTATTTTCGAACGCAAGTTCCGCGCCGAAATGAATGCGCCTGACGCCGCAAAGATTCTCGATCTCTTGGCCGCGCTCTCCCATCGGACTGATTTTTCGGTGGGATGCTACTGCAGCGACGAGAGTCGATGCCACCGCTCGATCTTAAGGCAGTTGCTTGCCGAGCGTGATGCCATCTTCGCGGGAAAAGGACGGGCTTCATGAACGGATTACGGCGCGACGTCCCGCAGTGCATTGGCAACACCTCTGGCCGATCAAGGCGGCTCTGGCGCCACCATTGTCACCGTCATGTGCGACACCGGCATGAAATATCTGAGCAAAATGGGTGCCTCAAACCAGGTGACACTGGAAATTGACGTGGAGCAAGCATGCCACTGCTGCACCGCGCTTACGTCAAGGGTCGACGCCGCTAGGCAGGTTGCTTGTCCATTTTGTTCCTCGCGCCGAGGACTCCTACCAGGCCGTCTCATAAATCCTGTTCAAGGCGGCTAGACTCACCTCTTTGAGAGTCTGCCCTTGCTGGCTCTACGCAACTTACAAAAAGCAAACCACTTTCCAGACTATCCGACTTACGAGTCCGCTGGCGATCGTCGAGTGCCCGTTAGACGCCTCAGGGCTGATGCACCGGCGCGCAAGTTGCTGCCAGCGAAATTCCGTGTAATATCGGGAGAGACATAATGCGAGGAAGTCCGCCAGCGGCGACCTTTCCGAGACCAAACGGGTAATCCAGTTTCTTAAGCCCGAGGAGAGCGCTCACGTGAGCCGGAGTAGTTTACTACTCAGAATGGAATTGCGGAGCGATCCGGCGATGCTCTGCGTGGTGCGCAACGCCTTGGGCGAGCTCGCGGCGAAATTTGGATTTTCGGAGACGGATTGCCGCGCGGTGGTGCTTGCCGTTGACGAGGCGCTCACAAATATTATCCGCCATGCCTATCTGGGGGACTCGGAACGGCCGATTGAGGCGTCCTTCCGCCGGATTCATCTGCCGGGGAATGACAAGTCCCGGGATGCCCTGGAAATCGTGCTCGAAGACCGCGGCGCGAGGGTGAATCCGAAAAAACTGTGCGGACGGGAGCTGGAAGACGTGCGTCCGGGGGGCCTGGGCTTGCACTTCATACGCGAGAGCATGGATACGGTAGAATTCAGCCGCCGGTGGGGCAGGAATCAACTTCGCCTGGTGAAATTTTTGGCCGTGCAAGATGGGCCCCGGAAAGGCACCTGAGGAGAATCCAGCTTGAAGATTTCGGCGCGCCATTTGGACAAGATCACCATTCTCGACGTTTCGGGAGACATCGATCTCTCGACTTCGCCGGAACTGCGCAAGGCACTCTTGCGCGAGTTTCGCGAATTGAAGACGCCGCGGGTGGTGCTCAACCTGGGAGCGGTGCGGTACATCGACAGCTCCGGCGTGGCATCGCTCGTGGAAGGACTCAAGGCGTCGCGCGATGTCGGCTCGCGATTTATCCTGTTCGGCCTGAACAAGACGATCCGGGAAGTCCTGCAGCTTTCCAAGTTGGTGAGAATTTTTGAGATTTACGACAACGAAGAGCAGTCCGTAGCGCCCTAGGCGTGCCGTACCCGCGAAACGAGGAAGGCCGGCGAGAGCACTGTGGAACTGACCACGCAAATCGGGGAATCAGTAGTCGATGGGCTGGCCTACCTCGGAGAGTTGACTTCGCTGGGGGGGCGCGCCGCGTATTTCACCTTCGTCGCTCCTTTCCAGGGCAAGCCGTTGCGCTTGCAGCGCGCTGTTTCGCAGGCTATGCAGACCGGCGTCGGGGCGCTTCCCATCCTCTCCCTAATTACGTTTTTCATCGGGTTGATCCTGGCGCTGCAAAGCGCCTACGAGCTGCGCAAGTTCGGGGCCTTGAACTTCGTCGCCAGCGCCGTGGCGATTTCGATGACGCGGGAACTTGGGCCGCTGATCACAGCGATCGTGGTCATTGGGCGGTCCGGGTCGGCGTTCGCCGCGGAAATCGGCACAATGAAGGTCACGGAAGAAATCGACGCGCTGGAGACCATGGCGATCGATCCGATTCATTTCCTGGTTACGCCGAAATTTCTCGCCATGATGGTGATGCTGCCGTGCCTGACGATCTGGGCAAACTCCATGGGGATTCTCGGGGGAGCGCTCTTTGGAGTAGCGCAAGCGGATTTCACCTGGGTGCGGTACATTCAATCTTCCCTGGATGCGCTCTTCCTGCGCGACATCGTGACGGGTTTAATCAAGAGCGTCATGTTCGGTATTACGATTACGGCCGTGGGTTGCCACGAAGGGCTTTCGACAGGTGCCGGCGCGGAGCAGGTCGGCCGGTCCACCACGAGGGCCGTGGTGGTTTCCATTTTTCTGGTAATTTTGGTGGACTTGGTCTTTACTACGCTCTTTTTCTTTATGAGTGGAAAGTAGGTTGCGATATCGCCATGGAGCAGATCAGCGGCGTTCTGACGCAGTCGGAGGCGATGATCTCGCTGCGAAATCTTCGCGTCAGCTATGGCGACCGCGAAATTCTTCACGGCATCAATTTTGACGTGCTCCGCGGCGAGACCATGGTGATTCTGGGCGGTTCCGGTTCCGGCAAGAGCACTCTGCTGCGCACTCTGGTGGGCCTGGAAAGGCCCAGTTCCGGCGAAATCTGGCTCAAAGGGAAAAATATCGCCGCAATCTCCTCCGTGGAGATGGATGAAATCCGCAAGAAAATCGGTATGTCATTTCAAGGCGGCGCGCTGTTCGGGTCGATGACCGTCGGAGAAAATGTGGCCCTGCCCTTGCGCGAACACACCAAACTCGAGGATTCGACCATCGAGATCATTTTGCGGCTGAAACTGGATCAGGTGGGCCTGTCCGGATTCGAGAACTACATGCCGGCGCAGTTGAGCGGCGGCATGAAGAAGCGCGCCGCGGTGGCTCGCGCGCTGGCCATGGATCCGGAAATCCTGTTCTTCGACGAGCCTTCTGCCGGGCTTGATCCCATTATTGCCGCGGGCGTCGATCAACTCATTCTCGAACTTAAACAGGCGTTCCATATGACTGTCATCGTGGTCACTCACGAACTGGCCAGCGCCTTCCTGATCGCCGACCGCATGGTGCTGATCGACAAAGGCAGCGTGGTCGCCATCGGCTCCGTGGAGGAAATGCGTTCGAGCACGCATCCACGCGTGCGGCAATTTCTCGATCGCATTCCCGAGCCGGCCGTTTCAGAAGAATTGGATTATTTGCAGATGCTGACGGAAGAACACCGCCATCCGGGCCGTTGAAGAGCGGGGAAGAGAGGTGGGTGATGGAATCGAAACGCGAACAAGCCATGGTGGGGTTGTTTGTGCTGATCGCCGGCGCCGTGCTGGTGGCCACGGTCTTTGCGCTGACTGGCGCGTTTGCGGGAGCGGCCACCACCTATCGCGCGTATTTTCCATTTGCCGGCGGGCTCGAGCCCGGCGCGACGGTGCGCTACGCGGGCGGCCCAAAGGTCGGGCGCGTCGAGAAATTGCAATTGGACCCAAAGGATCCCTCGCGCATCGAAATAACCTTCAGCGTGAAATCAGGCTTGCCTGTCAAGACAAATAGCCACGTAAGAATCATGAGCATGAGCCCGCTGGGCGACAATCACCTGGAAATTCTTCCGGGAGGCGATAAAGCCGCGCTCGCCGCTGGAGGCACGATACTGCCGTCGGATTCTTATGTGGACTTCAATGCGCTCACTGCAAGAATCAACGAAATTGCTCCTCAGGCGCAGCAACTTCTGGAGTCGCTCAACGACCGCGCGAGCGAGATTCAAGTCACACTGGCTCGCGTGAACGATCTTCTGAACGATACCAACCGGGCGAATTTGGCGGGGACGCTGGCCGAAACACGCGGGATGATTGCGGAGAACCGTGCCCCGGTGAAGGCGACTGTACAGAACTTGCATTCCGCCACCGAAAAGCTGGAGCCCCTGCTCCAGGAGCTGCGGAAAACTTCCGCGCAGGCTAATGAAACGCTGAACCACGTCGATTCCTTGATCGGCGATAATCGCGCCGATGTTCGCCAGGCGGTTATCGACTTGCGCCGATCGCTCGCGACGCTAACGGATCTAACCGGACGGCTTGATCAAACGCTCGACGTCAACTCCGACAATATCGACGAGTTGCTCGAAAACCTGCGCCACGTGAGCCAGAATCTGAAGGAATTCACGAATACGATCAAAACTAGGCCTTACACCCTCATTCGCTCGGCCACCCCGCGCGAGCACAAGCCGGGAGAAAGACAATGAGCCGAGCGCGAGGCGAGAGCCAATTGAGAGACTTCCGTAATGTGCCATTCGGTCGCGAAGAAACCCCTCGCCGGGCGCACCGCAAGGCACTTATCGCCGCCGTCTCGCTGATCGCTGCCTGGCTCAGCGGCTGCGTCGCTGCCTCGCGGCCTGCCAAGTATTATCAGCTCACGGTGCCAACGGATGTGGGCGTCGTTGAAAAAGAGGGCGCAGTCCCCGTGAGCTTGCTCGTAGGCAACCTCATAACGTCGCACTTGTATCGCGAAGACCGCATCGTCTATGGCAACGGTCCCGAGCAATTAGGCACCTATGAATACCAGCGCTGGGCCGAGCCACCCACTGAAATGATCCAGGAAGTGCTGCTGCGAGAGTTGCGCGCGACTGGCCACTACCGCGCCGTCCATGTGCGGCGCAGTAACATGCCGGGAGATTTTGCGATTCGCGGGCACCTCTATGATTTCAAAGAGATCGACGGCGGCGCGCCGTCAACGAGAGTGACGCTCGAATTGGAAATGCGAGATTTGAAGACTGGCGCGACTGTTTGGAACCATTACTACACGCACGACGAGCCGGCGAGTGGAAAAGAAGTGCCGGCCATCGTCGCGGCATTAGACAAGAATGTTCAGCGAAGCGTGAAAGAAATTGTGGAAAGTCTGGACCAGTATTTTGCGTCCCATCCCGCCAAATAACCCAAAACCTACTGCCAATGGCTTTGCGTCTTAGCAGGCACGCCCGCTAGGCCACGCGCCGCAGCGTGAGCAGCGTTATGTCGTCCTCCAACTCGCCTTCCTGGCCTCGGAAAAGATGCACAGCTTCGAGCAGCGCGGACGAAAAATCCTCCAGCACCAGCGGCCGAGGCAATCCGCTCAAAGTTCTTTCCGCAAGCTCCAAAAAGCCTTTAGAAGTGAGTTGCTCCCCCGCCCGCGAGCGAACCTCGGTAGCGCCATCCGAGAATGCGAGAATCATGTCGTCGTGGTTCAGCCGCACGCTCTGCTGGTTGTACGTTTCACCGGTGATGTACCCCAGCGGCAAACCCTCCAGCCCTTCTCCTAGTTCGAGAAATCGTCCCGCTCGCTCGCGCCAGAGAAGCATGCGCGGGTGCGCCGCGTAAGCAAAATTAAATTCGCCGCTTGTGCCGTCGAAAGTCCCCGTGACCACCGTCGTAAGCCGCAGCGGACCATCCGATTTTTCATTCGAAAGAGTAAAAGCGTCATTCAGCGCCGCCAGCAAACCCGCCGTGTCACGGATATCCTGAAATTTGTGCAGCAGGTGGTGAACATGCCGGGCCACGCCGGCCGCCGTGTAGCCATGACCCACGCAATCCGCGAGCACTACCCGGGCGAGATTGTCGCTGCAGGAAAACACCGCGGAAAGATCGCCGCCTTTGTCGCCGCCAGCGGGCTCGGCGATGACATCGCTTTGCAATCCCGCCAGTTCCAATGAACGGTGCGCCTTCTCGTTGCCGGCCCAAAGCTCCATGCAACCGAACGGCCTCATCACGGTTTTCGTGCAATCAAATTCTCCGGGTTCGGCCTTCTTGAATCTCATATTGAATTCGATGCTTGCGGGACTCTCCCGGATACTGTCTTCGTCCATGTGCGCCAACTTCGCATTATCACTCCGGTATGTCATTCAACTCACTAAAACGTCGGATGGGAACCATGCGATGCTGTCGAGTATCGCACTTTTTTGTGAACCTGCCGTATGATGCTCGCATGCGGCTATTGCTTGTTGAAGACGATGCGCGCATCGCGCGATTTGTGGCCAAGGGACTGCGCGAACAGGCCTATGCCGTCGATGTTTCCGAAACGGGCGACGATGCGCTCTATCAGGCGGCCATCAATACTTACGACCTAGTGATCCTCGACGTGATGATTCCGGGCCGCAACGGTTTTGAAGTATGCCGCGAGCTGCGAAAATCAGGCCAGCGCATGCCGATTCTCATGCTGACCGCTCGCGATGCCCTGGAGGACCGTATCACCGGCCTCGATCATGGCGCTGACGACTACCTCACCAAGCCTTTTGAATTTCGCGAGCTGCTCGCGCGTCTTCGCGCCTTGCTGCGCCGCTCCGGTGAACTCCGCCCGGCGAAAATCGCCGTCGCCGACCTGGTTCTGGACACCGCCGCGCAAAGCGTCTCCCGTGCTGGCCGCCATGTGACGCTCACCGCCAAGGAATATGGGCTGCTCGAATATCTTGCCCGCAACGCCGGCCGCGTCGTGGGACGCGCGGAGATCGCCGAGCACGTGTGGGATGAGACCTTCGATCCTTTCTCGAATCTGATCGAGGTTTACGTAAATCGCGTGCGCCGCAAAATTGACACCGATTCCAGCAAGCCTCTGCTCCATACCCGCCGCGGCGCCGGCTACTTCTTTGGCCCCGCGATGGATTCGGAATCGGCGGACGCGGCGGACGAAAATGATTCGCCACGGCCTCGCGCCAAAACAACTCCTCCCGCCAGGAAGAGCCATGCTTGATTCCGTCCGCCTACGGCTCACGTTCTGGTACACCGCCGTGCTGGCCGTCGTGCTTGTCGCGCTGTCTCTCATCACCTATTTCATTTTTTGGCAAAGCACTGTCCAGCGCACCGACGTGAGTCTTGTGGAACTCTCCAACGCCTTTCTCACCACGCTCGATGCGGAAATCAGCGATCAGACCGGCCCGGACGCCCTGAAGCTGGCCGGCCGGGTAGCCATTACAGAACACCGTTTTCGCGATCACGTCTTCGCGATCCTTGACGCCAAAGGAAACCTGGTTGTCAGTTCGCAAGACGTGCCGCTGGCGGCTCCTGCAATCGATTCTGCGCCCGCCGGACTTTTATCATCGGACTCCTTTCAGCGATTTCTCCGCGCCGCTTCGCGCTACGAACGCTTTTATGGCAAGGTCGGGGGCATCAAATCCGGCTACCGGGCCTTCGCGCGGCATTTTTCGACGGGCGGAACAGCTGGCACGCTGGTGATTTTGCAATCGCTTCACGCGCAACAAGAAATGCTGGAAGAGGTCACCGCGACCTTTGCATGGGTCATCCCCATCGCTCTCTTGCTCGCCAGCGTGGGCGGCTACTTTCTCGCGCGCAAGAGCCTCGCTCCGGTCGTGGCTATGAGCACCCAGGCCGGACGCATTGGCGCCGCCAATCTGCACGAGCGCCTGGCGGTGCACAATGAAAGGGACGAAATGGGGCACCTGGCGCAATCGTTCAACAGTCTGCTCGATCGTCTCAGCCAGTCTTTCGAACGCCAGCACCGCTTCATGGCCGATGCCTCGCACGAATTGCGGACGCCGGTAGCGATTTTGCGTGGCGAAGCGGAGGTCGCGCTTTCTCAGCAGGAACGTTCCCTCGAGGAATACCGGGATTCGCTGGGAGTCCTTCATCACGAAGCCGAGCGCCTCACCCGCATCGTCGAGGATCTCTTCACGCTCACTCGCGCCGACGCCGGCCAATATCCTCTCCAACCACGCGATTTTTATCTCGATGAACTCGTTGGCGAATGTGTGCATTCGGCCCGCACCCTGGCGCTCGCAAAAAAGATTTGCCTGCATTTCGAAGAAGCGTCCGAGTCCCCCATCCACGCCGACGAATCCCTTCTTCGCCGCATGATCCTCAATTTATTGGACAACGCCATCAAGTACACCCCAGAAGGCGGACGCGTCACCGTGACTTGCCGTCGCGTGGGCGACGAATACGCCCTGAGCATCGTGGATACCGGCGGCGGGATCCCGGCGGATCTGCAACCGCGGATTTTCGAGCGCTTTTTCCGCGCGGACAAAGCTCGCTCCCGCGCGGAGCACGACGGCGGCGGCGCCGGCCTGGGCCTCTCCATTTCCCGCTGGATCGCGGAGGCCCATCATGGGCGTTTGGAGTTGGCGCGCTCCGACTCGCTCGGGAGTACCTTCACCGCCTTTCTTCCCGCCGCGCCGTTTTCCCTGCTTCCGGAAGTTAATCTTATGTTTATCTTCGCTTCGCTAGATTAGATTCTTCCTTGCCGCGCGTGTCCTCTCGCGCGGCTCAGGAGCTGAGATTTATGAAATTGCGTCTCATCCTCGTTCTGTCGTGGGCCTCAGCTGTTGCCCTCCTGTTTTCCTGCGCGGGGACTGCCGCCGCTCAGGAAACCTCTCCTCCTGCAGCCGCCGAGCCTCCCAAGGATGTGCAGCAGGCTCGGGCTGCGATGCCGGCGCCCCTCCGCCTGACGCTGGAAGATGCTCTTGCGCGGGCCAGGAAGAACAGCACGCAATTTCAAGCCGCTCAGACGGACGCCGCGATCGCGCGTCAGGATCGCTATCAGGCGGCGGCCGCGCTGCTCCCCGGCATCACTTACAACAATCAGGCGATTTACACCCAGGTCAACCGGGGTGGCGGCACCTTCATCGCCAACAACGGCGCTCACGAGTACCTTAGCCAGGCCAACGTGCATGAGTCCATTGATCTCGCCTCCATTTCAGGTTTTCGCCGCGCTTCCGCGGCGTCTGCTCTTGCCAAAGCCCGCGCCGAGATTGCTTCGCGCGGACTGGTTGTCACCGTTGTGCAGAGTTACTATTCCGTCTCTGCCGCCCAGTTGAAACTGGAAGCCGCGAAGAAAACCGGGGATGAAGGCGACCGTTTCCTGAAACTGACACAAGAACTTGAAAACGGCGGAGAAGTCGCCCATTCCGACGTCATCAAGGCGGAGTTGCAAATGCAAGACCGCCATCGCCAGTTGCTGGAGGCGCAACTCGGACTTCTAAATGCACGGCTCGATTTTGCAGTGCTCATCTTTCCCGATTTCAACGACAATTTTGAGCTTGCCGAAGATCTTCATGCCAGCGTCCCTCTGCCGACGCTTGCGGAGGTGCAGCAGCGTGCCGCCCGTGACAATCCGGACGTCCGCGCCGCACTCGCCGCTGTGGAGCAAGCAGGACACGAAGTGACCGGCGCGCGCGGAGGCTATCTGCCCTCTCTGGGCCTCGATTATTGGTACGGAATCGACGCCGCGCAGTTTGCCGTCAACGGTCCGAATGGTACTTCCAATCTGGGTTCTGCCGCCGCAGTCACCTTGAATATTCCCATCTGGAACTGGGGCGCCACGCAGAGCCGCATCAAGCAAGCGGAACTCCGTCGCGCCCAGGCTCAGCGGGAACTCTCTCTCGCGCAACGCAAGCTCCTCGCTGAAATAAAATCTCTTTACGCTGAAGCCGAGACCGCTCTGAACGAACTCAGCGGCCTTAGCCGCGGTGCGGAACTGTCCGCCGAGGGCTTGCGTCTTACCACGCTTCGCTACAAGGGCGGTGAAGCCACCGTGCTGGAAGTTGTGGATGCGCAATCCACCTTCGCGCAAGCCAACGCGGCTTATCAAGACGGAGCCGTGCGCTATCGCGTGGCCCTCGCCAATTTGCAAACCTTGACGGGGGTTCTGACAACTCCATGAAGCCCACGAGGAACAGTACTTTGATTTCTCCCCGCCGATCCAAAGCTCTTTTCATCGCCTTCTTTGTGCTGCTCGGCGTTGCCAGCGGCTGCGGCAAAGCCGAAAAGGAAAAGGAGCCGGTGGTCGCCGTGCAGGCCACGCCTGCGCAGCGCGGCCCCATCTCACAAATCATTTCAGCCGATGCCGTGGTGTATCCCTTGGAGCAGGCCACCATCGCGCCGAAAATCACCTCGACCATAAAGCATTTCGGAGTGCAACGAGGCACGCGCGTAAGAAAAGGGCAAGTGCTTGTCAGACTGGAGAATGCCGACCTGTCTGGTCTGGCGTTGGCCAGCAAAGGAGACTTCAAACAGGCTGATGCGACCTATGTCACCACGGTCATTGCCGGCCTCCCACAGCAAATCCAAAAAGCGGAACTTGAGGCTACGGCCGCGAAGGCCGCTTTTGAAGCCCAACAAAAAGTCTACGACAGCCGCAAGGAGCTTTTTCAGCAAGGCGCTTTGCCACGGCGCGAACTAGACTTGGGCGAAGTCGCTCTGCTTCAAGCCCGCAGCCAGAACGAACAGGCGCAAAAGCAGCTCGCGGATTTGCGGCGCGTGGGCCAGGAACAAGGGCTGAAAGCCGCGCAGGGAACCAGGGAATCGGCGCAAGGCCGCATGCTCAATGCGGAAGCGCAGCTCAGCTATTCGGAAATTCGCAGCCCCATCGACGGCGTTGTTACGGACCGCCCGCTTTATGAAGGCGATCTTGCCAATGCCAATCAGCCCATCCTCATCGTGATGAACACCTCCAGGCTCATCGCCAAGGCGCACGTTCCGCAATCCCAAGCCGCGGTTCTGAAAGTGGGAAATCCGGCGGAACTGAAAATTGCTGGCCTCGACGAGCCCCTCAAAGGCCGCGTCAGTCTGGTCAGCCCCGCTCTCGATCCCGGCAGCACCACCATTGAAATCTGGGTCGAAGCCTCCAAGCCGGACCCGGCGCTGAAACCCGGCATGAGCGTGCAACTCGCCATGACCGCGAAAACGGTGAAGGACGCGCTTGTGGTTCCCACCGCCGCCGTGTTCAAAAACGCGGAAGGTGCTGATTACGTCCTCCTTGCCGGGTCGGATGAAAAAGCCCATCAGAAGACAATTAAGCTCGGCATCCAGAACTCAGAATTGACCCAAATCGCCAGCGGCATCAATCCCGGGGATCCCGTCATAACCACCGGCGGCTACGCCGTTCCCGACGGCACCCAGATCAAGCTCGAGAAGCCCGGCGCTGAGCAAAAAGAAGCGGCCGACAAAGAAGAAAAAGACGTGGAGAAAGGCGAAAAGGACGATAAGGCCGGGAAGCCCAGCAAGCCCAGCAATCCTGTGAAGCCCAACAAGGCCAATGAAAAGGCAGTGCCCCCCCAAAAAGCTCCTGTGAAAGACAAGGAGTAACTGCGCATGGCTTCTCCCCCAGTCGTGAACGGCGCAGGCTCGTCAGGCGAGCGCAGCAGCTCCACTCCCTGGTTCCATCGGCTCTCGCGCCCCGTTTTGTTCCTGACTATCAGCCTGGCGCTTGTGGGCGGCTATCTCGCATTTAGCATTCCAATTTCCGTTTTTCCGAACACCAATTTCCCGCGCATCGTCGTGGGCGTGGACAACGGGGTCATGCCCATCGACCAGATGCTGGTCACCATCACCCGCCCGATTGAAGAAGCCGTCAACAGCGTTCCCGGCCTGCAAAAAGTCACTTCCGTGACCAGCCGCGGTTCCGCCGAGGTGGATCTCTTCTTCGACTGGAACTCGGACATGATTTTAACGCTCCAGCGCGTGGACGCTGTCGTTGCCCGTTTGCAGGCGGACCTTCCTTCTACGGCGAAGGTGGAAACACACCGCATGACCTTCGCAATCTTTCCCATCATTGGGTACAGCCTGACATCGGACACTGTTCCGCCAAACAAGTTGTGGGAGATTGCCACTTACGACCTTAAGCCGCGCCTCAACCGGCTCGATGGCGTTGCAACCGTCATCATACAAGGGGGCCGCGTTCCCGAATTCCAAGTGACGCCCGACCCCGCGCGCCTCCATGCTGCGGGGATTACTGTCCCGGACATTTTGGACGCCATCAAACGCACCAATCTCATCGACTCGCCCGGCTTGATCGAGCACGGTCATCAGCTCGTATTGGGCCTCGTCAGTGGTCAGGTGCGCACTCCGGAACAAATCGGACAAATAGTCGTCAAGACTTCCTCGGCGGGTGTCCCCATACGTCTTGGCGACATCGCGAAAATCGCGCCTTCAGTCGCCCCGGTCTACACCATGGTGACCGCCAACGGCAAACCCGCCGTGCTTCTCAACGTCGATCGCCAGCCCGAAAGCAACACCCTGGATGTAGCCAACGAAGTGCACGCGCTCATCCAGCAGCTCACCCCGGCTTTGCCTCCTGGCGTTCATCTCGAGCCGTTTTACGACCAGTCCACAATCGTTCACGACTCCATCTCCAGCGTGCGCGATGCGGTGCTCATCGGCATTGTCCTCTCTTGCATTATCCTCGTCTTATTCCTGCGCGATTGGGGAACTTCGCTTGTCGCCGGACTGGTCATACCGATCACTCTGCTCGTCACCTTCATCGTTTTGAAAATGACCAATCAGAGTTTCAATCTGATGACATTGGGCGGCCTCGCCGCCGCCGTCGGTTTGGTCATCGACGATGCCATCGTGGTCCTCGAAAACATTGTCTTGCACCGCGATGCCGGGCAAAGCCGCTTCCAAGCTATTCAAAGCGCCCTAAGCGAATTGACCATTCCTCTCATCGGCTCGACCATCACACCCATCGTCGTTTTTCTTCCCCTCATTTCCATTACCGGAGTGACCGGCACCTTCTTCCGCGCCCTCGCCGTTACCATGACCGTCTCTCTCGCCACTTCGCTGCTTCTGGCGCTAACTTGGACGCCGACCCTCAGCCAATACCTCGTCCGCCGCAAGGAAGCCGCCGGCGCCGCGCCGGATTCCGCCGGTCCCGACATGGCCGCTCTCCTTGCTGCCGAAGAAGCCCATCTCTCCGGCTTTTTCGGTCGCATCGTGGACTTTTACACGCGCACCATGCGCGCCATTTTGAAGCGCCCTTGGGTCCTGGCCGCCAGCTCCGTCTTGGTCGTCGCTCTTTCCTACCTGTGCTACAGCTTTCTCGGCACGGACTTCCTCCCCGCCATGGACGAAGGCGGATTCATTCTCGACTACTTCACGCCGCCGGGCAGCTCGCTCTCCGAATCCAACCGTATCCTCCTGCACATTGAGGAAATTCTGAAGTCCACTCCCGAAGTCGAGAACACTTCCCGCCGCACCGGCCTGCAACTCGGTCTCGCCGCCGTCACCGAAGCCAACAACGGTGATTTCACCGTCCGGCTGAAAAAAGATCGCAAGCGCGACATCGACGACATCATTGCCGACATCCGCGGTGAGATTGAATCCACCGAACCCGGCACCAAAGTCGAATTCATTCAGCTTCTGCAGGACATGATTGGCGACTTGACCAGCGCCCCCGAGCCCGTCGTCATCAAGCTTTTTGCGCAGGACGGCAAGCTCCTCAATGAAACCGCCCCGCGCGTCGCCGATGCCCTCGACAAAATCAAGATCGGTTCGAAATCCCATCCCGTCGTGGACGTTCTCAACGGCGTCGAAAACACTATCAGCGGCCCTGCAGTAACGTACCAGGTAAATCCCACGGTAGCCGCGCGCGCCGGTTTCACTCCCGAGGAAGTCGCCGTCAACGCCGCCGCAGTTCTCGAAGGCGAGCCTGCCGCCACACCGGTAATTCTCAATGACCGCGCCTACACCGTTCGCGTCCGCTTCCCCGATCAAAACCGCTCCTCGCTCGACAGCATGAGCAACGCTCTCTTAACCAGTTCGACTGGCCGCACCGCCACGCTCGGCTCATTGGCCACCCTCACCATGGATCCCGGCCAGACAGAAATCCGCCGCGAAAATCTGCAGCGTCTAGTCCAAGTCACCGGGCGCTTCGAAGGCGTGGACTTGGGCACCGGCATCGCTGCGGTCCAGAAAACGGTCACCAATTTGCATTTGCCATCTTCCATCCGCGTCGAATATGGCGGCCTCTACGCCGAAGAACAGAAATCCTCCAGCGATATGCTGGTGGTATTATTTTTGGCCCTGCTGCTCCTTTTTGCCGTGCTGCTCTTCGAATTTCGCACCTTCTCTGCGCCCACCGCCATTCTGGCTTCCGCGTTGCTCTCCAGCTTCGGCGGCTTTCTCGCCCTGCTGATCACCAACACATCCTTCAACGTCGCCTCCCGCATGGGCATGATCATGGTCATCGGCATCGTGGCCAAGAACGGCATTCTCCTGCTCGACGCCGACCATCGCTTCCGCAGCCTGGGTTACTCCGCGGAAGAAGCCATGATCCAGGCCGGCCGCCGCCGGCTGCGCCCCATTGCCATGACCGCCCTGGCCACCGTCGCCGGCATGCTTCCCTTGGCATTCGGCATCGGCGCCGGCTCTGCCATGCTCAAGCCCCTCGCCATCGCTGTAGTCGGCGGCATCCTAAGCTCCATGGTCCTTTCGCTCGTCTTCACGCCCGCCATCCATTTCTATCTCCAGCCCAGAAGAGCCGCGCAAGAATAATTTCACTCCTTGCACATCTGGTGCTTCGTCCTGCCTCAGCGAATATGAACAGGCCATCTCCTTCATTCACATTCTTCTCATGTTTCTGTTATCTCGCCGTCACACCTCTCGCGTTTACTCCTCCCCAGAATCATTTGGGTGTGCCCAGGAATTCGGACGCTGTAAGCCGTTAGCGAACGCGCATCGTTCGAATCCCTCGCCCCTCGACGCGCCGTGGTTCGAATTTCAAATTAAAGGAGTATTCATGCGAAGTCGTGTAGCTTTTCTGGTCGTCCTCGTTTGCTCGCTGTTGCTGAACGCACCGCTGTTTGCGCAATCCGGCAGGGGCACGATCGCCGGAACTGTAACGGATTCTGGCAATTCCGCCCTGCAGGGCGCGCTCATCGAAGTTCTGCCGCTAGGCAGAAAGGTTGTCACCGACGACCACGGCCAATTCCGAGTCACGGACGTGCCTGCCGGTGAATATACCGTCAGCGTTTCCTATGTCGGGTTGGCCGTCTCCAATGTGCCGGTAACCGTCCAGGCCGGGCAGGAGGCCGCCGCAAACGCTGTCTTGCAGGTTGCTTCTCAAGCCGATCAGGTCGTTGTCACTGCGGAACGGCTCCAGGGTGAAGCGGAAGCTATCAATATCGAGCGCACTTCCGACAATATCGTGCAAGTCCTTCCGGAGAGGGTCATCAACAGCCTGCCCAACACCAATATCGCCGACGCCGTCGGCCGCGTCCCCAGCGTTTCGCTCGAGCGCGACGAAGGCGAAGGCAAATACGTTCAGATCCGCGGCACGGAACCGCGTCTCAGCAGCGTCACCGTCAACGGCGTGAACCTGCCTTCTCCCGAGGGTGTCGTTCGCAACATCAAGCTGGACGCCGTTCCCGCCGATTTGGTCGAGCGCATCGAAGTGTTCAAGACGCTCTCCGCCAGCCAGGACGCTGACGGCGTCGGCGGCACTGTCAATCTGGTTACCCGGACCCCTGGGGAAAGGCCGTTCTATGCGCTCGGAGGCACGGGCGGATACAACCCCATTCAAAACGGCTACGGGCGCGGCGGTTTTAGCGGAACTTTTGGCAAGCGCTTTGGGGTTAGCAAGAAATTCGGCTTCTTGCTGAACGGTACCTTCGATCAGACCAACCGCGGCATCGACGACCTCGAGCCGGGGCAGTCCACTGGAGTTGATCCGGCCACCGGCCGCAATGTGGCGTTTGCCAATACCCAGGATCGTCGCTCCTACGATTACTACCGCACGCGCTATGGTTTTTCGACCGGTATCGACTACAACTTCAAGCCGGGGAACAGCGTCTACGCCAAGGGTCTGTATTCCGACTTCCACGATTTCGGAGAAACTTGGGTATACACGCCAAACGTGGGCAACACGATTAAGTCTGTCTCTGCGGACGGCTCGCAGATCACTTTCGATAACGCGCAGGACTGCGCTACCGTCAACAAGGCAGCTGATGTTGCCAGCCCGGGCAGTAATCCCTGTTCGCCAGGTTCTTACAACTACCGTCACTACGTCCGCCGGCCCGATCAGCAAGTCTATAGCTTTCTGACGGGCGCAAGACACGATCTTTCGGCCACGTTGATCACCTACGAGTTCGCGGCCTCGCGTTCACATAACATCGGCGGCCAGGATTTTGCGACCACCAACTTTAACGGAGCGGCAGCCACCTATGACAACAATGGAAATCTGTTGACCACTGGCCCGGACGTCGCCGTGAACCAGAAGGATCCGTCTCGGCCGAAACTCTTTGCCCTTGATACCAGTAATCTCTATGATCCGGCGCAATACCTGATAACGAACAGTTCCTTTACGAACTATATCGCCCAGCAGCTCAACTTCCAGGGCGCGGCATCCGCGGCGCGGCGCTATAACGCGCACTCGCATCTCGGAACCTTCGAGCTCGGAATCAAGATACGGAACTCGCACTCCACTCAAAACGAAAACGACAATATTCTCAAGGCTTCGGACCCGAGCGGCAACAGCACCATCGCTCTCAGTTCCGTCCTGGGCACCTATACTAATCCCAGCTATTACGACAACTTCTTCCGCATCGGCTCGCTCTCGTATGGGCCAAGTTCCAGTTACAATCTAATTACGAAGTCCGTCCTTGGCAATCCGGCCCAGTTCACGCCCGATTTACCCACCAGCATCCGCCGTTCCGCGGGCGCCTTCTTTGACGCCAACGAACGCATCTATGCCGGGTACTTGCAGAACGTGATCTCCTTTGGCAAATTGCGCCTGCAAACCGGCGTGCGCTTTGACGGCACCGCCACGGACTTTATTACGAATATTGTGACTACAAATGTAGATAGTCAGGGCCGCCCCTTGCCGCCCACAGTGACAAGAGCGCCCCAGCGGAGCTCCGGCTACTTCAACGCCTTGCCCAGCGTGCAAGCGCAGTATCAACTCGAGAAGAACACCAACCTGCGCCTGAACTTCAGTCAGGGCATCGCGCGCCCCAACATCGGCGATCTGGTGCCCACCACCATTGTTGATCCCAACGCCAGCCCCAAGACCGTAACCCAGGGCAACGCCAACCTGAAACCGACCAAGGCCAACAACTACGACGTCTTGGTCGAACACTTCTTCCAGCCTCTCGGCATTATTCAGGGCGGATATTTCTACAAGCAGCTGTCCAATCCTATCTACGGTACATCCAGCCTTCTCGGTCCGACCGACCCCAACGCCGGATTTAGGCTTCTGCAGTCCGTCAATGGCCCCAGCGCACATATCCAGGGCATCGAAGTCTCCTGGGAACAGCGCTTCTCGTTCCTCCCGAGATTTCTAAACGGATTCGGCATCTCAGCGAACTACAGCTACACCCAGTCAGCCGTGACCTTTCCGGCTTTCTTCTCCCCCGCAACTCCTGGGGGAGAGGGACGGCTCGACCACCCGAATTTGCCGCGCCAGGCTCCCAACACCTGGAACATCAGCCCGACCTATGATAAAGGACGGCTTTCAGTTCGTTTCGCCGTGAGCCACAATGACGCCAACATCCAGTTCTACAACTACACCCACACGGACGCGGCAACCGACAAGGACCCCATCCTCGGCATTCATGGTCCAACCGGCGACGTCTACTTCTACGCGCACACTCAATATGACATTCAGGGCAGCTACCGAATCGCCAAGGGCCTCCGCTTCGAGGCTTCCGGCCTGAACCTCAGTAACGAGGTTTTCGGGTTCTACCAGGGCAGCGGCCTCTATCCCATCCAGCGCGAATTTTATAAGCCCACTGTTTCTCTCGGCATGCGCTGGACGTCTTCTGCCGAGTAGTAGAACTATGCGTGTCGCAACCGCCCCAGGCTTTACCGGCCACTCCAACCTGCGGGGCGCGATCGAGTTCCGGTCGCGCCCCGCGTGAATCTTCAAGCCGCGATTAATTTCCCGGATGACGAACTCAAAATCGCAGAGGTTTGCCGTGCAAAAGCAATTTTTGGCGAGTTTGATATTGACCGCGGCGGCGTTTGCAACGCTTCCTTCACGGTCTGGAAGTTCCTCCCCGGCCACAGCGCCTGCGGATCAAGCCGCCATTCTCGTCGGTGCCGGCGATATTGCTGATTGCAAGGATCTTACCGGCGCCGAAGCCACCGCCAAGCTCCTCGACCAACTCCCCGGCACGGTCATGGCCGTCGGCGATCTGGCGTATCCGGACGGCTCGAAAGAGAATTTCGTCTGCTACGACAAGACCTGGGGCCGCGCAAAATCCCGCACCCGTCCCGCCGTCGGCAATCACGAGTTCCATTCTGCCGGCGGCACGCCCTACTTCGACTATTTCGGCCCCGCTGCCGGTGACCCCAAGACGGGTTACTACAGCTACGAACTCGCAACCTGGCACATCGTCGTACTAAATAGCGAATGTAAGGATGTCGGCGGCTGCGAAGCCGGTTCGCTCCAGGAAAAGTGGCTCCGCGCCGATCTCGCCGCGCATTCCGCCGCCTGCACCCTGGCCTACTGGCACAAGCCGCTCTTCAGTTCCGGCAGCGCCCACGGCAACGACTTGACCGTCAATCCGCTCTTCCAAGCGCTCTACGAAGCCAACGCCGACGTCGTCGTCAACGGTCACGACCATGACTATGAGCGCTTCGCCCCGCAAACGCCTGACGGCACAGCAGATCCCGCTCGCGGCATTCGCGAATTCGTCGTCGGCACCGGCGGCAAGAACCACCGCCCCTTCGGCGAACCCAAGCCCAACAGCGAATTGCGCGATGCCACTGCCTTCGGAGTCTTGAAGCTCACCCTTAAGCCCGGCGGCTACGATTGGCAATTCATTCCCGAAGCAGGGAAGAGCTTCACCGATTCCGGCAGCGGCAAATGCCACTAAGACTTTCAGCTTTTCAAGGAGCACCAGGCAAAGCATCACACTTCAACTTCGGAGAAAACATGAAACGCAATCTCGCAATGCTGGCAGCAATTCTCGTTCTTACCGCCGTCGCTACTTTGGCGGCGCCTTCATCCGGCTATCACGTCATCAAGAAAGTGGTCGTTCCCGGCACCGGAAGCTGGGACTACGTCACCGTGGACGAAGCCGCGCGCCGCGTTTACATCGCGCACGCCACGCAAGTGGAAGTTCTGGACGCGGACACCGGTGAGCCAGTGGGCACCATTCCCAACACTCCGGGCGTCCATGGCGTGGCTATCGTCACGGAACTGGGCCGCGGCTTCATCACCGCAGGCAAATCGGACTCCGTAATCATCTTTGATCTGAAGACGTTGAAGCCGCTCGGTGAAATCAAGGTCGGCAAAAAGCCCGACGCTATTGTCTATGATCCGGCTACCAAGCACCTCTTTGCCATGAACGGGGATAGCGACAGCGCCACGGTGATCAACGCCGCGGAGGGAAAAGTGGTGGGTACCATCGACGTGGGCGGCGGGCCGGAGTTTGCCGTCGCGGATGGCAAGGGCAGCGTCTATCTCAACCTCGAAGATAAAGCCGAAACCTTGCACATCGACGCGAACGGCTTGAAGGTCCTCCACCATTGGCCTCTCGCTACAGGCAAGACGGCCACAGCCTTGGCCTTCGATCCGCAAAACCGGCGTTTATTTGCAGGCTGTCGCGGCGGACAACTTATGGTCGTGCTGGACGCCGACAGCGGCAAAGTCATTACCACCGCCCCCATCGGCGAGCGGGTTGACGCCGCCGCTTTCGATCCTGAGACGAAGCTCGTGTTCATGTCCACCGGAGGCGGCACCATCTCCGTTTTCCATCAGGATTCCGCCGATAACTACACGCTTGTCGACACCCTGACCACCAACCCAGGTTCCAAGACCATGGGTCTCGATCGCAAAACCCATCACCTATTCGTGCCAGCCAACCTGGGCGGCCAGTTCACCATTCTCGTTTTCGGCCAGTAATCCGTTCAGCAGCCGCAGTCAGCACTGTGCGCGCGAGCCGTCGATCCTTCTTCGGCTCGCCCCCATGAAGCCTGTCCTATTTTTTAGGCGGCGCCGGTTTGCTATCAGGCATGGCCATCGACATGGGTGTTGTAGCTCCCGCCGCAAGCTCTTTCTTCACCGATTCCGAAATCTTGTCCGCGTTCTTCACGAGAACGGTGACCTGCCAAATCTGGTTCTCCGTCAACCGGTCCTTGAATCCCGGCATCCCGGACATGCGTATCCCGTTTTCCACTTTCCAGTATGACTCCCAGGCATCGTCGTCCGTGACGCCCGTGCCTTTAAAGAGTTGCGGCGGTGCCGGAAACATCCCCTGCGCGACCAAGCTTTTGGGTGCGCCGGGAAGTCCATGGCACACCGCGCACTGTTCCTTGTAGACCTTCGCGCCGGAAACCAGGTTGACTTCATCCGCTGGCACCTGCGGCTCAGGATGCGGCAGCTTATCCAGGTAAGCGTGCAATGCCATCTTCGCAAAGGTCTTCTCCATCGGCATCGGTGGCGCGGAAGTTGCCACCGGGGCGCGCCCTGAAGAGAAGTAGTAATAAACGACTCCCGCCATTACCAGCACTGCCAGCAAAATCCCCAGAATCAAGCCCTTGAACATATCCCTTTTTTCTCCTAGCCATCCGGATTTGGCCCCCACTCCCGAGGCCCGTTCCTCGCGGCGACAGTCTACTTTCTCCCGCCCATTTCTGCACCCACAATTGTCAGAGTTTTCAGAATTTCCGTCAGGTGTATATTCCGGACGCTCTTGACCCGGTCCGCGCCAATTTCCCCCCTCCTCGTAACCATTCGTCTGCGAAACCCGTCTTATCTGGGTGTAGGCTATAGTTGTCTTCCGGTTCTCCGCACCCTCGGAGGGGCCCCCTGGCGTCGATCAGCGAAAGTCCCATTTAGGACAGACGCGGTCGTACAGCCGTGGTAAATCACAGGAGCGAACGCATGGGCCAACTCAATTCCATTGACCTTCCGGAGCGCGGCGATCCCAGCGCTACCGCGGACGCGGTGCCTGCCAAGAGCCATTGGTGGCTCTGGATTCTCGCGCTTGCCGTGATCGCTCTTGGCGGCTGGTATTACTACACTTCACGGAACGCCAGCCCGGCGGCCGACGCCGCCGCGCCGGGAGCACCCGGCAAAGGCAAGGGAGGCGCCGGCGCAGGCGGCTTTGTCGTGCCCGTTGTCGTTGCAACCGCGCAGCGCGGAGACTTGCCTGTTTATTTCAATGGCCTCGGCACCGTCACGGCGTTCAACACCGTAACGGTTCGCAGCCGCGTGGACGGGCAACTCGTCAGCGTCGCGTTCAAGGAAGGCCAGTTCGTCCACGAAGGCGATCTTCTCGCGCAGATCGATCCGCGTCCCTTCCAGGTCCAGCTCGAGCAGGCGCTCGGGCAACTCGCCAAAGACCAAGCCCAGCGCCGGGATGCGGAGGTAAACCTCGAGCGCTTCAAGCTTCTCTTCAAGGAAGGCGTCATTCCCCAGCAGCAACTGGATACGCAGGCCGCACTGGTCGGCCAGTTTGATGGCTCCATCGAGTCCGATCGCAGCCAGATTGACAACGCCAAGCTGCAACTTACCTATTCCCGCATCACTGCGCCGATCAGCGGACGCATCGGCCTTCGCCTGGTCGATGCCGGCAACATCGTGCACGCTACCGATGCCAATGGCCTTCTCGTTATCACCCAACTGCAGCCCGTTTCCGTAATTTTCAGTCTGCCGCAGGATCAGCTTCCGGAAGTGAACGCCAAGCTCCGTTCCGGCGTGCAACTCACCGTCGATGCCTACGACCGCGACGACACCGCCAAAATCGCCAGCGGAAAACTTCAAACCATCGACAATCAGATTGATTTGACGACCGGGACCTACAAGCTCAAATCCATGTTTGCCAACGCCGACAACTCTCTCTTCCCCAATCAATTTGTGAATGTCCATCTTCTCGTCGATACCAAGCACAACCTCACTATTGTTCCCACCGCGGCCATTCAGCGCGGCCCCCAGGGCACTTATGTATATGCCGCCGCTAAAGACTCAGCGGGCAAGGACTCGATTGCAAAGATTATTCCCGTCACCATCGCGCAGACCACCGGCAACAGCGTGGGCTTAAGCGCCGGATTGAATCCCGGCGATGCGGTGGTCATCGATGGCCAAGATAAACTGCAGGATGGAACCAAGATCAATCCCAGCACCTCAGCCGGTGGGAATGGCGGAGGCCGCAACTCTGCCGCGTCTCCATCTCCCGCTCAGGCTGCTCCGCAACCCGGAAGCCCCGCTAAGGCGCGTGCTGGAGGATCCCCGAAATGAGTCCGTCGCGGCCGTTCATTTTGCGGCCGGTCGCCACCACACTATTGATGGTCGGCGTCCTCCTGGTGGGCTGGGTTGCTTTCCGGCAATTGCCCATCTCTGCGTTGCCGCAGGTCGATTACCCCACCATCCAAATTCAAACTTTCTATCCCGGCGCCAGCCCGGAGGTCATGGCCTCGTCGGTCACCGCGCCGCTGGAGCGCCAGTTCGGCCAGATTCCCGGCCTGAACCAGATGACTTCCACGAGTTCTTTCGGCAGCTCGATCATCACTCTGCAATTCGGCTTGGACTTGAGCATTGACGTCGCGGAGCAAGGGGTACAAGCCGCCATCAATGGCGCTTCCAATCTTCTCCCGCAGGGTCTTCCTAATCCTCCGATCTACAGCAAGGTCAATCCCGCTGACGCGCCCATCATGACCTTGGCGCTCACTTCCACCTCTCTCCCGCTCTCCAAAGTCGAGGACCTTGCCGACACCACGCTGGCGCAAAAAATTTCTCAGCTATCCGGAGTCGGGCTCGTCAGCATCAGCGGCGGCCAGCGGCCCGCCGTGCGCATTCAGGCGAATCCCACGGCCCTGGCATCTTACGGCATGAGCCTCGAAGATCTCCGCACTGCGCTTAGCCAGGCCAATGTCGACCAGGCCAAAGGCACTTTCGACGGCGCGCACCAGGCTTACACCATCGGCGCAAACGATCAGCTCATCTCCGGGGACAGCTATCGTCCGCTGATTGTGGCGTACCGCAATGGCGCGCCGGTGCGGCTGACCGACGTCGCCACGGTGATCGACGGCGTGGAAAACGCCAAGCAAGCCGCTTGGGCCAACCAGAATCCCGCTGTGATTCTGAATATTCAGCGCCAGCCCGGCGCGAATATCATTGCCGTCGTCGACCGCGTGACAAAACTCCTGCCGCAACTCAAAGGGGCGCTTCCCGCTGCCGTCAAAGTGGACATTCTCACGGACCGCACCACCACGATTCGCGCCTCCGTCGAAGACGTACAATTCACGCTGGTGCTTACCATCGCGCTTGTTGTCATGGTCATTTTTCTTTTTCTTCGCAGCATTCGCGCCACCATCATTCCCAGCATTGCCGTCCCTCTTTCGCTCATCGGCACCTTCGCGGTGATGTATCTCCTGGGCTACAGCCTCAACAACCTTTCTCTCATGGCGCTGACCATTTCGACCGGCTTCGTGGTCGATGACGCCATCGTGATGATCGAAAACATCAGCCGGTACATCGAGGAAGGGGAATCGCCGCTGCAGGCCGCGCTCAAAGGTTCCGAACAAATCGGGTTCACGATCGTTTCGCTCACTATTTCGCTCATCGCCGTGCTCATCCCGCTGCTCTTCATGGGCGACATCGTCGGCCGGCTCTTCCGTGAATTCGCCGTCACCCTCGCCGTCACCATCCTGGTTTCCGCGTTTGTTTCGCTGACGCTCACTCCCATGATGTGCGCCAAGCTCCTCCGTCTTCACAAAAAGGAAGAAGAGGGCTGGTTCTACCGCAAGTCGGAGAATGTTTTTAACTCCATCATCGCTTTCTACGGGCGCACGCTGAAGTTTGTCCTGCAATTTCGCACCACCACGCTGCTCGTTACCGTCGCTACGCTGGTTGGCACGATTCTTCTTTACATATATGTTCCCAAAGGATTTTTCCCGGTGCAGGACACCGGCGTTATCCTGGGCGTTTCCGAAGGCGCGCAAGACATTTCTTTCGCCGCCATGGGCCAGCGGCAGCGGGACTTAGCCAGCGTCATCCTCAAGGACCCCGCCGTCGAGAGCCTTTCTTCCTTCATCGGAATCGACGGCACCAACACGACGCTCAACAGTGGCCGCATCCAGATCAATCTCAAGCCGCTCGCGCAGCGCAAGATCAGTGCTTCCGATGTTATCCGCCGGCTCCAGCCCGAACTCGCCAAAGTCGACGGAGTCTCGCTTTTCCTCCAGCCCATTCAGGACCTGACCGTCGAAGACCGCGTCAGCCGCACGCAATTCCAATACAGCCTGGAAGACGTCGATCCGAAAGAACTCTCCTACTGGACGTCCCGCTTCATCGATAGACTGAAATCACTCCCCGAGCTGCGTGACGTCGCCAGCGACCAGTTGAACCAGGGTCTCGTCGCCGCGCTCACCATCGACCGCGACTCCGCTTCACGCCTCGGCATTCTTCCCGCCGATATTGACAACACCCTTTACGACGCTTTCGGCCAGCGCCTGGTCTCCACCATTTTTACCCAGCTCAATCAGTATCACGTTGTACTAGAAGTGGATCCGCAGTTCCAGCAGGATCCCGACTCGCTGAAATATATTTATGTAAAATCCTCCAACGGCACGCAGGTTCCCCTCAGCGCCTTCACGCGCTTCGAGCCGGGCGCCGCCGCTTTGGCGCTGAACCATCAAGGCCAGTTTCCCGTGGTCACGCTTTCGTTCAACCTGGCTCCCAACGTTTCGTTGGGCGACGCCGTCAACTCCATCAACCTCGTGAAGCAGGACCTGAACATGCCGCCGAGCATCCAGGCCACATTTCAGGGCACCGCGGCGGCCTTCCTGAATTCTCTCGCGAATGAACCCATTCTTATCCTCGCGGCGGTGATTACCGTTTACATCGTTCTGGGCATTTTGTACGAAAGTTACATTCACCCCATCACGATTATTTCCACGCTGCCGTCCGCCGGTGTCGGCGCCATCCTTGCTCTCCTGATCTGCCGCACGGATTTCAGCGTTATCGCTCTCATCGGCATGATTCTGCTGATCGGCATCGTCAAGAAAAACGCCATCATGATGATCGACTTCGCTCTGGAGGCCGAGCGCAAGGAAGGGAAAGCGCCGCTGGACGCCATCTACGAAGCCTGCCTGCTGCGTTTTCGCCCCATCATGATGACCACGATGGCGGCTCTGCTCGGCGGTTTGCCGCTCGCGCTCGGCACCGGCGTCGGTTCGGAACTGCGGCGCCCCCTGGGCATCACCATCGTCGGCGGCCTGATCCTCAGCCAGTTGCTGACGCTCTACACCACGCCGGTGGTTTATCTTGCGTTTGACTGGCTGGCGCGCCGCTTCTCGTTCCACATTGGCAATCCCATCGAAGAGCCCGCGCCCGGAACCGCCCCTGGAGATTGATCGGTGAATTTCTCTTCCAACTTCTCGGCGCCTTTCATCCGACGGCCGGTGGCCACCTCGCTGATTACTTTCGCCATTCTGCTTTCGGGTTTAGTAGCCTTCCGATTTTTGCCTGTTGCGCCGCTCCCGCAAGTCGATTTTCCGACGATTTCCGTGGGCGCCGGACTTCCTGGCGCCAGCCCGGAAACCATGGCTTCGGCAGTGGCCACGCCGCTCGAGCGCCAATTCGGCCGCATCGCCGGCGTCACGCAAATGACTTCCTCGAGCGGCCTCGGCAACACGGGCATTACTCTCCAGTTCGATCTGAATCGCGACATCAACGCCGCCGCGCGCGACGTGCAAGCCGCCATCAACGCCGCTCGCAGCCAGCTTCCCGCCGATCTTCCCGGGCAGCCTACCTATCGCAAGGTCAATCCCGCGGATGCTCCCATCATGCTGCTGGTCCTGACGTCCGACAACATCCCGGCGGCGGAAATATATGATGCTGCTGATTCCATCCTCGCCCAGAAGCTCGCGCAGGTCGAAGGCGTCGGCCAGGTCTTTACGTGGGGCAGCGCCCGTCCCGCCGTGCGTGTCGAAGCGAACCCCAACCAGCTCAATAGCTACGGAATCAGTTTGGAGACGGTTCGCAAGTCGCTGCAAGCCGCCAACGCCAACCTCGCGAAGGGAGCGCTCTCCGATCCCAAGCAGGCGTGGGCCGTCTCCGACACCGACCAGCTTTTCAAAGCCTACGAATATCAGCCGCTGATCATCGCCGGCCACGTCGGCGCTCCAGTTCGCTTGCGCGACATTGCTGAGGTCATCGATTCCGTTGAAGATTCGCGCAACCTGGGACTAGCCGGCGGAAAGCGTGCCGTGCTTCTGGCCATCTTTCGCCAGCCCGGCGCCAACATGATCGAAACGGTGGACCGCATCAACGCGCTTCTCCCGATACTCAGCGCTTCCATTTCTCCCTCTCTGCACTTGAGCGTCGCCGTTGACCGTACCACCACGATTCGCGCTTCGGTCCATGACGTGGAAGTGGCGCTCATCATTTCCATCATCCTGGTGATTTTCGTGGTCTTCGCTTTTTTGCGGAATGTTTGGGCCACGATCATCCCCAGCGTGGCTGTTCCGCTTTCACTTATCGGCACTTTCGGCGTGATGTATCTCTGCCATTACAGCCTGGACAATCTCTCGCTCATGGCACTGACCATCTGCACCGGTTTCGTTGTGGACGACGCTATCGTGGTCATCGAGAACATCTCCCGTCACATGGAAAGCGGCATGAAGCCGTTCGAGGCCGCCATGAAGGGCGCCAGCGAAATCGGTTTCACGGTGCTCTCGATGAGCACTTCGCTGGTGGCTGTTTTTATTCCCATATTGATGATGGGCGGCATCGTGGGCCGCCTGTTCCGGGAATTTGCCGTGGTGCTCAGCGTGGCCATTGGCGTCTCTCTTTTCGTTTCTTTGACCACCACGCCCATGATGTGCGCCCGCTTCCTCCGCCATGAAAGCGGCAAGCACAACCGCATCTACCGTTTTTCCGAAAACGCGTTCAATTGTCTTCTCCGCGCTTACGATTTTTCCTTGAAGTGGGTGCTTCGCCACCAGTTCCTCATTTTGCTGGTCACCATCGGCACGGTTTGCGTGAATGGGTATCTTTTCTACCAGACGCCCAAAGGCTTCTTCCCGCAGCAGGACACCGGGCGCATCAATGGCAGCATCATCGGCGATCAAGATCTTTCTTTTGCCGCCATGTCGCAGAAGATGCGCGCTTTTACCGACATAGTTTCGCAAGATCCTGCTGTGGAAACGGTAATTTCTTTCACCGGCGGCGGCAGCGGCGGCAGCACGGCGCGCTTGTTCGCATCGCTCAAACCGCTCGAAGTTCGCAAGCTGAGCGCCGACCAGGTTATCGCGCGCATCCGCTCGAAGACCGGGGGCATTCCCGGCGCCGCCTTGTATTTGCAGTCCGTTCAGGACCTCAGCGTCGGCGGCCGCGGAAGCGCGGCGCAATATCAATACACGCTTCAGGCTGACCGCCTCGACGACCTCACTCTTTGGGCGCCCATTCTTCAGAAGCGTCTGGCGAAAATTCCTGAATTGCGCGACGTCAATTCCGACCAGCAGATGCACGGGCTCGAAAGCTCCATCGTCATCGACCGCGACACCGCCGGCCGCCTCGGTGTCAACGTGCTGGACATTGACAACACCTTGAGCGACGCCTTCGGCCAGCGCCAGGTTTCCAACATCTACAAGGGCATCAATCAATATCACGTTGTGCTGGAGGTCGCGCCGCAGTTTCAGCCGGGCCCGGAAGTGCTGCAGTCGGTTTACGTGCCCTCCAGTTCGGGGAAGCTAGTTCCGCTCAGCGCCTTCGCCCATTTCGAGCACTCCAACACCGCGCTTTCCGTAAACCATCAGGGCGTCTTCCCGGCCATCACGCTTTCTTTCAATCTCGCGCCCGGCGCTTCGCTCGGCCCCGCGGTCTTGCATATTCAAGCGGCGCAGCGCGAGCTTGGTGTTCCCTCGTCGGTGCACGCTACCTTCCAAGGCACGGCGCAGGCGTTTCAGGATTCGCTCTCCAATCAATTCGTTTTGATCATCACTGCGCTCGCCGCCGTGTACATTGTTCTCGGCATCCTCTACGAGAGTTTCATTCATCCCATCACCATTCTCTCGACGATTCCTTCCGCGGGCATCGGCGCGCTCCTCGCCATCCAGTTCATGAAGTCCGATCTCAATATCATCGCGCTCATCGGCATCATCCTGTTGATCGGCATCGTCAAGAAAAACGCCATTCTTATGATTGATTTTGCGGTGCAAGTAGAAAGGGAAGAGGGATTGTCTCCCGTCGAAGCGATTTACAAGGCCTGCCTGCTGCGCTTCCGACCGATTTTGATGACCACCATGGCTGCGCTTCTCGGCGCCATGCCTCTTGCGCTTGGCGCGGGTGTCGGCTCCGAGCTGCGCCGCCCGCTGGGCATCACCATCGTCGGCGGCCTCATTCTCAGCCAGATGCTCACGCTCTTCACCACGCCGGTTGTGTACATCTACATGGACCGGCTGCAATCCTTGCTGCAAGGCGCGCGCTCCCGCCACGCCAGCGCGCCTGCCCCTGCTCCCGCCCAGTCCGACTAGACTGCCTAAAACGACTCTACTTATCCTTGAAATCCCGGTGCTCGCGATCGAGTACTCTTTTTCTATGCGCTGCCAATCAGCCAGCCCGTCAGGAAAACCAAAACGCCGCCGACGATCACCTGAAACGACGCCTGCAAGAACGGCGTATCCATGTAGCGATGCCGGATGTAACTGATCACCAGCAGCTCGACCGCCACGACGATCACCGCTATGAGCATGGCGACATGAAAATTGCCGAACAGGAAGGGAAGAGTATGCCCGATTCCGCCCGCCGTGGTCATCAGGCCGGTTACCGCGCCGCGCAGCCACGGCGAGCCGCGCCCGGTCAGCGAGCCGTCGTCGGAAAGCCCTTCCGAAAACGCCATCGAAATGCCCGCGCCGATCGAAGCGGCCATCCCCACCAGAAACGCTTCCCAGCTCTTGTGCGAGGCGAAAGCCGCGGCAAAAATGGGCGCCAGCGTCGAGACCGATCCGTCCATCAATCCCGCCAAGCCCGGCTGCACCACTTGCAGGAGGAACAGTTTGCGGTGTGACTCATCTTCCGTGGCTTTGGCGCTGGCCGTAAGATGTTTTTCTTCCAGCTCACCGGCGGTCCGCTCGTGCTTTCTTTCCTCATCCGCCAGCTTGTTCAGCAATTCTCGCGTGGACACGTCGGCTGTCCTGCTCGCCGCTCGCGCGTAGAAGCGGCTCGCCTCCAGCTCCATCACTTCCGCCTGTTTCCTCGCGACCTTCACGCCCAGCGGCCGGACCAGCCACACCGGTTTCCGTTGCAGAAATCCCTTCACGTTTTCGCGCCGGATCAGTGGAATGTGGTCGCCGAATCGCTGCCGGAACATCGCAAACAATCGGTCGCGGTGCCCGACTTCTTCCTGGCGCATCTCTTCGAACATTTCCGCCGTCGAGGGATACTCTTCCCGCAGCGCGTCCGCAAATTCTCCGTAAATCCGGCCGTCTTCTTCTTCCGCGGCGATGGCGATCGCCAGAATTTCCTTTTCCGTCAAGTCCTTGAACTTTTTCAGCATCTCTCCACGTCCTCAGACATCTATGCAAAAGAAGAATCGCACAAACCAAGCCGCGAAGTCATCCTCCGCTCCGAAATCACAGATCCGCAGTTTGGCGCAGCTTTCTCCAGTGATAGAAGAACGGAACGCCCGCCAAAATTACTGCCAGGCCCAGCGAGGAGCGCACGGGCCGGACTGCCCACAAGTTCACAGTGAGAGCGACGGCCGCGGCCAAAAAGATGAGCGGCGTCCAGGGATAGCCCCAGGCGCGGTACGGCCGGGACAAGTTGGGCTCCTTTTTGCGCAAACGAAACAGGGCAATCGCCGTTAACGCGAAGAAAATCCACACCGCAAAGACGAACAGCGAATAGAGCTCTTCGAAGGTCCCACTGAGCGCGAGCAGCGCCGCGATGGCGCCGAGGAAAATCAGCGCGCTGCTGGGAGTGTGAAACGAAGGGTTGATGCGCTTGGCGAACGGGAAGAACACGCCATCACGAGCCATGGCGTAGGGAATGCGTGCGCCGGTTAGCACCACGACGTGGAGCGCCCCGAGGGCAGAGATGGCCATGGCCACCGTCAGCCAGGTTGCCCCGCGAGATCCGGCGAACGATTGCACCACATCCGACGCGACGTGTTGTGATTTCGCCAAATCCGCGAATGGTAAAATATGGAAATAGGCTACGTTTGCCAGCAGGTACAGACCGGCCACGGTGAGCAATCCCAGGATGATGGCTCGCGGAATGTTCTTCTGAGGCTGCAGAATTTCTTCGCCGACGAAGCCGAGGTCGTTGAAGCCGTTGTAGGCCCACATGGCGGGAACCAGGGCGGTCAGCAAGGCGCCGATGGTTCCCAAGCCCAGAGGGGTGACCAGTGGTGCGGTATGGATGGCATTTGGCTTTCCGAGAAGCACGCCCGCGGCGACAATCACCAGGATCGTACCCATCTTCAGGGACGTCAGCAGCACTTGGATCGCCCCGCCCATGCGCACGCTCAAATAATTGATCGCCGTGACCGCCACCACCACGAGCGCTGCGAGCGGCTGGGCCGCGGTGAAAGTGAATTCGTATCGCCCGATATGGCGCGTGAACAAAGGGGCGGCAACAACCGGGAACAGGAATCCGAGGAACCGCAAGAATCCCGCCGCCAGCGCGGCCATGGACACAGGCCGGTCGATAAAAGAACTCATCCAGCCAAAAAGAAATCCCCAGAGCGGACCGAGTCCGCGGTTGAGGTAGACGTACGGACCGCCAGCTTTAGGAAACGCCGCGCCTAGTTCGGCATAGCAGAAGGCGCCGCACAGAACAATGAAGCCGCCGAGAATCCACGCCGCAAAAACCAGCGCTGCCGAGCCGACGGCGCGGGCCATGTCGCTGGTGACGAGAAAAATTCCCGTGCCAATGGTGTCGCCAATCACGATGGCCGTTGCCGACCACAGACCCAGGCCACGGACTAGGTCCGAACGTTCAGGAGGATCGGCCAGATTGGGAGCTGTCGCGCTCACGAAGGTTGCCAGAGCCTACTATCAGCGATGCAGGCGGTCAATCCGCCTTGCCATCGAAAGTGTCGGTTCTGTGGCCCTGTCTGCCATTTACGCGATATCATTGAATCCGCCATGGCTGCACAAAAATTTATTGTGAATGAATTCGCCTGGGACCAACGCTACCGCGTTTCCGCATTAGAAGACGTGCTTACCCCTGCGCTGGTGCTTTATCCGCAAATCCTTGCTTCAAACATCCAGCGGACCTTGGATTTGTTGGGTGGCGACGCGAATCGCTGGCGCGTGCACATCAAAACCGCGAAGCTGGCCTACACCTTGCGTGTTCTGGTTGAGCACGGCGTCCGCAATTTCAAATGTGCGACGACATTGGAATTGCTGGAGGCCTGCCGCACCGGCGCAGGAGACGTGCTCTTCGCCCACCCGGCGGTAGGCGCGAATGCGCGTCGCGTGAGGGAATTAGCCGATCAGTTCCCGGAGGTGCGCGTTTCCGCCCTGGCTGAGAACGAAGAACAAGTGCGGCAATGGCGCGGCAGCCGGGTCGGAATTTTTCTCGACATAAATCCGGGCATGGATCGCACCGGCATCGAGCAGAGCCACACCAATGAAACTGTCGAACTGGCGCGGGCCATTACCAGCCTCGGGCTGGAGTTCCGCGGCCTGCACTACTACGACGGCCAATACGGCAGCCTGGAAGAGCGCGAACGAACTACCGTGGCGCACGCCGGCTATGCACGCTTGCTGAAAGTCGTGAACGAGATAGAAAGCAGCGGCACGAGCGTGCCGGAGGTAATCACTTCGGGAACGCCGACGTTCCCGTGCTCGCTGGCCTTCGAGGGCTTTCGCACGGGACCTTTCATGCACCGCGTCTCGCCTGGAACCGTTGTTTATTGCGATGCTACCAGCCTGGCACGGCTTCCCAGTGAGTGCGGCTACCGGCCAGCAGTGCTCGTATTGACGCGCGTGGTTAGCCGGCCGCGTGCGGGGATCGTCACCTGCGATGCGGGGCACAAGGCCGTATCTGCCGACGCCGGCGTTCCTACGTGTGTCGTCGCCGGACATTCCGAACTGACGCCGCTCTCCCCAAGCGAAGAGCACCTGCCCATGGCAGTTCAGGCGGGAGCCGCGGGTCCGAAGGTCGGGGATGCGCTTTATCTTCTCCCGCGGCACGTCTGCCCCACGGTGAACAATTTCGATTGTGCGCTGCTGGTCCGCAATGGCGAGATCGAGTCGCTGGAGAAAGTATCGGCACGTGGGCATGAAGCGCCCCTGCCGCGGGCCGCACACCAAACCATTCAACTGATTCCTTGAGACCCCGCGCGGCACTCTAAATGTGGTTCGTCTCCGCGTTAGGCTAGCCAAAGCTAGCTTCCTCTTTCCGTCTTGTGGTGCTTCCTGCTTTTTCGGCGTGCCACGTACTTTTTTTGAAGTGCGCTGTTGCCGCTTGCCCATTTTTTCCGCAACGCTGGCAGTGCGCCAAAGTTGCTGCCTTCCTTTCTTCGGCTACGGCGTCCGGGACTCTCTGCTCAATCCAATAAAGCCGGGCGCGTTCGCAATGTGGAGCGGGCGATTGCCGGCTTATTGCGGCCGTCTTTTCAATCTGCCCGACCGCCCGATCATATTGGCGCAGACGATCAAGATACCTCTGCGCACGAAGAATCAGGTCGGCAAAATGCAATATATTCCTGACAGCACTGGATTAAAATCCTGGCAACCACAACGGCGGGTGGGCCGAGCCGGATCGCCTCCTTGCACCGCCTTTTCAATCTCTTAAGCACCCTCCAAACCACCGGTGGTTTGGGCCCACCAATTGCCCCATGCCTGAACAAATCCGGGTGAAGACGGAGGATTCCATGCGTCGACAACAGTGGAACTGCAGGATGAAAATGGTCGCTCTCGCGTTCATTGCCGTGGCCGTGGCGTTGGCCTTCGGCTCGATTCCGGCGCAGGCGCAGACGGTGACGGCCACGGTGGCGGCCGGGAGGACTCCCGGCGCTATGGCTGTAAACCCGGTGACCAACAAGGGCCAGCAACAACGTAACGGTGATTGACGGAGCGACAAATAGCACCACCACGGTGGCGGCTGGGACGACCCCCGGCGCGGTAGCAGTGAACACGGTGACCAACAAGATCTACGTCACCAACCTCCAGAGCGCCAATTTGACGGTAATCGACGGAGCGACCAACAGCACCAGCACGGTGGCGGCCGGGACGACCCCCGGCGCGGTAGCAGTGAACCCGGTGACCAACAAGATCTACGTTGCCAACCAGGGCAGCGGAAACGTAACGGTGATCGACGGGGCGACCAACACCACCACCACGGTGCCGGTCGGGACAACCCCCGACGCGGTGGCAGTGAATCCGGTAACCAACAAGATCTACGTCGCCAACCAGGGCAGCGGAAACGTGACGGTGATCGATGGCGCGACCAACACCACCACCACGGTGACGGCCGGAGCGTTTTCCTTTGCGGCGGCAGTGAACCCGGTGACCAACAAGATCTACATCGCCAACTTCGGCGTCGGCACCGTGACAGTGATCGACGGGGTAACCAATACTACCTCCACGGTGGCGGCCGGAACGAATCCCCGCTCCGTAGCGGTGAACCCGGTGACCAACAAGATCTACGTCACCAACTTCGCCACCAACTTCGCCAACAGCACCGTGACGGTGATCGACGGGGCGACCAACACCACGACCACCGTGGCAGTCGGGACCAATCCCGGTGCGGTGGCGCTGAACCCGCTCACCAACCAGATCTACGTCGCCAACAATGGCAGCAGCACCGTGACGGTGATCGACGGGGCGACCAACGCTACGACCACTGTGGCAGTCGGGACGAGTCCCGGCGGGGTGGGGGTGAACCCCGTAACCAACAAGATCTATACGGCAAGCTCTAACAGTAACAACGTTACAGTGATCGACGGGGCGGCCTACACCACCGCCACGGTCGCGGCCCCGAACGCAGTGGGTCCGGAATTCGTTGCCGTAAACCCGGTAACCAACAAGATCTACGTCGCCAACGGCATCAACTCCATGAGCGGCATCGTGACGGTGATCGATGGCGCGACCAACAGCACCGCCACGATTCCCGCCGGAGCCGGTCCCGTGGCGGTGAACCCGATGACCAACAAGATCTACGTCGGCGACTTCAACAACAATGACGTGAGGGTGATCGACGGGGCCACCAACACCACCACTGCGGTGGCGGCTGGGTCGAATCCCACTGCATTGGCGGTGAACCCGGTGACCAACAAGGTCTACGTCGCGGGCGGTGTCAACAGCAACAACGTGACGGTGATCGACGGGGCGACCAACACGACGACCACGGTGGCGGCTGGAGCGAATCCCTTTGCCGTGGCGGTGAACCCGGTGACCAACAAGATCTATGTCGCTAACCGAGACAGCGGCAACGTGACCGTGATCGACGGGGTGACCAACACGACGGCCACGGTGGCGGCCGCGACGAATCTCTTTGCGGTGGCGGTGAACCCGCTAACCAATAAAGTCTACGTCGGCAACGACAGCGGCACTGTGACAGTGATTGACGGGGCGACCAACACGACCACCACAGTGCCGGCCGGGACGAGTGCCTTCGCATTGGCGGTGAACCCGGTGACCAACAAGATCTACGTCCCCAATCAGTCCACCAATGACGTGACGGTGATCGATGGGGCGACCAACAGCACCACCACGGTTCCCGCCGGAAGCGGTCCCTCCGCCGTGGCGGTGAACCCAGTCATTAACAAAGTCTACGTCGCCAACAACGGCGCCAGCACTGTGACGGTGATCGACGGCGCGACCAACACCACCACCACGGTGGCGGCCGGGGCGTTTTCCCTTGCGATGGCGGTGAACCCCGTGACCAACAAGGTCTACGTCGCCAGCAACGGCAGCGTGACGGTAATCGCCGAGCAACAGGTGCAGGCAATCCCACTGCAGGCGGCGATTACGCCGCTGCCCAATAATGTGACTACGAGCCTGACGCCCACCTTCACTTTCACCGCCTCCAGCACTTATGCACCGACCGCGCCACCGGCAGACGCGCTGTACTTTCAGTTTGACACCTGGCAGGGAGGGTGGACTGCCGCGAATTCAGCGGCCACCCCCGGTACTTTCACAGGCACGGCGCCAGCGCTAGCTCTGGGCACGCACATTCTGTATGCCTATGCGACCGATGGCCAGGATGCAACTTCTATCATGGCAAGTTCCGGAGGTTTCGGAGGAGTCGGCAGCAGCCCTATCACCGGCTCGATTAGCGCATACCTCTTCACAGTGCAACCCGCCGCTACGAGTACAACGCTTTCTGCGGATGTAAATCCCGTTTTGGCCGGTAGCTCGGTGACGTTCACCGCCGCGGTTGCGACACTTCCAGCAAGTTCGACGGTTCCGACCGGGTCGGTGACCTTCAATGACGGCATGATTGCGCTCGGAACAGTAACCCTGGATAGCACGGGTCATGCTGCTCTGAAAACCAGTTCGCTCACCACGGGCGCACACTCGATTACGGCAGTATATGCGCCCCCGGCAGCTTTCGCCGCCAGCGCTTCGCCAACACTCACAGAGAACGTGGAAGACTTCTCCCTCAGCTCGAATCCGGCTTCGGCCAGCGTCACGGCTGGCAGCACGGCAAGTTACACGCTCTCGGTCACGCCCGCAGGCGGCTTCAATCAAGCCGTCTCGTTCACGTGCACGGGCGCGCCCTCGCTCGCGACTTGTACCGTCTCACCCAATCCCGTCACGCCGGATGGCACGAACGCAAAAACTGTTACCGTGCAGGTGACCACCACGGCGCGGTCAATGTTGCCACCTGCATCTCCTTTCTGGCCGCGGGCCACCGGCAGATACAAGAGCCAGCCTGTATTCCTCTGGCTGCTCTTCTTCGCACTAGTAATGAGTCTCCTCGCAGGCACGCAGCGCCGACCACGCCTCGGCTTCGCGATGATGGTCTTCTTGGCTTTGCTGGCGGCTGCGTGCGGCGGCGGCGGCGGGAATTCCGGTACGCCTACCGGCACGTACACGCTGACGGTAACCGGCGCCTCCGGGAGCTTGTCACATAAGGCGACCGTTACGCTGATAGTGAACTAGATGAGGCCGTGGAGGACGGCAGAGCACCTCGTGGTTCTGAAAACGGATACTACGGCATGAACCCTTGCGTCCGGCAGACCTGTACGATGCCCAGGCGGTCTTCCGCGCCGATCTTGTGCTTCATGCGATAGAGGTGGTTTTTCACCGTTTGCTCCGAAAGGCAGAAGCGATTGGCGATTTCCTTGTTCGTGAGCCCCTCGGCGATCAGCGGAATCAACTGCTGTTCGCGCCGCGTCAATCCCAGCTGTTGACGCACGGTTGCGGACGGGAAAGAAGTCGCTTCGCGCTCGAAATAGCGGAACAAACTGGCGCACAGTGTGCCGGGGCAGATTGCTTCGCCTCCTTGCAGCGCGCGCACCGCTTCCACAACGTCCTCCGCCGAAGCGTCGCGAGGCAGGTACCCGCGAACACCCGCTCGCACGCACTGCAGAAACTCGGCTTCCTCTCCCGTCACGCCAATCAGAAGAATTTGCACCTTGGGAGCGGTCGTGCGCACCTTACGAACCGCGGTCAGATCTTCATTGCGGTTTCCGCGCGAAGACAGCAGCAGGATGTCCGTTCCTTCCTCGAGCAGATCTTCTGTCCGGAAGGGCTCCCCGGTGTCCGTTCCGACCACTTCGACCTCCCCGCTCTTCACCAGCATCCGGGAAAGCGCCTCTCTCAAAAGGCGATTTTCCGCGGCCACAAAGACTCGCGGCTTCTCTCCAGCCGCCGCGCCGCCGTTCATGCGCGCCGGACCCTCCTCCAGCATGGTGCTTGTCCGCCGATTACCGTTGGAATGGATTCTCTTTTGGGTGTGCTCTGCCAACTGCAAGACTTGTCTCGTGCCTACGCTCATTATGGGACATCCTCCCCGATCTCTCCGCTCTCATGCCCAAGCCCGTCTTCATGATCAGCGATTTGTTGGAGCCCCAAGCGTTGCCTTGAGTACTGCAATTTTGCAGCCGCGACTCTTTCGCCCGCCACGCCCTCCTTTTCTCGGCAAATTTTCCACAAACTTCCACAAACGAGGCATTTCAGCCCCGCCTGTGAATTTTTCTCCCCCTCCATGGTCCCGAATTGGTACCAAATCGGGTCCTCAGCCTCAATTTGGGACCAAGAAAAGAAAACGGTTGGTGCGCGGGCGCGTGGCGGGTGCGAAAATCATATCCACTTCTGCGCGGATTTTGGGGAGCAGGTCACTCCCCCCAAGATGCGCTTCGCGTATCGCTCCACTTTTGATCAGCTCTTGTCATCGTAAAGGCAGGAAATATAGCAGAGTTCCAAACGCTAATATAGTCAAGGTAATAATAGCCAGAACAAAAAATGTCCGCTTTGGTTGTCGCGCCCTTGATGTCTGTGGCTCGTTTGGCCCGGCATTTGGACTTCGGGCCGACTGGACGAGCATGGTCAGGCTCACAAGAAGACCGAGAAGCGACAACGCGAGTTCGCCGAATTTTACCATCCCGACGTGTTGACTGAATACAGAGGGTGCGAAGCCTGCGACCTCCCCTGTCACAAAGCTGACGATAACAAGAAAAAAGACCAATCGCTCACGGAAGCACGTAAAGTTCACTAGTGACTTAGCGAGCATAGCCAGCACAATTATGACTAAAAAAAGACTAACCAGGTCGAGGTGTTCAGGAGCTTTGTGCAACCCTTTCCAGTTTCCAAAAGCCGCCACACAGAAGTAGGCAACAAGAAACAACGCACTTTTTGTATTCTTAACAGGACAGTACAGCTCGTGAAATTCCTGATTCGACAGCGATAACTTTCGCCTCATTCGTAGTATCCCCGACTTGCAACGGCGCATGGCGGGTGGCCCGGGCGCTGTTCCTTGTTTTCCATTGACACCAAATATGCGATGAGAGCATACCACTGCCGCAATTCATCGGGGAGTGCATGACGAGGGTGCCCCACCCTCGGGTTTTTGAGGGTGGGGATTTTGGTGTGGAATGTCGAAGGGATTGAAGCAGTGCTACATTGGTTGAGTGTAGAGATTGATCTTGTCATCTTTAATGGCCCCGCATAGTAACAAGTCAAAGAAAAAGCCCCGCCCTCAAGACCCGACGTGGGGGGCACCCTCCGCACTTTACGTCCTGGCCACTCGCCCTAAGCGCACCACCCTGGCTTGGGGCATCTCCCTGATTGACATTTCCTTATTCTTGGCGGAGTATCCGGCCATTAAAGTTGCCCTTTCGAGTCGAAGCGGGGTCGCGAGTCCCTGCAGGCTTCTCCAAGAGGTCACGAACGCGTTTGAAAGACTGGCGGACCTGACCTCCTGCGTGGCGCCGACCCGGGGCAATATTCTGCGAGTGGGGGATGAACGTGAGTAAACAAACAGTGGTGCGCTTGCTTTGCGGCGTGGTCCTGGCTCTTTTCTTCTTCACAACGGATGTTTTCCCGCAAGGTGCTCCCACCGGGGCCATTACCGGCCTGGTGCGAGACTCGAAGGGCGCAGCCGTGCCAAAGGCCCCGGTTGAAATCTACAGCGAACAGACCGGCCGCCTGGCGCGCCGCGTAACGACCGAGGCTGACGGCAACTATACGGCGGCGCTCCTCCCTCCCGGGAGCTATCGCCTGGAGGTCAGCGTAAGCGGTTTCAAGAAGTTCCTGGCCCAGGGTTTGTTAGTGCGCATCGATGAGACCGCTCGCCTGGACGTCACGCTTGAGCTAGGCACCGTGTCTGAGACTGTTATAGTCGAAGCCACCACAACCATTATCAACACGGTGAACTCGACCACAGGTGAGCCGGTGGACTCTCATACTTTGACAACTTTGCCGCTGGCCTCCCCGAACTATCTATTCCTGTTGACCCTTTCGCCGGGGGCAAGCAGCGAGCCCATTGACGTGCGCAGCGCCGGCCGCGGTAATGTGGACATCATCGTAAACGGCCAGCGCTCCAGCAACAATAGCGTGGCCCTGGAAGGCATCAACGTCAACGACTTCAATCTCGCGCATTTTGACAACCTGCCCGTGCCCGCTCCTACCGCGATTGAAGAGTTCAAGGTAGCTACTTCGCTCTATGATGCCTCGCAGGGCAGTAAGGGCGGCGGTGCGGTTGGCTTGGTCCTGAAGTCCGGCACCAAGCAGCTTCACGGCGAAGCCTTCTGGCAACATCGCAATGACGTCTTGAATGCCAACGAGTGGTTCCGCAATGCCAGCGGTTCACCGCGCGCCCGGCTGTTGCAAAACGTTTTTGGCGGCGACCTTGGCGGTCCCGCCAAAGTGATCGGTGGCTTTTGGTTTTTCAACTATGAGGGTGTGCGCGCCCGAAACGGCCTCGATCCAAACGGTTCCTCCTTGTCGCCCTCCATTCAGAACATTCCTACTAACCCTGACGGCACCACCTCCGCCGCCTTGCTGGCTACTGCCTTTTCCACGACCGCCGCGCCATTGACCGCCACGTCCATCGATCCCATTGCTGTCAACATCCTCAACCAAAAATTCAGTGCCTATGGGGGCACCTACCTGGTGCCGCGGTCAGGCCAACCGGGGTGTGCCACAGCCACGGGAATTGGGACGTTCCGCTGCACGTTCTCTGCGATTACACCCATTACCGAGAATCAGTACGTCGCTACCTATGACCGGCCCTTTCGCGGCGACAAAGACAAACTTTCCGGCCGCTTTTTTTATGACAACAACGCGGTGGCCAAACCCTTCGGGACCGCCTCGAGCCTGGCTTTCCCGGAAGGCGTGCTGCTGCACAACCGCTTCGTTTCCATTAGCGAGACCCACGTGTTCAGTCCACGCCAGGCCAACGAATTTCGTTTTGGTTTTAGCCGGTTTTTCCAGCCCAACACTCCCACGGACCTGGTGAGTCTCGCCGACATCGGGGCCACCCGGCCGAACATCTCCACGGTGCCGGGAATGTATCGAATCAGTATCACCGGTTTGTATACGATTGGGACGGGCGTGAACGATGACCGGACCACCGTGTCCAACAGTTTCTACTATGGCGACACTTGGTCTCTCGTCGCCGGAAAACACTCGATTCGTGCCGGCGGCGAAGCCACCCGTTACCAGTTGAATCGCTCGAACAAATTCGCCATTCGAGGCGCGCTCGGCTTTGACCCTACCTCCGACGGCTACGGCGCCTTCGCAAACTTTCTCCAGGGCCGCATCACCAGTCTCCAGTCGGGAGCGGGGGACCCTCAGCGCTATTTCCGTGACACGGACTGGGCCCTGTTCGTCCAGGACGACTTCCGCCTCCGTCCCCGCTTCACTCTGAATCTGGGCCTGCGGTGGGACTTCCTGGGTTTTGCGCATGACCTCTTGTACCGCAGCGCGACCTACGACCCCACCTTGCTCTTAAAACAGCCTCAGGTGAACCCTTTCCTGTTTGCGCAGGCCCTCAACTTGGGCGGCTTCAAGGGCACTCCCGGAGTCAGCGCCTGCACATTGCAGGACTGCACGGTCAAGCACGATCTTGGGCCGCGCGTGGGCTTCGCGTGGGATGTCACCGGCAACCAGAAGCTTGTTGTCCGTTCCGGCTTCGGCATGTACTACGAGCGGCTCTCGAACCAGAACCTGCTGCAAGGCTCGCTGACCGCCCCTTTCTTCGTGCAGTTGATTAACCGGAACACCGCTCCGCCGTCCTTCGAGTTGCAGAACCCGCTGGCGAGCCAGCCGCCGTCTACCGCCATCGCCACGGCGTTCATACCGCAGATTTCCTCCTTCTCCGGGCTGCGTTATATCACGAGCAAGAACTGCCCTGGCGCGACCGGGCCGCTTAGCGTGAATGATCCATGCGTGGGCGCAACCTTCGTGAACCAAAGTGGCCAGGCTTGCTCCGGCTTTGGCGGCACGGCTACCAATTGCGTGATTAACCTGGCTTCGTTTTCCGCCGCCCCGCGGAACACGTATCCGCCGTACACGGAGGCCTGGAATCTGAGCGTGCAGCGGGATCTCGGCCACTCCTGGGCTGTGGAGGTTGCCTATGTGGGCACGCACAACATCGGCGGGCTCGGAATCTTTGATCCCTACTTGCCGACCCTGGCCAGCCCCACCGCGCCGATCACTGTGAAAGACATCAACGGGAACTCCTACAGCATAACCGCGAACACTGCCAACAACGAATCATTGCGGAACAAGATCCTGGGGCTCGACCGCAACGCCGGCGCGCGTTTCGTTGCCAACATCGGCCAGTCCATCTATCACTCCGGCCAGGTTACGCTCTCCCACCGCTTCTCGCACAACTTGTTCTTCCAGGCTGCTTACACCTATTCCAAGGAAATTGATAATGTGAGCGGCTCGCAAAGTACGGACGAACTAAACGCCACCCGCAACGGCCAGGGCGGCGCCAACGTCCTCAACGACCAAAGCAATCCGTCGCAGAATCGCGCCGTCGGCGATTTCGACCGGCGGCATCGCTTCGTCGCGAGCTATACCTGGGAAATCCCGTCTCCCTCTGGCGCGGCGTGGGAAAACAGGTTGATTCGCGGGTGGTCGGTCAGCGGCATCGTGACCTACCAGAGCGGTCTGCCATTCTCGACGTCCGACGGCAGCAGCGGAGGCGCGTTCGGGACGAACGTCGGCACAGGCATGCTGATCTGCAGGCCCATGTCTCAGCAAATCACCTCGCTTCCAACTTGCACGCCCGGCACCCCAACCACCCTCCAGCAGGTAACCGCGGTTCCTGGCTCTCTGGAGGGCAAACTCAACAACTTTATCAATCCGAACTTTGTCAGCCCGTCCCCGCTCGTCCCGAATTTCGCGCTCTTCGCGAACGGCAAGAATGACGGTGCCACCGGTTTCGGCAACATCCCGCGGAACGCTTTTCGCGGTCCCTACCAGCAGAACTGGGACTTCTCGGTGTCCAAGAACTTCCACCTTACAGAACGCAACCAGATTCTGTTCCGCACCGATTTCTTCAATTTGTTCAATCATCCGGTCTTTAATTTCCCGGCCAACGTGAACGTGGGCAGCCCCGCGACTTTTGGCCAGGTCCTGACCACCGTGTTACCGGCGCGGTTGATACAGTTCGGCCTGAAGTATAGCTTCTAGGCGGAGAGCTGGGCCCTAACTCTTTCCTGGCGGAGTGCTCACAGCGCCTGGCTGCAGGGTAGCCCTGTGCGAAAGAGTCTGCCGAAACGCCCGCAGTCTGAGCATGGAATGTGGAGGCAGATGGGACAGATGGGGACGACAGATGGGGACAGACGGGAGGTTTCCCGTTATTCTGCGAGCAAAACTCTTTTTCCACAACCTCTCCCTTCCTTTTGTAGTACTTCCGTACTACCATTTTCCCGGAACGCGGTACTTGTTCCGGGTACGTTTCCGCTATAGGTTTAGCTGTTGGCCTCGGGATACACTCTTTCCAGATAGCGCGCGGTATTTTTCCGGAAAGATGGTTTCCCCATGGCGGCCCGGCAAGATCTCATGACGAAAAATCTCCCGACAAGCAATTCTCCAAAGCAGCCGGTTTCGAACAAGGAGCGCCGCGGCACGCGCCGCTGCAAGTTTACGCAACTGATGCGCATCCGTCCTTCCGATCCGAACAAAGAACACTTTGAAGACATGCGCGGCTCGGTCAGCGTTTCCCGCTCCGGCGTTTTTTTTCAATCCAGTGAATCTGGCTATGAAGTCGGCATGCGCTTGTTTGTGACCATGCCTTATTCGCAAGATCCCGCTTCCATGGCCCGCGAGTATCTCGCGGAAGTCGTTCGCAGGGACGCTCTTCCCACCGGCATGTTTGGTATCGGGATCAAGATCCTCATGGAAATGGGAATCCAGCACACTTATCACTTTGGCGGCGCCAAGCCGCGCTAGTTTTCGCCGATTCGAAAGCTGTTCCAAACAAGCCGATAAAAGCAAGAACGGGCGCCCCGTTTGAGCGGGACGCCCGTTCTTGTGTTTGGGGGGTGGAGAAAAATCGATCTAAGCGGACTGCGCGAACATGCGCATCGCGCGATGCCTTATAATTCCCAGTTGCCGGTTGAGCGGGTGTGTCCGGCCGAGGAAACGGAGCACGGGAGGCCGGCGCGACGTCAGCTTATTCATTGCAATGGTCAGCCGGATATCGCGGCGAGCAAACTTCAGCCCGGTCTCGAGAGTGTCCACGGCTTCGTTGCGGCGCCCCGCGGTGGCATACACTTCCGCGAGATTCAGGTACAACTGCGCCTGATTGCGTTTCATTCGAACGGCGGAGTCGCACAGCCTCTCCGCTTCGCCCCACTTTCCCTCCGAGCGCGCCAGCACCACGCCCAGGTAGGACATGTAATAAGGATTGTTCTTGTCCAGATCCACCGCGCGCCGCATGTGCGGCAGAGCCTTTAAGGCGTAATT
>Ga0210405_10000330_pt1 | contig 65874 bp, 54 predicted proteins | sample IncBWH11MmetaG_FD_155492 | JGI IMG/M metagenome (GOLD analysis project Ga0210405, IMG submission 155492) | Forest soil microbial communities from Barre Woods Harvard Forest LTER site, Petersham, Massachusetts, United States - Inc-BW-H-11-M | ecosystem: Environmental > Terrestrial > Soil >...
CGCGTTGTTCCTGTACGTCCATCGTCTTCCAGGGCATGTTGACTTACACTCCCGCGCTGGCTGCGCTTGCGCGGGAGTGTAAAGGATGTCCCGAGACGTTTTGTAAAGGATGTCATGAGACTGAACACAAAGGCGGCGAGACCTGGAGCACCCGGCACCCAGAGTTCTTGCCTCAACGGTTAGGAACGTAAGGCGGAATTGCGATGGATTCCTCGTGGGAGATTGTGTGTTTCAAATTTTGCCGGGAATTCAATCGAAGTGGTGTACTAGCGTTAGGTGATTCTCGCAGGCGCAGAGTTCGTTAAATGGGGGCTGGCCCAGCCCCTCTCATATTTCCGAAAGGAATCAGTGCGGTGGCCGATCTCCTTCTCCAACGCAGCCAACTTTTTGATTCTTCTTTTTGCCCGGTAATTGTTCAGTAACTGCGGCGATCACTGATCCAAAGGCATCGCGTCCGAGTGCGGTCAATTCATAGTCCACATGCAGCAGCATTTTCTGGCTTTCCGTGGCACCGTCGGCGATCTGGACCATTGTTAAAGACGGGCTCTGGTCCGCGCCAGGGTTGCTTTCCTGTGGCAATTTCTTGAATTGTGTCTCAATCTCCTTCAGAGACATAATGCGATTTCCTAGCCTGAACTGGATAATCCCGTGCGATTCAAACTTTCGGAATCGTTCGAGCGCTGGCCCCGCCGGCATCGAGTACTCGTTCACGTGCAGTCCGCTCCCAAAGAAGCCCCATGGTCCGCAGCCAATCCTAAGCAGGTCCTGAACGTCGTCAGCGTTCAATTCCGTCACAACGCGTGTCAACTTGGAGCCGCCTGTTTGTTGCGCCTGAGCCTGTATCTCGATGGCGAGTCCGCCTGCTGAAACCTTTTGCGCGTGAGCAATCAAATCGGGAAGCTGCTGAGAGATTTCGTGCAGCGGGTCTCTGTAGATGAATAAGATGGCTGCTATCAAGATAGGCCACACTAGTGCCTTTATGAGCATGACACTCTGTTCGAAAACCTTTACCCAGCTTTTGTCTGCTTTGCCGTCGGCTTCGGGAATGACGATAACTCTTGGGTCTGGTGAACTTGCTTGCTGGGCGTGCGGGGGGTTACGTTCCGGTTGTGGTGAGGTGGTTTCCGTCATCGTGCCTCCAACGAGCCATGTAGCCTGCCCGAGACATGCGTTTTCCCTTGTCAAGTCTACCTTAGAGCTAGAAAGCTGCAAGGAGGCCTGACCTCGAGGCTGGGCGGAGATGAGCGCGGGGGACCAATTTGGCGAAGATGAGGTGGAGTCCGCTTTGCTCTCTGGATAAGGGAGGATTACCATTGTCCGCGTTGCCATGACGTCAAAGAACCTCAAGCTCGCTGGGAGCTTCGTGTTTGCAGTGATCGTGGGCCTGATGCTGTCCGTTGTTTTATGGCATGCGTGGGATTTGCTTGCCTTGCTGAGTTCGGCATTGGGACTGGCTTCTGGTTGGGCGGCTGGGATATTGCTTGCGCCATACCAAAGCGAGCAGGACAGATTTCGAGAGTACGTGAAGCTGGCGTCCGCATTCATTACTGGTTATGGAGTCAGCAAGTTGGATCGCCTATTCGAGCTTTGGACCGATCCGAGCCGCGGATCGCTCATCCTAACCCGAACCTTTGCGGTGCGCGTCTTGGTCTGCATCACAAGTTTCTTGCTGGCCGCCGTGACCACATATGTAAGTCGAAAATACATCAGCTTCGGTCCTAATGCCGAGCAACCTCCAAGGGAAAGATAATCCAAAACAGTAGGCGGCTCTTAGCGGGCTTCGCTCGGGACTTCGGCAAAACAGGGCAGGCCGCTTTAGCGCCGTTCTTCCACGGGGCTACTTGCGTCAGCGGTGCTTCTTCAAATTAAAAATTAAGAGCAACGTCAAAGGCAGCGGACAGGAGTGTCCGCTCCACACGAGCAGAAGCAGGTTCCTCACCGGGCTTGGGGCCCGGTTCGGAATGACAAAGAGTTGAGAGGGACTTTGGCGGGTGTTGTGGGATTGGGCTTCCACGTAGTGCGGACGGGAGGCGGCCCACTGGAAACACTCAGTTCGTGAGGTTTGACTCTGGTTGGCCGACAGGCACATAATGCACACCTGCCATCACAAAATACATGATGCACACCTGCCGCCGCTCCCGGCAGGTCAGATGCTAAAGGAGTGAAACGAAATGTGGAAAAAGCCGGAGCAGGATGGTGTTGTGGATGCGCGCCCCGAGTTTGCCCCGAAGGAGACACCTGACCTGGAGGCGCCTGACATGGAAGCACCTGGGGACGCGCTCCTTCAGTCGTTAGTAGACGGCCGGTTGAAGAGAGAGAATTTAGCGGCTGGTCCTCACTCTGGTCCTCAGTCTGGTCCTCAGAAGATTCTTGCCCAGGATCATAGTCAGCCATTGCCGGCGCCAACCATGGCGACTTACACAGAAGCGCTGAACGAGTTTGCCAGGAGCGCCACGGCGTTCATTGAACAGCTCCCGCTTCTTACCAGGGCTCGGGATGCGTATGAGCAGGCGATGAGGGCCAGCGCGGAACTGCGCAAGGTTTTGGACACCGGCGAGGAGAACCTTCAAACTCTTATGCGGCAATTGGAGCAAGCGGTCAACGTTCACGGGGGCAAGCCTGCCGCCGACAGGAAGAAACCGGAACCGGCAAAAGTCGAAGCGATCCGAGAGACCGACGAAAGCAGTGGTGATGTGAGAAAGTTTTCGTGAAAGTCTTTTCATGAGAGCCCAGAGCGCTTCGCGTCGGTGAGCGGTCGGTCGGGCGGTTCTTTGGCCCAAGAATATTTTCAGCCGAAATCCACAGGCTGCGGCGGGGGCTAAAGCCCGGTTCATTGTAGGCGCTTTACGCGGCCCATTCGGCTTCCCCCTCGGCTTCGCTCGGGGCTTCGGCGAAAACAGGGCAGGCCGCTGAAGCGCCTCTCCTCCACGGTGCTACTTGCGGCGGGCGCTTCCTCAAATCAAGAAGCAGTGGCGCTTCTTCAAATCAAGAATCAAATCAAGAATTAAGAGCAAAATCAAAGGGGGCGGACAGGAGTGTCCGCTTAGACAATTTTGTACTGAACCTATATCTCTACGGAATGAAAATATTAAATTACACAATGTACCGTATCGAACAATCACACTTTTTCTGAGATTGTAAGCGTCGTCTGAACAATGAAGGACAGTGTTATTCCTTCTATCTGCCGATTGATCTGCCGATCTAGCTGCCGATTGTCCTTGTTGGCAAGTTATGCCAATGCCGTTTTCAGCGTTCGCAACAGCGCCCTTCGGGAGGGTTCAATGAAACTTAATATACGAAATGCAGTATGGGCGTTTGCTCTGGCAATCGCCGTGACCGTGTTGGTCATGCCCAACTTCGCCGTTGCCCAGCAGAACAGTGCCACGCAAGGCATTGCCGAGGAACACCAGGCGACTACTCACCCACAGTCGATCGCCACGTCGGGGATTCTGCTGTTTAACGGCATAGGAACTTCGGGTGATGTGCAGGCGCTGGAGTATGTGATTACGAACAACATGCACATGGATTACGATACGGTCAACTCCGCGGGGCTCGATGGGATGACAGTGGCTCAGTTGGCCGCTTACAAGCTGCTGATCATTCCGGGCGGAGATTCCATCACCATCGGAAAGAACATTTCCACGAACACAACGGCACACATCAAGACTGCCGTGAGAACGAATGGGCTCCATTATCTGGGAGTGTGTGCGGGCGCTTTCTTAGCGTCGTATGCCGGTGGCACTACGTACAACGACATCGATCTCTTAAATGGCATTTGGTTCGATATGTATCCTGAGACAGCAGAACCCGCCGCGGAACTACTTAGCAGGCCGCAGGGCCAGCTTTCGATCGATGTCTATTGGGAAGACGGTCCGAGTATGGCAACACAAGGTGGCTCGTGGGGAACGATTGTTGCCAAGTATCCGAACTACGGTCAGCCGGCAGCAATTATTCAGGGATTCGCTGGAAACGGTTGGACGTTGCTGCAAGGAGTCCATCCGGAAGCGCCTCAAAGCTGGCGGAACTGCTGCGTGTTCACGACTTCGTTGGCGGACGACCTCGCCTATTCCGCGACGCTGATTAGCGCCGCTTTGAACGGAACAGTACTGCCACACTATTAAGGAGAAGACGAAGACAAAAGGCAAAAGGGAGCGGACAGGAGTGTCCGCTCCCCACGTGCAGAAGCAGGTTCCCGTCGGCAAGCTCAGGGCAGACTCTCACCGGGCTTGACGCCCGGTTCGGAATGACAAGAAGAAGTTTGGCTTCGGGATATATTTGTCCGGAAAATGGTTTACGGCGTACTCTTGGGCTATGAAATGGATTCAATCACTTCTCATTGCTGTCATGCTGTGTGCGCTGCCGGCTGCGGGGCAGGAGTGGGCGCGCGCCGTTCTGGAAAAATCTCCGCGGCATGCGGAGTGGGTGCAGCTTAAGCATGGCGATCGGACGGTGTGGGCTTTTGTCGTTTATCCGGAGGTCAAGAATAAGGCGGCTGCGGTTGTGGTCATCCATGAGATTACTGGGCTGACCGATTGGGCGCGGAGCGTGGCTGACCAGCTGGCGGCGAACGGATATATCGCCATTGCGCCTGACCTGCTTTCGGGGATGGGACCTAAGGGAGGGAAGACCGGCGACTTTCCTGATGTTGATGCGGCGCGGGAAGCTGTCTCCAAGCTGGACCCTGACCAGGTGACTGCGGACTTGAATGCCGCGGCCGATTATGTGAAGAAGCTTCCGGCGGCGAATGGAAAGCTGGCGGTGGCCGGTTTCTGTTGGGGAGGTGGTGAGTCTTTTCGCTTCGCCACCAACCACAGAAACAAAGACTTGAGTGCGGCGTTTGTGTTTTATGGACCTCCGCCGAAGGATGTCAGCGGCATCAGCGTGCCGGTTTACGGATTCTACGCGGGCAATGACGAACGCATCGACGCCACCATTCCCGATACTCGGGAAGCGATGAAGAAGGCTGGGAAGAAGTACGATCCGGTGACTTACGAGGGCGCGGGCCATGGATTCATGCGAGCGGGCGAGGATCCGGGGAATACGGTTGAGGCGAATAAGAAAGCCCGCAGCGAAGCTTGGCAGCGCTGGCTGGCGGTGTTGAAGGGAATGTAGTCGAGGAAAGGTGTCAGGCGCCACTCAAAGGTTTTAGGCTCACTGAGGCGTCGCTCTTCCGCGGTGGTGAGGGGCGGTGGCGGAAGTGCCTTCAATTCAATGCAAAGGTGCGTACAAGGTGGTGTAATAGGTCAGGTGGTAGCGCGCGTTCCGTTTTCGTAACAAGTTGTAAGTCCTCATCAAGACCACAGGCTGCTGTGCTAGCCTGTGCTCCTCCGGAAGCGTAAGTATCTATCTTCAATCGTAATTTGTCGAGAGTCAGGCAATCGACACTTCGTCTTGAATCTGCCACTGAGTCTTAGACGATCCTGGTACTGGAACGGCATGTGCCATTCGTCGCAGACAAGGCCGCGCTGAAGAAACATCAGTGTGAGCCAATCAAAGAAAAGAGGGGTAACAATGAAAACGCATCGGTGCTACAGTGTCGCTCTCACCATCGTAGTGCTGGCAGGCACAGCTTTCGCGCAAGCGCCGCCGGCCACGCTCAATGCAGTGTATCCTCCAACCGTCTCAACCCAGCCGAACTATACCGATTTCAACTCCTATGTGATTCCGAACCCGACGGTGAATGGGGTTACGGTTGGATTGCCATGGAGTGCTGTGGACAAGAGTACGAAGACTGGAAGTACTTCGAACTATGACTTCACAACGTGGGATACCAACAACCTTGCGCAGTTTGAAAATACCAACAAGGTCGTTAACCTGATCGTCCTGCCGGTGCTCGAAAGCAACGTGAATAGCTACACGCCGTCTTACGTATTTTCGCAGGAATGGGCGAATGGAACAGTTCCGTGGGAGTCTGCGCTCCCCGGATGGACAGCCACAACGAAGTACTTGCCCGACACGTATATTCTTGTGAGTGGACACTACCAACAGGAAATTAACACGGTCACACCCACGTCGGGGTTCGACGGGCATTGTGTCAGCGGAAGCTCGCAACCTACTTTTTCGACGACCGGTGGGACGGTGACAGATGGAACTGCACCGACACAGTGCGCCTGGCAGGACATAGGTACCCATGGACCCCTGCAAGCAATGGCGGCTTGCCCGAGTTATGCCGGGGCAATTAGTTGGGTTGCAAGCAACGGTTTCCCCAACGGGAAGATCGTGGTTCCAACCAACGCCGTGGGCGGCCAGCCCTACAACCTGCATTTCTACCAGCAGAATTCCGGATCGAGCTGCACTAGCGCCGCCACCGAACCAACCTGGCCAACCAACGGAGGAACTGTCACCGACAACACGTGCACATGGCTGGACAATCAAGGTGCGACACCGTGGACTGCCAGCACGGGCTACGCGGTCGGAAAGGTGATTGTCCCGGAGTCGTCGGCTTACAACCTGCACTTCTACAAGCAGAGCGCCGCGTCGAGTTGCACCAGCTCCGCCACCGCACCGACCACATGGAACATCACCGGTGACTCCTTTACAGACAACAACTGCACCTGGCTTGACACCGGGTCGGTGATTCCAGCGAATACAGGCATGCCTGTTTCCTACAATCTTCCGTTCCTGACCGCGTACCAAAAATTTGCTGCAGCCGTCTACGACCACTACGCTAATCATGCTCCGACAGGTTTGAAAGTCGGCTACATTCGTTTTGGCATGAGCGATGGAGGAGAAGCCAGCCCGCTGTGCAACTCGGCCGGCACGCAATCGTCCGGTTGGCCCAAGTACTCCAAGTACACGTATTTGGCGTACGTCTCTGACATGACGACTTACTTCGGTGGGCTGATAACAACAGTGCCGCAGGTGGCCGACATGCATGCGGTGGGCTCGACACCGGATTACGACTATGCGGATCAGGAGGCTCTGTATGCCAACAACAACAGCATTGGACTAGACACAAACGGACTCTCAGTCAACGACGTCACCCAGATTCAAAACGGTAATTGCACGACGAAAGGCTCCACTCTTGGGGACTGGTGCAAGAACTTCAACACTTATTGCGGGAAGGCGATGCCCAGTGGAAAATATCCCATCTGCTCCCTGCAAACCTTAACAGCTTCAACTCCAGGCACCGATACCAGCGGCAATACTGGTTCGCTGTCGGTAGACGGGACTTTTCCGGGGCTGATTCCGACTGCCCAGGCGCACGGCGCAACCAATCTGGAGATATACACGATTGACACGCTGCTTGCGGTGAGCCCGAACTACTGTACTGATACCGGGGGGCACTGTGGGACTCCTGACTACTCCGGATACCAAGGACCCTACGAAGCAGCTTTTGAAACCTTCCTGGGTGAGACGCCTGGAGTTTACAGTCCGACGCCAGGAACTACGCTACCCACAGGAACGGTTACGTTTTCGTGGGATCCGAAACCCGGCGCCTATCCATGCACCCTGGCGTCGGTCAGTTACGCGTTGCGAGCTGGGCAGGCAGTGGGCGGGACATCGTATTTTTCGGTGACTGGTCTCTCGGGATCGACCTTGTCTTACGCTCATACGATCTCGGCGACGTCCGGGTCAACCGTCTACGTCAGATGGGGGTACACGATTGCGTCAACCTGCGGCGGTGGTGGGACAACCGGGCACGTGGATTACACCTACACAGCTCCTTAAAGTGTGGATGAGGCGAGTGGCCCGACATAATTTCGTTGATGCTCCAGAGGGTCCCCGCTCAAGCTTCGCTTGGGCGGGGTTTTTGATGCTCATTCGTCACAGACAACGGACAGGAGTTTCCACTCCACACAAGCGGTGGCGCTCCTGATCGGAATCTCAAGCGCGTCCAGCGACCTAATTACCAAAGTCTTGAACGGGGCAGTGGTGGTCTTGAACTAACAGCAGGGATGACAGAGTTTTGTGTCCCGGTTACAGAGTTTGTTGCGCACTTCTTCGCGAGTCGTGCTTGTCATTCACTTGTCACTAAGAAGCGGCAGAACTTTTTACATCGATGTGACAAAGGCGCCGTCACCTTCCTCATAAGTCAGGAATCGAATCCACACGGGGAGCGCTCAGGCGCCGTCCTCCGCAGTAAAATTCGCAAAGCTTATTGAGGAGAAACACCGATGAAGATAGTGCGTTCGTTCGTGCTGCCGAGCCTGCTGGCGTTTAGCATGGTGTCGGCGGCCATACCTGCAAATGCTGCCGCGGGCAGCCTTGATCCTACATTTGGCAAGGGAGGCGTTGCGGAAGCCAAGGTCGGCTTTCCCGTGGCTGCGGCCCTACAACCAGATGGCAAGATTGTTGTATTAACCCTCAACGATGTCGTCGCGCGATTTCTTTCGAACGGCAATCTTGATACTAGTTTCGGCAATGGTGGAAGCGTGACACTCAGCTTTGCCACTTCCCCGGTGGCGATGGCGCTCCAGGCGGATGGCAAGATCGTTCTGGCGGGGCGCATCAACAACAACACCGAGAACGTATTCGCTGTGGCCCGGCTTAACGCGAATGGCAGCGTTGACACGGGTTTCGGAACCGGTGGCACGGTCACCACGGACATGGGCTTTCCGGGCACCACTGAAGCGGTTGTGATCCAGCCGGATGGGAAGATTCTGCTGGGCGGCACAGTGCTTGGCACCGATGAGACGCTGCCGAATGAGGTCGCGCTGGTTCGCTACAACACTGATGGCAGCCTGGACTCGACCTTCGGCAATTCAGGTGGATTCGCGAATGGCCCTGGAGAAGTAGAAGTGGTTTCGGTCCAGGGAGTGACCACGGTCGCCATTCTGTCGGATGGAGATATCCTAGTACTGAACTTCGCCGCCGGCGGCGGCGCGATTGCTCAATTCAGCCCCACCGGCAGCCTGCGGTCGACGGTCACTAGTGGGACGATCGTTGCTGCGTCCAAGGGGGAGAATCCCGTCTTCCAGGGGGACGGCTCGTTTATTGTTTCCAACGGCATACTCGTGGGTACGGCGCGCAACAAGGATCTCGATACTCAAGTGGCGCGCTTTACCGCTACCGGACAGCTCGACCCGACGTTTAAGACTACGGTGTTCGATCTCATCGGGGAAGGTGGGAGCTCGAACAGCGACTTTTTGAATGCGGTTGCTCTTCAAGCCGACGGGAAAGTCGTGCTGGCGGGCTCGCACTCTCACGCATTCGCCAACGCAAGTAACGCTTTGGTGAGGCTTAACTCCAATGGCAGTTTCGATACTTCTTTCGGGACCAACGGGATCGTCACCAACAAATTTCCGGCGGGCACGAACGGACTGGATCTGGTGCTGATTCAGACCGATGGCAAGATTCTCGCCCTGGGAACCGCAGGCAGCAATTTCACCAACCTGGTGCTGGAGCGTTATCTGGCGCAATAGCGACTGGCAAGGCCAAGGCGTGGATCGCTGTTCGGAGGTGGCGGTCCACGTCTGGGATTTCTGTGCGCAACTGCCAGAATGTCCCCTCTACGCTTGGCAGGTGCGGACCCTTCGACTTTGCCAGGGCAGGCGGTCGGCGCTACGACTTATCCTGTTAGTTCTTTTTCTGCGCCGCGGAATAGGGCTGCCAGGGCTCGAATTACTGCGCGGGCTAGAAGGATTATTACCGCTACCAGGGCTAGCGCGATGGTGGCGGCGGCGTAGGGGTGGCGCGTAGCTAGCCAGGTTAGGGCGATGGCCAGGGCGTCCTCGGCCAAGCTTAGGGAGATGTTGGAGAAGGGTTCGGGCGATGGAGTGACGGCGGCGCGGAGGGCGGTTTTGCCTCCGTGGGCGGCGAGGGCTATGGCGCCTCCGAGGGCGGCTGCGAGAAGTTGCTGGGCGGGGGTTAGTTGGCGGGTGGCTCCGTAGGCTAGCAGTGCGGCGGCGGGGACGCGGACGAAGGTGTGGAGAGCGCTCCAGATGAGGTCGAAAGCGGGGATTTTGTCGGCGAAGAATTCGATGGCAAACAGGAGTGTGCTGGCGGCGATTATGGGCCAGGTTTCCAGGAGATGCAGCGAAGGCGGGAGGGGGACGTGACCGAGGCGAGCTAGAAGACCGAGGGCTGCAACCGTCGCGTAGACGTTGAGGCCGGCAGCGAAGGCGATGGCGGCCAGGAGGGCGAAGAGTTCGGGGAGCGGGATTTGGAGGAAGTTGAGCATGGAGCGCCGCTCGGAAATATTTCCGAATGAAGGGCGAAGGTTTCCCCTAAAGCCCTGATTGATTGTAGACGCTTTACGCGGCCCATTCGACTTCTCCCTCGGCTTCGCTCGGGGCTTCGGCAAAACGGGGCAGGCCGCTTGAAGCGCCGCTGTTCCACGGTAGTGTTGGCAGTTGTAGAAGCTTCTTCCAATTCCAGGCAAGGGAGAGTGGAGGTCCAAAGGCAAGAGCAAAAGCGAGGCCAAATGCAGCGGACAAGAAGTTCCTCCGCATGGGCAAAAGCAAAAAGGGCCGCTATCGCGACCCTTGAAAATGCTGCTACGGCTGTGGTTAGAGGGTGGATTCGATTTCGAAGCCCCAGGCTTCTAGAAGGGGCTCGGGGATGTACTTTGAGTTCTTGTTGCGGCGGGCCCACTCGCGCAGGCGGGTGGAGCGCAGATACTGGTCGGGGGAGAGCTTGTATTCGCGCACGACCTGTTCAAATTCGGTGATGGTGGGGACAATGGGACCGATCGGCTCGGGCTTGCCCCAGTTGGGATTTCCGCGACGCTTCGCCATGAAACTTGCCTTTCGTACAAAAGGGGAATGAACTCAATTAGTTGCGCTATCTATGTGATTCTCCGGAGAGTATAGGGATGCAGGGAAAAACGCGGCTTGCGCTTTGCCGGGTAATCCCAGCGATCCAAGACTCAATCGGAGACACAGTAGCTTATGGCACTTTGGGGAGAAAGTCAATGAGAATCGGCGTTGCTGCGCTTGAGCTAATCGCTTCTAAGTTATTGCATTACAGGGAGTTAATCTGTTCCTTCGCACGCAGGTGAGGGTGGGGTGCTGATTTTAATACCGGCCGCCAAAAATCTATCCAAAATCTATCCAAAACCTATTCGGGGCGTCCGTCCGACTAACGTTACAGTCGTAACCTAGCTGGCCAGTACCTTATTGATGACGGCTTTGGGCGGGATTAGAGTCAGGGTGAGGCCGTGTTTCGTTCCCGCAGCAAGATCTGGAGGAGAAGCACTACCGGCTTGGCCTTGGGCTGAGGGAATACGCCTGGGCTGGAAGGATCTTAAAACGGCGCCATGAATCTGAAGTCGCTGCTGCTTTGTGCGGACGAAAAGATCGTGCGGGTGCTGCGCCGGACGCTGGGCGATCTGGAGATCGAGGTCGAGCTGTGTGCGAGTCCGGAGACGGCTTTGCGGAAGCTGACGCGGGAGCGGTTCGAGGCCATCATTGTGGATTGCGCCGGCCCGGGCGCGGCAGATGTTCTGCGCTTTGCGCGGACATCACCCTGTAACAAGCGTACGGTCGCGGTGGCGATTCTAGCGCCGGATAGCGGCATGCGTTCTGCGTTCGAGATCGGGGCCAACTTCGTCCTGTATAAGCCAGTCTCGGTGGAGCGGGCGAAGTCAAGTTTTCGTGCGGCAAGAGCGCTGATGAAGAAAGAGCGGCGGAGGAACTCGCGGGTTGAGGTTCGCTTTCCCGTGGAGATGTCGAGCCGGGAGTCGGGCGCCCGGTTCAAGGTTAACACCACTGATATAGGCGAAGGCGGCTTGGCGATCAGCCTGCCCAAGCGCAGTAAGCCCCACGGTCGTTGGGCGCTGTCGTTCACGCTGCCGGGTTCTTCGTCAGTGTTGGAAGTTGATGCGGAGTTCGCTTGGGAAGGAACCGGGACACAAGTAGGGCTGCGTTTCCAGGATCAGACGCCGGAGTTTGGGCGTCAGTTGCGGGAGTGGCTGGGGAGGAATTCTCCGGACGCGGAAAGGGACGACCCGCCAGCCCGCTGCCAGCTTACCGACTTGAGCCTGGGCGGTTGCTACCTTGATATCGCTTCGCCGTTTCCGGTCTCGACGCGGGTAACGCTGTCGATGCGGGCCGCTGGAGTCGAACTCAGGGCAGAAGGCATTGTGCGCGTCATGCACCCGGATAAGGGCATGGGCGTGGAGTTCAGCCAGAGGACTGCGGAACACCGCGCGCTGCTGGAGAAGTTCCTGAACCTGCTGACGGAGCATCGCGACGTGCTGCCAGAGCTGATGGTCGAGCCAGAAGGGCTGGAAACTGAGTCGGCGAATACTTCGTCAGAACGCGCAATTGGTGAACTAGAGGACGCGCTGCTGGGACTCTTTCGAAATCAGGCTGCCCTTCCAACCGATTCGTTTCTGGCAGAGTTGCGCAAGCAACGTGGGATGGCGGCGGCCTCAGGGGCATCAGCCTGATCACGCACACCTTTGAAAATGTTTCCTCGTTCGCGAACTTACTGACGGAGAGGAGTTCCTTCGGCAGGGCCGCCCTGTACTAATTCAGTCTTGATGGTTGACTTCTGATTGGCCACTAGTTCGATATCGGTTTCAAAAGGCTGGTAACCGGGCAGGCTGATTTTGATCTTGCGTTTGCCTGGCTCAACCAACAACGCCTTGCCGATGCCGGTGAATTCGGCGATGTGACCGATAAAGACTCCATCCACAAAGACGGCGGCACGATTTGGTTTTACATCCAACTTAACTTCCGCGGTGACTCGCGGCAGTTGAACTCTTGTGTCTTTTTCCATTTTCACGGCGATGGCCTGTTTTTCTCCCGCGCGCACCGAGACTTTTTGGAAGAAATCCAGATATCCGCCCTGGCGCACTGTGACGTAGTGTTCGCCGGGAAGAAGCAGGAGCTTTTTCGATCCCTTGAGCTCTCCGAGGTAGCCGATATATTGTCCATCGATCCAGACGCCGGAGGTGTTTTCGACTTTCGAGGCTCCAACGAGTTCGATTTCGCCCAGAACGTCATTCCCAGCGTGCAGGGAAGCGATGAATACTGGACAGCTTGAGAGAACGAGCAGGCAGAGCACGGCACGAATAGTACGGATCAGAGTCATAGGAAACCTCCTCGGTTCCGTGTGAGATGACAAGCGGGCAGAAAAGGTAGCTGGGAATGGTGGCCGACTGGGCGTGTAGGAGCAACCGAGTCATTTGTGGGCCATCGACAATCTCCGCTTGAAAAAGTCGACCGCGTGCTGGCGGGTAGGAATCTGGTCAATCAGCAATTTTGGATGCAAACCAAAACGGTGCGCAGCACCGGACAGCAGGCTCTTCTGCAGGCTGTTCGGGCGGAGTGTGACAGAAGTGGGAAGGCCTGCGCGCGGGGGCGCGATTTGAGGTGTGACGGGCCGCGGCGAAGCCAGCGTCAGCACTTGATCGAGATTCGGAGCCCTGGCAATCCGTTGGCTGGGCAGCATGGCGCCGGAAGGGATTTCCAGCCAGTCCCTCAAGGTAGCGAGTATCGATGTGTGGTCGTAGGGTGTGGGGGTGTTCGAACGGAATACCGTTCCGGCTTGAATATATGGGGAAACCACGACTGTGGGTACACGAACGCCAAAACGGTCGAACTTGAAGCCGTTCTCGCCGGTGACGGAATCTGGAGTGGCTGCCCCGCCCGGAGGCAGCACGTGATCGTAGCAGCCGCCGTGCTCGTCGTAAGTAATGATGAGCAAGATATTATTCCATCCCGGAGATTCGCTGATGGCTTTCCAAATCTTATAGAGAAAATGTTCGCCTGCAGCCACGTCGTGGGGCGGATGCTGGTCGTTGGGCTCAAAGAGGAAGCTGGGCTCGACGAAGGAATATTCGGGGAGTGAATTGTGGGCGCAGTCCTCTTCGAATTCGCCAAAGCCTTTGAAATGGTCCTCGAGGAGAGGATCCCACAGCTTGGGGAAGAAAGTGCGGGTGAGGGATGGCGTGAGAATGGTGTCGCTATATACCTTCCATCCGACGCCTCTGGAATGCAGAACATTGAATATCGACGGCACATCAAAATCGAATGGATCTGGATACTGGCCGTTGTTCACGTTGCCATTCGAGGTGCCGGCATGCACGAACGCTCGATTGGGTAGAGTCTGCGTCGGCACGGAACAGAACCAGGCATCGGAGATGGCGTAATTCTGCGCCAATGCGGAGAGCACGGGAACCTGTGCCGGCGTATATGTTTCCATGATTAGGTCGGGATTTGAAGGGATTGGATCGATGTTCTCGTAGTCGACGATGAAACCCTGCATGGGCCATTTCGGATTGGGGCCAGGGCCCTCGGGGCCATACATCTGGAAGGTGACGTGGTCGAAGGTTTCCTCCGGGTCGGGGTCGGGAATCTGGTAACTGGTTGTGCCCTGAGCGACCGGAACTTTTATTGGCGGCTGGCCGGTGAAATAAGGGGCGTTGGAGGGATTCCAGAGATTTAGGTTCAGGCCGTCGTAAGCCGCGGGACTGCCTGCGGGCAGATATAGGCTGGGCTGCGGATTGGGAGTTGAGTAGAGCCAGCCGCAGAGATTGTCTAAGGAGCGGTTTTCGAACATCACCACAATGACGTTCTGTATTTTTGGCAGGATTTTCGACATGGATTCCCTCCGCGCGGAACATTGTGCACGAGTTTTCGGGTGACGGCCCGAAAGATTTGATTACGTTCCGAAAAGAGGAACGTCGCAGGTTTGGGGAGAGCTTACGATAACCGGGCAGGCGAAGACTTCGCGGAAGTGCGAGCATTGTTTACAATAGGAGATTCGTCCGCCGCCGCGGGGGTTCCCTGCGGCGGGGAAGGCATTTTGGAACAGTTAAACCACAAACCTAGCGCGTCCCCCAGCGTGTCGGCTGGCGTGTCTCCTACCGTCTACTGGCGGGTGGAAGGCAGTCTGCTGGACCTGACGGTGGTGCAGCCGGTGGCGTTCTTTACCTGGAACGCGCAGACCTTCTCCGAGCGGTTCAGGCGGCGGGGATTGATCTTTCTGATGGCGCTGTTGCGTCCGTTTCTTTACTCGACTAACCGGAAGTTTGCGACGCGGGTGGTACACACGACGTTGCGAGGAGTGACCCGCGACCGGCTGGATCTACTGGGTGAAGAGTATTTCCAATACAAACTAAAGCCTGAACTGAAGACGCACGGGGCCGAGCGAGTGCGGGAATTAGTGTGCGCGGGGGCGGATGTGGTGTTGGTGAGCCAGGGACTGGAGCACGTAATGAAGCCGCTGGCATTGCATCTTGGAGTGAAGCGGGTGGTGGCGAACCGGTTGGAGTTCCGCGATGGCGTGGCGACGGGGAGGCTGCTGGGGCCGGTGATCCGGCCGCGAGGAGCGTTTGCGAGGATACGGGAGCAGAGTCCGGATGGGAGGCGGGCTCCGAAGACTCTGGCGCGTCAGCTGGATATTACGCTGGAGGAATTGCGCGCGGCGGTGATTGGATCGGGGCGGGAGTCCGCGGCGCAGGAGCGTCCCATCGTGCATTTTGAGGGGCAGCAACAGGCGGCGGGATTTTCGGTGCGGCGGGCGCTGGCAGGCAGGCACGTAATGCTGATCGGGGTGACCGGATTCATCGGCAAGGTCTGGTTGGCGAATACTTTGATGGAGTTACCGAAGATCGGGCGGATTTATCTGCTGATCCGGCGGCAGAAATCGAATCCGGCGCAGCGGCGTTTTGAAAAGATTGTCGAGGAATCGCCGGTATTCGATCCGCTGTTTGAGAAGTATGGGTCGGGCTTTGGGGAGTATCTGCGGGAGAAAGTGGAAGTGGTTGAGGGAGATGTAACGCAGCCGGGTTTGGGACTGAATGTGGAGACGGCGCGACGGCTGCAAAGAAATCTTGATCTGATTGTGAACAGTTCGGGATTGACGGATTTCAATCCGGATTTGCGGGATGCCCTGGCTACCAATACGGATGCCGCAATGCATATCCTGGATTTTGTTCGCGGAACCGACCACGCGGGACTGCTGCATCTTTCCACATGTTATGTCGCGGGGGAGAGGGACGGGCGGGTTACGGAGAAGATCATCCCAAATTATACACCGCATCGCGTTCCGAACTTTGATGCAGAGCAGGAGTTGCGGTCGCTTTACGAACTGATTGACAGGGCTGAAGCGCAGGCTGAGGGCGCCGAAGTGACCGCCGGGCTGAAGACGCAATCGTTGGCGAAGGAACATGCTGCGAAAGGATTGCAGGGCGCGGCACTGGAGAATCAGATCCGCAAGAACCGGATCCGATGGTTGAAGACATATCTGACGGAAGAGGGGACGCGGCGGGCGAAGGAGTTGGGCTGGCCGAATACCTACACGCTGACCAAGAGCCTGGCGGAATCGCTGATCGTGAAGTATGGAGCGGGGCTGCCGATTGCGGTGGTGCGTCCGGCGATTGTGGAGACGTCGGTGGGGAAGCCATTTCTGGGCTGGAATGAGGGGATTAATACATCGGCGTCACTGTCTTATTTGTTAGGGACGTATTTCCGGCAGTTGCCGACGAATGAAAGCAAACGGCTGGACATTATTCCGGTGGACGCGGTATGCGACGGCATGACGCTGATTGCGGCGGCGATTGTGGAGCGGCGTCACGACCAGCTTTACCAGTTGGCGACGTCGGTGACGAATCCGTGCGACATGGGGCGGTCGATTGAGTTGACGTCGCTGGGGCACCGCAAGCATTACCGGGCGCAGGAGGGGCTGGAATCGTGGCTGCGGCTGCGGTTCGATGCAATTCCGGTATCGAAGACACGATACCAGCGGATGTCGGCGCCGGCGCAAAAGGCGATTGTGAAGTCGATACAGCGGATCATGTCGCCGCTGCCGCTGAAGAAGACGCCGCTGGTGAAGACGGAGAGAAGCCTGGAACGGGTGGAGAAGCTGATCGAGTTGTTTGAGCCCTTCATCCTGTTTAACGATCACGACTTCGCCGCGGACAATGTGGAGAAGTTGTCAGACGCGCTGGTAGAGGACGAACGTGATGAGTTTGGATACAAGGCGCGGATGCTCGACTGGTGGGATTACTGGATCAATGTACATATACCGGCGTTGCGGCGTTGGACTTATCCATTGATTGAAGGACGGCCGCTGGAGGCCCGTCCGGCGCGGAGTTTGCAGAATGGGGAGACGGTGAAGACTGGGACGAATGGCGGAGCATGGTGAGGATGCTTCCTCAGGGGTTGGCATTTATCGCGGCGCTTAAAGCGCTGCGCCATCCAAAAGCCCGCAGTAGCGGCTGAGTGTTGACCGCCGAGGGCAGCGCGAAAGAAATGGGAATTGGTGAATGGCGATATTTCTGACGGGATCGACGGGATACATCGGGGCGCATGTGGCGGCGAATTTGCTGCGGGACCATGGCGTGGCGCTGAACGTGCTGGTGCGGGCGCGGGATGTGAGTGAGGCGGAACGGCGGCTTTGGCAGGCGCTGCAATTGCATCTGGAGTTCCCGCAGTTTTATGAATATTTGCAGACGCGGGTGCGCGTGTTTCGGGGAGACCTGACGGAGCCCGGTTTTGGACTGGAGCGTGATGAATACGATCGGCTGGTTCACACAACGGATTCGGTGATTCACTGTGCGGCATCTCTGAACCGGAAGTCGGAGAAGAGCTGTCTTAATGTGAATCTGCGGGGCACTTTGGAAGTGCTCACGCTCGCGCGGCACGCCGAGCACTATCACGGGTTGAGGCGGTTCAGCCAGGTGAGCACGGTGGCGGTGGCGGGGAAGCGGCAGAACGAAGTGGTGAGCGAGGACCGGTCGATCGATTGGGAGCGGTCGGATTACGATCCGTATGCGCGGACAAAGAAATTCTGTGAGCACATGATGCGGGTGCTGCTACCGGAGACGCCAAAAACAGTTTTCCGTCCGAGCATAGTGCTCGGCGACAGCCGGTATGCGGAGACCACGCAATTCGACATGGTGAAGGCGTTTGTGTTTCTGGCGGGGCTTCCGGTGCTGCCTTTTCGTCCGACGGACAAGATTGACATCGTGAATGTGGATTTTGTGGCGGAAGCGATTTCGACGCTGCATCAGAAGGAGCGTCCCGAGCACGATACTTATCATCTTTCGTCGGGAATAGGATCGCAGACGTTCCGGGAGATCACGCGGGCGCTGGCGGCGGCACAGAACAAGCGGGCGCCGGTGTTTGTGCCAGTGGCGGAGCGTCCCTTTGCAGGGTCAGTAAATTTTCTTGCAAATCGGAAGAGCGCGATTGGAAAAGGCGCGTCGCTGATGAAGGTGTTCATGCCGTATCTGGTTTGGAATACGGTGTTCGATAACACGCGGGTGACGAAGGAATTGGGGAAGAAGCCGGTGGCGTTCTCGGAATATTGCTATCCACTGTTGAAGTTCAGCCGGGAGAATGATTTCTCGTACAAGTACCAGCCCTGGCCAGTGGCGGCGGGAGGGCACGCGGCATGATGGACTTTATTCTGGAAGCGTGGGTGAGCAGCTCGATCGAGCGCGCCAAAGCTGGGTGGATGCTGGGCGAAGGCAAACGCTGGCGGCCGGGCGAGAAGTTGAAGCTGTTGTTTGCAGGCTACAACGGAACGAGGAATATGGGATCGGATGTGCGCGTGGAAGAGATGCTGCGGCAGATCCGGCACATTCTGGGCGCGGGGCGGGTCGAGTTCAGCGTGATGAGCCAGAATTTCGACTACTCGCGGGGATATTTCGAGGGCACGAAGCAGGTGCATCTGCCGGATATATTCCCGCCATTTCTGGCGAATGAAGTTCCGAAGCATGATGGAGTGGTGGCCTGCGAAGGGTCGATGTTTAAGAGCAAGTTCGCCAACGCGCTGACCACGATGATGATTGGGTCGCTGGGAATTGCGGCAGTGCAGAACAAGCTTTCGGTGGGATACGGAGCGGAAGCCGGGCACATGGATCCGCTGGTGGCGAAGATGTGCGGACGCTATTGCAAGAATTCATTTGTGATCACGCGGAATGAAGAGTCGCGGACGGTGTTGCGCGAGTTGGGGGTGCCGACGGAGTTGGGGACCGATACCGCATGGACGTTTGAACCGCAGCCGCCGGAGTACGGGCAGAGCGTGCTGCGAAAAGTTGGATGGGACGGGCGGATGCCGGTGCTGGTGGTGTGTCCGATTAATCCGTTTGAATGGCCGGTGAAGGCTTCCGTGGCGAAGTATGCGGCGCATAGTTTGACTGGCGCATATAAAGACAGCCACTACCGCACGGTTTACTTTCACAACTCGGGGCCGGCGGCGGAGCAGGCTTATCACAGATATTGGAATGCAATTGCGAATGCAGTGGATGCGTTCCGGAAGAAAAAGAATGTGTTTGTGATTCTGGCTGCGACGGAGCGGCTGGATGCGCGTCCCGCGAATCGGATCGCGGAGAAGCTGGGCGGCGTGCCAGTTCTGACCTCGGACGAATACAACATCTACGAGTTGGTGAGCGTGCTGCGGGCGTGTCACATGATGGCGTCGTCTCGCTACCACGGGATTGTGACTTCGATGCCAGGGCTGGTGCCGTCGGCGGGAATCACCATGGATGAGCGCATCCGAAATTTGATGCGGGAACGCGGACATGGAGACTTGCTGATGACTGTAGACGATCCGGAGCTTGAAGGGAAACTGCTGGCGGCTTTAGAGAGGCTGAGTTGTGAAGGGCAGGCAATTGCTGACGGAATTGCCCGGACGGTGGTGAGGAATTTGAAGGTGATGGCGCGCATGGGTGTTTATTTTGAAGAGGAAGTGCAGAGAAGGTATCCGGAGTTTGAGACGCGGCGGGGCGAGTGGGGTTGGGAGGATTACTTGCCGCCCATGAGCGAGGGGCTGCGGGAGTTGGTCGCGGCTTACAACTAATCAGTTCCGCGGCTTAAAAGGTTTAACCGCAAAGGGCGCTAAGGTTACGCGAAGGTCGCGAAGAAAATCCGAACCGTTGCAAATCATATTGTGGGCGCATTCATTCCATTTGTCGAAGAAATATTGTCGCAGCTGCAGGTGGCTGCGGACACGAGGATTCTCGCGGAGATCCACGATGGCGTGGTCACTTGCGTTACCGGCGGCGAACTGCTGGAGTTGGTCCGTAAGGCTAGAACTTTTGTCGCTTCGAAGGGACTGAAGAAGGGCGAACGGTGTGGGTTGCTGGCGGCGAACAGCATTCGCTGGGTCGCGATAGATTTGGCGCTCATGGCGGAAGGGCTGATAGTTGTGCCGCTTTACTCGCGGCAGGCGCCGGCGGAGCTGGTGGCGATGATGAAGGACTGCACGCCCTCACTGGTGTGCTGTGGGGATGCGGCATTGCGGGATGCGATTGCGCAGAGTTGGGCGGGGGCTCCGGTGCAGTATTTGTTTGACGAGATTGTTGCGGGCGTCGATGGAGTGAAGCTGGAGAGGCCGCAGTTAGAGAAGGACGATCCGGTAACCATTATTTATACGTCCGGGACTTCGGGCGAGGCGAAGGGCGTGGTACTGACGGCGGCGAACGTAGGATTCATGCTTGACCGAACAGCGGAACGGCTGGAGCAGCTGATGTCAGGTTCGTCTTCCGGCGCAGCGGGGCAGGATCGCATCTTTCATTATTTACCGTTCACGTTTGCGGCTTCGTGGATTGCGTTGCTTACATTTCTGAAACGGCGCAGCCTGGTAACGATCAACATGGATCTGGGAAAGATCGCGAGCGACATGAGGACGGTGGCTCCAGATTATTTCTTGAACGTGCCGCAGTTGCTTGAACGCATGCGGCGGGCGGTGGACGAACAACTCTGGCAGACGGGTGGAGTGGCGCAGGCGATTTATGCACGAGCAAAAGGCGCGTGGGCGCGGCGGCAGGATGGGCGGCCGAAAGCGAGCGACGCGCTGTGGCTGGGGCTGGCGAACTGGCAGGTGTTTCCGGCGATCCGGAAGAAGATGATCGGGAAAAATGTGAAGGCGCTGATTTGCGGGTCAGCGCCGCTGAGTGCAGAGACGCAGCTCTATTTCATGATGCTGGAAATTCGTGTGCTGCAGGTTTACGGCTTGACGGAGACGACGGCGATTTGCACGATGGATGATCCGAACCGAGTCGAGGTGGGGCGCGTGGGGCCGGCGATTCCGGGAATGGAGATGAAGCTCGGAGAGAACGACGAGATTGTGGTGCGCGGGCCGAATGTTTTTTCGGGGTATTGGAACCGGCCTGAACAAACCGAGGAGGCGCTGCGTGGAGGATGGTTTCACACGGGCGATCAGGGTGAAGTGAGCGCAGCCGGAAACTGGCGGATTGCGGGGCGAATCAAGAATCTGATTATTCTGGGATCGGGGCACAAAATCTCTCCGGAACCGATTGAGAGTGCGATTACGAAGAATCTGCCGGAAGCGCAGCAAGTGGTGGTCGTAGGGAACGGGCGCGGATATTTGTCGGCGATTGTGACCGGGAGCGTGATACCGGAGCACGTCCAATCAGCGCTGGATGCGGTCAATCCAGAGTTGCCTCATTACAAGCAGGTGCGGGCGTTTGTTGTGCGGGGGGAAGCGTTCTCAATTGAGAGTGGGATGTTGACGGTGAATGGCAAGTTGAAACGCGACGTAATTGCTGCGCGGATGAAGGATGAGATCGAGGAGATGTACGTCGTGAAGCAGGCGGTGTAGTGGATGCTGGAAACCACAAAGGACAAGAAGGTGCACGAAGGGAAGGCGGCTGCACAAGACCAGTGCGCGGTGGGCGAAAGCGCTTTGTCCTGGACTTTGGCGGATGGCGTGATTGAGCTGGCCTTGCATCGCGCCCCTTGTAACGAGCTGGGATCATCGTCACTAGAGGAGTTGGAGAAATTTGCAACTGCTTTGCAGTTGGTGCAAGGTGAGGCCCATGCGCTTATTGTTCATAGCGAGATGAAGCCGGGGTTTTGCGCGGGGGCGGATTTGCGCGAACTGTATCAGCGGTCCCAGGCGATGGAGAAAGCCGAGGCTGCCAGGGGTGTGCGAGATTTTCTGGAGCGAATTCACCGGGTATTCAATCTGATTGATGCTGCGCCTTTGACCACGATTGCGGCGGTGCATGGGGTGACTTTTGGGGGAGGATTCGAGCTCGCGCTGGCTTGCGATTTGATCATCGCCGACAAGATGGCGCGGTTTTGTTTTCCGGAGCTGAGGCTGGGGTTGATTCCTGGGTTTGGCGGGATTCCGCGACTGAAGCGGGATTTGGGTAATGCTGTGGTGAGAGATCTGTTGCTGACTGGACGCAGCATAAACGCGACGAAAGCGCAGCAGATCGGGTTGGTGAGCCAGGTGGTGGGCGAAGGCGAGGCATTGCGGGCGGCTCGGTCCACTGCGGTGCAGTTGCGGAAGTTTGACCGCGCGACGGCAACGGCGGCGAAGAAATTTATCAAACCGATTCCGCTTGATGAGTTGCGGCGGGAGATCGATATCTTCTGTGAACTATTTGCGCGCCCGGCGGTGCAGGAGGGTCTTCGCAAGTTTGTGGAAAGCACGGATGCGCAGCCTTATCTGCCATAGTGCTGGCAATGAGTACCGGAGGGCGGAGACTGACTAGACGGAGATCCTTCGCTTCGCTGAGGATGACAAGCCAGTATGAAGACTGCCGATCAGACTCTCGATGAAATATTGGCGCTTGCCGCGGCGCACTTCAAGGTGCCGCGCGAAAAACTGGATCCCGACGACGACTTCTTCAAGACGCTGGGAATTGACAGCCTGCAAACGCTTGATCTCCTGACCAAGCTGGAGAACCATTTTCGTGTGGAGTTGCCGGACTATGAGTTGCAGGGTGTTTCAGACTTTCGCACGCTGGCGGGGAAGATTCAGGCGCGACTGTAAACCCGTCTACCAAGGAGACGCTGAGGCAGGTTTTGACGGCTACTCCAGCCCTGCGGTCACTAACTCATAAACATGGTATTCTCCGTGTCTCCGTGCCGCTGTGGTGAAATAAGCCTTTGATGCTTGATCTCCAAAAATACAGTTGTCTGGGCGCGGCATTGCGCGATGCGCTTGATCGCTTTGGTGGCGAGACCTGCCTGATTGAGGCCGACCGCGATCGTGAGAAGACGCGGCTTACCTATTCTGACTTCAAAGAAATCAGCATGCCTTTAGCCCGAGCGCTGGAGGACGCGGAGTTTGATGCGGGAGATCGCGCGGCGATCTTGATGACGAATCAGTCGAAGTGGCTGATTTCGGCGTATGCGATTTTTTACAGCGGCGGGGTGCTGGTTCCGCTGGATTACAAACTGACGGCGGCTGAGCAGTTACAACTGCTGGAACACTCGAAGGCCAAGGGGCTGGTGGTGGAGTATTACCTTTGGCGGGCGATAACGCAATCGCCCGAGTTTCATAACATCAAGGCGAAGCTGGTGCTGGTGACGGAAGCTCCGTTGGGAGCGGACCTCGCAGGGGGATTCCGCTGGGAGGATTTCAAGCGCAAGGGCTCACCGGATTTTGTGATGCGGCAGCGGGACGATGTGGCGTGCGTCGTGTATTCGTCGGGCACGGGAGGCCGTCCGAAAGGATGCGTTCTCACGCACGAGAATTACCTGGAGCAGTGCCGGGCGTTGACGGCTTGGTATCCGTTCTGGCCGGGAGTGCGGTATTTGAGCATCCTGCCGACGAATCACGCGATTGACTTCATGGTGGGATTCATTGGGCCGTTTGTGTGCGGGGCTTGCGTCGTGCATCTGCGGACGCTGCGTCCGGAATTTGTGCGGGATGCTTTTGTTCGCTACCGGATCACGTATGTGGCGCTGGTGCCAATGATCCTCAAAAACCTGGAGCGCGGGTTGCGGGCGAAGTTCGACGAACTGCCGGGGTGGAAGCGGACGATTCTGAATCGAATGATTGGGCTCAACAAGATGCTGACGCGCCGGAAGCCGCGGGTGAGGTTAAGCCGCGCATTGTTGCCGCAAGTGCATCATGCATTTGGCGGGGAGTTGCTGGCGCTGATCACGGGCGGGGCGTTCATGGAGCCTTCGGCCATGCAGTTTTTCTATGACCTGGGAATCCCGGTGGTGAACGGTTATGGGCTGACGGAGGCGGGAACGGCGTTGACGTTAAACGATTTGAAACCGTTTCGCGCGGATACCGTGGGCAAGCCGCTGCCGGGAGTTGAGTTGCGAGTGCTGAGTCCGAATGAAGAGGGGATTGGGGAAATTGCGGCGCGGAGCAAGACGGTGATGTCGCATTACCTGGACGATGCCGAGCTGACGCTGGAAACGATCGTCGATGGGTGGCTTCTGACGGGGGATTTGGGCCGGTTCGACAATAGCGGGCATTTGCAGCTCTTCGGGCGGAAGAAGAACATGATCGTCACCGAAGGTGGAAAAAATATTTATCCGGAGGATATTGAAACGGTTTTCGACGGCTTGCCGGTGAAGGAGTACTGTGTGTTCGCGGCGAACTATGTGTGGCCGCAAAAAGAGCTGGGACGGGAGATGCTGGTGATGGCGCTGCGGCTGGAGCAGAATCAGCGTTTCGAAAGCGGACTTCTGGGCGAGATCGTGAACCGCAACCGGCGGCTGCCGGACTTCAAGCGCGTGGGCGGGTATGTGATCTGGGAGAAGGATTTTCCGCGGACGGCATCGATGAAGATCAAGCGGCAGGTGTTGGCGGAGGAGTTGGGAAAGTCGGTGGAGCGGGGAGCGGTGGTGAGGCTGTGAATGAGAGGGCATCTTATCTGGCCATCGTGAATCCTGCGGCGGGTGGCGGGCGCAGCCGCAAGATGCTTGGTCCGGCGTTGGAGCGGCTGCGAGCGGGCGGAATTGCGGTTGATGTGGCAGAGACGCAGGGCCCCGGCGACGCTACGCGGATTGTGCGCGAGGCCTACGGGCGCGGACGACGGCGGTTTATTGCTGTGGGTGGAGACGGGACTTCGTATGAAGTGGTGAACGGACTGTTTCCGGAGGCGAGTGCGGGAGATCGTCCGACGCTGGGATTTTTGCCACTGGGGACGGGGAATTCTTTTCTGCGCGATTTCAGCGATCGCGGCGTGGAGCACGCGATTGAGTCGCTGATTGCAGGGAGAACGCAGTGCTGCGATGTGTTGCGGCTGCGGCACCGGGCGGGTGTGATCCACTACATTAATTTGTTGAGCGTTGGGTTTCCCGCGGATGTAGCGACCTTGCGGGCGCGGCGTTTCAGCGGCCAGGGAGAACTGGGATACGTCATTTCGATTTTTCTGGGGCTGGCGCGATTGCAGAGGCGGCCGTTTCCGGTTCGAGTGGAGAGAGACACGAATTATGACCGGCGACGTTGTCTGTTTCTCGCTTTCAACAACAGCAAGTTTACCGGCGGGACGATGATGATCGCGCCGAAAGCCGAGGTGAATAGCGGCCTCATTGAATATGTCCGGTGGGGTGCAATTGGGCGGTTGGGGCTGATGCGGAATTTGCCCAGGCTCTATGACGGCACGCACATTCAGCATCCGCTGGCGGAAAGGAAGGCAGTGAGGCGGGTGGAGTTCGATTTGGATGCGCCTGTCGATGTGATGGTGGATGGGGAAGTGCTGACACTGCATTGCGAGGAACTGGATGTAATGCCAGGGGCCTTGGACGTGGTCGCCTGAGCCCGTGGTATAAGAAATGAATCATGCCGGAAGGAAATCATGTCTGAAGAGCGCCGAAAGAGGCAGCAAGAGCGGGTGGGAGCGCCGGTGGCGAATTTGCAGTCGCGTAAGAAGATGCTGATTTGGGGCGGGATTGTGGTGTTGTTTGTGGTGGCCTGGGCCGCAGGTTGGGAATATAGGAATCATCGCTACGATGGATTCGCGAAGTGCCTGGCCACGAAGCAGGCGAAAATGTATGGGCTGTACTGGTGTCCGCACTGCGCCGAGCAGAAGGAGATGTTTGGGAAATCGTTTCAGTACGTGCCCTACGTGGAATGTGCGATTAAGGGGTCGCGTGATCTGATGCCGGCGTGCACGGCGGCTGGGGTCAAGTTGTTTCCGAGTTGGCAGTTTGGGACGAATCCGCCGGTAGAAGGCGTTTTTCCGATGCAAGAGCTGAGCGACAAGACGGGATGCAGTTTACCGTGATCGTCACTCCCAATCCAGCAGCGTCCGGAGCAACTTCCGCGGAGCGTAGTCGTTTTATTTTTCTTGCGATCGCAGTGTTGGCGGTGGCGGGTATCGCAATTTCGGCGGTCTCCCTGCAACGGCACTACGCGAAGTCCGCAACGGCGTTCTGTGACTTTGGAGAACGATTCAATTGCGACGTCGTGAACCGGAGCGAGTTCTCCACGCTGATGGGAATTCCTGTGGCGGGAATCGGAGTCGCAGGGTACGGCCTGCTGCTGGCGATGGCGACGGTTTACCGTTCGCGGTCGGTGACGCCGCTACGCTTGCTGGTGACGGCGGTCGGTGGATTGGGGTTCGCGTTGTATCTCACTTACATTGAGGCGTATAAGCTGGATACGTGGTGCATTCTGTGTTTGAGTTCGTTGGGGTTGATTGCGACGATTACGGTGCTGGCGGGAGTGGTTAAGGCGAAGGCGTAAAATGCCGCGACCGAGTCCCATCCTTTCTTGATGCGGGACGCTGGCGACAATCCCAACGAAATACTTTCCTGATGGGAAGAATCCAGAAAACAAGAAGTGAGGTTGCTACGATTCCTGCGATGATTCGTGCCAGCGGGGCGACTGGAGATTTGCGGCTGCATGAGTTTCGCAGCCGCATCTTCCGCAACACGCGTTTCTTGCGCGTGTGGCTGCCTCCGGGGTATGACGCGGCGGAGAATGCTGGGCGGCACTATCCGGTGCTTTATTTGAATGACGGCCAGAACTTGTTTGAGCCGGTGACTGCTTTCGCCGGAATCGAGTGGCAGGTGGATGAAACGGCGGACCGGTTGATCCGCGAAGGCACGGTACCCCCGATGATTGTTGTGGGGATGGACAACACGGGCAAGGACCGAATTCGCGAGTACATGCCGTTCCGGTCGATGCATCCGAGGATGTTTCGGGTGCGAGGGCGGTACTATCCGGATTTCCTCATGAAGGAAGTGATGCCGTTTGTCGGGCGCAATTACCGCGTCGCTACAGGTCCCGAGAATACCGGGCTGGGGGGATCGTCGTTAGGTGGGCTGATTGCGCTTTACACCGTGATGGCGCAACCGGGAGTGATTGGGCGGTTATTGTTGGAAAGCCCGTCGTTGTGGGCATCAGGGCGGCAGCTTGTGAAGGAGAGCCGGACGGTGCGAATTTGGCCGGAGCGAATATTTCTGGCGGTGGGAACCGCCGAGGCCGGAAGCCCGGAGCGGAGCCGGACGGTGGTTGACGATGTGCGGGAGCTGGCGGCCATCATGCGGCGAGCGGTACTGAGTGAGAAGCGCTTGCGGTTGGTGATCAAGGATGGAGCGGGTCACAATGAGGGGGCATGGGCGGAGCGGTTTCCTGAAGCAGTACAGTTTTTATTCGGGCGGTAGGAACATCAGAGAGCTTTCGGAACCGGAATCGATTTCTTGATAAGGTTTCGTATCCCATACAGAATCGCGGCCATCACGGGGACCGAGAGCTGGAAGTGCGTCCAGCGCGCGAGTGGACCGAGGAGCGGAAGTGCAAATGCGAGATAGAGGAGCAATTTGAGTTGGGGCATGGCCGGGTGATCAGGCTGAGTGACGATCCAGTCGGAGAGTAGGAGGAATGCCGGCGCGAGGATGACGAGGTCATAGGCGGTGAGGTGCGGGCAGAGGAGAACGGTGGCGAGCAGCAGTGCCGAATAGCGCAAGGACAATGGCAGGCAGCTTCGCCAGCAGTCGATGGTCAAAGTCAGGACGAGGAGCCCAGTGACGAGGTAGAGCGCGAGAGAGGCTGAGGGCCAGGGGACGAGCATGGTCCAGAAGGTGCGCAGGGAGTGGGTTTGGTAGGGTCTGGGCTCGAGCAGTGGAAGGAGGCCGCGCACCTTGAGAAGCATGTGCATCCAGTCGCGCAGCGGGCCTGGGCCATAGTAGAACCAGGCTGCGGTCAACTGCGCGATGGCGGAGAGAAGCGCTCCGAAGATTACTCTCCAGTTGAATGAGATTACGAAGACAAGAGCTGCGGCAAGGGCTAGTTGGGGCTTGAAGATGAGGCATCCCAAGGCTAGGCCAGCGAGGAATTCATGCTGGGCGCGCAGGGCGAAGAAGGCCAGTGTGAAACAGGCAAGAGCGAGCGCCGATGTTTGTCCCCAGGCGATGAGGTGCCAGAAGGCGGGGAGGGCCAGAACAAGAATGAAGACAGTGAGTTTGTGGTCGCGCAGGGTGGGGCAGGCGCGCCAGACCGAGTAGCAGCACAGGCCGTAGATCAGCGCACTCAATGTGAGCCAGACGATTAGCGCGCAAGCATACGACAGGCGGGCAAAGGGCGCGGAGAAGATTGAAACCTGCGGGGGATAAAGGGGTAGATAGCGAATGCCTGCTGCGGCGGGGACGCGCTGGGCTGAGAGTTCAGCCTGTACCTGCATGTTGTACAGATCTACGCCGCGATGTGCGAGCGCGAGAGAGCCGAGCGTGTAGAAATGCAGGAAGTCTGTGCCCTTGAGGTTGCCGCCACGATCAAGCAGGCCGGGCGTGGCCATGTTCCAGACGTAGACTGACCAGAGGCTGAGCGTGAGGATCAGGCCGTGGGCGCGGAGGCGCTTGGCGGTCAGTAAGGATGGGGCAGTCATGGAGTCAGGCTATAGTAAGCCTCCACGGAGACGGGAAGAATCAATTTGGTTTTCCGCTGGCTTCCCCTACTTTGAGAGGACTTGAACAGACGTCCCGTGAATCCAAGCCGCACAGATAGACGAAGTACACCGGGAGATCGCGAGGCCGGGCAATATACGTCCCGCGGGCTACCGCATCTATGTCGGCATAATCGTCTAAGACGATTCCATTGCCTGGCCGCGCGCGGATGCGGAACTGTCGCGAAGAAGCCTCGTAATTCGCGTAGCTAAAGCAACGGCCAAGACACGCGCGATCCAGATCATGTTGAAAGCAAAGCGAACGCAAAGACTGGTCCTGAAGGGAGTTGATGACACGTTGTCCTGGAGGCAACCTGTCTAGCGCTACGTCCAGCCGGTCTTCCAGTTGGTTGAGTTCACGATTGTCAGTATAGAGAAGCCCAAAGAAGAATATTGCCACGGAAATCAGAAGAGCCCTTGCAAGGCGCGGAGTGGGCGCCGGCGCAAGAATGGCACACAACAAGAGAGCCGCTCCCAACGACAGGCGCGTGGCGATGTAGCCGAACGGCAGCGCATACTGAGGAAACATCACGCGGTCGGGGATCAGTAGCACGGCTACTGCGTTCAACAGCCAGAGTTGAAAGGGACCTATTGAGACTAGACGTAACAGGCCGTGGCGCTTGAGAAGGGTGCGGAACAGGCTCGCCCAGATCATTAGAAGAGCGGCGAACGGCAGCAGGTACTTCCAGCCGAACAGCATCAGCTGATTGGCGCCCGTTATGAATGTCGCCTGCTCGAAAGACCAAGAGTGGACGTATCGCTGAGTGAGACAATAGCGAACGGCAACAAGCGCTGCCAGTCCAAAAATCAAAAGCAAAGGCCGGCGTGCCGGTTGAATCCGATTTACAACTGTGACGTATGCGGTTGTGCCTACGGCCCACACCACCGGGAATGGATGGGCGATCCAGGCCAGGAGCAACAGCGGGGCTAACGCCACCTGAACTTGCCAGCGCCTGGTCGAGCCCCACGTGATTGCGAGATACCAGAGGCACAGACCCAGGGATAGATAGAAGTTGAAGAATCCCATGTGGAAGACGAAACCATAGGAGAGCATGGTGACGCAGGGTGCGGCAAACCACCAGTTGCGACCGCCGATGCGAAAAATGAAGAGGAGCGCTCCCCATCCAAACACGAGGACTGAGATGGAGACGGCGAACCGTTGCGCCAGATCTGGCCCCAGGCGCGCGAACAGCTGCTCCAGCATAAGGTCGAACAGGACGTTGTTCGATTGGGAGGAAATCCAAAGCCCCGGTGCTTTGCCTTGATGAATTTGAGACGCCAGCCACGCGTTATAGATGTGGCTCGACAAATCTGCGGATTGAATTCTTGACTGCCAGAAGCAGGGGATCAAGAGCGCGACGGAGAACAAGGGGATGCCGATCCAGTTTTGCAAGGGAGTTCGAGCGCCGCGGCTGAAGGGCTCTGTCGTCACAGGGGCAAGGACAGATTCTTCTTCGCTGGAGCCCTTACTCGAGCGGCGACTTCGACGACACAATATGCAGTAAGCAAGATTATGAGCGGCTCTATCGGGTGCCTGTAAAGGGGAAAGGTGTGGGTTACGTAATACACCAACGGGAACACCGCCAGCGAGATGAGCCATATCCATCCGCTTCTGTCTTTCCGTATTGCCAGCGCTGCTCCGAGCCATCCAAGGATGGAGATCACAATCCACGGAAAAGGATAGGGAACATACCAAAACTCCACCATTCGATGGAGCGTGCGGCCGACAAAGCCGGCAGGGTCGCTCATAATGAACTTCCGGGCCTCCTCAAATTTTGCATCCATGAAACCCAGTTCGCCAAGCCGTGCATAGGTGCTGGGATCGTGGTCCGGAAAATCGCCAGTAAAGTCGACGGTTCCGCGCATTCCAGGCCGATTTCCGAGCCAGAGTTCCAAGCCAAAATTATCGCGCAGCGGAATGAAGCGTCCGAATGTCACGTAATTTCTTATGGTCCATGGGGTCATAGTCAGAAGAAGTCCAGCAACGGCGATCAACATTTGCCGCGAGCGGGCCTTGGACCAGGCGAGCCAACCCAGGTAAACCAAGACAACGGTCAGAAGCGACGGCTGAAGGAGAACGAGTAGCCCAGAATAGATACCAAGAACAAACCATCCCCGGTTCGTTTCGAGCCGTTTCGGGACCCACAAAAGTAGAGCGGTAACCCCTAAGGCCGCCAGGTAGGGACTCGACAAGCTCACCGAGAATGCGATCGTCCGGTACATCCAGGGCAGCACCCAGAGCCATGCCGCCAAAATGCCGACGGTTTCGCCGAAGTGGAGTCTTCCCACGTAGTAAAGCAATACGGCGGTGACCGCACCGGCCAACGCATTGATTAGGACTGCCATCCATGCCGATTCCGCAGTGCGGATTCCGAATACCTTGAATATGCCAGCCAGAATACATGGATATAAAGGAGGTTGTTGTGCGGTCGGCGCGGACGCCACGTTGGCATAGGGCGATGAAAAACCCATGCCGCGGGCCAAGGCGGCGGCAATATTTGACGGCTCATTTTGTATGAAAAGCAGCTGAGGACCAAAGTATCCAGACAAGATGTACGTCGCACTTGCCAGGCGCGTGATGAATGCCGCTCCGAAAATAATCAACGGAGACGCCGCCATTCGCTGGATTACTTTCAAATTATTCTATCTCCCCGCAGCTTCGCGATCGGATACTTTCTCGAACAGGCCTTCAACCATCTCGATCATTTCATCGTCCACGGTGCGGTTGCGGGAGATGGCCTCGACCAGAGGGATGGAGACGATTTTGTTGGAGCGCAGAGCGGCCATGCATCCGAATTCCCCGCGGTGCACCATGTCGATGGCGCCCAGGCCATAGCGCGTGGCGAGGACGCGGTCGAAGGCGCTGGGCGAGCCGCCGCGCTGGATGTGCCCCAGGACAACGGGGCGGGTGTCATAGCCGGTGCGTTTTTCGATTTCGCGGGCGAGGATGTTGGCGATCCCGCCGAGTTTAACGTGGCCAAACTCGTCCTTACCCATGTCTTGCAGGACGGGAGCCCCCTGGCCGGGCTCGGAGGAAAACTTTGCGCCTTCGGCCACGACCACGATGGAGAAGTAGCGGCCTCGTTCGTGGCGCTGGCGGATGGAGTCCGCCACTTTGTCGACATCAAAGGGGCGCTCGGGGATGAGGATGACATCGGCTCCGCCTGCGATGCCGCTGTAGAGGGCGATCCAGCCGGCGTCGCGGCCCATCACCTCTACGACCATTACGCGGTTGTGAGCTTCGGCAGTGGTGTGGACGCGGTCGAGGGCCTCGCAGACGATGTTACAGGCGGTGTCAAATCCGAAAGTGTATTCTGTGCCAGCGAGATCGTTGTCGATGGTTTTGGGGACGCCGACGACTTTAGCGCCGCGTTCGTGGAGTTTCTGGGCGATGGAAAGAGTGTCGTCACCCCCAATAGTGATGAGAGCCTCGATATGATTTTTCTCGAGAGAGGCCAGGCACCGGTCGATTCCGTCGTGGTGTTTTAACGGATTGGTGCGCGAGGTGCGCAGAATGGTACCGCCGCGAGGCAGAATGCCGGCGACCGCGTCGAGATCGAGGGGCATGCTGGTATTTTCAATCAGGCCACGCCAGCCTTCCATGAAGCCAACGAATTTGTCCTGATAGGTGAAGATGCCCTTGCGCACGACGGCGCGGAGCACGGCATTCAGGCCAGGACAATCACCTCCGCCGGTCAACATGCCAATCTTCATGGTTTGCTCCGGTGTGTGAAATCAGACAACAATCCCTGAATGCACTCCGCGCATAGGCGGGCTCAGCGGCAGCCCGAACCGCGGGATCAGCAGTCTCCGGGAAGGAACAAGATTATCACTAAATGAGTGCCAATCTTTCATGTGGAGTCGTTGTACAGAGCCAAATCTGTCACAATAAATCTGTCACAACTGCATTGGATAAAATCTGCGAATCCACAAGGATGACAAACGTGAAAGCTAAGAAGGGTGTGATCGGAATTCTCACTGGCGGCGGCGACGTGCCGGGCTTGAACCCAGCCATCCGCGCCGTAACCATCCGCGCGATGCGCGAGGGCTGCCAGGTAATTGGCATCCGCCGGGGGTGGGCGGGCCTGGTCGATATCGTCCGCGAAAAAGATTACGACAATAGCGAGAACTTTCAGACGCTCTCGGAGGATCTGGTCAACCGCACGGGTCGTACCGGCGGAACGTTCCTGCACACCTCGCGCACAAATCCCAGCAAGGTGAGCAAGGCCAGCGTTCCGGCTCACCTGCAGTCAACTTATCACGCTGAGAAGAACGACCTGACTCCGGAAGTCCTGAAGAACCTGGACTGGCTTGGCATCGACTACCTCATACCCATTGGCGGGGATGACACACTGAGCTACGGCGTGCGGCTTTATCAGGAGGGCGTGAAGGTGGTCGCCATTCCGAAGACCATGGACAATGATGTACCCGGCACGGACTACTGTATCGGCTTCAGCACTGCTGTGACGCGTACGATTGCCATGACGAATAGCCTGCGCACCAGCGCGGGCTCGCACGAGCGCTTCATGGTGCTCGAAGTGTTTGGCCGTTACGCCGGATTCACTGCCATGTTGCCGACGATGGCCGGAGCGGCGCACCGGTGCGTGATCCCGGAGCATCAGTTCGACATCGAGCGCCTCACCGAATTGTTGATCTCTGACCGCAATAAAAATCCCAGCCATTATTCCGTCGTCCTGGTTTCTGAGGGAGCGATGTTCAAAGGCGGAGAAATGATTTTCGAGGCCGAGACCACGGACGCCTTCGGCCATAAGAAACTCGGCGGCATCGGGGACCTGGTTTCGGAAAAGCTGAAAGAGCTTTCGCCGAAATACAACAACGGCAAGAGCATCGACACCATCAACCAGAAACTCGGTTACCTGGTACGCTGTGGGGATCCCGATGCGATTGATTCGATCGTCCCGATGGCCTATGGAAATCTCGCGCTGGACTTGCTCCTGGGCAGAATCCACGGGCGGCTGGTTGTCCTCAGGAATGGCCGTTACGACAACATGCCCATCGACACCGTCACTTCCTCGAAAAAAATTGTGAACGTTAGAGAGCAGTACAACGTCGACCGGCTCAGGCCTCACTACAAGAGCTTCGAGATGAAGCCGCTGTTTATCATGACCAGCGAGTAGCGGGGTAGGGCGCGATGGGAGCGCGCTCCGGTCGCGCTCGGCAGACGGCGCGGCCAGACAATTCAGTCTATCTTCAGTCTATCTAGGGTGTGATTTCGAACACGACACCACAGCCGTAGGAACTGCAGTTGCTGTTGTTCCCTCCATCGTAAGCTGTACCGAACAGGGTGCCTGTTGGCCCAACAGTTATCCCGGAGAGAAGTACGCCACCGTTGGTGCCGTCGTCGAAAGAACGAAGCGCCGTTTCCGTCCACCCGCCGGTCGAGTTGGGTGAAAGCTTGAACACAACCCCGCAGCCCTCTCCACTGCACGCCGTACTAGGGCCACCAAACAGTGTGGTCCCGTAAAGATTGCCGGCAGCGTCGAAGGCCAGGCTGGTGCTCGGGAATCCTCCACCGTAGTAGCCCCATTTGCTGATGCCGGGCTGGAAGGTATGGATGACGTTTTCCGTCCATCCACCAGAAGAATTGAGCGACAGTTCGAACACAACGCCACAACCGGAGATGCATCCCGTGAGATTGCCGCCTTCTTTTGTCGTTCCGTACAGGTTGCCAGACGAATCGAAGACAAGACCAGCGAATGGTTCCCCACCATCGCTGCTATTTGTGAAGTTGTAGAGCACTGTTTCGATCCACGTCCCGCCTGATGTCGGAGACAGTTCATATACAACTCCGCCGCCGTGAGAGCCACCGGTGACCGTCGTGCCATAGAGGTTTCCGGCTGAATCTAAAATTATGCCAGCGAGTGGATTCTCACCACCGGTGGCTCCGATAAAATTGAAGATCAAAGTCTCAGTCCATCCTCCGCTGGAATTCGGGGAAAGCTTGAATACCGCCCCTTGGCCTCCGCTGCTCAAGTACGTTGTGCCATAGAGATTGCCGGATGCATCCAAGGTGAGACCAGCCAGGGGAACGATGCCGTCAACGGCGTTAGTGAGGAAGTTGTAAAGCACCGTCTCCTTCCATCCGCCAACCGAAGTCGGCGACAATTCGAACACAGTCCCTTCACCGTAAGTGCCGCCATAAGGGGTCGTGCCGTAGAGATTCCCAGCTCCATCCACGACCAGACCGGCTTCGGGACGATACCCGTCGGTTATTCCTCCCTGGAACTTGTGCAACACGGTCCTTGTCCAGCTTCCGTTAGGGTTTGGGGATAGCTCGAACACGGTCCCGCATCCGGAAGAGCCGTTGTTATTGCAGAGCGCGGAACTGATCTTGCCACCGGCCGTAGTAATGCCGTAGAGGTTCCCGGACGCGTCCAACACGAGGTTTCCCTCGGGTTGAGATCCGTCTTTGTTGGTGAAGTCGTGGATGACCTTATAGCTTGGGGCCTGGGCGTTCGCCGCCGGAGCGGCAGCGAGAACCGCCAAGGCGAGCATCGTGCTGATGACGCGAAAGACCCTCTGAATTAGGAACTGAGTCTTGATTCGCATGAGACGTGTCTCCAATCGACGCGCTTGCGGTGCGGTCTTGGTAATGCCAAGAGAGGGGCACAGCTTCGGCGCCCGGATCCTGCTGGCGGTTCAATGCCTAAAAACTCTTCGCACCGGAGGGAGGTCGGCGCTCAACTGACAATAAAAACTTCGGGCCCAAGGTTAAGGTCTTGGAGTCTCTCGCATCACCGGCAGGGGCGTCAAGATGAAAGAATTTGCATAGACCTCAATACAAGATTCAAGCGTCTGGCTGACGGTTTCTAGCTCTTCAGTCCTATGGCTGGCGCTTTCAGCTTTCGCCAGTCAACCCTACTCCTGGCTAGAGCGACAACGGATGCGTTGCCATCCTTTCGATTTGAGATTTCCCTTGGTGTGACCTGAGCCATAGCTCGACGATCACTGTGTTGATCGAGAAACCAATCCAAAATGCGATACCGAAGAACTGGTCAGGTGAAAGATGAGTGATACGACTGGTGGCGAAAAATATTCCCATCACGGGGCGGGTGGTTGCGATGCCGAGAAGGACTGCAATTGCCCGTGTCATCCATCGCAAGCTCAACGCCGGTTCGCGACTCACGAGCCATGCCCGAAATAGCGAGAACAGAAAGAGACTGTTGAAGAACAGAACGGCAGAGCGCTCCACCCAACCGCCGACCGAATACCTGCTCATCGCATAGGCCGTAATGCCCACCACGAACCCCAAAGGGAATAGGAAGCGTCTGGGCCACGCCGCGCCAGCGAACCGGCGAATGTACACAAACGGAGTCAGCAGGACGAAGCCCAATGCCGGAAGAATATGCGCCAGCGTGAGGGCTGCATGCGACGCAAATGCGGCATCGAGAGCGGCCAACTGCGGTGGCGCAGATTGTAGGGGATGGGCAAGTGCAACTGTGCGCCGAAGCACAACGGCTACTGCAATCACAGTGCAGGCCCAAAAACCAATGCGCAGCCAGCGCCATGAGGTTGGAGTTTCTGGCAAGATCGTTTTAGGCCTTCCGTCTGCGGCGTTTATCTTCACCACCCGACCCCTTGAGATTTGACGCAGGCCTGGCCTGCTATCGGTATTTTATTCGCAAACGGCAGGAGCAGTCCGAAAGAGTCCTGCATCGTCCCCCTCGACTGCCTCGTGTTAGCTCTTAAGTCCGATGGCGGTAGCTTCCATCTGATCGTGGACTTGTTCGGCGCGACGGAGGGCGGATTGCACGTTGTCGCAAATATTCTCCGCTCCGACAACTTCTTCGAACTCTGCCTGATGAATCAAGCTGGCGGGCTGCTCGCGGGCGCCACAGAGAATCAAGGTTCGATTGCTGGCGTGCAACTGGCGGGCAACTTCCTCAATGGCGAACAGGCCGGTGGCATCCAGTGCGGTCATGTTGCGCAGGCGCAGAATCACGACAGGGGGCAGCGTGTGCAGATCCTGAGTGACGGCGTTGATCTTGTCGGTGGCGCCGAACAGGAATGGCCCGTGGATGCGGAAGATGGTGGCATAGTACGGGATGTCTTTGTCCTGCAGGATGTGCATGCGGCCATCTTCGACATACTCGTCGGTGACCTGGGAAACCGTGGTGGTGGCGGCGACGCGGCTGATGAAGAGCAGCGCGGCGAGGATCATGCCCGCTTCGACGGCGACGGTGAGGTCGGCGAAGACGGTGAGGGCGAAGGTGACGAGCCAGACGCTGATGTCGGTTTTCGTGAGCTTCAGCAGTTGCGGGATCTCGCGCCACTCGCCCATGTTGTAGGCGACGACCATGAGAATTCCGGCGAGCACGGCCAGCGGTACGTGGCGAACCAGGGGCGCGGCGAAGAGCAGGATGCACAGCAGAGTGAGGGCGTGAATCATGCCTGCGACCGGAGACTGAGCTCCCGCGCGGATGTTGGTGGCGGTGCGGGCGATGGCACCGGTGGCGGGCAGTCCGCCAAACATGGGAGAGACAATATTAGCCACGCCCTGGCCGATGAGTTCGACGTTGGGATTGTGACGATCGTTGCTCATGCGGTCGGAAACCACGGCGGACATAAGCGATTCGATCGCGCCGAGCATCGCGACGGTGAGAGCGGGGCCGAGCAGGCCGTGGATGAGGTCAGCACGAAAATGGGGTATTACGAAATGTGGCAATCCGGCAGGGATTCCTCCGAAACGGGACCCTATGGTTTCCACCGACAGCTTGAACAGGATGACGGCGAGGGTGCCGAGCACGAAAACGACGATTGCTCCCGGGATGCGATTAGAAAGCGTGCGGCAAAGGATCATTACCAGCACAGTGCCAGCGGCCAGAGCGGTTGCCGTATAAGAAATTGTGTAGAAGTTGCCGGCCAGGGCCTCCATGCGGTGCCAGAAGACGCCTGGAACTTTGGCGAGTTGCAGGCCGAAGAAATCCTTAATCTGAGTACTGGCGATGAGGATGGCGATGCCGTTGGTGAAGCCGATGACGACGGGGCGAGGAATGAACTTGACCGCCGTGCCCATGCCGGCGACGCCCATGATCATCAGTAGAATGCCGGCCATCACCGTGCACATGAAGAGGCCATCAACGCCGTGAAGGGCGACGATGCCAGAGATGACGACGACGAAGGCGCCGGTCGGTCCGCCAATTTGCGTCTTCGAGCCTCCGAGCAGAGAGATCAGGAAGCCGGTTACGATCGCGCAATAAATGCCCGCCTGCGGGGAGAGTCCTGACGCGATGGAAAACGCCATGGCCAGGGGCAGGGCGACCAGGCCTACGGTGACCCCGGCTATCAGATCGTGAAGAAATTTGTTGGCGTTGTAGTCGCGCAGACAGAGCACAGACTTCGGAAGCCAACGGTCATCCAGGAAAATACGCGCCATTTTCCTATTATGAGGCACGGATCGGATGAATAAATAAAGGAACGAACACACAAAGGAACATGGCCGCACGTTGCGCTCCGGACCAAGTTTCGGCACAATGCTCCACTGTATGGATAAGACTCTTGCGATTCTGGTGTGGGGAACGGTTGCGGCGCTCGGCGCGGCGGCCGTTGGCACCGTGGCCGTGCATCGCGGCGAGCCGATCAACGCGCTCTGGCTCGTCGTGGCTGCGACGTGTTGCTACGCGCTGGGCTACCGCTTCTACAGCAAGTTCATCGCGGCGAAAATTCTCGCTCTGGATGGCCTGCGCGCCACTCCCGCCGAGCGTTTGGAGAATGGCCGCGACTTCCTCGTCACCAATAAGTGGGTGGTGTTCGGGCACCACTTTGCGGCCATCGCCGGTCCGGGGCCGTTGGTGGGGCCGGTGCTGGCGGCGCAGTTCGGCTATCTTCCCGGTACGATGTGGGTGCTGGCCGGGGCAGTGTTTGCGGGATGCGTGCAGGATTTCGTGATTCTTCTTTTCTCGGTACGGCGCGATGGCAAGTCGTTAACCGAAATGGCCAAGGACGAAATCGGGCCCGTCGGAGGATTCGTCGCCTACGCGGCGGTGATCTCGATTCTGATTATCCTGTTGGGCGTGGCCGCGCTGATCGTCGTGAACGCGCTGAAGGCAAGTCCGTGGGGAACGTTCACGATTGCGATGACCATGCCGATTGCTCTACTGATGGGCGTCTATCTGCGGCGCATTCGTCCGGGAAAAGTGCTGGAGGTGTCGGCGCTGGGATTTGTTCTGGTGCTGGCAGCGATTTGGGGCGGACAGTATGTGTCGCAGAACGCGGCGCTGGCGCGGATGTTTACCTTTAGCGCGCCCACGCTGGCGATTCTGATTATCGTTTACGGGTTCGCCGCGTCTGCTTTGCCCGTGTGGCTTCTGCTCGCGCCGCGCGATTACCTGAGCACGTTCGTGAAGCTGGGAACGATCGCGCTGTTGGCGGTGGGGATCGTCGCTCTGCACCCCACGCTCCATATGCCCGCGCTGACGCGCTTTGTTGACGGCACGGGCCCAGTGTTTGCGGGAAAGATATTTCCTTTCGCCTTCATCACCATTGCTTGCGGGGCGATCAGCGGATTTCACGCGCTGATTTCCAGCGGCACTACTCCAAAGCTGATCGCCCGCGAGACTGAGACTCGCATGGTGGGCTACGGCGCGATGATGTGCGAGTCGGCGGTGGCGGTGATGGCGATCATCGCGGCATGCGTGATGCAGCCGGGAATTTATTTTGCCATCAACAGTCCGGCGGGAATCGTCGGGCAGGCGCCTGCCGCCGCGGCCGCAACTATTTCCAGTTGGGGCTTTCCGGTGACTGCTGCGGATATGCAGGCTCTGGCGCACGCAGTCGGCGAACAGACGCTCTACAACCGGACCGGTGGAGCGCCGGCGTTTGCCGTGGGCATGGCGCATATCTTCTCACACAGCCTCGGCGGCGAGACTTTGATGGCGCTCTGGTACCACTTCGCCATCATGTTTGAAGCGCTGTTTATTCTGACGATTCTCGATGCCGGCACGCGGGTGGCGCGCTTCATGGTGCAGGATGCGCTTGGGCATGTGTGGAAGCCCTTGGGGCGGACGAGTTGGTATCCGTCGATTCTCGCGACCAGCGCGCTGATTGTCGCCGCCTGGGGATATTTCCTGTGGCAGGGAGTGAAGGATCCGCTGGGCGGAATCAATTCGCTGTGGCCGCTGTTCGGGATTTCGAATCAACTGCTGGCGACGGTGGCGCTATGCGTCGCCACAACGATCATCATCAAGATGCATCGAGCAGAGTATGCGGCCGTGACGCTGGTGCCTCTGGCGTGGCTGGTGGCGGTGACGTTTACGGCGTCGTGGCAAAAGATGTTCGATCCGAATCCGCGAATCGGATTTCTGGCGCAGGCGCAGGCACTGGCGGCAGGCCCAGCGACGGGAGCGACGTCGCGGCTGATCTTTAACAACCGGCTGGATGCGGCGGTCACAGGAGTGCTGGTTGTGATGGTGACGCTGGTGCTGGTGGAATCGGGGCGGCAGTGGTGGGGAATTCTGAGTGGATCGAAAGAAGCGCGGGTGAAGGAATCTCCGTTCGTGAGGACGCGACTGGTGGAGGAGGAGTTATGAAGCGAGTACGGGGAAGGATCCGCGACTTCGCCGTGGTCGCGCTCGCGGCGCTGCGAGAGATTTTTGATGAAGCCGCGTATGCCCGGTTTCTGAGTCGAGCCGGGAAGGCATCGTCGAACGAGGCGTATGCGGCGTTCCAGCGGGAATTCGAAGAGGCTAAGCTGCGCCGCCCGAAGTGCTGTTAGGCCGTCTGGTTGAACAAGAGAGTCATTAACGGTGAGCCGGGCTGGGCCACCTCTGTTTCGGTTTGCCGGGTCCTATTTTGTGAAACAATATTGCGGTTGACTGAGCTACGCCCCGGCCACATACTGTCACCGCTATTGCTCGGGTGGAGAAGTCGCACTGGTGCCTCACCCGCGGAAGAAGAGAATATGAATATAGCAAGCAGATTCGTGTTGTGGTGCTCCATACCGCTTTGGCTCACCCCGCTGGCCGCCGGACAGCACTATGGCGTGACCGATGTGGGATCGCTCGATCCGGGAGGCGTGCTGGACATCAGCTACGGCGGTGGGATCAACAGTTCCGGCGAGGTTGTGGGGTCCTCCTATACCGCCGCACTCGTGCTGCACGCGTATGTCTGGACGAAGAAAGACGGCATCCGCGATTTAGGAACGTTCGGAGGCAGCAGCAGTGCTGCCTATGCGATTAACGATTTTGGGACGGTGGTGGGCCAGGCGGACTTGGCGAGCGGTCTGTTCCATGCCTTCTCCTGGACAGGATCCGGAGGCATGCAGGACTTGGGAACACTGGGCGGCAGCGAGAGCGCGGCTTTCGCTATCAACAACCACGGACAGGTTGTGGGTAATGCGTTTACCGCAACTGGTCTTTCTCATGCCTTTCTTTGGACCACGGGAAATGGCATGCAGGACTTGGGAACGCTGGGTGGCGACAGCAGCACGGCATACGCCATCAACAGCTACGGGGAGGTCGTAGGATCCTCTCAGCTACCAAACAACAGCGGTGTCCATGCTTTTCTCTGGACCAGCAGCAAGGGAATGCAGGACCTTGGCACAATCAACGGTTACAACTACAGTTCGGCGTATGGGATCAATGACTCTAGCCGGGTGGTGGGATACGTGGGCCTGACCCAAGCCTTTACCTATACCTTCGGTTTTCTCTGGAGCAGCGCCCATCACTTGAACTCGCTGGGTTTTCTTGAAGGTGGGACACAGACTTTCGCGGTCGGGATCAATTCCTTTGGGGCGGTTGTGGGGTCATTCAACGATGCTTTTGGCGTTTCTTACGCCTTTATGTGGACTAAACCCGATGGCATGCGCGACCTGAATTTCATGATTCCCCAGAATTCGGGCTGGATTTTGAGTCAGGCGAGCGCGATCAACTCAGTGGGGCAGATCACGGGTTCAGGGCCAGTGCTCAGCAGTGGGAACTACACCAACCACGCTTTTCTCCTGACCCCGAAAAGTTAACCACGAGCCGTGCCATTTCCGCGCTACACTGCACTCACATGCGAGTTCTAGGCATCGACTGCGGCGGGGAGTACACCGGGTACGGAGTGGTGGAGATGTATTCCGGAGGGCGGTTGGTATGCCTGACCTGCGGGGCGATCAAACTTTCGCCGCGGGAACCGCTGGCGCGTCGGCTGTCGCGCATTTACGACGAACTCGGCGTACTTATCATTGAGCACCGGCCGGATGAAGTCGCGATTGAAGGGATCTTTTACGCGCTCAATGTGAAATCAGCATTGAAACTGGGACAGGTACGTGGAGTGGCCATGCTGGCCGCTGCTACGGCGGGGCTCGAAGTAGCCGAGTATTCGCCGCTGACGATCAAGTCGTCCGTGGTGGGATATGGGCGGGCTGAGAAGCAGCAGGTGCAGCACATGGTGACGCGGTTGCTGGGATTGGCCGAGCCTCCGGAGCCGATGGATGCGTCGGACGCGTTGGCCATAGCGATCTGCCATTTGCACACGGCGGGCACGCTGGAAAGGCAGAGGGCCGCGGCTCGGTGATGATTCGGGCTTCCCTGATTCGAGTGCCTCTGATTCGGACCTCTTTCGTTTTCGTTCGAGCTTTTTTGTTTCGAAGCATGCAACGCGGGCGATCGGTCGGATTGGGGATTCTCCTGCTGACCGCAATGTCTGGTCTGCTGATGTCGCAGGCCGACGGGGGCGGAGCGCCTTCCACGCCCATGGTTACCTTTACGCTCGACTTTCCGCAATCCAATCCGGCGCACTATTCGATTGCAGTCGACGCAACTGGACATGCCCGCTACGAGTGCGCGGGGACAGTGGCGAAAGATTCCGATGAACAAACCTACCGGGCCGAGTTTGAGGTTTCGGCGGGGAGCCGGGAGAAGATCTTCGATTGGGCGAAACAGGCGAAGTATTTCGCGGGAAAGATTGACTCGGGCAATGCCAAACTGGCTTTCACCGGCGCAAAGGTGCTGAGCTATCAAGATGCCCAGCGGTCCAACACAGCCCGGTACAACTATTCACACCTGGAGCCGGTGCGGGAGTTGACCACTCTGTTCCAAAGCATGGCAGGCACCCTGGAATATGGACGCCGTCTGGCCTACTTCCACCGCTATCAGAAGCTGGCGCTGGACGAGGAGTTGAAGCGCATGGAGGCGCAGGCGAGGAGTAACGACTTGAGCGAGATCCAAAGTGTGGCGCCGGTTTTGCGGGAGATCGTTGAGGATACTTCCGTTATCAATGTCGTCCGGGCGCGGGCGAAAGAGCTGGTTCAGATGGGAAGTACTGCCGCGGCTGGGCATTGAGGAGTGCCGGCGAGATCTGGAGACAACTTCAGGCAAGGAGACGTGTTCTAATTAGCCAGGGGGCTGCTATGTATAGGTCACGAGTTCACTCGATGGTAGAGACGGCCTTGGTATGCGCACTCTTAGCTGTGCCCGCCGCCGCCGATTCGCAGGCACGGATCGTTCGCTTGAGCGACGTGCAGGGTACGGTGCAGATCGACAAGAACACGGGATTGGGGTTCGAGAGCGCCTTTGCCAATCTTCCCATCACGCAGGGCACAAAGCTGCGGACGCGGGAGAATGGCCGCGCCGAAATTGAGTTTGAGGACGGCAGCACGCTGCGCCTCGCTCCCAACACGTCCGTTGAGTTTGGCACGCTGGGGTTGAGCGATGCCGGCAAGCACATCTCAACCGTAGACCTGCTGGAAGGCAAAGCGTACGTCAACTGGCTGGGAAAGACCGGCGACGAGTTCACCTTGAATTTTTCGCAGGAGAAACTGAAACTCACACAGGCCGCGCACTTCCGGGTGGCGCGATCCACCAGCATGGCCGAGATTGCCAGTTTCAAGAACGATCTGGAAGTCGTGGGTCCGTCAGGCCCAGTGAAGGTGGAGAAAAAGAAGATGGTCACCTTCGACGTGAGCGCCAGCGATCAAGCGACGGTGGCGAAGAATTTTGAAGAAGATCCCTACGATCAGTGGGACAAACAATCGATCGAGTATCACGCTCAGTATTCGAAAAATAACTCGAGTCCCTATGGCTACGGTTCCAGTGATCTTGGCTATTACGGCGGGTATAGCAACGTTCCCGGCTACGGCACGCTGTGGCAGCCTTACTTTGCTGGAGTGGGATGGAATCCGTTCATGGACGGCGCATGGTCATGGTATCCGGGCATGGGATACATGTGGGCGTCGGCCTATCCCTGGGGCTGGATGCCCTATTACTACGGGAATTGGATGTTTGTCCCCGGTTTCGGTTGGGGATGGCAGCCTGGGGGCTGGAACACGTGGCGAGGTGGAATTCATTACGTTGGAGCGGCGGCAGCCGGCTTCCATCCTCCCGCGGCGCCCGTAGGCTCGGTCGGCACAGTCACGGTCGGTAAGGGTGGGCCCGTGGTGACGGCTGCTCCTCCGATGCGCGTTGTGGTGAACAACGGATCGGCGGGCTTGGGTATTCCGCGGGGATCGTATGGAAGCCTCCGCCACTTGAACACGCAGGTTGCGAAGACGGGCTCGGTCGAACTGCGTGCGGCGCCGCCGTTTGCGGCGAGTTCCGGCCATGGGAGCGGGTATAGCCATGGCGCTGTGCGTCCGGCGGCCTCCGGCAGCCACGCGCCTGCACCTTCCTCTGGACACGCCGCCAGCGGGACCAGCCATCCTGCACACCACTAGACGAGGCAAGTTGAGGTCAAGAGGAGAGGGCGGCCTTTATGGCGCGCCCTCTTTCTTTTTAACTTCGGGCTTTTAGCTTCGGGTCAGATTAGGTGCCCGAAGCGGGAGCAGTTGCCTTCCATGTTTAGACAGGTGTCGTGGAGGATGAAACACCGTCAAATACAGTTTCTACCGGATACGGGACTGTTCCAATGCCCGCTAGTGTGGTGCGCGAGACGAATTCGTACAGGAGGGGTGCCATGCCGGGAAGAATGGAAGACATCGCGGCCGTCCGGCGGGAGATTATCGATCTGCTCCGCCAGCAGATGGAAGCTCTGGACTCGCCTCTCGGATTGACCGATGCCGGTTTAAGGGAATGCTACGAACGACAAGCCCGGGTGCAGGAATTGCGCGAGCAGTTGCAAGCCGCGGCACAGACATCCGCCCACGCGGCACCAGAGCCGGTGCATTCCGCGGAGACTGCCGCTAGCGTCTAGCAGCGAGCGACTGCTGTGCCTTCGTCCATGTCAGAGGTTCGAGAAAGGGAGAAACTCATGCATCGAGGATGTCGGTATCTTGGATTTGTTCTGCTAACAGCAGCGCTGTCGGCACCACTGGCGAGCGCCAAACCCGTAATCGCAACTCAAGAGCGCGAAGAGCATGATCGGGATCGCGAGCACCGAAGGGTCTACGACCGTGACCACCATGACTACCACGATTGGGATGACCGCGAAGACAGCGCTTACCGCCACTGGCGCGAAGAGCGGCACGAGGCTTACGTGGACTACAACCGGCTGAAACACAAGGAACAGCGGGAATATTGGAAGTGGCGGCACGAGCACCAGGAACACGAAGAGCACGAGCATCACTAGGGCGCGGGAACCTGGGGCACCGGAACGATGATGCCGGCGTAGCCCACGACCGTGTCGAGGTCGCCGGAAACGTCACCCGACGTCGCATACTTCACTAGCTCGGCGGAGGTTGCGCCGAGCTTTTTTGTTGCGGTCAGCATGGCGACGGCGGGCCCGAAACCACACATACTGATGTGCTGCTGTGCGACTGTGTCGTAGAGGGCGCGGGCATTGAGGGCGAGAATGGGCTCAATTGCACTGTGGTCCTTCACGCGCGTGATGGCATCGGACTCGTAATGATTCATGTCGCTGGAGGCGACGATCAGGACGGGATTTTTATTTTCTGCAATCACATCCGCAATCGCTTTCCCAAGTTGTTCAAGGGCTTCGAACTGCCCGGTGCCGAGTGCGATGGGGACGAATCTCAGTTGCGGCTGTCGCGTTTGCAGGAAGGGTAACTCGACTTCGACGGCATGCTCCGAACGGTGAGCCGAAGAATCTTCCTGCAGTGGTGGGCAGCGCTGCTTGAGGGCGGCAGCGAAGTCGCCGTCGATTGGGATACTGCCCAAGGGCGTTTCCCATGCGCCACCGCTGACGATCGCGAGGAAACGGCCAACGCCGGTGTGGTTGGGGCACATCACAAGGCAGAGCTGGGGAATCTCCAATCCAGCGAAGACCGCGCCCGCCACGTGGCCGGAATACATGTAGCCTGCGTGGGGTGCGATGCACCCTAGGGCGCGAACTGGTTTTTGGCCGGGAGTCTGAGAGAGGTGCGTATGGACCTCCTCGCGCAGCTCTTTCGGATCGCGGGGATAGAATCGTCCGGCGACCGCTGGAGGGCGAACGGGAGTCGCGGTCATAGGGGGCTCCTATCGTGGAAACAATGCTACGAGCCGTTGTTGCTGTCACGCAAGGCACGAAACAGCGCAGCGCTTTCTTCCAGGCTCAAGGTCTCCGCGCGGGCGACGGGCTTAACTCGGGCCTGGGCCAGAGCGGCGCGCAGGATCGGCTCCGGATAGTTGGATTTGAGATTGTTCCATAACGTCTTGCGCTTCTGGCCAAACGACAGCTTAAGAAACTCAATGAAGCCGCTTTGGATATTGCCATCGCCGTCGAGGCCCAGTTCCTTCTGCCGGGGCGACATGGTGAGCCGTAGCGCGGTGGAATGCACTTTGGGCGGCGGCGCAAATGCTCCGGGCGGCAAGGTAAAGAGTTTCTCCACGCGGGCGTGAAGCTGCGCGGTGGCAGAGAGCAGTCCATAGTCGCGGCTGCCGGGTTCGGCGGCGATGCGATCAGCCACTTCGCGTTGCACCAGAACGACGACGGTTTCGAAATACTTGGAGTAGTCGAAAAGCCGCAGCAGGATGTCAGAGGTGATGAAGTAGGGCAGATTGCCGATGACCTTGACGGGTTCGGGCTTGAACTCAATGCCGGGGCGGCGCAGGCCGGGCTTGGGTCCAAAGAGCGAATCGAAGTCGATGGAGAGAATGTCGGCCTCGATGACTTCGACATTAGGGAACATGCCGAAGCGCAGGCGAAGCTGGGCGGCCAGCACGCGGTCGAGTTCAACAGCAATCAGGCGGCGGGCACGCTTGGCCAGCAGGGAAGTGAGGACGCCGCGTCCCGGGCCGATTTCTAGCATGGTACTCTGTGATACGTCGCCCAGGGCGTCGACAATCTGCCCGGCAAAACTGTCGCTGGCGAGGAAATGCTGTCCCAACTTGGGCTTATGTTGGGGACGTCGCGTGGACACGACCTTCGGCACGTTGACCCTCTTTTCCTCGGGCATATAGACTGGCTATTCGGCCCGTGTGCTGTGCGCGCGGGAGGTTTTGGTCCCCGCGATACATATCCATCATAACGTGCGCCCGCGAAAAGAGGGTCTTGCCCGGGAGGTTTCATGAATATTGCGTTCGTGGCTTCGGAAGGCGTGCCATTTTCAAAAACTGGCGGATTGGCGGATGTCGTCGGAGCATTGCCGCGCGCTTTGGCGTCTCTGGGGCATCAGGTGAGCATTTACCTGCCCCGTTACCGGCAGACCAAGCTGGTCGAACCCACGACAGTCGTGCGCAGCATCACCATCCCGTTTGACGACAAGTACCGCTTTGCCTCGGTGGTGACTGGCGGAACTCAGGCCGGGGTGCGATTTTATTTTATCGAGTGCCCGGAGTACTTCGATCGCGATGCCCTTTATGGCACCCCCGCGGGAGACTATCCCGACAATGCCGAACGCTTTGCGCTCTTCTCGCGCGCCGTATTAGAAGCCACAAAGATTTTGAGTGTGCCGAACGTTTTCCATTGTCACGATTGGCAGTCGGCGCTAGTGCCGGTGCTGCTACGCACGGTGTATGCGGAAGATCCCGCGTTCCGCGATGTGGGCACCGTATTCACCATCCATAACATGGGCTATCAGGGACTTTTCCCGCCGGAGACTCTGCCCCTGCTCATGCTGCCCTGGGATTTGTTCACCATGTCGAAGATGGAGTTCTTTGGACAGGTAAATTTTCTGAAGGGCGCGCTCACATATTCCGACTACGTGACCACGGTGAGCCGGAAGTACAGCCAGGAAATTCAGACTGCCGAATACGGCTTTGGACTGGAGGGCGTGCTGCGCGACCGGGCGGCCACGGTCACCGGCATTCTGAATGGCGTGGACTACGACGAGTGGAGCCCGCAGGCGGATAAATTCATCGCGGCAAAATATTCGCCTCAGGATTTGTCGGGCAAAGCCCAGTGCAAGCAGGATCTGCTGACGGCGTTTGGCGTGAAGAATGCCGATCCGAAGATTCCGGTGATTGGCATTGTCTCCCGCTTCGCCGCGCAGAAAGGTTTCGACCTGATTGCGCAGATCATGGACCGGCTGGCCCGCGAAGAGATGATTGTGGTCGCACTCGGTACCGGGGACAAACCGTATGAAGAAATGTTTGTCCGGCTCAACAAGCAGTTCCCCAACAAGATCGCGGTGAAGGTGGCCTACGACAACGCCGTCGCGCACAAGATAGAGGCAGGGTCCGATATGTTCCTAATGCCTTCAAAATATGAACCTTGCGGGCTAAATCAAATCTATAGCTTGAAGTATGGTACGGTGCCCATCGTCCGCGCTACCGGCGGCCTCGACGATACGATCGATCCCTGGGATGCGCGCACCGGCAAAGGTACGGGCTTCAAATTTACTGAGTACAACGGCGAGTCTTTGCTGCTGACGATCAAGCAGGCGCTTCAGGCCTTCCGCGATCAGACTTCCTGGCAAGTGCTCATGCGCAACGGCATGAACAAGGACTTTTCGTGGAATGCTTCCGCGCGCGAATACGGCAAGATTTATGAGCGGGTGAAGCAGGCGCGGGGCGCGACACAAACTACGGCGGAAAAGGTCTTGGTATAGATTTCTCCTGACCGTTGCGAGGAAACACCCATGAGTCGATGAGGGCAATGGCGATTTAGCAACAATTACCGCCCCTGGGGATGCCCCATGATTTCGCTTGAGCGCCTCACGGGAGTGCGACGTAGGAGCGGCGGGTAGTGTCCTAACACCCATTAGGACCTACCGAGCGACGGCGACCAGACACACAATCCCCAGCGCGGCCAGGAAATCGAAAAACTTATTGAGCATGGATGCGCGTCGGTGAGCGTCATCCATTTCAGGATTTATGTTGCCTCCAGAGCTTGTAAACAAAATCGACGACATGATGAAGGCTGATCTGCTCGAATGGCACCGCCTCTGGTTCGGTTGGCTACTAACAGCCACCGCGCTTGTGGTAGTCGGCCTTACCCTTGAGGGCGGCGAGTTGTGGTATGAAATGCGTTCAATCTCTCGGAGTAAATTCCGTTTCTTTAGGTATCGGACAGTTATATTAGAGCGTCGTGTCGAATGGGCTAGGATAATAGCCTTTATTGGCTGGGGGTTAATCGTGGCAGGAGTGGCCGGAGAGATGTTTACAGAGGTGATGATCTCTGATGCGGATCGCAACATCGAAGCTTTCGATGCCATCGTGTTAGCCGAAAACCAAAGAGAAGCTGCGTTTGCGATTGAAGGCGCTGCACAAGCCCAAAAGGAGAACAGCGAGCTAAAGATAACGCTCATCAAGCTTCGCCGTAGCAGTGGATGGCGATACCTCTCTCCGCAGGAGCAAGCAGAGCTTGTCAAAGCCCTGCGCAAATATTCCAAAAACCGCGTGGTGATTGAGTTTAAGGAGGGAGAAGAGGAGCGAAAACAATTTGGAGGTAATTTCACGACTGTCTTTGACAAACTGCATTGGAATGTCTCCACATGGACTCCGTCTGGCGGCCTCTTCTCGGCAGGAATCACGATAGGAGTGGTTGACCCTTCCAAGCCTCCGCCAGCGGCTCTAGCACTGAAGATCGCTCTAGAGAACCTAGATTTCCCTTTTTTCTCCAAGATCGAGAAAGCCCCAGATGCCCAAGAAATTAAGGACGGCCCCAGATATTTCGAGGTCGTGATAGGCGAGAATCCGCAATAGTTCGTGACTGGCCAGTTGTACGGCCTGTGGACGCGAAACGGCACCACTACCGAGCGGCGGCGCTGATTGACGCCATATGCTAAGTGGAATAGACTGTTTGGCGCTTTAGCGTTCGGAGGGCATCGTGAAGGCAGGATGGTGGCTCGTTGTTGTGTTTGTCGTGGTCCTCCTCCTTTACTTTCTGATTCGCTGGCCAGAACACGTTTATGAACGAATTCGTGGTAACCAGACCTCGGCGGTGCTAACCCTTCGTGACATCTGCCGCGCCGAAGCAAACTATGCTTCCATTTACCCCACCGTGAGGTTTAGCTCTTCGCTCTCAGGCCTCGGTGGCGCGCAATGCGCTACCCCAAGTCCGACGGCCGCATGCCTAGTAGATCAGGCTACGGCCAGTGGCTCAAAAGCAGGCTATAAATTTGTATACACCGCCGTTCCGGGCGCTAGCGGGAATAATGTCAGCTTCAGAGTTAGCGCCAGCCCGCTCAAGCCGGGCGACACTGGTCTAGACTATTACTTCGTGGACGAAAGCTGTCGTATCCGCCGGAATTCGACGCGTGAGGCGTCGTCCGAAGATCCAGTCCTTAATTGAGCGGGCCCGATGGAACAGAAGGTAGCGCCGATTCCCCAGATCTGACAACTGTTGTTAACATTCTACACTCGTTGACAGGAACGCCATGTCCTGCTGTGTTAATATCCCCTCAGCGCAAAGGGCGCATCCGGTCCGCGGAAAGGACAGAAGTCCACCTGCTTTTCACAATCCCGTTTCACGAACTTACTTTCTGCCCGTAAATGCGGACCTCGGGCCACGGAAAGGAAGTTCGCCATGCCGGTAAGACGCCTCCCATCCAACCCCAATCTCGATCACCTCAAGTACCAAGCCAAAGACTTGCTGAAGGAACATGCAGCCCGCGACGCAGCAGCGGCCCAGCGCATCCGAGAATTCCATCCCCGGTTCAGCCGCGCCACGGACGCTGACATTTTCGCGGCGCACCTGAAGCTCAGTGACGCGCAGCTCACCATCGCCCGCGAGGCTGGTTTCCAAAGCTGGGCAAGATTAAAAAAGCACATTGAAAGACCGACGCTGACGGATCAATTGAATTTGACGCACCATGAACGAATCGAAGATCCGGTTTTCCGCCGCGCCGTAGATCTAATCGACGCCGGCGATGTGGCGGGACTGCGCCAGTATTTGAAACAGCATCCGAAGCTGGTGCATCAGCATATCGTTTTCGAGGGCTGGAACTACTTTCACAATCCCACGCTGTTGCAGTTCATCGCCGAGAATCCGGTTCGCCACGGCAAGCTGACAGCAAACATTGTTGAAATAGCCAAAGTTATCCTCGACGCTGGCTCCGCGCAGTCTGAGCTTAACGAGACGCTCATGCTTGTCGCTACAGGCAGTGTGCCGCGGGAATGCCGCATGCAGCTCCCATTGATTGATCTTCTCTGCGATCACGGGGCCGACCCCAACAGCGCGATCCGCGCAGCGGCGTTGCACGGCGAGATGGAAGCGGTACCCGCCTTGATCCAGCGCGGCGCTCGCATCGACTTGCCGGTCGCGGCCGCTCTGGGACGCGTCGAGGACTTACGCCGGCTGCTTTCGGTGTCTGGCAGCGACGACCGCCATTTGGCGCTCGCCCTGGCGGCGCAGTTTGGCCATGTCGAGATCGTTCGCATATTGCTTGACGCCGGTGAAGATCCCAACCGCTACAACCCGGTCGGCGGCCATTCGCATTCAACCCCGCTACACCAGGCCGTCGGCGCGGGACATGACGAACTGGTGCGGCTTCTTGTGGAGCGCGGCGCAAGACTCGACATGAAGGATATTCTCTGGCGGGCGACCCCGGCTGATTGGGCAAGGCATGCAGGCCGCATCGAGCTTGAGACATATCTACGCGCGGCGGCGCGAGAGAAGCAGGAATAAGCCGTTCAATAGGCCTCGCTTCGCGGAGCACAGTGGCTGCTAGAATTCGTATAGCATGGCCGCGCCGTCGCAGATCCAGGCTTTCGCCCGAACCATCTTCCACGTGGACATGGACGCCTTCTTCGTCTCGGTGGAGGAACTCTACGATCCCCCGCTGAAAGGCAAGGCGGTCGTGGTTGGCGGGCAGCGCCACGAGCGCGGAGTGGTTTCCGCGGCATCCTACGAGGCACGGAAGTTTGGAGTGCACTCGGCCATGCCGCTGCGCACCGCGGCCAAGCTCTGTCCCCATGCCATCTTTGTCGACGGGCATCCCGAGCGCTACCGCGAGTGCTCCGAAAAAGTCTACAAAGTGCTGTCGGCATTCTCTCCGCAAGTCGAGATGGCTTCCATCGACGAAGCGTACCTCGACATGACCGGGACGGCGCGGCTGCACGGCCCGCCGCTGAAGGCTGCGCACAAACTGCATCAGCGCATGAAGGAAGAGACGCAGCTGAATTGCTCCATCGGCATTGGGTCGTCACGCCTGATTGCCAAGGTCTCGTCCGCGCAAGCCAAGCCAAATGGCGTACTGTGGATCGTCCCCGGAGAAGAGGCGAAGTTTCTCGCGCCACTCGATGTGCGGGCGATTCCCGGCGTCGGCAAGGTGATGGAGAGCCATCTGTACGAGCTGGGCATCAAGAAAGTGGGAGATCTGGCGAAGCTGGAAGAATCTGAACTGGAAGAACGCTTCGGCAAGTGGGGGCTGGCGCTGGCGGGCAAAGCGCGCGGAGAAGACGCTGGCGGATGGTTCGACACTGAAGTTGGCGCCGATACTGAAGCCAAATCCATCAGCCACGAACATACCTTCAACGAAGACACCGCAGACGCGAACCAGCTCGAAGCCACGCTAATGCGCCTCTCCGAAATGGTAGCGCGGCGCCTGCGCGAAGCCAGCCTACATACGCGCACCATTCAACTCAAATTGCGCTACAAAGATTTCACCACCATTACCCGCGCTCACACGCTGCCCGCGCCCACCCAGCTCGATGGCGAAATCTTTGCACAGGCGCGCACTCTGTTTCGCAAGAACTGGAAACCGGGCTGTGAAGTGCGCCTGCTGGGGGTGCAGGCTTCATCATTCGAGGGGCAAGCGGATCAGATGAACCTGCTCGAAGGCGGCCAGCAGCAGCGGTGGAAAGATGCGCTGGCCGCTGCTGATCGGCTGCGCGACAAGTTCGGCGAGTCGAGTATTAAACTAGCTGCGGGAATGAGAGGAAGCTTCCGCGAGCGCACTCACGAAAACCCCGCCGGGCTCCCGGGAAAGGGCAAGCAGAAACCAGACTGAAGGTGGTTAGCATCGCCAGCACGTTGTTCTCTAGCTCGTGAAGGGACGATCACCAGGCCCGGTACCGTTCCATCTGGCCGAGGTCACGACGGTTCTGATCCAGTGACGACTGAATAGCAGCTTGCAGCCTGCGCTGGTCGTCGTCATAGAGTCTGACGAACTTGAACGGCTGAAGCTTCCAAGATACGGGGCTTAACATTTCCGCCGCGCCTAGTACCGATCCGCCCCAGGTCAGGAACATCAACTTCACCTGGGAACCCTGATCAAGAGGTCTAGACAAGCAGAGCAACCCGCCGGTCAGCGAGATCAGCTGCAATTTGCCCGGTACGCTGCGGCCGTCCTGGCATCGAAGGACAGCCGGAGTGGTTTCTGCGAAGCATGTTCGCGGGGCACGCCGTGAGGCCTGCGGTAGGGGAAAGTACGTCATGGGGATTGCATCAAGTATGTGGCCGGTTCACGGAGAATGGGAGATTACGGAAGGACTTGGTCCAGCTTGTCGGAGCTGACACTATTTGTAGAACGGCTGTGTGTTAACACCGAATTCCGGCAATGACTGGCCAGCCCAGTTGACCCTCGTCTGCCCAACGCACTAAGATTTCCCGTCACTCTTAGCCATTTTCAGGAGCTCAACATGCGCAACGCTCTTCGGGGGATGTTTGCCCTGGTCGTCTCTTCCGTGTGTCTGGTTTTACTGCTCTTGCCCACCGCCTCGGCTCAGAGTGATCCTCCGCTGTTACTGCGGTTTCCCACTGTGAGCAAGACGCAGATCGTCTTCAATTACGGCGGCGACCTGTGGATCGTTGGCCGCGAGGGCGGCGATGCGCGGCGGCTGACTTCCGGAGTGGGAGTGGAGATCGTACCCAGGTTTTCTCCCGACGGAACGATGATTGCCTTTACCGGCGAGTATGACGGGAACCGCGATGTGTATGTGGTTGCGGCCTCCGGAGGCGTGCCGCGGCGGCTGACCTTCCATCCGGCGGATGAATATGTGCTTGGTTGGACGCCCGATGGCAAAAATATTCTGTTCTCGGCCTGGGGCAGCAGCTTCCGCCACTTCGAGGATCAGTTGTATACCGTGCCGGTGGTGGGTGGGTTTCCGACAAAATTGCCCATTCCTATCGGAGAGGAATCCTCGTTCTCCCCAGACGCTACCCACTTGGCGTACGTGCCGCATCTGCAGTGGGAAGCGGCATGGAAACGCTACCACGGAGGCCAGACCACGCCCATCTGGATTGCTGATCTGAAAGATTCGAGTGTGGTGAAGGTTCCCCGCGAAAACTCGAATGATCACTATCCCATGTGGGTCGGCGACACGGTCTATTTCCTTTCGGATCGCAACGGTCCGGTGAGTTTGTTCGCCTATGACACCAAGAGCAAGCAAGTGTCGGAAGCTCTGCACAGTGATGGCCTGGACTTCAAGACCGCTTCGGCGGGGCCGGATGCCATCGCGATCGAACAGTTCGGCTCGATCAAGCTCTATGACCTGAACACGCACCAGGCCAGGAATATTTCGATTCGCGTGAGAGGTGATGTCGAAGCGGTGCGGCCGCACTTCGCCAAAGTCGAGCCGAAGCGCATTGTAAATTTCGGCATTTCACCCTCGGGAGCGCGGGCGGTGTTCGAGGTCTGGGGAGAGATTTTCACCGTCCCGACCGACAAAGGGGATATCCGCAATTTGACCCACAGCCCGGCCGTGGCTGATCGCGACCCAGCATGGTCGCCTGATGGAAAATCGATCGCCTACTTTTCCGACGAGCGGGGCGAATATGAACTGTGCATCCGCGGGCAGAACGGCTTGGGCGAGGTCCGGCACATCGGCTTGGGCACTCCGGCGTCATTTTTCTACAGCCCCGCATGGTCACCTGACAGCAAGAAGGTGGCCTACTCGGATAAGCGGTTGAATCTGTGGTATGTCGATCTCGACAATCCCCAACCGAAACTGATCGATACCGATTATTTTGGAGGCTTTGGCGCGACACAGCTCAACCAGACCTGGGCTCCGGACAATAAGTGGATCGCATACACGAGGCAGTTGCCCAGCGGACTGCACGCCGTATTTGTCTATTCGCTCGATCAGGGTAAGGCGTTCCAGATCACCGACGGCATGAGCGATGCACTGTATCCCGCATTCGACAAGAACGGGAAGTACCTTTACTTCACTGCGTCGACCGACGTGGCGCTTTCCACGGCGGGACTCGACATGTCGAGCGAGGAGCACCGCGTTTCGCGTAGCGCCTACGTCGCAGTGCTGAGCAAGGACTTGCCCTCACCACTTGCGCCCGAGAGTGATGAGGAGAAGACTGGCGGAGGCGACAAGGACAAGGCTCCTGATAAAGATAAAGAAAAAGAAAAAGAAAAAGACAGGGGAAAAGACAAAGGCAAGACTGGTGACAAAGCGGCCGCCGGCAAGGATGCGCCCCAGGATGGCAAAGAAAAAGACAAGGAAAAAGACAAAAAAGAAGAGCCTGTGGTCGTCAAGATCGACATTGAGGGAATCGGTCAGCGCATTCTCTCTTTGCCAATTCCGGCAAAGAATTACGTCAATCTGCTCTCGGGAAAATCGGGAATCCTGTTTCTGTCCGAAGGTCCCATGGTGGTGACCGAGGCGGACCAAGAGAACCTGCCGCAAATCATCCAGAAGTTTGATTTGAGCAAGCGCAAGGTGGACAAGTGGATTGATGAGGTCAATGACTTTACAGTCTCATTCAACGGAGAGAAACTCCTGTATCGCAAAGGAGAAGCGTGGACGACGGCGTCAGCCGACGACGCGCCCGCGCCCGGAGGCCCGCCCAAGCCTGGCCTCGGCCCGCTTAAGCTCGATGGCTGGGAAGTGTTCGTGGAGCCCCGGACGATGTGGAAGCAGATCTACAACGAGACCTGGCGCATTGAACGGGACTTTTTCTACGATCCGCACTATCACGGCCTCGATCTCGACAAAGCGAAGAAGAAGTATGAGCCGTATCTTGACGGAATCGCGTCCCGCGGCGAGTTGACTTATCTCTTCGAGGAATGCCTGGGCGAAATGACGGTGGGCCACATGTTCGTCGGCGGAGGTGAAACGCCGGAGCCGAAGAAACTAAAAGGCGGGCTGTTGGGCGCTGACTACAGCCTGGAGAATGGGCGCTACCGAATCGCGAAAGTGTATGACGGAGAGAATTGGAATCCGGGCTTGCAGGCACCGCTGACTCAACCTGGCGTCAATGCCAAGGCGGGCGACTACATTCTTGCCGTCAACGGACGCGATCTGCAATCTCAGGACAACATCTACCACTTCTTTGAGGAAACAGCAGGGAAGCAAGTAGTGTTGAAGATCGGCGCGAACCCCGACGGGAAGGACGCACGCGAGGTTACGGTCGTGCCGGTAGAGAGCGAGGAGAATCTGCGCCATCTGGCCTGGATTGAAAACAATCGCCGCACGGTGGATCAGGCCACTGGCGGGCGGGTCGCTTATGTTTATGTGCCGAACACGGCAGGCGGCGGCTACACCAGCTTCAATCGCTACTTCTTCTCGCAGGTGGGGAAAGAAGCGGTGATCATCGACGAGCGCTTTAACGAAGGCGGCCAGCTTGCCGACTACATCATCGATTATTTGCGCCGGCCGATCATGAGCAAGCTGGTCACGCGCGAAGGCCACGACTGGTCAAGCCCGTCGGAGGCGATCTATGGGCCGAAAGTGATGCTGATTAATGAGATGTCGGGCTCGGGTGGCGACGCGCTTCCGTGGTACTTCCGAAAAGCCGGGCTGGGTCCGCTGGTCGGCAAGAAGACCTGGGGCGGGCTGGTGGGAATTGGCGGATATCCGCAATTGCTGGATGGAGGCTTCGTCACAGCGCCACGGGCGGCCATCTACGGCCTGAAAGGCGAATGGGAAGTGGAGAATGTCGGCGTCGCTCCAGACTATGACGTCGATCTCGATCCTGCCGCCTATCGCAACGGGCACGATGCGCAACTCGATAAGGCAATCGAGGTCGTGATGCAGCAATTGAAGGAGCATCCGCTGCCGCAGTTCCAGCGGCCGGCGTATCCCAATTATCACGACAAAGACGGGTTGGGAGCGAAGTGAACGGTTGAAATGTTCTCTTGGGTGGCGGCAGCTTTACGTCCCAGGCTTCAGTAATCCATTCAGTATGAGAATCTCCAACGGCACCACGATATATCCCAAGACTTTGAGGAGTGTGGCGCAGGTCGAGGGACGCATTCTGAAAAGAAGCACGCTCCCCTTTCGATGGGTAAATGTGAGGGTAACCGGATCCCTCGCCGGAGTCCACTCGGAACCGATGGGTACTTCGAGCGGTAAAAATTGATGGAGGCTTACGAAAAAAGCGTCCCAGTGCCGCAGCGGAAGGTCACTTGCGATCGCTGCCGTTTCTTTGCCTCTATGCGAAGTACGGCTGCGCACGGCGCCGGGGCAGGAAAAGATCAAGGTCCCGAATAAGAGAAGCAGCGCGGACAATTCCAACAGCCGAAAAGTATTAGTGCCGTAGTTCGTTGTGAGCCACAACACGCAATCGCCCAACCATGCCCACTTGTTGGCGCGAAAAATATCCTGACGCTTCACACGGTGCCACTCCAATAGAACCTGTCTCGCGGCACTGTCATTGCCGGCCGCCTCGTAAGTCTTCTGCAGCTGAAAGTATGGCTGCCTGTCAAGGCCCTCGAGACTTGATTTTCCGTCCGACATTCTGAGCAAGGACTGCCACTGAACCTGGACACGATCGTAAGTGCATCCTTGCAGATCAACCTGATCCCCGAACTGATCATGTCCGCGTACCTGCCCGTTTGGCGAGAGATCCAATGAGCCGAAAGAAGCCTCGTGGAAACTGACCTGCTTTTTAAAGATGGTATGTTCGAAGTGGGCCGACTGATCAAAATGGGCACGATCAAAGGACGCCGGCCCTTCGAAAACGGCTTCGTCAAAGCTGGCATCGGCATTAAAGTGCGCTCCATCGAATTTTCCGCCACCAGCGAACTTTACTTTGTCGAAAAAACCACCCCTTGCGACGGTGGCTCTTGTGAAATTTGCTGGCTTGTCTGTGGACTCGAACTTCGCTCCAGACAATTCAAGAAATGAGCCAATCTGTGAGTCGCCGAAGATCGCCTGGTTCTTGAACACGGCACGCTCTGCTCTGACATTGTAGGCAACCTGCATTCCGGGGAGCTGAGCGGGACCTTCGAACTGAGCGTCCATCAGAAAGAGGGAGCCGCCTATTTTTGCAGTCCCGAGGTGAAACACTCGGTGGAACCTTGCTTTTTGGAAAAATAGGTCAGAATGATCTTCAAGGTCAGAAAGGTCCACGTTTGCGCCAAAGTCGGCATTGGAGAAATCCGCACCCCTCTCAACATGCATACGCTGAGCCTTTACACTTACATTTTCCGCAAATTGTGAACCACTCACGTTTAACAGGCCGTGGACCTGCAGATCCTTGAAAACCGCTTCTCCAGCGAGGAAGGTTGTTCCTTTCAGGTTGGCGTTGAGCTCAACGGTCGTACCTTCAAGCCTGAGACCCTTCCTGAAAGTCGAGCCGTCAAGCACAAGATGCCGCTTTAAGGTGCTGTAGGACAAGTTCGGCTCATCCTGAAAATCACAGTGGGTCAAGGAAATTTGCTGCGCGATAACTGCATAACTCAGATCAAGGGGCCCGCGGATCACCGCGCCATCAAGGCGAATCTCGGAACCCTTCCGGGCTTGCCTCGCAAGGTCCCTTGCGTCCACGACTTTTTTCGGCGATTGTTTGCGGCCAATAGTTAGCGCCGCACTCCCGCCCTCGTTAGGTTTCGGCTCGTCGTTTTGGGCTTTGACGAGGAGTGGCGTACACAAGACAAACGACGACATCAGAACGACACTCGCATAGCGGAACACTGCAATCCGGGGTTGGTCTTCAGAGGCAACGTGCATAACATCCTCGCAATTCCAGGTCCGGTTGCCCGGACTTGTCCAGCGATGTGTGAGCGGCGAACGAACCGCGCCCGTGCAAACCTAAGCCAGCTCAGTTGAGCGGACAGCCGGAATTTAGGAGCAACTTACAAGGAAGTCAAGTGCAGAAGAAGTTATCGGTGCCAATACAGCAATATTCCACAAAGACTTGTTTACGGAGAGACCTCTACTGGAAGCCAAGACTGCCGCAAACAAGAACGAAGGCCGGGTATCCCGGAAGGTGATTCCGGATCCCGGCCTGCGTCTTATTGCAACTTGGAGTAGAGCTTACTTAGTGCCCGAGGGAGCGTTAGTGGCGGCGGTGGCTGGCGGCGCGCTCGGTGTTGTCGAAGCGCCCCAACGTGCCAACCGCGGATAGAAGGGCGTGACTTCAAACGGCATCTTGTCACGCGCCGAGGTGATGGCGACCGGAGCCGTCTTCACCATTTCTGCCTTGTCGTCCCAGGGATTGATCTTGACGCGTCCACCCAGTGGGAGAGCCGCGACCTGATCCAGTTTGTTGTTGTCGAGTGCCGGACCCTTGGTGGCTAGAGCGGGCAGCCGGTTGACCGTTCCACCTTCCGCCAGCGGATTGCCCAGGTGCGTAGTCAACAGGGCATTGAGCTGAGGAGCGCGGGTTTGCAACGCCTTCAGGAACAAGCCAACGTTGTCGAGTTTCTGGGCGTAGGGCGAGTTGGCAAGCAAGTCCACAGCCTTCTTGTCGGCGGCGATCTCTTCTTCGGGAATGTGCTTGAAGCCCAGGTTGGCGTAGGTTGAGTCATCGGAGAACAGCATGCGGTCGTTGAACGCATACTTGCTGCCGAGGTTGTGGCCGAGCACGATGTGCGCCAGTTCATGCGAGAGCACAGCGGCCAGGCTGGCCTCATCGGGAAGCACGTCGATCAAGCCACGGCTGATCACGATGGTATTGCCCACGCTGAAAGTTTCCAGCGGAGCCGTGAGCAGTACGCGCGTGCGTACCGGACGCGGCAGGTCGATGTTGTTGGTGACTTCGAGATTGTTGACCACGGTCTGGAGAATGTGGTCGACGTCGCCTTCGGGCGCCAGCAATCCGGCGCGGGTGAGGCGCTCAATGACGTTGTCTTCCGCCTGCTGCTGCCACTGACGCTCAGCCTGAAGCGGCGAAGCATCCTGCTGCGTCGGAGTCTCATCCTTCACGCTGTCCACCCGAATCTGCGTGAGCTCGTCGTCCTTGTCGCCTTTCTTCAGGTCGTAGCCCCAGATGCGGGTCTGCGCCTTGAAAGCCGTTTTGTTCTTGACGCCAGCGCTGAAGTCGCCTTCTTCGCTGTAGATGTAGGCGGGCACCCAGTAGCCCGGAATCAGGTTCAAGCGCCAGCTATCCATGTGGAAGAAGTAGGAATTCCGCGGCGCCGGAGCATAGGTTCCGTTGAGGCGGACAATGTTGTATTCCTGATCTTCGACCCAAACGCGGCCGAGGAAGCGTCCTTTGCCGGAACCCTTCTTGGGCGTGACGTCGAATACCAGGCAGCGCACGTCGCCAAGAAATTCGCGGCGGATGTAATGGAACTCATAGTGCGAGCGGTCAAAGTCGGTGCGGTCGGCGTAGACCATCCAGGAAAAGCCCATGGGCTGATACTGCACCTTGAAGAGCTTGTTGAACCCGCCCATCAGGCGGGTCTGCATGCCCTTGTCCTGCTCCTTCAGGTAGTCCTTGCGGTCGACCGACTCGCCCATATCCATGCGGCCAAGAAAGTAATGGTCGTCGCTGGGCACGGGGCCGAGTTGCGGATCGGCGCTCAGGTTCTGAAGATAGGTCTCGACCACCGGGGTGCGGTTGGAGAGCGCCTTCATGAGCCCGTGTTCGCGCTCGATAAAGCGATCCACCACCTGATCCATGGTCGTGGGTTGAGGCAGGGCCGAAGGCGTTGGCGCCGGAGCCGTTGCCGGCTGAGCCTGCGACTGGGCCTGGGACTGAGACGCTTGCGGCTGCGCTGCCGGAGCCTCCGCCGTCTGCGCGGAATTCGGGGACGGCGTGGCGCCTGCTATCTGCGGAACAGTGCCAACGCTCAAAGGTTGCGAGTCCGTGGGCAGCGGCCCGTTCGCGGCAGCGCTCAAAGGTTGTGACTCCGCTGGCTGCTGCGCGGCGGCGCTCACCGTGACCAGCAGTGCGGCTGTGAACATCCATTTCCAAGTACGCATGACTCTTCTCTCCACGTTTCTTTGAACCTAAGTTTTCTTCGAACCGATTTGTCTTCGAACCCGCTTCAATAACCGATTGCCTCAATTCGCCTTGCACATCTCGCCTTGCACATTCAAGACCACGAAATCGACTTCGGACCTAAAGTTTCCGGCTGCGTCAAACTTCTAGTACGCCATCTGAAACGTCACGTGCACGATCGCCGTCGAATCCACCGGTTGTCCCATACGCAAAGCCGGCTTGAAGCGCATCTTGTTAGCAGCCGCGGTTGCGGCCTCGTCCAGTCCGTGACCCAGGCCCCGGACCACACGATTCACATGCAGATTCCCGTTGGCGCCGAACATCACCTCCAGCAGAACTTCCCCTTCCAGCTTCAGACTGCGAGCTTCGTCCGTGTAAACCGGCTGCGGTTTAAAAGTTATCTCGACCGGAGTGGTTGCCGGTCCAGAATCGGCCTGCGCGATCTTCGGCCCAGCATGGACCACCTGCTCCGATCCGAATCCGCCAGTCGCAACACCGCTGCCACGTCCGTTGCTGCGGCCGTCTCCCTTGCCTCCGGTCGCAATGCCGTTGCCGAAGTCGGCGCTGGCTACCGTTCCCTTGATGCCTTTCGCCCCGCCTGATCCGTTGCCTTGCCCCGGACCTACCGGCATTTCAAATGAACCCGCCTGCGCCGCGTAGAGCTTGGCGCCTTCCTTGCCCGTGCCCTTCAAGCCATTGGGATCGCCGAAGCCTCCGGTCTGCACCTTCTGCACCGCTGCATTCACTGTGGGAGCTACCGAGCTGCCAGCGAAGTCTCCAGTATGCAAAAGTTGTGGACGCGCGCCACCCGCGGTCATCTTGATCTGGGGAGCGGCGAACTGGTTTATGACTACCTTTGGCGCTTCCACCGGCTCAGGAGCTGGAGTGGTACGCCGAACTTCATGCGGTACGATCAATTTCGGGCGATCGAAAACCGGCGCTGGCGGAAGCAGTTTCGGCTTCACCGCCGGCTTCACAACTTTGATCGGTGCCGGCTCGGGCCGGAGCGCAGGCATCGGAATCAATGAGGTCAGGTGATACTGCTTGAGCTGAATCCGGTCGGGAAAGATCACTCCCAGATTAATCAGGATGAAAGCCAGCAACACCATGAGCGAATAGCCGGTGGCCACCGCGCGCCGGTCGATCTTGCGCTCCGGGAGAATTCCGAGCTGAAATCCGTGTTGATACGTAGCCATGTATGAACTCCAAGGGGATCCTGGCCGAGGGAGCGGACCGGGACTGGAGTTCTGAAGATAGGGGAAAAAGTACAGGGGGTAAACGTGTCCACGGCTCTTGACCGAAAGTAACCAGTGGAGGGTGGTTACGGGAAACCGGGCCATAACGGGAACAAGGCCGAATCCGATTGGGACACTCAAGCCCTCAAGTTTTCTTCCCATGCGATTCGCAACCCGGAAGGGCAAGAGTTCCACTCGTGCCGACCCGGGTGGCCTTAGGGAACCGGCTTCAGCCGCCTGACACTAGCCGCCAAGCGGCGAAGAATGCAGCCCACAGCTTGCCCTGAGCCTGCCAAGGGGGCGTAAGCCGTGGGCTACGAAGTGTAGAAGATTAACCAGCACGGAAGGTGCGAAAGGATAATTCTGGGGTGGGCTGGCCCTCAACAAGAGCGAAGGCCAGCCCCCTTCACTCTTGAACTGAAAAAGCAGATTCCGGTTTAATGGATGGGGTCTAATAGATAGGTTCAATGGACGGCTTTAATGGATGGGTTTAATGGATATGGAACGTCGCTGTCATCGAGACCTAGGGGGAGTGTGAGCGTTCATGCAGTCATCAAGCATCTCTCAGGGATCAAGCACGGGCCGGGAGAGCTCGGATAGCTTTATTCCGGTTGCAAACAATGCCCTGTCGCGAAACGACGTGGTCGAGCACGGTTTCACGCGGCAGCCACTGAGAGTTGATGTAGACATTGCCCGCGCGCTGGATGAATTGGCCCATGCAGCCTGGTCGATTCCCCGGGACAAATACTATGACGGAGGCGACCGGTATCGATCCCTAAATCGTGTGCGGGCTGAGATTGTTGAGGGTGGCGTGAAAGTCTGGCCGATCGACGAGAGCGCGCCCTATGTGCAACTCGAAAAATACAACCCGACTCTCGGCGGCCAGCCACGAGAATACGTTCCCCTGGCCACGGAGATAGCTGCTTCCAGAGGCGTTCGCAAGATGATTGCTCACCACCTTCACTACTTGCCGCTCTCAGCCTTGGGTACGAAGTATTTGGTCAACGTCCATCTAATAAGGTTCACGGCTACGCCGGGCCGGCCATGCGACACGAGCCCACCGGGCTTGCACAAAGACGGCGAAAAGTACATCGCCACCCATCTGCTGGGCCGCTGCGGGGCCGACGGCGGCGAGGTGATCATCACCGACAATGACAAGCGCGAAATGGATCGCTTCACCATGCGCGAATGCGGGGAGTGTTACGTCTTCGACGATGACCGCATCTGGCATATGTTGACACCGGTGTCGGTAATGGAAGGCAGCCAGTTCGCCTACCGCGACACGCTGGCATTCGATTTGTTGCCAGAGGGTTGGGAACCCGGAAAGTGATCCAGAGAGGAGTCTGGCCCACCAAACCGGGAAGGGCACGAGTTCCACTCGTGCCGATTAAGCGGCATCTGAGACCGCGGCTTTCAGCCGCTGAGGCTTCGCTGTCGTTGAGGAATTCGCACCGGGACGGAGGCTCGTTGAGTCTCAATCAAGAACTACGTGTGAGCACTAAAGGAATTCCCACAACTGTCGGCTGACGGAATGCGCGCCCTTCGACTAAGCTCAGGGCAGGCTCTTTCGAAAACCCGCGAAAGGTGCGGCAGCCTCACTTCTGGTTGTTCCCGCGTAAGAATCAAAGGTGAGCCAGCCCCCCTGGATCACCGCGAGGTCATTCGGGTCGCAGGCGGTCTCGTGGTTGCCGCCTGAGTGAATGTGCTGACCTTGAAGCTAATTCATGAGGCCAACTCTTCCAACCTGTCATCAAATGCACGAGCGGTCGTACCGCAGCGGAGGTCACGATGCACAAGAACGCTTCGCCGAATGCAGATAAGAGTCCGCAGACGTCGCCTGAAGCTCCCTTCACAACCTTCATTCAATTGGACGGGAGGTCCCCCGTTCCCTCGCAGTTTCGTACTCCGGGCACTTTTACCATCACCCGGCTCCAGTCGTCGACTGGTCTTCCTGACCGAATCACAAAGCTATCGCCCGTCCCCGCTCTGCTGGTATCGATCTCCCTTAAGTCTCTGCCGTCATCGAGTTATCAGGTGTGGACCGCAGACAAGCTTATTGCCACATCCGTCGTTCACCCGTTTCGCTCCAATGTCATCGATTTCGATTCACAGCCAAGGTGCTGGGCAGGTAGTGCCTTCGATTACGTTCACTATTCTGTCCCTCGCAAGGGACTGGATGACATTGCCGAAGATCTCGGTTTTGGCCGGGTAAGTGAGTATCGCCTGGCAGTGCTCGAAGACGATCTGGTTGTGGCCCAGATCACCAAAAGCATTCTTCCGTTCCTTGGGCGGAGCGACCGTCTCTCCGTGCTGGCCCTCGATCAATTCAGCCTCATCCTCGGAGCACATCTCATCCAGCGGTACGGTGTACTCCAGAAAACTGCACGGCGTTCCAAGGGAGGTCTGGCACCGTGGCAGAAGCGGCGAGCGTCGGAACTTCTTCATGAGAACATGCATGGCCGGATCCGGCTTTCTGACATTGCACGTGAATGCGGACTCTCCGTCAGCCACTTTGCCCGCTCCTTCAAAACCTCGTTCGGCACATCCACTCACCAGTGGTTGATGCAGCATCGCATTGACCACGCCAAACACCTGATGAGCCAGACCAGCATGTCGCTGATCGACATCACGATTCAGTCGGGATTTAATGACCAGGCAGCGTTCACGCGCACATTCCATCAATTCGTCGGGGTCAGCCCCGGAAGATGGCGACGGCAGTACACGACAAAGCCTTCCCAAAGTTAAGGTCCATGTCCCAACCTTTCAGATAGTCGCGGTTGCCCGTGGGGCAGGTATCCCGTCGAATGTTCCCACTCAGCCTGAAGCAGTGGTCAGTGTCCAGTGATTCCAGTGATCAGTGGCCAGTTAAACCTGTTCTGGATTCGACTGACCACTGGCCACTGACCACTGCCGCGACTCATTTTAGGCAAAAAAACAACAAAATCAGCAAAATCCTGCAAGAGAGCACGCGCGCAAGAGCCTAAGGTTAACCGGTCACGTGTTTGTTATGGTCCAGTTCTATAGAAAATGGTCTTTCGGGGTCTAAGTGAACCATGGATAAAACCAACCCAGCGGTGCACGTGCGGGTGATCGAGGAAACGCCTGCGTGCTGGAGGGCTGTATTCGATTACCCGCCTTTCAACATCGTAGACGCCAGCATATTCGAAGCCCTACAGGATCTGCTCGCGCGAATGAACGCCAGCCCGAGCCTGCGGGTCGTCGTATTCGAAAGCGCGAACCCCGAGTTTTACCTTTCCCACTTTGATTTGACCGGCAAAATAGGGAACATCATGACTGCTGTCGGGACTTCGGGCCTCCCGATCCTGATGGATACGTTCGTGCGTCTCACCAAGTCCCCGGTGGTCAGCATCGCGAAGATCCGAGGCTGCGTCCGGGGGGTGAGCAGCGAGTTCGTCCTCGCCTGCGACATGCGCTTCGCGTCGCGCGAGAACACGCGACTCGGTCAACCCGAAGTCGGCGTGGGATTGCATCCAGGTGGTGGCGGTACGGAACGTCTTCCACATCTGGTCGGTCGCGGTCGGGCGCTCGAAATCATTCTCGGCGCGAACGATTTCGACGGCGACACCGCGGAACGATACGGATACGTCAACCGGGTACTTCCCAACGCCGAACTGGACGGCTTCGTTGACGCGCTCGCGCGCCGGATCGCCTCCTTCGACCGGCGTGCCATCGCCGCCGCGAAGAATCTCGTCAACCATGTCTCATTGCCATCTGCCGACCGGCTCCTCGCCGCCATCACTTCTTTTGAGACCGCGCTGACTTGGCCTGAAACGCAGCAGCGAA
>Ga0210405_10000331_pt1 | contig 65815 bp, 50 predicted proteins | sample IncBWH11MmetaG_FD_155492 | JGI IMG/M metagenome (GOLD analysis project Ga0210405, IMG submission 155492) | Forest soil microbial communities from Barre Woods Harvard Forest LTER site, Petersham, Massachusetts, United States - Inc-BW-H-11-M | ecosystem: Environmental > Terrestrial > Soil >...
TCCGATAATGTTTCTGGGCATCTTTATCCTTGCGCTTTTCGCGCGCGGGCCGTTTAGCTTCGGTCACGAGGGTCATGCGAGCGGGAGAACTGATTCAACGCGGGGACAACTGAACAGCGCCGCCTCGGGATTGCGTCTGGCACAAACACCGAGCGTAGCCGACGCGGTCCTTGTCGGCGCAGGCGATATCGCCGACTGCGCGGACCTTTCTGGCGCGGAAGCCACCGCGAAACTTCTCGACGGCATGCCGGGCACAGTTTTCACGGCAGGTGATAACGCATACGAGGGTGGCACCGCCGAGCAGTTCGCCAAATGCTACGATCCCACCTGGGGTAGGCAAAAGGGGCGGACGCGCCCCTCGGTCGGCAACCACGAGTTCCACTCCGGAGGCGCGACTCCGTATTTCGATTATTTCGGCGCTGCAGCGGGCGATCCATCCCGGGGTTATTACAGCTACGAACTCGGAACGTGGCACATCGTAGTGCTCAATAGCGAATGCGCCGAAGTCGGAGGCTGCCAGAAGGGTTCCGTCCAGGAAAAATGGCTGCGCGACGACCTGAAATCGCATCCTGCCGCTTGCACCCTGGCTTACTGGCACAAGCCGCTATTCAGTTCCGGCGCCAAGCACGGCAATGATCCGGAAATGAAACCATTTTGGCAGGATTTGTACGAGGCGCGAGTCGCCGTCGTCATCAATGGACACGACCACGATTACGAACGTTTCGCGCCGCAGAATCCCGAAGGGAAAGCCGACGCCGCCGAAGGCATAAGAGAATTCGTAGCCGGCACTGGGGGCAAGAACCATCGCCCTTTCGCGACGCCCCTGCTGACGAGCGAGGTTCGCAATGCGGACACCTTCGGCGTTTTGAAGTTGACGCTCCACGCGAGGAGCTATGACTGGGAATTTGTGCCCGAAGCCGGGAAAACATTTCATGATTCCGGCGCGGGTTCGTGTCGGTAGCCAGGCTTTCCATTCCGACTAAAGTGAGGCTTCGTTGAAAAAATCCCTGATCTTTTGCGCTTGTGTTCTCGTCACAATCGCCGCGGTGTTCGCAGCGGGTGGTTATCACTTATTAAGAACGATTCCAGTTGGCGGAACCGGCGGATGGGATTACTTGACGGTGGATGAGCCCGCCCAGCGCCTATTTGTCTCGCACGAGACGCAGGTGGAGGTAATTGATCTTGCATCAAACAGCGTCATCGGGAAAATTCCAGACACGCCGGGAGTTCACGGCATAGCACTCGCGCCGGAAGAACGCCGTGGTTTCATCAGCAACGGTCAGGCCTCCAGGGTCACTATTTTCGACCTGAAGACGCTTGGAGCAGTTTCTCAGGTGCCGACCGGCAAGAAACCCGATGCCATTGTTTACGATCCATCCACGCGCCGCGTTTTTGCGATGAACGGCGGGAGCGACAGCTCCACGGTGATCGACGCTGCCAGCGGCAAGGTTGTTGGCACGATCGCTCTCGGCGGCGGCCCGGAGTTCGCGGCAGCTGACGGATCGGGAAATGTCTTCGTGAACTTAGAGGATCAGAGTGAAGCGTTGCGCATTGACGCACACGAATTGAAGGTCACGAATCGCTGGCCGCTCGCGCCCTGCCAGCGCCCGTCCAGCATGGCGATCGATCGCGTGAATCATCGGCTTTTCGTCGGGTGCCGCAGCAAGGTGATGGCGGTCGTCAACTCGGACACCGGAAACGTGATCGTGACCGTGCCGATCGGCGACCACGTGGACGCGAGTGCGTTCGACCCTGCCACCGGCCTGATCTTCAACTCCACTGGAGAAGGAACGATTGACGTGTTCCATCAGGACTCGCCTGATACATACAGCGCGGTGCAACGAATCCCCACGCACGCTGGGTCGAAGACGATGGCGCTGAATTCCAGGACGCACGAACTCCTGGTGCCGTCGAACGAGTCTGGAAAGTTTCAAATACTGCTGTTTGGAAACTGATTCCGTGGGGGGACACTCCCTCCGTGCAGCTCCTGCAGCCGCTAAAGCGCAGTAGACTGTTCCGCTTCATCCTGCCGGTAATGAGAGAGAATCGGAGCGATCGCCCGATTCGGGCAGGTTTTCTTAGTCATTTCCGCCCTCGATTTCTTTCTGTGTGGTCGGCAGGTTCGATTTGCGGAACGACGAGGGCGTGAATTTGCGCTCGTGTTGTTGCGTTTTGGCATGTGCCGATCTGCCTGAACTGGGCCGACAAATGTTTAGGGGGTATTTACACCTCGTGTGTACTGCGATGTGAACAAAAATACCAGACGGCGTGGTACCTGGTACCGGATTGAGTAGTTCTCCGCAAAGGTACGAATCGGTACTTTCTTGGTTTTCGCATTGGTACGAAATCATCCACCCTCAAGGAATCTGCTTGGCTGCCTTCTGTGCCTTGTTCTGAACCGCAATTGAACCTACCGGTTGTCGGCAGCCCTCCCTATACTCCTTTTCCAATATTCCGTTGTTGCGGAGGGCGTTGATGAATCCCATCCGAGTGCTAGTAGCGAATCGGCCGCGATTGATCCGCGAACTGGTGATGGCAACCATTTCGGATCAGCCGGACATCGAGATTGTTGGTGAGATTCAGCAAGAGGCTGAATTGGAACATGCCGTGGAAGAAACGCGCCCGGACTTTTTAATCGTGGCGCTGGAGAGATCCAATAGTCTTCCGGATGTTTGCAAATCAATCTTGCGAAATCATCCTCAAATGCGAGTGATTGCGATTGCGGCTGACCGGAACAGTTCGATGTTTTATTGGACGTCGCTGTGCATTGAGTCGAATCAAATCGAAGCTTCCGAGGCGGGCGTGCTGAGCGCTATTCGCGGAAAGATGCACACCATCAATTGAGGCCCTGAGATTGATATGAGTGACGCAAGAGCAGTGAAGAACGCGAGTGCGATTCGAATTCCCGGGAAAAGCGCGCGTGGACTTATGTGCGCTTTGATCGCGCTGGGGTTCGGGTGCGGCGCGGCGCGAGCGCAAAATCAGCGCCCGCCTCAGACGCTTGGCTCGGACCTGGGCCGCGACAATTTGAGCCGTGTGGCGGCCTCAGCGACGGAGCTGAAGTCGGTTCTCCTCACGGAAGTCGGACTGATGGTCGAGTTGAAGCGGTGGGTCGCCAAGGACGCGACGGACCACGGGCAAATCATCAGCGATTTAGACCTGACGAACGACGCCATCTTTGAGCGCTTGGAGACCGATGTCCAGTTCCGTTCGATTGCGACAGCCATCGTGCAGAAATATGGATTCCTTGTACCCAGAGTTAATCCCGAATCGGCGCTTGGCAGGGAACAGGAGCTTCTGGTTCAGGAGCGCACGAAATGGCTGGCCCAACATCAAGAGGAGGACCGGATAGCAGCGCACCAAAAAAACCTTCAAAACAGTTTGCAAACCGCGCGCACTTGCGACTCCCAGATTGACGGGGACTGTACGAACGCACAGCCGAATTCGCCTGCTGACAATGAAGGTCCGCAGGGACGGCAGAGTCCGGCAATCCAAGCGCCTCAACTGAATACTCCTGAGCAATCGAATCCACCAAACCTCCCGAACGGTGGCGCAAACCCTCTAGAGCACGGGCTGTTGATGCAAACCAGCGGAGATCCCTTAAACAATTATCAAACGGACCAGCCGGGAGACCGCTCGGACGGAATGCAATTGTTCGGTGGAATGGGCTCGAACCAATCGGAGTTCGGATCTGGATCTGGACCCGGATCGGCGTCGGGAAGTCCTTTCCCACAGCTCTTGGCCGGCGGCGACAGCCAACAGTCCGGATCTGGCTTGGGCGGAGGCGGGGGATCGCTGACCAACCGGGGCGGCGGGGATATGGAGAGCGGCGGAATGGGAATGGACCCCGCTGGCGCGGCGCTTGCGTTCGCAAATATGGGTTCCGGCCGTGACGTGAACGCACCTCCGTCGGCTGGGATGTCACCAGTTGTTCCAGTGCAGCCGTCTTCGCGAAGATCCCGGCAAAACGCACTGATACAACCGGCTGAAATGGCGCGTAAGCAGAGTCCCTATACGGATATTCCATCGCTTTACGACATGTACCTCCAGGCGGTGCCGCGTCCCACGACGCCGAAACGATTTGGTTCCGAGGTATTCGAAAATGGAACTCGCGATCCGCAGTTGATTCCGATGGATCTTCCGGTTGGTCCGGATTATGTGGTGGGACCGGGTGACGGACTTTCGATTGATCTGTGGGGCGGCGTGTCGACGCGATTTTTCCGCACGGTGGATCGGGAAGGGCGGATCAGTCTACCCGAAGCCGGGCCTGTGCTGGTGAGCGGCAGAAATCTCGCGGACGTGCAACAAGATTTGCAACGAATATTGCGGACTGAGTTCCGCGATGTGTCTGCGGAAGTGTCGCTGGCACGGCTGCGAACGATTCGTATTTATGAAGTAGGCGATGTGGCGAACCCCGGCGCTTACGACATCAGCTCGCTTTCGACGCCGCTGAACGCGTTATTCGCAGCCGGCGGGCCGACTCCGAAAGGATCGCTGCGGATCGTCAAGCACTATCGAGGTAATCAGCTGGTGCAGGTCGTGGATCTGTACGATTTGTTGCTGCACGGCGTGAAGAGCGACATGGGGCGCCTGGACAATGGCGACACCGTTCTGGTGCCGCCGATCGGCCCGCAGGTTACGGTGGAAGGGATGGTGCGGCGTCCGGCGATTTACGAGTTGAAGGATGAAAAAAATCTGGCGGCTGTGCTGGAGCTCGCGGGCGGACTGCTTCCTACGGCTGCGCTGCGGCACATCGAAGTGCAACGCCTGGTGGCGCACGACAAGCAGACGATGCTGGGTTTGGACATACCTGAAATTGGCGAAGCGGCGGAAGTGACCAAGAAGCTGGAGTCTTTCGAAATCCAGGACGGGGATCGGATCAGGATTTTTCCGATTGCTTCGTATAACCAGGATGCGATTTATCTCGATGGCCACGTAATTCGTCCGGGGCGGTACTCGTATCGCGAGAATATGCGGGTCACGGATGTGATCGCATCGTATAAGGATCTGCTGCCCGAGCCCGCAACTAACTACGCGGAAATCATTCGTCTGAACGCTCCGGATTTTCATCCGACGGTGGAGAGCTTTGATTTGGCTGAATCGCTTGCCGATCCGTCGCACGCACCGCTGCTACATCCGATGGATACGGTAAGAATCTTCAGCCGGTTTGACTTCGAGAATCCTCCGATTGTTTCAGTGTGGGGAGACGTGCGAGCGCCCGGAACTTATCGGACCTCCGGCCAAATCCGATTGGGGGATGCGATTCATCTGGCCGGCGGACTGGCCCCTGACGCGCAGAAAGAGGATGCGCAGGTTTTCAGGTACTTGCCGGACGGGAAATTCAAGATCTTCAGCGTAAATCTCAACGAAGCGTTAGCTGGGGATCCCACCGAGAACATTGTGCTGCAGCCGCGGGACCGGTTGCTGATTCACCGCAATCCAGATGCGGTGGAACCGGCGACTGTTTACGTTCAGGGCGAAGTGGCGAGGCCCGGACGCTACCCGCTCACGACGAACATGACCATCGCGGATTTGCTCCAGGTGGGTGGCGGGCTAAAGCCGAGCGCGGATACAAACACCGCAGACCTGACACATTTTCAGTTCGGAAATCAGGCTGGGGTGACGGCGCAGCACGAATCCATTTCGATTTCCAGCGCGCTTTCCAATGGGCCAGAAGCGGCGATTGCTATTCACAACGGCGACGTGCTTACCGTTCGCCAGCTGCCCGGTTGGAACGACTTGGGGGCCTCGATTACCGTGAAAGGCGAAGTGAAAAATCCGGGAACATACGGAATTCGTCCCGGCGAAAAGCTGAGTTCGATTCTCGAACGGGCCGGAGGCTTCCAGCCTGACGGTTACCCCTATGGTGCGGTGCTGCGACGGGTGCAAGTGCGCGAGCTGGAGGCGAAAGACCAAGACCAAATGATTCTGCGCGTGAAAGATGAACAGTCCAATCTGCAACTTCTGCCGGAATCCGATCCGGATAAGAAAAGAGCGAAGGATCTGGCGTTGCAGCAGTGGCAGACGGCGCTGGAACAATTGAGTTCTAATCCACCGACGGGGCGGGTGGCGATAAGGATTTCGGCAGACATTCACCAATGGCAAAACACGAACGCGGATGTGGAGGTGCGAGCGGGAGATTTGATCGAAATTCCGAAAAAACCGAGCTACGTGATGGTTACGGGCCAAGTCTACAACCCGACGGCTGTTTCGTATCGTCCGGGAAAGAGCGCGTCGTGGTATCTGAGCCAATCCGGCGGGCCCACGCAATTAGCCAACAAGAAAGCGATTTTTGTGATTCGCGCAGATGGCTCGGTGCTCGGGTCTAACCAAGGATTGTGGAGTGGAGAGTCTCTGAGTGCGGAGTTGCGTCCTGGCGACACGGTAGTGGTTCCGGAGAAGGCCGTCGGCGGCGGCATACAGTGGCAGACGGTTTTCCTGGCGGCGCAAGTGGCGTCGTCGATCGCGTCCACGGCGTTTATCGCGGCGCACTATTAGATCGAGAGATCCAGGAATGACACGAGGATGGTGCAGGTACGTGTTGAGTTTCTTCTTACTGATCGCACCGACGGCTAGCGCGACTTGTTTCGCACAGTCTGCGCCGCAGGAAGCCACTGCGAGCAAACAAGCGAAGGCTGCTGGCGTACAGCCGGTTCCGGACGTCGGCCCGCAAGAGAGCGCCGCCGATTCACGGACGGACGCGATGGATGCAGCGCCGGACAGTGCGCCCAACACTACGCCGGGGGGGGGTGCGGCGAAGACGGCAAGTGCGGCGACGAATTCCGCGTCAGATTTTACGAAAAACTTCTCGGCGGATTTCACGCAGGACTACGACACGACGCTGGGCCGGCACCTCTTCCGCCGATTTGCGAAGGATCAAGAAGCGATATGGACGGCTCCGGCACACCTGCGATTGGTGGACGTTGATTGGCTGTTGCCGCTGGGCGTGGCGACCGGTGCGATGCTGGCGACTGACACAGAATTCAGCAAACATCTTTCGAATTCACCGAGCCGGCTGAAGAATGCCGATGATTTTTCGAACTATGGAGTCGCCTCGCTGGCAGCGGCTGCCGGTGGACTCTATCTTTGGGGCCACTTTACGCACGACGATCATAAACGCGAAACAGGGTTCCTTGCCCTTGAAGCGGCCGCAAATGCCACGGCAGCCTCCTACGCGCTCAAGTACGCCTTTGGGAGGGAACGACCGCTGCAGGACAACTACCACGGGAGTTTCTGGAAGAGCGATGATTCGTTTCCCTCCGAGCACGCCGCCATCGCATGGGCGATTGCGGGGGTGATCGCGCACGAATACCCCAGCCCGTACGTGAGTCTTGTGAGTTACGGAATGGCGGCAGCTATAGGAGCGGCGCGCATAGATGCCAAGCAGCATTTTCCGACGGACGTGCTCATTGGAAGTACGCTCGGATGGTTTATAGGGCAACAAGTATATCGCCGGCACCACGATCCCGAAGTTGGTGGCGGAGAATGGCAGACCTACGCGGAGTCCAGCGATGTAAGTCCCGCCAGACGAACGGGCAGCACTGGGTCGCCCTATGTGGAACTAGACAGCTGGATATACCCGGCGATCGAACGGCTTGCGGCGCTGGGGTACATCCGCATGGCATTTCTTGGGATGCGCCCGTGGACGCGCATCGAGTGCGCGCATCTGGTGGAAGAGGCCGGTGACCGAGTGGCATTCGACGGTGAATCAGGTTCGGGAGAAGCAGCACGGCTATATTACGCGCTGGAAGGGGAGTTCGCTGGAGATCTCGAAGCGGGAGGTGGAAGCGGCGTCGGTGAAGGAACGGCGCGGCTGGAATCGGTTTATTCCATCACGACCGGCATCAACGGCCCGCCTCTGAATGACAGCTATCATTTTGGACAGACGATTATCAACAATTACGGCCGGCCGTATCAGGAGGGTTTCAACTCTTATGACGGCTTTTCCGGGTACGCCACCTCCGGGCGCTTCACGCTTTACGTACGCGGTGAATACCAGTACGCGCCTTCCGCTCCTGGTTTTTCTCAGCCGATCGAGAACCTGATCGGCAAGTTGGATGTGAACCCGCCGCGGACAGCCGCCCCCATTCCGACGACCAATCAATTTCGACTGCTGGACACGTACGTCGCAGCCAAAGTCGCGGATTGGAATTTCGCGTTTGGCAAGCAAAGCCTGTGGTGGGGGCCGGGAGAGGGAAGCGTTTTGATTTTCAGCGATAACGCGGAGCCGATTTATATGTTTCGCGCGAGCCGGACCGCGCCTTTTGTCCTTCCATGGATTTTTCACTGGCTAGGACCGATGAAAACGGATTTCTTTGTGGGCAAGCTTTCCGGCAACGAGTATCCGCCGCGGCCCATGATTCATGGCGAGACCGTGAGCCTGAAACCGACACCCAATTTGGAGCTGGGTTTTTCCCGGACCGCGGAATTCGGGGGAGTGGGTCGCGCGATTACTCCTAAGGCCGTTTTTAACAGCTACTTCGATTATTTAAACTCGTCGGTGCTGTATGCGTCCAACGATAGCCCTGGGAAACGTAACGGCGGATTTTATTTTTCTTACCGATTGCCGTTTGTTCGAGATTGGCTATCAATTTATTCCGATTCGATTTCGGACGATGACCCTTCGCCGATCGCCTCACCGCGGCGCGCCGGAATTGATACGGGCATTTATCTGACGCACTTCCCAAAGATACAAAAACTGGATTTACGCGTCGAGAGCACGAACACGAACAGCGTCTCGTCGAGTCGCCATGGGAATTACATCTATTACGACAGTTTTTACCACGACTTGTATACCAACAAGAACAACCTAATTGGCAGCTGGATCGGCAGAGAGGGAACCGGAATACAGGCGTGGAGTAACTATTGGTTTAACGCAAGGAGCTCGCTGCAATTCGGTTACCGGGATGCAAAGGTCGCGCCTGACTTTATTCCAGGGGGAGAGACCATCGTCGACGAATGGATCAAAGGAAACTGGTGGATGCGAGGAGTTTTGAACGTGTCGGCATCGGTGCAACACGAGACGTGGCTGGCTCCGGTGCTGGCGCCCACGCGGCAGACGAATTGGACGTCGTCGGTAGGGATCAGCTTTCAGCCCCACGATTTGAGCGTGCCGCTGCACTTGGGACTGCAGTAGATCGGTAACGTTTAATCCAATGGGGTGTCGGTTAGATGAATGCAACTGGAATCAGGAGAGTGTGGAATTGATGCAGACATCGTCCAAGTCGCACGCGATGATCGAGGAGACGCCGGAGGCGAAGGCGACGTTCGCTCCGGAGTGGAATCGGAACTTGAGCCGCGAGCGGGTTTTGCCAAGACTGCGTTTGTTGTGGGGCATGCGCCGGTTTCTCGGGCGTTTTGCGCTGGTTGGATTTTTTGTGGTGACGATTATCGCGTTTCTCATTCCCAGCGAATACGAATCGACCGCGCGCCTGATGCCTCCAGATCAGCAGGGAAGCGGCGGACTGGCCATTATGGCGATGCTCAGCGGCGGCGGTCAGAATGGGAATTCCGGGCTGGGCTCGCTCGCAAGCGAGCTTCTGGGAGCAAAGACGACAGGAGCGGTTTTCATTGCGGTGATGCACAGCCGAACGGCCGAGGATCGAATTATCCAACGATTCGATCTGAAGAAAGTGTATTCGACGCGGCTAGAGGAATCAGCGAGAAAGCGCCTGGAAAAAAACACGGTAATCAGTGAGGACCGCAAAAGTGGGGTAATCACCGTGAGCGCTACCGATCGCGATGCAACACGCGCGGCGGCCATCACCGGCGCGTATATCGAGCAACTCAATACGCTTGTTGCACAGCTCAATACGTCGGCCGCGCATCGCGAGCGTGTATTCCTGGAAGAGCGCCTTGACAAAATCAAGGTCGAATTGGAATCGGCGGAAAAGGATTTCAGTCAGTTTGCAAGTAAGAACGCGACAATCGATATCTCCGCGCAGGGCAGGGCCATGCTGGAAGGCGCCGCATCGTTGCAAGGTCAGCTGATTGGTGCGGAGTCGCAACTCGAAGGGCTAAGGCAAATCTATTCCGACAACAACATTCGTGTGCGCACGACGCAAGCTCGCATCGCCGAGCTACGCAATCAGCTGCAAAAGATGGGAGGCACGTCCATCGGAAATCCCCCCGCGAGCGATCAAAGCTCGACGGACAACGCGTATCCAACCTTGCGTCAATTGCCACTCTTGGGAGTGCCGTACGCGGACAAGTTCCGGCAGTTGAAAGTGGACGAAGCAGTTTACGAGACTCTGACGAAGCAATTTGAACTGGCAAAAGTCCAAGAGGCGAAGGAAATTCCTTCCGTGAAGGTGTTGGATCAACCTGAGGTGCCGGAACGCAAGTCGTTTCCGCCGCGCACCCTGATCATAATAGCGGGAACCGCCTGCTGCGTGCTGCTCGGAGCGGCTTGGGTGTTTGGCACGGCGCGTTGGCGGCAGATTGATCCACACGATCCTGGGATGAGATTCGCGCAGGAAGTTTTCGGAACGGTGAGAGCGGGGATGCCGTGGGTGAGCGCGAACGGCTCGAATGGGCACTCGGGCGCGAATGGGAACTCAGGCGCGAACGGGAGTTCTGCGGCCAATGGCAATCCTGCTGACGAGCGCAGCAAGGCAGCGTCGGCGTAGTTGTAGGGATTTGTCTAATCTATAGATGCGATTAGGGTTAGGTCACATTTTCCCTGTAAGTGACGGGGCGAAGCTGTGTTCTTAGAGAACGATAAGAATATGCTGAATGAAGCGGAAGCTAGATCGTTTCAGCCTGGATTTGCGACGCCGCTTGAGCGCGGACCGCTTGATAGGGACGCCGCGCCGCGCTGGTACGCGCTCTGCACTCGCTCGAATCACGAAAAGTGCGCGGCGGCGCAGCTCGACCTGCGATCCATCGAGCATTTTCTTCCGTTATATGAATCCGTACGCAAATGGAAAGACCGCCGCAAGTTGGTGGAGTTTCCGCTTTTCCCTGGTTACATATTCGTCCGGATTCCGCTGCAAGAGCGCATGCGCGTCTTGCTGACACCGGGCGTGGTTCGTCTGGTAGGGTTCGACAACCGGCCGGCGGCGCTCCCCGATGAAGAAATCGACGCGCTGCGAAGTGTGTTGGTGCGCGGGCTGCACTCAGAACCACATCCCTACCTGAGCGTTGGCCGGAGAGTGCGGATTGTGCGAGGAGCACTGGAAGGATTGGAAGGCGTGCTGATCCGCAAAAAGGGCCGGGTGCGGCTGGTGCTGTCGATTGATCTGATCCGGCAATCAGCGATGATTGAAGTGGATTCCGCCGATGTGGGAGTGATCTGAGTCGTTGCATTGGCCGCGAGATTTCGCGGAGCACCGCCATTGGGCCGCGCCATTTATCGGGCTTGGGCGGCGGGTGAACTTGGTTTGCAGAATGTCCCCAGAATGTTGACGCGAAAGACGCCAAAGAGATCGCTGCCATTCACCTACCGTTCGTAAGCCATCATCGGATAAAAGAGGAGGGGATGCGGGGCGCCGTGGCTAGGCTCGGCTTCGATCATCCTGAGTTGTTCCGGCCATGTATCGGAGCGCGGAAACAGTAGAACGTTCCAGGCAACAGAACGCGAAAAACCTCGTGAACGTGATACGCGGGATCTGCGACGTGCTCCAGGTCGTAATTTGAAACACACGGATCGATAAAGTTGCAGGGATTTGGCGACATCTAAAAAATGTGCGGAATAGCTGGCAAGATTGATTTCAGCGGGGCGGTTGTGCCGGAATCCGCGATTTTGCGGATGTGCGCTCCTGTCGTGCACCGAGGTCCGGACGCGGGAGGGACGCATTCGGCTCCTTACATCGGCCTGGGGGAGCGGCGACTTTCGATCATTGATCTGGCGGAACGGGCAAATCCACCTCTTACCAACGAGGACGCAACAATTTGGATCGTATTCAATGGAGAGATTTACAATTTTCGCGAACTGCGCGCGACGCTCATTAACGAGGGCCATCGCTTTCGCACGCAAGGCGACACCGAAGTAATTCTCCATCTTTATGAGAAGCATGGGGTGCAATGTCTCGAGCACTTACGGGGAATGTTCGCATTCGGAATTTGGGACTCTACGAAGCGATTGTTCTTCGGGGCACGCGACCGGTTGGGGAAGAAGCCATTCGTCTACCGCAAGACACCGCACGCGTTTCTATTTGGTTCTTCGATTAATGTGATCCGGGCGGATCCGGATACGTCTTCGTCGCCGAATTTTGACGCCATCGACAGCTACTTGACTCACCAGTACGTTCCCAGCCCGCTGACGGCCTTCGCGGGAATCTGCAAGCTACCGCCGGCACATTATGTACTGTGCGATACAACTGGCAGCGTAAAGATTGAGAGATATTGGTCACCTCACGGCGAATGCCGGACCGCAGCATCGGGGCAGGAACTCGAAACCGAACTGGTGCGATTGCTGAAGGAGTCTGTGCGTCTGCGTTTGCACTCGGATGTGCCACTCGGAGTGTTCCTGAGCGGAGGTGTTGACTCTGGGACAATTGCGGCTCTCATGGCGATGGAGAGTTCCGAACCGGTAAAGTGTTTTACCATAGGCTTTGAAGGGGACGGATCCGATGAGCTTCCGTTCGCGCGCCTGGTGGCTGAAAGATATGACCTGGAGCAGCATGAGATTGTCGTAAAGCCGTCCGCGATCGATATTCTTCCGCTGCTGGTGCAGCACTACAACGAGCCGTTTGCGGATTCATCCGCGATACCGACCTACTACGTTTCTCAAGCTGCGAGAGCGCACATCAAGGTAGCGCTCAGTGGCGACGGCGGTGATGAGAACTTCCTAGGCTACGATCATTATCGTGATACGGAACGATGGCGCAAGGTCGACCTTATCCCGTATAAGATCCGGCGGCAGGTTGCCAATGTGATCCGCAGCGGCTTGGAGCGCTTGCCGTACGGCAACCTGGAAGCGAGGATAGTGCGTGGATGGCGCATGTTTGGATCGCAGCTTCCCGACCGCTACTCATTGCAGCTTTCGATCCTTAAAGACGAAGAAAAACGCGAGGCTTATACCCCGCACTTCCGATCTTTGCTGAACGGACATAACGGAGCGGGGCACCTGACAGACTTAGCTTGGGATGAATCGATGGATGATTGGGACTGGATGGCCCGGCACGATCAACATTATTACTTGCCCGACTGTCTGATGGTGAAGTCCGACGTCGCTTCGATGGCTAACAGTCTCGAGGTGCGCAGCCCGTTCCTAGACCATCATCTTGTGGAATTTGCCGCTAGCATTCCGAGCTCCCTCAAGAGGGATCGTCAAGGCGGAAAGGCCATATTGAGGCGTGCAGTTGAGAGCCTGCTGCCGCAGGAAATACTCCGCAAGGCAAAAACCGGATTCGCTGTGCCGTTGGCAAAATGGTTTCGCGCGGAGCTGAGGGAAACTTTGCGGGGCACGCTGCTGGATGATAAGTCGGCGAAACGGGGATTGTTCAAGCAAGAGTTTCTCAAACGAATGGTGCACGAACATTTTGACGGGCAAAGGGACTGGAGCAGCAGGCTTTGGGAATTACTTTTGCTTGAGACGTGGTTCCGCGAATATGTTGACTAAGACTCTGACCCCATCAGCGTCGCGGTCCAGCGTTCGTTCACGCTTTCAGACAGGTGTCGCTTTCAATTTGATCGGGACTGTCTTCAACCAAGGTAGCACCTTTGTGGTCAACATCGTGGTTGCGAACTTGCTTGGCCGTCAGATCTTTGGCGAATACGCCATCGTGCAGAACACCCTAGTTGCCGTCTCCGTGTTCGTACAGCTGGGGATCGGTTACGTGGCGACGAAGTACGTCGCAGAGTTCCGCTCGACCGACCGCGAACGGGCCGGACGCATTTTAGGTATGCTGTGCGGTTTATCGATCACGCTCGCTGGAATCGCATCTTTTACTTTGCTGTTCCTCGCTCGATGGCTCGCCGCGTCGGTGCTGAAGGCCCCTACACTCGGTCCGACGCTTGCAATTGGATCGGCTGTGCTTCTATTTGCAGTACTGAATGGCTTTCTAATTGGAACTTTGGCCGGTTTAGAGGGCTACCGAGTACTTGCTAAGGTACTTGCCTTTGGAGGTACGGCCTATCTCATAGTGTGTTCGGGCTTTGCCTGGCGGGGAGGGTTGAATGGAGCGATAGGCGGTCAAGCAATCAGTGGCTGCGTTCTGTTCGTCATGCTGGCTTTTGCACTGCGGCGTGAGTGCTTGCGGCAAGGAATTAGAATTAACTACCGTAGGGCGGCGAACGAATGGCCGATCATTGTGAAGTTCGCTGTCCCTGGCGCGTTGAGCGGATTTACTTCGGCGCCGGCGCTGTGGTTCGCGAGCGCGCTACTCGTGCGTCAGCCAGACGGTTTTTCGCAAATGGCGATTTTTAGCGCATCATTTAGCTTAATGGCCGCGGTTCTGCTACTCCCTAGTATCGCCAATAACGTAGGGATGTCGCTGATTAATTACCACAAAGGCACCGGCAACAGCCTGGAATATCGGCAGATATTTTGGGTCAATCTTGCGGTCACAACTGCAATCGTGGTGGCTGGAGCCGTGGCAGCAGCTGTATTGGGTCCGGAGCTACTCCGTCTTTTTGGCAAGAATTTTAAGAATGGTTACACCACGCTGCTGATTTTGCTGGTCGCGGCCGTGCCGCAGGGACTGGCCGTCGCGCTGTATCAAATTATCCAGAGCCAAGCCAAAATGTGGCTTTCCTTTCTAGCTGTCTCGGTTCCACGAGACGCGCTCATTGTAATTCTAGCGTATTGGCTGATCCCCACGCACGGAGCAAGTGGAGTCGCGTTCGGGTACGCGGCCGCCTGGAGTATGGCTTTGCTGATTATTGGTGGCCTCGTGTATCGAATCGGGCTGGAGCCAACGGGCCGTGCCTTAAAACCAGGGTCGAGAAATCGCACGGAAGCGACAATTCAGTTTTCGCAGAAGGCGCGGTCTGGATCGGGTCAAGAGTCGCAGTTATTGGTAGCGGCCTTGAGAGCTGTGAAAGTTTCAGTGGCAAAGTTAGCCGTGTTCCGACCGCTGCGCGAGAGGCTTTGGAAAGCGTTCTTGTTCCTGGTGAGGAAGAAAACAATAATCGCGCAGATTGATGGAATGACTTTCCATTTAGATCTGGGAGAGGTGATTGACGCGAGTCTTTTGATGGGAACGTTCGAGCCAGATGTTACAAGGATTATCGAATCGTTCTGCCAGCCCGGCTGGACGATTCTGGATGTCGGCGCGAACATCGGAGCGCACACTTTGAGATTCGGCAAAGTCGCCGGCTCCAGCGGAAAAGTGTATGCTTTCGAACCAACAGAATACGCCTACAGAAAACTGCTGAGAAACATCGCGCTCGATCAGCTGGATTCGACGGAGGCATTTCAGGTTGCCGTGTCGAATCGCAATCAAACTCAGCAGGCGCTGAACTACAGGTCTAGCTGGCGAACGGATGGACGCAATGTGTCCGGCGCTGGCCTAGTGGACGTGGTGCGGCTAGACGACTGGTGTGCGGAAAATGGGGTTCAGAGAATCGATTGCATAAAAGTCGACGTTGACGGCGACGAGTGGCCGGTGCTAAAGGGCGCCGAACAGGTCCTTCGACGATATCGCCCGCTGATCATAATAGAAATCGGTGCATGGCATTTTCGTCGAGCGGAGGAGAATCCGCTGTCGCTGCTAAGGCAATTGGGCTATCGGTTTTGGGATGCGAAGACTTGTTCGGAATATCCTGATCTGGAATCCATTCGAGCAGTACTGCCAGCCGAAGACGATCAGATGACCTACTCAATGAACGTGCTTGCCTGGAATCGTTTTCCAGAGGCCCGGCGAGTTCCGAACCGGGAGGTGGCGATTCGCGAATCAAGTGGCACAGAGGTTCTACGCACATGACCTCTGCGGCAAAATTGCATCATCCCGAGCCGGCGCGCATGCCCGTGGACCGGGAAAAATGGTTCCGCGAGCTGAGCCTGTCTAACTTCGTCAACTCGTATTATCAATTCCGCGACCTGCAATCTCTGGCTGACTGCAGCAACGTTCTGCTTGTCGGGCCTGGTCAAGGTCTGGACACTCAAGTTTTGCGCTGGCGTGGCTATCGCGTCACCACATTTGACATTGATGACACCTTTCTCCCGGACCATCTCGGGAGCGTTCATGACCTCGGGAGATTCGCCAACAGGGAGTTCGATGCCGTGATTGCATCTCACGTACTGGAACATTTACCGGAGCCCTATCTCGATCAAAGCTTGCGTGAACTGGCGCGTGTATCGCGATATGCGTTGGTTTATTTGCCCATCCACGGTCGGCATTTTCAGCTTCGCGTCGTGCCTGGATTCAAAGGGATCGACCTTTCGCTGATTTTGGATTTCTTTAATCCTCTGATCAAGCCGGATGGCGTTACGCCCCGTTACATGGCCAAACAACATTTTTGGGAAGTCGGGATGCGGGGATATCGAATTAAGGACGTCGTAAGACGGATGTCGCGCTACTTCCGCGTAGTTTCCGTGTACAGAAACAAGGATTGGAATGGGAGTCACAATTTTGTCCTGGAGTCCGCACTTCCCGAATGACCGATCCTTGCAGCACGTCACTGGCATGGAGACCCACCGATCATGAACATTTTATATTCGTTCAATAAGACTGGCTTTGAAGCACGGTACTGGACCTCCGAAATAGCGGCTGCGTCAGGGTCTGAATACAAGTTTATCCCATTCAACCATGGGCTCTACGTGGATCCGTATTGCTGCGGGCGGGCGCAGCTTCTCGATAACCTCTTTTTCGCCAAAAATCCGAATTTGTTGAGATTGTACTCAGAGTTCGAGCGAGTCTTGAGAGAAACTGGAGCTACTGCTGTAATTGTGGACAACGCAGCTCCGTATCACCCCGACTATCTCAGGAATATCCCCGTTCACAAAGTCTTGCGGATTGCGGACGGTCCTCTGATCGCTTATGACCGGGATTTTGCGTATTTGCATGCATACGATCAGGTCCTTTACCACAGCCCAGCCTATAGTCCCGAATTGGACATGCCTTCCAAGCTGCACTACTGCGGAGCTCGTAATTTCGACTTCTGGCCGCATGCGCTTTTCGACGCCGTCTTTGATCCTAGCAAAACTGAGGAAACGATTCTTGCGGGAGATCGGGATATTGACGTGATTTTCATCGGTGGCCTGGTCCCTGGGAAAATGCCGTTGCTCGCGAAAGTGAAAAAAGCGTTCGGCCGACGCGCCCGCCTGCATGGCCTCACTAATATGAAGAGGAACGCCTACTTTAATGTGAAGTACGGATTCCCCGGGTGGGTCCGGCGGGCCAGATTTGATGAATACGTACCTTTGTACCAGCGTGCCAAGATCGGAATCAACGTGCACAACCGCGGGGATTATACGGTCGGGAGCTACCGTCTCTTCGAGCTTCCCGGGAATGGCGTAATGCAGATTTCGGACGGCGGCCAATATCTGGACCGTTTCTTCAAAGTAGATGAAGAGATCATCGGTTACCGCAATGCAGACGAACTGATCGACAAGATTCGCTATTACCTGAGTCACGAGGCCGAACGGAAGCGCGTGGCGCTGAATGGCTATCGCCGAGTGATGAGGGATCACAGGTTCCAAACACGCATGCACGAACTGGGAAATCTGGTAAAAAAAACAATACAACGAACGAACCTGCGCTTGTGTGCCGTACAAAATGGATGACTGGTATAAAAATCCCCGACGTAACACTAACAACTGTGAAAAATACAGGAACATTTGCGAACAGAGTGACTCTACGTTAGCCGAGCGGAATTTTACCGTGAGCCTTGCGTGTCCATGACGTCTACGGTGCAAATCAGACAGCCCGACCAGCACGGTGTCGCCGAGACCGTCCGGGAGATCTATGCCCGCTATTTCGACCGTGGCGGCCCCGAATTTGAATCGATGATCATGCGCCACACCTGCTACCTCCAAATCGTGCGCGACTGTGTTCCCTCGGGAACGGTTGTTGATATTGGTGGAGGATGGGGAACATTTAACTGCGCTCTAGCTCGTGTCGGGTACAAATCGATTCTGATCGATGATTTTCGTGATCGCGGATTCTTCAACGAGAACGACGGGCGCTTTTCCATGCCGCGAGACTACGGTGTCGAGCGGCAATGTCGGGATGTCGTGCAGGGCGGAATCGAATTTCCGCCTGAATCGGTAGACGTCTTCACGTGCCTAGATTCGATGGAGCACTGGCACCACTCTCCGAAAAGGCTGTTCCGGCAAATTGCGAAGGCTCTACGACCAAACGGCTTTTTCATTCTGGCTGGCCCGAACTGCGTCAACCTCCGCAAGCGGGTTTCCACGCTTCTTGGCACTTCCAAATGGACTCACATGTCGGAATGGTACGAGCAAGAGGTATTCCGCAGTCACGTGCGAGAACCAAACATAGCTGACCTGCAGTTCATCGCGAAGGACATGGGGTTGAACGTCGTTAGGATCATCGGCCGAAACTTCGCGGGGTATGCCAACCCGAGACTGCGCGTCGTTACCGCTCTGGTTGATCCTGTGCTCCGCCTGCGCCCCAGTCTATGCAGTGACATCTGTGTGATCGCGCAGAAACCTGGACTGTAGACGCTCGCCGTACCGGAGTGCAACATCGCCGAGGCACTCGGTCCGGCATGATCGATACGTTACGCAGACTGCAAGATCGCGATTCCAGCTTGAGGTGCGAAAATCCGACCAGTCTTGCTTGATGCTAGAAGCATGATTTCCAACGCAGCTAGAGCTGTGCTCTGGAATACCCCCTTCAGACGCTTTATGTACTACCGGTATGCATATAACTTCACGCCCGAACAGCTTACATTCTTCGTGCAGTGTATCAATGAAACGCGGGACGTCCGCGGTGACATCTTCGAGCTAGGCTGCGCTACCGGGCATACCACCTGTTTTCTGAACCGGCATTTGCAAACGGCTGGAATCGCCAAGGATTACTACTGTATTGACACGTTCGGTGGTTTTACGACTGCAGACGTTGCCTTCGAAATCGAGAAGCGAGGAAAAAAGCGCGGCGATTTCATCGGCTTTCGCAACAATAACCTCAAGCGGTTCGAGTACACATTGAAGCAAAACTCCTGCCGCCGGACGTTTTGCGTCCAATCCGACGTGCAACAGTACGACTTCCGGCGGCCGATCAGTTTTTGCCTACTGGACGTTGATCTGTACCAGCCCACAATTTCGGCTCTCAGGAAGGTCTGGGCGATGTTGTCGCCCGGAGGAATGATCGTGGTAGATGATTGCAAGCCCGTGAATCAATTCGATGGCGCCCTGCAGGCGTACACGGAGTTCACGGAGTCCGAGGGGCTTCCTTCGCGGTATGCATTGGACAAGTTGGGAATACTGAAGAAGCAGTAAGTCGAGGACTGGCCCTGCAGTGAACTCCTTGGCCAACGAAAAAATATCACGGGCCTATTGGGAAGGCACGCACACGCGACCACGTTGGCGGCTGCCATCAAAGCTCAACGTCGCAGTGGGCGATGCACTGCGCTTGCTCAGCAGCCACGTGGAGCCGGACATGCGCGTTCTGGAAATTGGCTGCGCTCCGGGTAAACACCTGGCTTATCTCGCAAAGATGCGGGGGGCTAAAGTTTACGGCCTTGATTATTCCGAGCCGGGTATCGCAAATTCGCGAGAGCTGTTTCGAAGACTGGGCCTCGAGGCTGAGTTTCGTTGCGAAGACTTATTCTCCAGCACGTTCCCTGAGCGGTCATTTGATCTGGTGTATAGCCTCGGGGTGGTTGAACATTTCCAGAACCCTAAGCCTGCCATTGAAAGTCATTTAGCGATGGCGAAACCCGGCGGAGTCGTGCTGATCACCGTTCCTAACTACGGTGGCCTCTACGGCCGGATCCAACGGTACTTTGATCCTGAGAACCTGGGAATCCACAATCTTGACATCATGAATCGAGCGGAATTGCTTCGTTTGGCTCCAGTCGACATGGTCGGAGACGCAAGAGCTTTCCGCGGCGGGCGACTGTCACCCTGGATCATCAACTTCGAGAAGAAGTGGTCCGCTCCGGTGGCACGCGTTGTGGCGCTTACGCTGAATGTGCTGGGACTCCTTCAACCGTTTGAAGTTGGACCGCTTTGCCCTGTCTTGATGTTGAAAATGACTAGAAGGACCACGACTCCAAACGAAAACAATGCGTCGTGTACAAAATTGAGCACGTGACCTTCGAGCTGGCGAAGCAGCTCCCTGTTCGGCAACGACGATGATAGATTCCGCTAAATCAGTCAGGAGTTGATTTTGAGAAGACTGAATTATCTTGCAGCTTTGATTGCCTTAGTCTCCTATTTTTTTGCAATCCTTTCTTACTACCGTATCTTTTACATTTTGGTAGCTCTGGCGTTTTGTCTCAGCCTGTTTCTTGTTTGGGCCGGATATATGAAGAATCCGGGAATGTCACGTCACGCGCGTCCCTTGCTGGTCTTCTTCGCCTATCTGGGCATGACAGCATTTTGGTCTGAATACCCTCGTCAGACCCTTGAGACCGTTGCGGTCGACTCGATATTCTTGGTTGTATGGGCGCTGTTCTTTCTGTTGAAAAGCAATTGTGACGAGAACGAAGTCATGCAGTTGTTTCGCTATGTGCCTTACGTGGTGGCGATCACATATATTTACTTGGGCCTGAGATTCGGAGCCATCAGACCGTTCGACCTGGACACGGCCGACAGCATCGGCGCGACCGCAAACGCCGGCGCACTATGGTTACTCGCGTCCCTGCCCTTCATTCTCTGCCTGGTGCGACGAGGAGACAAGCGGGCGCGCTGGGAGCTCCTCATGGCTATCTTCCTCATTGCGGTATCTGAATCACGAGCGGGATACCTGCTGGCGGTCTTTTGCATAGTCGCGGATTTGTACCTGCATCGTGGGAGCCTACGCCGCTTCGGCGCAGACGCGCTTAAGTACACCGTATTGGTGCTGGTTTTAATCGGTTGCGCTTGGTACCTGCCGGTAACGCGACCGCTGATCGAGGACGGGTTTAGCCGCGCGGTCTTGACATCAACAGACGATGAAGCAGCCACTGACATCGAGAGACTGGCGATGTTGCGGACAGGCTGGGATTCCTTCCTTGAGCATCCCGTGTTGGGCATCGGGTACGACAGTGTCGGGCAACGTGTGGAGGACTCTTATGGGGTCATCATCGTTTCGCACAACATCTTGATTACGCTGATTGCCGAAGCCGGCTGGCCGGGATTTATCCTCTTCGTGTGGGTGATGCGGACATTTTTCAAAAGAACGACAGCCGCGATGGCGAATCGAGACGATAAAAACAAGGGATTTTACCTCGCCTGTATCATCAGTATGGTGGTATCACTCCTCGCAGGGATGGCACATCCTCTGCTGGGGTTTCCCATGTTTTACGTGGTGCTGGGGCTCGGCTACGCTGCTGGGGAAAGGCCGACTGCGATCGCTCCTATCGCACCGTGTCGTGCAGTTTTACGGCCTGCGTAACCGATTCCGCACGAATTGCGAAATGTAAGATAAACGGCGCGATCGATTTTACCCCGGTGCAACATGACGTAGTGAGCGCGCGTAGAATGCGGATGCTTCACCGCATCCCAGGGCTGCACCGAGGCGGAGCTGAACGCCCTGGGGTTTGTGCAAGCTTGCGACATTGGGACGCTGTGTCCACTACTGGTCCGGACGATGAAAATATGCATGGCGTTACAGACTCCGTGTCACCGCTCTCCGATTTGATAGCCAATCGAAGCCGTTGAAGTTCTGGCGCTGTTGTCGCGTCAATCGCAGATCGCTCCAAAGAACTCAAATGAAACGCGTTGGGCAAAGGATCGTTGTTACCGGTGGAGCGGGGTTTATCGGCTCTCATTTGGTCGAGGCATTGCTTCGCGCAGGCAAGCAAATCACGATCGTGGATAATCTCAGTGATTTTTATCCTCCCGCCTGGAAGATAGCAAACCTGAGCGAAATCCGAGAGAGCGGCGATTTTGAGTTTATCGAAGCTGATATCTGCGATGCAGTTTCTCTCCGTCGGGCGTTTGTACAGGCAAATCCCGAAATCGTCATTCACCTCGCCGCATGCGCCGGTGTGCGTCCCTCGATTGAACAACCCGTTCTGTGCGAGCGCACCAATGTCCTGGGCACGCTTAACCTATTTGAGCTGAGCCGTGAATTCAAGTTAGCAAAATTTATCTTCGGGTCCTCGAGCTCGGTGTACGGAGCAGCTAGCCGCGCTCCATTTTGCGAGCAGCAGGTTGAGTTACGCCCGATTTCCCCTTATGCAGCGACGAAACTGACTGGCGAAATGCTGGCTTTCACGTATTCCCATCTCTTCGGTATTGCGAGCGTATGTCTCCGTTTTTTTACAGTCTACGGACCCCGGCAACGTCCTGACCTAGCCATACACAAATTCACAGCTTTAATCGACGCCGGAAAGCCCATACCAGTTTTTGGAGATGGCAATTCTGGGCGAGATTACACTTACGTCGATGACATAGTGGCTGGGATCATTGCTTCTCTCGAGTATGAACCTCCGCTGGCCAACGGTGCACGCTTTGACGTACTGAACTTGGGCAACTCGCGGCCGGTCAAGTTGAACGAACTGGTGGATCTATTGGGGACGATCATGGGTCGAAAAGCGATCCGGGATCCACAGCCCGCGCAACGCGGAGATGTCCCGCTCACTTGGGCCGACATATCGAAAGCCGCGCGCCTTATCAGCTACCAACCGCGCACGCCGCTACACGAAGGCCTTAAGAAGTTTGTTTCCTGGTATAGAAGCAAGCACGCGGATCGTCAAATTGCTGTTGGCCAATCGAAATGAGTAACGACGAAGGGCGGCAATGTAGGTAACGGAGTGCGCCGGCAAATTTAAATGCGGGACACGGAAAAGCTCCTCAAATCAAATCGTTGCACTTAGCGATCGACTGAAATAAATGGAAATAGAGAGACTACGGATTCTACATTGCATTCCAGGTCTGGATGGTGGCGGCGCAGAGCGCCAGCTTTCTTATCTAGCCACAGCACTTGGCCGAAAAGGTGTGGACGTCCATGTGGCGTACCATATGCGAGGGGCACGGGTCAGCAAGATTCCGGAATCAAGTGTCACCTTTCACGAGCTGACGAGCCACGGCAATCGGGATCCCTTATTGCTTTGGCGACTCGTCAAAATTACTCGCAGGCTCAAGCCCGATTTGATCCAAACATGGCTTTTGCAGATGGATGTCCTGGGTGGGCTCGCCGCACTGATGACCGGAACGCCTTACTTGACGACCGAACGAGTCGTCGCAGCCGCCTATACCGGAATGTGGAAAGTAAAGCTACGCTCGTGGGTTGGCGCGCGGGCTACGTTGGTAGTTGCGAATTCCCAAGGCGGAAGAGAATATTGGTTGAGAAGGAAACCCCCCAACTTTGTAAGATTTGTACCCAATGCGGTACCGGTCGAAGACGTACGCCAGGCCTTGGCGCCCTATCCAGAGGCTTGTGGCGCTGTAGAGAACAAAGAAATCCTGCTTTTCGCCGGCCGCTATTGCGAGCAGAAGAACGTCTTGATCCATTTGGAAGCACTATTCCTAGTTCTTTCCGAAAGACCTGCGGCGATGGCGCTCTTCGTTGGATCGGGCCCCCTCGAGAGCGAGCTCGTCGATCAAGTGAAGCGTCATCATATGGAAGACCGGGTGAAAATATTGGGCTATACCCAGCAACTCTGGGGATGGATGAAGAGAGCCAGAGCTTTGATTTCAGTCAGTCTCTTTGAGGGCAGTCCGAATGTTGTCGGCGAGGCTGCCGCGGCGGGTTGCCCGCTCGTTCTGTCCGATATCCCGGAGCACCGGGCGCTACTAGGCGATGATTCGGCGTACTTTGTACCTTGCGACGCGCCGACAGAAATCGCTCGAGGTATCCTCGACGTCTTGCGCAATCCTGAACAAGCCAACGCTAAGGCTGAATTGGCGTACGCGAGAATGTCTGGTTTCACTATAAATTCGATCGCAGATCAGTATCTGGAACTTTACAATCTTGCGATTAAGCGGTAACCGCACGACTGTTGATGAACAAATACCTCCACTCTGACGATGTCCGAGCGAATCGTGGCGCCGGCAAGTCACGGAAGTATCCAATTGGTAAGGAAGAGAACCGTTGGCTGAAGGCGGGAACTCTTTCATATTACCGTTGCATTTCGTGCGACCACGAAGCAATGACTTACGATTCCGACAAGCCTGTAGACCGAGAATTCATTCGTGAATCTCTGAGGTGCCAGAATTGTTCGGCCGTTTATCAGATCGTTGACGGAATTCCGCGTTTCGTCCAGGACGACAATTATGCGCGCTCGTTCGGTTTTCAATGGAACTTACATGAGAAGACGCAACTGGACAGTCACACGGCCCTGCCAATCTCGGAACAGCGTTTGTTCGATGTGACCGGATGGCCGACAGACATGTCCGGACAAGTGGTTCTAGAAGCTGGCTCTGGCGCAGGCCGATTCACCGAATGCCTGCTAAAGACGGGAGCCACCGTTTATTCGTTCGACTATTCAACCGCGGTGGAAGCGAATGCTCGCAACAACGGCTCGTGCGAGCGGCTGTTCCTCTTTCAGGCGGACATGCGAAGCATTCCCCTGCAACGCGCTGCGTTCGACAAGGTGATGTGCCTGGGAGTGCTGCAACATACGCCGGCGCCTAACGAGTGCTTCCGTTCTTTGGCGGAGAGGGTTCGTCCGGGAGGGGAACTCGTAGTCGATGTATACGGAAAAAGCGCGGTGGCACTGCTGCAGTGGAAATATATTTTACGACCAATAACCACGCGAATGGATCAGCGCAGGCTGTACGAGGTTGTTTCCAACGTCGTGCCTTTACTGCTTCCTGCCGCAAAAAACATGAGGAGGCTGGGAGGGCGCGCGGGCGCGCGGTTGATTCCAATCGTGGAGTATTCACACCTGGGTTTAGCACCTGAAATAAATGAACAGTGGGCCATTCTCGATACCTTTGATATGTATGCTCCGGCACACGATCACCCACAGACCCAGCAGACCTTGAAACAGTGGTTCAAGGAAACAGGCTTCACGGATATTTCGGTTCGCCCGGGCCCAAACGGCTTAGTTGGAAAAGGCCGCCGGCCTCAGTAGCGTCGCAATAGAGGATCAGATCGGTTACTTAAATGTGCGGAATAGTTGGGATCGTTGATTTTCGGTCGAACGTTGAAGTGGAAAGGCTCCGCGGAGTGGCGGCGACATTGCGCTTGCGGGGGCCGGACGATGCAGGGGTGTGGGCGAGCGAGAATGTTGGATTGGGACACCGACGGTTGTCGATCATCGATGTTTCGCCAAACGGGCATCAGCCGATGTTCTCGGCAGACGGACGATATGTGATCGTTTACAACGGAGAAATTTACAATTTCCGCGAAATCCGTGAGCTGCTTGATGGAGGCGGCAGATGCTGGCGCAGCCAGAGCGACACGGAAGTGATTTTAGAGGCATACGCCAGATGGGGGCCGCGTTGCGTTGAGCATTTTCACGGGATGTTCGCGCTTGCGATTTGGGATCTCGAAACCAGGGTGATGTATGCGGCGCGGGATCGCATGGGCGTCAAGCCGCTCTATTACCATTTTGGTTCCGATTGCTTCGCGTTCGCTTCTCGGCCGCGAGCGCTGCTGGCTTTGAATCCCTCGTGGTCAAGTCCGTTGGACGAACAAGCGATACGTTTTTATTTCGAGAGTGGCTACGTCCCCGCGCCGCATTCGGTGTTTCGTGCGGTGCGCAAACTGCCGCCCGCGCATTGGCTCTTGCTGAACGAATCGGGATTGCAGGTAAAGCGCTACTGGGATTATCGGCAAATCGCGACGGAGCATTCCTGGGAGCAGCGGCGCGAAGATGATTTGCTCGATGAGCTCGATGAGATTCTTTCGCGTAGCGTGCGCTCTCGGATGATTAGCGACGTACCGTTAGGAGCGTTTCTGTCGGGTGGAATCGATAGCTCGATCGTGGTCGCCATGATGGCGAAATTCTCTCCGGAACGAGTTAAGACGTTCACGATTGGATTTGAATATGAGGCCTACGACGAAAGCCATTACGCGGAGTCGGTTGCGCTGCATCTTGGAACGGAGCATTTCTGCAAAGAGATGAAGATCGATGACCTGCTGGAGCTCAAGCCGGCGTTCTCCCGCGAGTTCGACGAGCCTTTCTGCGACAGTTCGGCGTTTCCGACGATGGCTGTGTCGCGTTTGGCGCGACGGCACGTCACCGTTTCTCTTAGTGGTGATGGGGGGGACGAACTTTTTGGAGGTTATCCGTACTACGAGCTAACCCGGCGGCTCAGCGTTTTCTATGAATTGCCCGGAGCCGCTCGGACCTTTTTGGCGACAGCTATTGGAACGGCGCCGAACCATCGGTTGAAGCTTTTGTCGGCAGCGATGCGCCAGGGAAATGTCACCGAGGCGTTCTGCTTTGCCAGAAGTGTCGCCAAGGATTTCGACGCGGTCCTGGAACCTGAAGTTTTGCGGAGAACGGTGAGTCTACAGGAACTCTTTGCGGAAACTGCGAAGGCGTGTCCCGCTGACCTGAGCGCTCCTGAAATTGCCATGAGACTCGACGCATTTTACACGCTTCCAGACGACTATCTGCAAAAGGTGGATGTGGCGAGCATGGCTTTTTCGCTTGAGTCACGCGAGCCGCTGTTGGACCAAGATCTGGTTGAGTGGGCCATGAGGCTACCTCTGAAATGGAAATTGCGCGGCGGGCAACCTAAGTACCTGCTGCGCAAACTGGCATACCGTTATATTCCTCGGAAAATTATGGATCGACCGAAACGAGGGTTTGAAGTACCGATTGCTAATTGGTTGAAGGGTCCGCTGCAGTCATGGGCGAATACGGAATTGAATGATTCGGAAAACTTCAAGAATATTCCGTTGGTCCAAGACTCTTTTCGCAAGCTTTTGAATATCCATCAGAGAGGGGAACGGCGCGCGCATCCACTTTTGTGGGCTGGGCTAATCTTCCTGGATTTCGTCAACGGTTTGCCGAGCCCGCAGCACAAATCTGATTTCGAGCCGGCTGCAACATGGGATTGAAAGCGAACGGTGGCATGAGAATCGTTGTGAACGCTCTTTCTGCGCGGCAGGGTGGGGCGCAAACCTACATCATGAATCTGCTTGAATCGTTCCCGGAGCGATCGGCAGCCGAAATCTTCCTATTGGCGCCGAACTCGCTTTCGCTGCCTTTGGGGAAAGAGAACGTCACGAAAATCCATGTGAAGTGGCCGGTAGAGAATCCGTTCACGCGTGCGGTCTGGGAATGGTTCTATCTGCCCAAACTACTGAAACAGGTCGACGCAGATGTTCTCTTTTGTCCGGGCGGAATTATCGGCGGGCGCGTTCCTAAGGGCTGCAAAACAGTGACGATGTTCCGGAATATGATCCCGTTCAGCCTTATGCAACGGCAACGGTATGGTCTGGGATACATGCGAATACGCAACTGGCTGCTGGAGCGTGCATTGTCTCGCAGCATGGCGAAGGCGGATCGTGTGATTTGCATATCGGAATTCGCGCGGCGAGTGATCGAGCAGAAAGTAAACGGGCTGCCGGGAAAGACAATCGTGATTCCACATGGCATCAACCCGATTTTTCGCGAGAACCATCAGCCGCGGCCGGTGTGGTTGCCAGTGGGGGACTACATTTTGTACGTCTCCATCCTCGATGTGTATAAGGCGCAATTGGAAGTTGTGCGCGCGTTCGCTCTGCTGAAGGAGAGGCGTTCTACGTCTGAAAAGCTGGTGCTGACGGGACCGGCGCGGTCGCACTACGCGCGCAAGGTTCGCGATGAGATTGAGCGGCTGGGCCTGCAAGATGACGTTGTGTTGACTGGACCCGTGTCTCACAACGATTTGCCGGCCCTGTACGGGCACGCGCTCATCAACATTTTCGCGTCGGAGTGCGAGAACTGCCCGAACATCATGCTGGAGGCCTTGGCGTCAGCCAGACCTCTGCTCGCCTCGTCGCGACCCCCGATGCCCGAATTCGGAGGCGACGGCGCAATTTACTTTGATCCTTCATCGCCGGACGAACTAGCGCTCAAGCTTGCCTCGGTTATCGACAACCCGGAACGTCTGCAAGAGATGTCGTGCAGAGCGAGAGAGCGCTCGCTGCTTTACGATTGGGAGCAAACGGCGCGAACTACGTGGGATTTAATCCAGAAATGTGCCTAGGTCCTAGACTCCTTCGCTGAACGAAGGCTGCTTTGCACCATCTGAGCACGTTCTTCGGAGCGCAAAGCTCAGCATCTCTGAAGCATGCGAAAGACTTCAACTCATAGGACGGGAGGAATTGTATGCGAATTCTCGTGACGGGGGGATGCGGAACCGTCGGCACCGGACTGATCCGGCACCTTCGTGAGCGTGGCCATCACGTCGTCTCGTGCGATCTGATGCATCAGCCCGACGAAATCGGGTTTTCGGTGCGCGCCGATATCGCGTTGCCATTGTACGCTCGCTGCGATGTAGGTGAATTTCGCCAGATCCAGCGCGTGCTAGAACTGATGGGGCCATTCGACTACGTCTACCACTGCGCCGCAGAGTTCGGCCGATGGAATGGAGAAGACTTCTACGAGTTACTTTGGCGAACAAACGCGGTGGGCACGAAAAACATGATCCGTCTGCAGGAACGGCTGAGGTTCAGGTTAATCCACTTTTCGTCTTCCGAAGTATACGGCGACTGGCCTGACCTGATGATCGAGAGCGTCATGGATGAAAACGAGGTCAAACAGATGAATGACTACGCCATGAGCAAGTGGGTGAACGAGATGCAGATCCGCAACTCGGCCGAACAACATGGCACGGAAACTGTAGTAGTGAGGCTTTTTAATACGTACGGACCCGGCGAATACTATAGTCCCTACCGGAGTGTCAACTGTCGGTTCCTCTATGCGGCGCTCACAAACACCCCGTGGACGGTGTTTCGCGGCCATTCGCGCACTTCCACCTACTTGGCCGACACAGCAAGGACCCTGGCAAACATCATCGACAACTTCCAACCGGGTGAAACCTACAACATCGGCGGCAACGACCTGCATACGATAGAGGAACTCTCGGACGTCATTATCAAGGTCACTGGGGCTTCGCCGAGCCTGGTGCAATACCGCGAGTCGGAGCTCTTGACGACGCGTTGCAAAAAGGTCGACATATCCAAATCGGTTCGCGACCTGAAGCACCAGAACAGCTACGGCCTTGAGGAAGGCGTGTGCCTAACCGCGGAGTGGATGCGAAGCGTATACAACTTGCATGCTATGGCTGCAGCTGCGGACTAGTCCCGCTCAAATTGGACGACGTGCGCGGAACGGATTAATCGTGCTTTGGGATTGTATTCCTTTGCGGCGTGTGCCGTTGATCTCGTTGCTTGAACTCTTCACCTTTAACTTTAGGCTCAGAGACACAAGTTGCGAATTTTAATCATTGTTGATTGCTACCTGCCCAGCACCAAGTCCGGCGCCACGCTGGTCCACGATCTAGGAGTGGAATTCCGGCGTCAGGGCCACGCGGTGACCGTGCTCACCCCGAGCGACACGATCGTCCAACCGCTTCAGCTAAGTACTGAAGACGGCCTGCGTGTCGCACGGGTCAAAACAAAAGCGATTAAAGGCGCAAATAAACTGTTCCGAGCAATTCGGGAAGCGCGTCTTTCAGACACGCTGTGGAGACACGCTCGCAGTTTCCTACTTGCGAATCCCGCCGATTTGATCGTTTTTTATTCTCCGACAATATTTTTCGGTACCCTGGTGGAGCGTTTGAAATCACGCTGGAATTGCCCGGCATACTTGATCCTGCGCGACATATTCCCGCAGTGGGCAGTGGACATAGGAATCTTGCGCAAGGGTTTTGTCTGGCGATATTTTCGAAGCAAAGAAATCGAACAGTACGGTGCCGCCGATTTAATCGGCGTTGAATCACCGGCCAATCTTAAATACTTCGCGCAGGAGTTTCCGCAAGAGCCCTACCGCCTACAGGTCCTATATAACTGGGCAAGACCCGAGCGACGAGATTTGCTTACAACCGGTTATCGCGAACGCCTCAACCTGCAGGAGAAGATTGTCTTCATGTATGGAGGTAATCTCGGCGTTGTCCAGGATCTGGATAACGTCGTTCGACTCGCGGAGAGCCTCTCCGTCCAAAGACAAATCCATTTCTTACTGATCGGTGAGGGGAGCGAGGTCCTGAGGTTAGAACAGGTGATTGCGGAAAAGCACCTGGCGAACATCCAGATTTTATCGTCCGTTGATCAGCAGCAATACATGTCCATGCTCTCCGAAGCCGACGTGGGGCTGATTTCACTGGATCGACGCCTTAGGACTCACAGCGTGCCGGGCAAATTGCTCGGCTATCTGGACTGCGGAAAGGCAGTCTTGGCGAGCGTCAATCCTGGGAACGATTTATTCGAGATGCTCGGGAAAGATCAAGCAGGCTTCTGTCTGACAAATGGCGATGACGACGGCTTACGGATCGCAGCGTTGACCCTTGCGACTGATCCTGAACTTCGCGGGAGCATGGGCACCAACTCACGGAAGCTCTTGGAACGATTGTTCACGGCCGAGGGAGCTGCGCGGCAAATCATGAAGCACTTTCAGCAGCCGGAGTCTCTTGTCGAGCCATCCGAGGCGGTACATACCCGAAATCCTTCACTCCGGCCCGCCGTTTTCTGAGGATAAAGAACTTCCGGATTCGAACGTCTGCCCGTTCCCCCAAACTCTCGGACGTGATCCTGTGAGAACCGAGCACAATCGCCAAAAGTTAGACGCACAAACATGAAAATACTCTGCGTCGTCGGTGCGCGCCCGAATTTCATGAAAATTGCGCCGGTGCTGGCTGCGATTGACGAGCACAACCGAAAAGTGTCGGGCGGTTTTGGCGACGACAGTGAACATCCGCGGGAATTCATTCAGCGCCTTCTGCTTCATACTGGCCAACACTCCGGCGAGTCGATGTCAGATCGCTTCTTCGATGACCTGGAGCTCCCGCGACCGGACATCTTTATGGGCGTGGATTTTGGATCACACGCGACGCAAACGGCAGAGATCATGCGGCGATTTGAGGAAATAGTTTTGACCGAGAGACCTCAGATCGTGGTCGTCGCGGGAGACGTGAATTCGACACTCGCCTGTGCCTTAGTCACCGCAAAGGTCACCTTTGATTGTTCGGGATCGCGTCCGCTGATCGCTCATGTCGAGTCGGGATTGCGCTCGTTTGATCGGAGCATGCCGGAAGAGATCAATCGAATCCTTACGGATCATGTGGCTGATTTTCTATTCGTGACCGAAGAAAGTGCTGCCAAGAATTTGATAAACGAAGGGATATGCGCTGACAAGATTCATTTCGTCGGAAATACGATGATCGATTCGCTGTTGAAGTTTCAGGCAAAAGCGAATTCCTCCACGTTGTTGGACCGATTGGGCCTGCGAACGAGGATGGAAACAAATGGAGATAAGGCAGGAACCATGCGGTATGGTCTCGTCACCATGCATCGCCCGGGCAATGTCGACCATCGCGAGGCTTTTCGTGAAATTCTCGCAGGTCTTGAGGAATTGGCTGGAGAGTGTCCGATTGTCTTTCCTGTGCATCCGCGCACACGAAAGAGGATCGAGGAATTTGGATTGACGATTCCTCGCAGCGACCGTTCGGCCGAAGCTGGCGAGTCGCACCGCCCGCCGCGTGGAATCGTACTGACCGCGCCCTTGGGCTACCTGGATTTTCTCTGCCTGATGAAACACGCCGCGATAGTCGTGACGGATTCGGGCGGCATTCAGGAAGAGACAACGTGCTTGGGCGTCCCTTGCGTTACGGTCAGGGAAAACACCGAAAGACCCGTTACGGTGGAAAGCGGAACCAACATCATCGCTGGCACGAGCAAGGAAGGGATCAAAATGACAATCCGCCAGCAGCTAACCGATGCGCCCAAGGGAAAGGTTCCGCGCTATTGGGACGGGCACGCTGCGGCCCGCATTATCGATGTGTTGAGCCGGGTGCGGCAGATGAGTCCAGCGCGAGCGTCGAACTAGACGCGGCCAATTTTGGCGAACCTGTACGCGGGGAATGATTTGTTTGAGCAGACCCACGCGGGCGGCGACGTCGACAGTATTGATCGATGCACCTGCTAACCGGCACGAACTCGCAGAAAAGCTCTGAATCACCTAACTAGGGCAGCAGTACAGAGCAATAACAATTCGTTCATTGCGCGTTGCAGTGGCGCAAAGAACCGTACTGGAGACACCTGTGATCATTAGCTGCTACTTCCTTGTGTTTGTGAGCAGCATTGTGCTCTCTCTGGTCTTTACCGGTCGGCTGCGAGACTTCGCAAATTCGCGCGGATGGGTTGCCCCGCCGGAATTGGACCGGCACGTGCACACCAAGTCGGTGCCGAGACTCGGCGGTGTGGCCATTTTTGGATCGTTTGTGGTTGTGGCGGGTCTTGCCGCATTACTACAAAGAGTAACGGGAGTCCCGCTTGTGTTGCCCGCGCAAACGGCGTTCTGCATTTTTGGGTCTGCTCTCATAATATTTCTGCTCGGTCTTTACGATGACGTGCGTTACGTAGGTCCGCAATGGAAGTTCGGGATTCAAACCCTGGCCGCAGTGCTCCTTTACATCGGTGGTGTGGGAGTTCATCGAATTGATCTGGTTTCGTCGGGACGGACATTGGGAACCGTCGCGGGTCTGCCGCTGACTGTGTTTTGGGTGCTGCTGATTACCAATGCATTTAACTTGATCGACGGCCTGGATGGACTGGCTGCCGGATCCGCGTTCTTTTCGACGACCGTATTATTCGTGCTATCGCTGCTGACGCCGAACGCGATGGTGACCGTTCTTGCGATTGCACTAGCCGGGGCCATACTCGGCTTCTTGCGCTTCAATTTTCATCCCGCATCTATTTTCTTGGGCGACTCGGGCAGTATGTTTATCGGCTTCATGCTGGCAGCGTTGGCGCTGGCCGGCTCCCAAAAAGCGCCTACAATGATTGCGGTGGCAATCCCTGTGGTTGCGTTCGGGTTTCCCATACTCGACGTCGCGCTGGCAATCTCGCGCCGCTTCCTGAGCGGCAAACCTTTGTTCCGAGGGGATCGCGATCACATTCACCACAAGCTTCTGAAGCGCGGCCTGTCGCAGCGCGGCGCGGTGCTGGTTCTCTATGGCGTCACTTCCTGTTTTGCGCTCTTAAGTCTAATCCTTTTGCACGATGCCGCGATGATCGCGTTGGTCCTTGCAATAATAGGAATTGGCATTGTTCTGGGTGTGCAATATCTCGGATATGTTGAGTTTTCGGAGCTACAGGACGTCTTGCGGAGGACATCGGAGCGAAAGCGCGCGATCGCCAACAACGTAGAAGTGCGGCGTGCCGTGGAGGCTCTGAATTCCTGCGCGGATTTCGTCATGGTCTGTGTGATTCTGCGGAACACGCTGCATTCGATTGGCTTCGACGGATTCCGTCTGGGACGCAACCTGGGGGAGGCATTTTCTGGGACTCCGTTCTCTCCGATGCAGAGGACAGCAGACGGTGAATTACAGTTGTTTTGGGATGATGCGGGAGAAGGCGAGTCCATCTGGGAGTTGCGATTGGAATTGAATAGTGACCCGCATTATCCACTGGGGCACTTTTCCTTACTGCGCAAAGACGTTGACAATCCGCTCCTCGTAGACTTTAACCTGCTGAGCTGCGAATTTCGGAGCGCGCTCTCTCGGGCGGTACTTCGAAGCATGAATGGCCACCGAGCTTCCGTGCGGCGCGCGACGCCTGGCAAGAGCGCCGCTGCGGCAAAAGTGGCGTCCGCGAGTTCCTCGGACTGACCGAAGGCGAACTTCTCTTCGCCTTTCTCATCAGGCAAGGAGACGACCTGCCAGGGGAAGGTTGAGGTCGCCCTTGCCGTCGAAACATTTTCGAGCAGTTGTTATCCGCCTGAGTCCACCTGCCCCGCTTGTGATTCTCTCACCTTTTCCGTCGCCGCAATTCTGCTGAAAGTCTGCGCGAACCGCACCGCTGGCGTTGGTGTGATCCACCGCGTCTCCGAATCCGAATTTCTCTGCGCTCTCCCCAGCAATCTGAGTATCCGGCAGACCGGAGCATGGCCTGAGGCCCGTTTGCTTGTTTGCTCGCGGTGATGTGATTGAGGCCGGGCGCGACGGATTGGGTTATAGGTAATTGCCGGCGTGTGTAGTACGCGGGACCATATGCTCACTGTGAAAAACCTCGTATATGCTTAAGCGGTCGACCGCACCGACTTTTCGCAGGATCCGATGAATGTGGTTTTTGACAGTTTGCTCGGAAATATTGAAGTGATTTGCGATTTCTTTATTGCTGAGACCGCGACCAATCAAGGGGATAAGCTGCTGTTCGCGTCGCGTCAATCCCCATTGCGCTTGTTTCTGGCTGCTCGGTAACTCCGCGGTCTGCGTCGCCACGTAGTCGAAAAGAACTTCCGTGTAATGAGGCGGGCATACGGCGTGCCCCTCCGCCACCGTGCGCACGGCGGATACAACATCCACGGCGGAGGCATTTTGCAGGACGTAACCCCGCGCACCTCGACGTATCGCGGTCAGGAAGGAAATCCGATCATCGGTCATGGCGATGAGCACGCTTTTGACGAACTGCTGATGTCTGCTGACTGCGGACGGTGCTCCATCGTTACCGGGTAGAAAGTCCAGCGAATCGAGGACAAGGACGTCTGCGCCGGAATCGCGCACTTGTTCGCGGGAGGTAGAGTGATCCACCTGGGCTGCGGCAATCTCAAAGTCTGTTCTCTTTGCCAAAATCCTTGCGATTGATTCCCGCAACAAGCGATTAACGCACCATATGAAGACCTTGGGCTTAGTTCCCATTCTTGTGGCCCCGGTAATGCGTGTGGGTTAGTGTTTGGCAGCTATGAGGGGCGGACACACGTTTTGATACACCAGTCACGGTACTTACGCAACTAGTAATTTAGATTCTGACAATTCTTTACATTTGACGGGGAAAAGACATCCCGTGCCATGCCCCTGCGGAAATGAAGCCACCAGACGCTGGCTAATTCCTCTTGCCGCAAAGCGAACTGTGGAAAGCATTTAGGTGGCGATGAGAAGGGGCTGGAGTTCTTCGCGCGAATTCAAGTGGCTGTTGAAGATACTTTCCTCGTTTTAGCCAAATCTGGAATAGTACTAATGCGGCATATGCCTCGCGGCGAGTTGCGCGCCGAACTCGCTCGGTTCAGCGGGGACAACTTTTGGCATTCGTGCTCGGTGCTCGTCGGCAGAGCGAATGCTGCGATGCGAACATCGTCATTTCCTTGCGGCTGCTTTGTTGGCAAATTCATTGTGTCCGGGGCGGGACAGAGGTAGGATTCGGCTGTGACGGTTCCAAATCGGGAATTCCGCTTCAAAGGTAGTTGGGTGCATTTTTCCGATTCGCAGGAGGCTAGAAACGGAAATTCCGGGTGGAGCGAGACTGCTTCGAACGGAGGAAATTATCCAAATGTTTCAGAATATGAGTGCACGAGTCTGTGCCGGCGCGGTGTTGATTTTGATGGTAGTCTTTTTGCATTTTAATCCTAGCGACGCAGCGACCCAGAACAACTCCAACAGTGGGTCAAAGGAGAAAATAACTGTAGTGGCACACCTGCCGCTGCAGGGATCAGGGGTGCGGCAGATTTTCTTGCAACAAGAGAACGGAAAGCAGTACCTCTACCTGCAGCAGAACGCGCATTTCACCGTGGTGGATGTGACCGATCCGAAAAATCCGCGAGTCGTGGATCGCGTGGCGTCGGGGGCCAAATTGACTGACGTGAGCGCGGGTGTGGCCATTGCGGTGCAATCCGACCAGTCGGGACAAGCCAGCGTTCCGACGCAGACGATTCGGTTGGTGGATGTGAGCGATCCGAAAAATCCGCATACGGCCAAGAAGTTCGACGGCGTCACCAGCGTATATTCCGAAGAGGGACGACAGTTGATCTACATAACGAACAATGAAGGTTTGTGGGTCATCAAGCACTACGAGACCTTCCGTTTGCCAATGTGTACTTCGGAATCAGAAGAGAATTCCGTAGCGCAATGCCAGTAAAAGACTAACTTCGGCCGCGTGAAGGCCCTGCAGCAGTGGCTGGCTGCGCCGCCGGTTCGCCCTGGTTTCCTGGTGAGCCGGCGGCGTTGCCGCGACTGCTTGCTACTTGTGTTCGTCCAAGTTGCAGGCTGCATCGACGGGCGCGGGGTCGGGCATGTCAAACTGCATGGCGATGTCTTTACCGTGGTCATCGTGCGTGGAGATTTCGACGGTGCGGGAGCGCAGCATTTTTTTCAGTGAGTCCTTGGAGATGGAGGAGGAAAGCTTATCCGTTCCGGGCGCCCACCTTTCTTCTGCTTCCTTGGTGTCGTTGATGCGGTAGTGAACCACGACTTTTGGATAGTAGGAAGTGCCGTGAATTTCTTCGGGTTCGATGTAGTCAATCTTGAGCGGGATGCCGACGAGGAGATTGCCGGCGACGAACTTCCCCTCGGATTTGTGGGACACGTTTGCGGGGATGCAGTCCAGGACGAGAGCGGGGCGATTAGGGACGTCAGTCTGGGGAGATTTTAGGAATTTTCCCACCAGAGTAAATCGCGAGATTGAGCTGTCATCCGGCTTCTGAGATTCGCGCCATACATGAGCGGTGGCAGGTTGCTGCGTAGCCACTGTTGAGAATCCAAAGCTCGCCAATAGGACCGGAGCGAGGAGCAGGACCGGGGCTCGTTTCATCGAATTGCCTCCTGATTAGGATTGCGCGTACGCCGAAAACGAGCGCGGGTGATTGCCGTAAATATGAATGCATCTCTCAAGCAACACCATAGTAGCCAAGCGCCGCAGGATCCGCAACCGACACACACGAAGGGCCAAGAACACGGGCGGTGCGAGTGAGGCGAACTCTGCTTTGACTGGCGGGCGCGAGGCTTGTAAGATTCGCGGCGCCTTGATGAGGGAGGGAACTGATGCGAAATTGGATGTTGTGGTCATGTGTGGCGTTCGTGCTGCCGTGTGTCACGTTGGCGCAGCAGCCCGCCAGCGGGAATAAATCTGCGCAGAGCGCGCGGCCGAAGTCTGAGGCGGCTCAGCCCAAGCTCGCCGACCTGCTGGAAGCAAAGGTGCGTGCCGCCTGGGCAACTTTTAAAAACAAAGATAAAGACGGGTACGCCGCGTTCCTGACCGACGATTTCCAGGCCGTGGAATCCGATGGAGACGGCGAACGCAGCAAAGCGAAAACTCTGCGCGAAGTGGAACACAGCATGTACACCGATTACCTGCTGCAGATGTTTCAGGTGCAGCCTCTGGGAACGCAGTACGCTTTCGTTACCTATGAGAGCAGCCTGCAATTCCCCAAGACCGCGGCCTTGCGTTTCCGAAGGGTTTTCGTCGGCGAACTTTGGACCAACCGGGACGGCGAATGGAAGATGATGCGTTATCAGGAGACGATGGTCCGCTAGATCGGCTGCGCCCCCTAAAAAAAAGAAGCCCGAATCCGCGCAGGTGAATTCGGGCTTCGCATTCGCGATCACTTTCAGATCGTCGATTACTGCGATGCATACACGCCGACGCAACCATCAGCGGCGAGCGTTTCACAATTGGTACCGCCCGAGGGCAGCGGCACAAAGATGTGATTGTTTTTCGGATCAACGGCGACGCTATGGGCGTTGCCGTTTGTGGGAACGTTGAGCAGCCACTGCCTGGTGCCGGCATTGATGACGCCCAGGACCGGGCCGGTGGGCATGTCACGCGACGCGGTGTAGTAATTGTTGTCGCCGGGGTTATACCAGGTTTGGTCAACGAACCCGACATTGTTGATCGTGGCGAGGATTGCCCCAGTGGTGCCGTTGATGATCACACTGGAGGGCGCGAAGGCGCGGCCGTCGTGATCGGCGCATCCCACCAACACATCCGTGCCAGGGCCGACATTCACACTGGTGGGCATGCAACTGGGGACCGGGAAGCTGTTAATGATTGCTGGCACATATCTAGTGACTCCGGCGACTGTGATCGGATGGAGAGGATCGATCACGTCCACGCTTCCGACTGTGATGTCACCGGTGGCGTTTCCATTTGTTAGCAGAAAGGTAGATGTGGGTGGGTAAAATGCCATACCGCCCAGCCCAGCGGGGGATATTGCGCCAACGCACCCCGCTGGCGTGCCAGGTCCTGCCGCGCAGAATACTCCACCAGGCTGGGTCGCGGTGGTTGCAGTCAGTTGCGGTCCGTGATGGCATGGGATATCCGGATTGAAACCAGCCGCGTGACCGGAGGCTCCGGACGGAACATTCGCGCCTGGGAAGCCGGGGGTGCCGACGAATTGGAGCGAAGGATCGGGGCAGGCGAATCCACCGGTGGCATTCGCACCGCCGTCATCAATCAAGACGGTGTCGTCATTCTGCGCTGCGCCGTCATAGTAGATCTGGCCAACAACGCACGTGGAGTAATTCGCCGCAAAGGTTGTCGCGGTGCTGTTGGGGCTGTTGCCGGGGCTGAACGGATTCGTAGCAGTGATGCTGGTCTGCTGTGAGTAAGGGAGGCAATGTTGTTGCGCAGGCGTTCCGGTTCGGGTGACGACGCCGGTGACATCAATGATACTGACGAAGGGAAGCCCCGGGTCGCCATTGATGATCGAAACAAGATAATGCGGGAGGCCGTCTTGTGGGAAAGTCACGACGCCGCCGGTGGTGGCAATTTCATCGCCGCGGAGGTCACCGCAACTGGGGTCAGAGAAAGCTCGGCCGTTTGCGGAGGCCATGCAGTTGGAGATGCCAGTGGGACCGTCGTAGTCGGGCGACGTGCCGGTTGGTATTACTGCGGTGAGCGTCGGCGCCGAACTGTAGTTGGCCGCAATCATTGGGGCCAAGTCGAACACCAAAAGTTCCGAGCTGCCATTGCCGACAAACATGAAATTCCCGTCGCCGGAGACTTCCAGTCCATTGGGACCGGAGAGCGGGTTCAGGTTATTGGCACGGGAAGCGCAGCATTGCCCGCCGACAAATCCTCCGAATTGGCCGTTGGGACCGAAGAAACCGGGTAGGCGGAAGCCATCTGTCTTGCATCCAAAGCGGGTGTAGTTGCCTTGCGCAGTTGTGATCGGAGGAATGGTTTCTTTGGTGCCGGTATCGAGCCAGCACGGACTGCTGTTATTTCCGGCCTCGGCTACGGAGTTCTGCCCGCCGATCGCCCACAACGCGATGTTGGAAACCGTGTTGAATACCGGAACGTCGAGACCGATGCGGTCGGACACGAAGTAATTGCGGTTCGTCGGATCTACCCAGCTGATATCAAAAATGTTGAAAGGGCCGCCGGGCTCGCCATTGGGGTTGTGTTCCGGCACGTTCATCACATTAATCAAAGTGATTTGCCCGTTCTTCTGGGTGCCGCAGACCGGGCACCCAGCCGGACCGCTCCCGCAACTGTTCGAGACGAGCATCGCGCCGCACAGTGCGACGAAGGCGAGCAGCGGAAACATTTTCGATTTCATCGAAGTTCCTCCCAAGATATTTGCCCGGTGACCGAACCGCATTTTAAGAGTTCACTGAATCCGCAACGCTCCGGCCAGCAAGCGGCATTGCCAGAGCGTCTGAGATCCGATCAAAAGCGAAACTGAAGCTGTTCGATATACACATAGTAATTGCGGGGCAGTATGCCCTGCACGCTTGGGTCTTTGAGTTGATTGAAATTAACGTTCGATTTAACGAGAACCCAATAATTGAGATACCAGTTCAGGCCAAGCGTCCATTGAATCGTGTGGTCGCTGTAGTACGGGACGATGCCCGGCGTGATCGGGCAAGCCGGAATCGTGCTGGCATCGCAAGTGGCGCCGGCCGCTTTCCCTTGCAGCCAAGAGTAGCGGCCCAGGACCTCCCAAGCACCCCAACCCGGGGGACCGGATTCGCCGGGAGAATTGGGGCCGATCACGGGGTGCTTGACGCGCGGAATGGCATTCTCCGGTTCGCGTTCGCCGGTCAACAAATACGTGGCCGAAGCGTAGGTGCCCTTGCCGACAACGCCGGGAATGGTGTTGAATGCGATGCCACCGGGCGTGAGCGAGCCGATGTTACTGCGCTTCTGCAGCAGTTGAGTGTACTCTCCGCGAACACCCAGGGGCCCTCGCAACCACGCGAAAAACCCGTTATATCGCTCCACTCCGCCATTGATGCGGAACTGCGGAAAGAAAGTATAGGTACCGTCGGTCAAGACTCCGCTGAAGCTCAATTCGTTTGAAAGGCCGCGGGACCGACTATGCTCGACAGAACCGCCGAAAGATAGATCCTTCAGGAGGTGAATGTCGGAATCTCTCCAGGGAGCCAGTCGGACCCTGCCGACAACTTCGGGCTCGTTGGTGGTACCCACCGCCAGTAGTCCCTGGCCGTTGTATATGCCAACCCAGTACTGCAGGCGACCACCAGCCAAATCACCGTGAGCGTCAATACCGGGAGCGCGGAAAGCCCCTGCGGCATCCGGGTAGAGCACGGAGTTAATGGAACGGTCAGCGAACTCAACGTTGGTATCGGCGGTTCCGACCTCCATGGAGAACGGCACCTTGTATTGGCCGCCCTGTATTTTGAAGGCACTCCAAGGCTTAAAATCCATGTAAGCGTCGCGGATTGCAATTGTGGGAGTCGAGGTAGAAGCCGTCTCGAACAGGAACGAATAGTCAAGTTGGCTCCCGTAGTTGCCTTGAACGCCGAACCGGGCGCGCCTGATCGAGAATGTGTCCGAAGGTGCGCCGTCGCCTTTGTAGAAATTATACTGAGCATTTAAGTATCCGATCGGCATCATCGTGAACTTGCCGTCGCTGCTCTTCAGGAAAAAGTGCTCGCCGTTCCATCCGGCGGTCACCGCCGGAACGTCTGCCGCCTTCTTCTGCAGGACCTCGATCTCTTTTTGCAGCCCGTCAATATCCGCCGGAGTGACGGCGGGAGGCGCGTTGACGTCATCGGGCTTGGAGTTGTTTGCCACGACGTCGCTCGCTTGCACCAGGTGCGCGTCGCCGGAGTCTTTCTGTCCGCTGGCTTGGACGAGGCGCTGGATCTGCGCCTTGAGCTCCGCCACCTCACTGCGCAGCTGCTGGACCTCGTCCTCGGTGGCGGGCTTGGCGGTTGATTTCGCCTGCACCGGGTCGCCGGCTGGTTTATCGCTCTGCGCGAAGGCGAGCGGAGCAGCGGCGAGGCACACGAACGTCACAAGCACACACCACACTTTTGGCGAGCGCATAATTTTCCTTTATGCAAAGCATCTGGGAAAAGCAGGCTGGCGTTTAGCACAGCAGATTAAGGCGTGTCAAGAAAATTATGAAATTTGTCTGTAAAGCATATCGCTATACCGGTTGAGTTCACGGACAAGTTGTCCGGTTTGATGCGGAAATTTCGCGAGAGAGCGGTCGTTGCAGAGCAATGCCGGCGTAATGCGCACCGCGTCGTATTGGAATCCTGAAAACCATAGAAGCTAGCATTTCTGGACTCCGTCGCGTGGCGGAGTCGAGGGTTTGGTTTCCACCGCCGGTGCAAAATGCATTTGGAGACGTTTCTAGTCTGACAACCTGACTGCTCAAGAGGCGGGCCGCGTACGTTCATCGGTGGTAAGTTATCTTAAAGCAGCGGACTTGGGTCACCGATGGCCAACGGCGCGGGTTGGTATGGAACAACCCGGCCACGTTCAGGAGGAACAAGATGAAGGTGCGTGCGAATTTGTCGGCCTCGAGTTGTGCGCAGCGACGGTTAGGCTCGTGTTGGCTTTCGCTGATAGGGGTGTTTCTGCTTCTCGCTTTCGCGCTTTGCAATTCGTCGCTGCAGGCCCAGAGCTCGATTGTCCTGGTAGGATCCGGCTCAAGCGTGCCCGCGCCTCTTTACACGCGCTGGACGCAAGAATACGGCAAGCGCAACGCCAACATTCAGATTCGCTACCTTCCGATCGGCACCAGCGAAGGCATCAAGGAAATTTCGCGCGGCGCGAGCGATTTTGGCGCAGGTGAGGCGCCGCTCACGGAAAAGCAGCGCAAGGAGGGCAGCTTGACAGAATTGCCGGTAGTGCTGATCGGGATCGTGCCCATTTACAATCTTCCCGATCTTCATCAGGAGCTGCGACTTTCCGGGGACGTGCTGGCTGAGATTTATCTGGGCGACGTGAAGACGTGGAATGCGCCGCAGATCGCTAAGCTGAATCCAGAGGTCACGCTGCCGAATCTTCCGATCCAGGTGATCAACCGTCCAGCAGGGAAAGGGTCCAACTATGTATTCACCGATTTCTTGTCCAAGGTGAACTCAAAATTTCGCACGGAAGTAGGTGTCGGCCCTTCGCCGAAGTGGCCGGTGGGCGAGCCAGCCGAACGCAGTTCGGATATGGCGGACAAAGTGAAGAATCTTCCGGGGTCCATCGGCTACGTCGAGTATCAGTATGCGGTGAAGGCGGGAATTCCCCAGGCGACCGTCTTGAATCCCGCGGGGAAGTTTGTGAAAGCTTCTGCCGACACCATTGCGGCGGCGTGCGACGCCGCCGAGGAGCCGCGTTGGAATAACTTTTCTGCTTCTTTGACGAACGTATCGGGAGCGGATTCCTATCCGATGACAAGTTTTACCTGGATTTATTTGCGAATTCCCGCGTCGGATGCTGCGCGCGCAGCGGCATTGGTCGATCTGTTGGATTGGATTTACACCGATGGGCAACACTCCGCGGTGCTGGAAGGTTACTCCGCGCTGCCTCCGCAATTGCTCGCGGCAGTGAGAAAGAGGGCGAAGGGTTTGGAATAGACCGCGCCGCGATCACCCGGTATTCTGCTGGCTCATGAGTTTGCAATTCAGCCAGGCCTTTTTTCTTTTTTTTGCCGCCGGGATCGCCGGAACCCTGAATGCTCTGGCGGGCGGGGGCAGCTTCATTTCGTTTCCCGCGCTTTTGTTTGTACGCGTGCCGCCCGTGCAGGCGAACGCGACGAACACCGTGGCGCTTTGGCCGGGGCTGGCGGCGAGTGCAATCGCCTACCTAAAGCGGCTGGACGCGCCGCAGCGCTTGTTGATTCCGCTGCTCGCAACCAGCGTTGCCGGAGGATGGGCCGGCGCGCTGCTGCTCCTGGAAACTCCGCAACGAACTTTTCTGCATTTTGTGCCGTGGTTGATCTTGAGCGGTACTTTGCTGTTTGCGTTCGGCAACAGGATTCGGGCAATCGCGGGCAGCAGTGCCGTCGTCGACGACTTGCGGAAAATTTCCTGGCGGGCAATTACGGTGAGTTCGTTCGTCGAATTGTTGGTAGCGGTTTATGGCGGATACTTTGGCGCGGGAATCGGGTTCGTCACGCTGGGAATGCTGGCGGCCCTGGGGATGCGGGATATGCACGCGATGGGCGCAATCAGGACCCTGCTGGCAGCAGCGATCAATGCTGCCGCGGTGATTACCTTCATCGTGGCGGGTGCGGTTTTGTGGCCGCAGTTCGCAGTGATGGTTACGGGTGCGCTCTTAGGTGGGTGGTTCGGCGCGCACTACGCGCAGAAGGCGGATCCGCGCAAGGTGCGGGCGTTGGTGATTGCAGTGGGCGCGGTAATGAGCGCTTATTTCTTTGTCACAGCGCGCTAAATATTGCGTACGCGCCTGCAAGATATTTGACTCGCCCTACGTGCCCTGCCATGATGTCGCGACGGCGGGGCGAAAACGCCGACTTCCTTCGGCAGCGCATCTCATGCCGAAAATAGCAGGTTGCCACAAATGAATTACGCGCCGAGTCATTTGAATCCCCGAACGGACCTGCCTGCCGGGTTTTATGATTTTCTACTGCCTCTGCACAGAAAATTTACGCCGTGGCAGCAGAGGCTGGTGGCGCAACGCGCGGACGCGCTCGAATTGTCGCATCGCGGGAATCCGCCGAATTATTCGCCGGCCTCGGAGGCCACTACTTCCGATTGGCGAATCACTGTGCCCGAATGGTGCGTCGATCAGCGCAACCAAATGACCGGTCCGGCGGACGATGCGGAGCTGACAGTGAAATTGCTGAACTCGGGATCCCCCGCGGTGATGATTGACCTGGAAGATTCCACAGCCAACACGTGGGAACATATTCTGCTGGCGATTAAGAATACGCTATCCGCTTATAGATATGTACTGAGCTACGAAGACAAGAAGCGCGGCAAGACGGTCACGGTGCAGCGCTCGAAAACCGTGACGTGGGTGCGCCCGCGCGGGCTGCACATCAGCCAGGGTGGAGTGATCGAAAATGAAATCATGTCCGCTTCGCTGTTTGATCTGGCGCTGATCTGGTACCAGATTGATCCGGCCTCGTTGCCGCACAACTTCTCCGTGTACATTCCCAAGAGCGAATCCGCCGACGAGGCTTTGTGGTGGCGCGATCTTTTTCAGACTTTTGCGCGATCCAAGGGACTGCCTGCCGACTACATAAAGTGCATGGCGCTAGTCGAGGCGCACCCGCTGGCGTATCAGATGGAGGAATTTCTTTTCAACCTGCGCGAGCATTGCCTGGGACTGAATCTGGGCCGCTGGGACTACATGGCGTCGCTGATCGATTTCATGATCGAGGATCCCCACTGGATTTTGCCGGACCGCAATTCCATTCCGCACGACGTGGCTTTCTTCCAGAATTTCCGCACGTTAATGCCGGAAATTTGCCACAAGCACGGGGCGCACGCCATCGGCGGGATGACCGCGCTCTTTCCCAGCCGCGTCGACCCGGACTTAAATGAGCGGGCATTGAAAGTTCTAAAACAGGACAAGCAGAACGAAGCCAACTGCTTGATGGATGGCGCCTGGACTGGGCACCCGGATCAGAACGAGATCGCGGTAGCGCAATTCCCATACCCGAACCAGATTTCAAAGCGGCCCAAGCTTCCGAACTCGCATCCCGATTTGAGACCGGTTCCGCAAGGCGTCGGCGTAACAACTTTGGCCGGGACGCGCGCGGCCGTGCGCACCGTGATTCGTTATCGCAACGGAGTGCTCAACGGAAAGGGCGCAAGCCTGCTGGACGGCTACATGGAAGATCTGGCGACCGACCGGATCTACCGGCTGATGATTGCGCAGCGTGTGCTGCACAAAGTGAAAGTGCCGGGCGATGATGGCGCGGCGGTGGAGCACTCTGTCGCGCTGGTCACGCGCCTGTTCGATGAGGAGCTTGCGAGAATTCAGCGCGATTTGCCGCCGGAAATCGATCCCAAGGCGGCGCAGACGCTGCCCGAAGCGCGGCGCATCGCGGAGGAACTGATCGTGCAGGGGAGTCATTCGCCGATCTAGGGAGACGCACACGCGCAGGTAGGTAGTTTCGAGAGCATTTTCTGATTCTGCAGAGGGAAAGGAAAAATTTGCTAGGGCCTTGACAGCGGGGGTATACTCCGAGCGTCAACTGGTCCACTTCTCAGACCACTTGCATATGCCCACACCACTCAAATCCGATTTCGCAGTGATTCGCCGGAACAAGGTCTACGAAGAAGTTGCGAAGCAGATCGAGCGTCTCATTCTGAAAAAGATGAAACCTGGTGACAAATTGCCGTCGGAACGCGAGCTGGCGGAGATGTTGCAGGTGAGCCGCAGCTCGATACGCGACGCGATTCGCGGCTTGGAACTGATGGGCTTGGTAGAGCCGCGTCAAGGCGCCGGGACGATCATTTGCGATCGATCGGGCGATTCACCGGTTGATCCTTTCGGGAGCGTTCTGAAGCGCCGGCAGGAATTGGTTACCGAGCTTCTGGATTTTCGCAAGATGCTGGAACCGCCGCTGGCGGCGCGCGCGGCTTCCCATGCTTCGGACGAGGAAATCGCTGAGATGGAAGAAATCCTGAAGCGACAAGAGGAAAAGCATACGCAGGGAGAAGCGGCCATCACCGAGGATGCGGAATTTCATTACAGCATCGCGCTGGCTTCCGGCAATACCGTGGTGCTGAAGGTGATCGACACGCTGATGGACCTGCTGCGAGACACGCGCGAGCGCTCTTTGCAGGTGGATGGCCGCTCGGAAAAATCACTCGCGGGCCACCGGCGGATTCTGGCGGCGATCAAGCGCCACGATACGGAAGCGGCGAACACTGCGATGCGGCGACACATTGAAGACGTCGAAGAGATCGTGCTGAACAAACTTTAGCAGCAGGGAGAGTTGCAACTTGCGCGTGCGAATCGCGATTGAAAATTCCGGCCCGGGAATATTTCAACGGACTCTCCGCTACGAATTCGCCCGCGAATGTTTTTGCTGCAATTGGCAGGCCACGCCATGACGGAAATCGTCAATTCATCTGCGACCGCAACCCTCACTTTGCGCGTGGCGGAAGCGCGCGTGGAGGACGTGGGTCACGCGATTGCGCGACTGGCTCCGGCCGATCTGCGGCGCATGGGCGCGCGAGCCGGTGATGTGCTGAAGATTACGGGCGGCATGGTGGGCGTGGGCCGCGCAGAGCTCTCGGACGACGGATTCGAAGGCATGATTCAGATCGACGGCACGTGCCGCAGCAATTGCAGCGCGGGATTGCAGGAACAGGTGACGGTGGCGCCGATCGAACATCAGCAGGCGGTGGCGGTGCGTTTGTCTCCGCTGTGGGTGGGCGCTGCACCGGCGACGATTGCGCCGGAGCGGATGCTGGAGGATCTCGCAGGCGTGCCGGTGCTCGCGGGCGGCGTGGTGCGTGTGCCGACGTTTGCCAAGGCCGTGAATTTCCAGGTGGTGCGCACGATTCCTTCCGGACCGGTGGTGATCGGGAAGCGCACGGACATTCGGGTGGTGGAAGGCGAGCAGACGGCGGCGCGCGCGCCTGCTGTTTCGTACGAAGATATCGGCGGATTGGAACGTGAAGTCGCGCGCGTGCGCGAAATTGTGGAATTGCCGCTGAAGTATTCGCGCGTTTTTGAGCAGTTGGGGATTCTGGCACCGAAGGGTGTGCTGCTCTATGGTCCGCCGGGGACGGGCAAGACTTTGCTGGCGCGCGCTGTGGCTGCCGAGAGCCGTGTGCATTTCATTCATTTGAATGGCCCGGAGATCATGCGCAAGTTTTATGGCGAGAGCGAGGCGAAGCTGCGCGAGGTTTTCGAGGAGGCGGCGCGGCATGCGCCTTCGATTCTTTTCATTGACGAAATTGATGCCGTGGCACCCAAGCGCGCGGAAGTTTCCGGCGAAGTGGAAAAGCGCGTGGTGGCGCAGCTACTCAGCCTGATGGATGGGTTTGTGGCGCGCGGGCAAGTGATTGTTATCGGCGCGACAAACATTCCGGAAGTACTGGATCCGGCGCTGCGGCGGCCTGGGCGTTTCGATCGCGAGATTGAAATTGGGGTGCCGAATACGCAGGCACGTTTGCAGATTCTGAAAATTCATACGCGGGCTATGCCCTTGGCGGCCGATGTGGATTTGCAGGAGATTGCGGAGCACTCGCACGGATTTGTTGGCGCTGACCTGGAAGCGTTGGGCCAGGAAGTGGGTATGATCGCTTTGCGCGGGTTCCTTTCTTCGTTTCCGCTGCAGACGGACGGAGCGATTTCTGCCGAGCTGGCGAAGTTGCAGGTGACGCGCGAGGACTTTCTTGCTGGGTTGAAGGAAGTCGAGCCTAGCGCGACGCGCGAATTCTTTATCGAGCGGAGCACTGCGACGTTTGCTTCTCTGGGCGGGTTGAACGAGCAGAAGCGGCTGCTCGACGCAGTGATCGAGCATTCGCAGATGCACGACGAGATTTACGACCAGGTCGGACTGATGCCGCCGCGCGGGATTCTGTTGGCGGGGCCGACCGGCACGGGGAAGACCGCGATGGCGCGGGCGCTTTGCGGTGAAAAACAGGTGCCGCTGATCGCGATTGATGGGCCGCAGCTTTATTCGAAGTGGCTGGGCGAATCGGAGCGAGCGCTGCGCGAGGTTTTCAAGAAGGCCAGAAGGGCAGCGCCGTGCATTTTGTTTTTCGACACGATTGACGCGCTGGCGCCGCGGTTTGGCAGCGAGCAGTTCGGCAGCGACGTGCACCAGCGGATTCTGAGCCAGCTGTTGCGCGAGATTGATAACTTGCGCGACGCGAAAGGCGTGATTTTGCTGGCCGCGACGAATCGCCTGGAGCGAATCGAACCGGCTCTGTTGCGCAGCGGACGCTTCGACTATAAGATTCCGTTCGCAAGACCGGACGCTGCGGATCGCGCGGCGATTCTGCGATTGTGCTGCCAGCGCGTGCCGCTGGCTCCCGATGTGGATTGCGCGGATTTTGCGGAGCGGATGGAAGGGCTCACAGGTGCGGACATCGAGAGTATCTGCAAGAAGGCAACGCTGCTGGCGATTGCGGAATTCCAGGCTGGCGGGCGCGCGGCGCCGTTCGTGGTTTTGCGCGCGGATTTTCTGGCTGTGCTTGACTCCGATCGAGTCAGTGTCAATGATGCGAAATCGGCGAACAAGTTGAACAAAGGTGCCGGGGATTTGTGTCCCGACGCAACCACGGAATAGCGAGGCGGATCATGGCTTACACGGAACTCACGGTTTGGACGCGCGGGATCATCATGGACAAAGAGGGGCGCGACATCGTTAATTCGATTTCGGCTTCGGCGCGGCTGGAAGGTAAGTACGCGCAGGCGATGGAAAACTACGTGGACAATCCCGACCGCACGAATTGCCCCACGCGAAAATATTGCCGCGTGAGCGACCGTGTGATCGAGAACGAGCTCACCTACGAAAACGAACAGCCCAACATCATCGTGCTGGTGGAAGGGACGATGGTGAAGGGTTGGGATTACATGCGCGGCATGCCTCCTGGCGGAACGCTGGTGATCAATACGCATTACACGCCGGAGTACATCCTGCGTTTCGTACCGGGAGCGGAGCGCTTGGCGCAGCTGGTGTGCGTCGATGCCGCGAAGATTGCCGACCACAAGTGGCTTTACTATCGCCTCGGCGAATTGGGTCTGGATCGGCTTTCGACCGAGGGTGCGGCCGAGCGTAATAAATCGATCGCGCCGGATATCGCGGCGCCGTTGATTGCTGCGGTGGTGAAGACCACGGGCATCGTAAAGATGGCAACGATTGAGCCGATGATTGCGAACAAGCACGCGTTCCAGGTGGCGCTGGAAGAATTGCACATCATGCCGCTGAATCCAGTAGCGGCGTAGGAAAAGGACACATGTCAACCAAAGGCACAAAGATTCCCGAGCGGCTGATGATTCCGTTTGCCGGAATTACACCCGCTCCCACGCAGAGCGGGCAGGATTTATTTCCCACCGGAAACTGGCGTTCGATTCGGCCGGTGTACCGCGACAAACTGCCGCCTTGCAACAATGCTTGCGGCACGAACGAAAAAATTCAGGGGTATCTGGATTTGGTGAAGCGCGGGAAGTATTTGGACGCTTACGCGCTCATCAAGGAAGACATGCCGTTCCCGTCGGTGACGGGGCGCGTGTGTTACCACCCTTGCGAGCAGGCTTGTAATCGCGGGAAATACGATGAGGCGATTTCGATTCGCGCGGTGGAGCGGTTTCTGGGCGATTTGGGGCAAGCGTTGACGCGTGACGTGGTGAAACCCGGCACGCCCAATGGCAAAAAAGTGGCTGTGGTCGGTTCGGGTCCTGCGGGGCACAGTGCGGCGTATCAACTGGCGCGGCTGGGCTACGCGGTTACGATTCTGGAAAAATCGCCGAAGGCCGGCGGACTGAATCGCGGCGGCATTCCGGATTGGGTGTTGCCGCAGAACGTGCTGGATCGCGAGATCGAGCGGCTGGTAGAGCTTGGCATTACGATCAAGACGAACGTGGAAGTGGGGAAAGACGTCAGCTGGGATGACTTGAAAAAGAATTACGACGCAGTCGTGCTAGCGGTGGGGCTGACCGAGCCAAACAGCGCGCGAGCCGAGGGCGAAAATAAGCAGGGTGTGATATTCGGCCTTCCGTTCCTGCGCGACATCGGGATGGGAACCTCCCAGGTGAAGGTTGGCGCCCGCGTGGCAGTGATCGGCGGCGGCAACACCGCGATTGATTGCGCGCGTGAAGCGCTGCGGCAAGGCGCCGTGGAAGTGACTATGATCACGGTGGAAGCGCACCCGCAGGAAATGCCGGCGTCCCCGGAAGATTTGCACGACATGAAGGAAGAAGGCGTCGAGTTGATGCACGGGAAGGCCATGACGGCTGTGCTGGGCAACGGCAAGGTGGAAGCTTTGCAGCTGCATCCGGCGAAGTTTTCGGGCGCCATCAATGCCTCGCCGATCAACATTGATCGCGAGACTCCCGCGGAGCGGTTCGCGGTTGATCACGTGATCATCGCAGTTGGCCAGCACGCGTCGCTCGCATGGCTGCCGCAGGAATTCAAGACCGAGCGCGGCACGATTAAGATTGACCGCTTCGGGCGTCTGGGCGATACGAACTTTTTTGCTGCAGGCGACATCGTGCAGCTCGGTGCGGGGCAGCCACTGATGGTGGTGAATGCGGTGGGCGACGGGAAACGCGTCGCGTTCAATCTGGACAAGGTGATGCGCGGAGTGGCTCTGGAGCCGCGCACGATTCCGGTGGACGTGATTTTCGACTTGAACCGCATGAACATGACTTATTTCCCGCACTTCCCACGCGTGCAGCAGACTTTGCTGCCGCCGACGAGCCGACGCAAGACGCAGCAAGAAGTGATTCAGGCGTTCACGGAAGAGCAGGCGGTGGAGGAGGCCGGGCGCTGCTTCAGTTGCGGCACGTGCAACGCGTGCGACAACTGTTACCTGGTTTGTCCGGAGCCGTGCATCGTGCGCGATGTGCGTTCGAACGGACTGTACAAAATTTTGGTGGATTACTGCAAGGGTTGCCGTGTCTGCATCGAGGAATGTCCGACGGGTTGCCTAGAGGGAGTGCCGGAGCTGGATTTCGATACCGGCGTGGTGCGCATGGATACGGCGTTCGCGGTGTCACCGGGATTGCACGGACGTCAGGCGGAAGAGTTGCGGAATTTGGGCGAGCGCGCACCTAAGAATCTATAGCCAAGATTTCGGGAACATTCAGGATTGGAGCGAAACATGGCGACGGCTACGGAAGTAAAAAAGAGAACCGTGCGGATCAACGGCTGCGTTGCTTCGGCGCAGGCGGCGAAGTACGCGGACGTGGATGTGATTGCGGCGTATCCGATCCGTCCTTACACCGCGACGATGATGGCGCTGGCGCAAATGGTGGCCAATGGCGAGCTCGACGCCGAGTACATCGTGGCGGATAGCGAGCACTCGCAATTGAGCATCTCGCACGGCGCTTCATCGAGCGGCGCGCGCGTTTTCACTGGCAGTTCGGGCGTGGGCGTGCAGTTTGCATACGAACTCTATTCGCCGATCTCCGGTAGCCGCATGCCGGTGCAGATGATGATCGCCGACCGCACGCTGGATCCTCCAGGAGATTTCGGTTCCGAGCATACCGACGCGCTTTCGACGCGCGACATGGGCTGGCTGATGGGTTGGGCTTGCGATGCGCAGGAAGCCTTCGACAATCACCTGATGGCGTATCGTATCGGCGAAGATCCGCGGGTGTTGCTGCCGCAGATGGTCTGCCAGGATGGATTTTTCGTTTCGCATATCACGAGTGATGTTGAGTTGCCCGACTCCGGCCAAGTGAAGGAATTTTTGCCGCCCTACAAGCATCCTTATCCGCTCGATCCGCGGCATCCGGTGTCGCACGGCCCGCAGATCATGCCGGAGCAGGGGCCGCCGCTGCAGTTGGAGCGGGCCCGGGCGATGGAAGGCGCGGTGGCAGTCATCGAGGAAGTGCATGACGAGTTCGCGAAGATTTTCGGGCGGCGCTACGATCCGTGGGTCGAAGAGTACATGACGGATGACGCGGACATCGTGTTCTTCCTGCAGGGCGGCCACGGAGTAACGGCGCGGTTTGCGATTAAACACATGCGTGACAATGGTCTGAAGGTCGGGATGGTGCGGCTGCGCACCATCCGGCCTTATCCGACGGATCGCGTGAACGAAGTGCTGAGTAAATTCAAAGTGGTGGGCGTGATTGAAACGAATATGGGCCTGGGCAGCGTGAGCAGCGGAGGCGTGTTGTACGGTGAGGTTTGCGCGGCTTTGTACGAAAGTCAGCACAAGCCGCTGGTGCTTTCGTTCATGGCGGGAATGGGCGGCGAAGCGATCGTGCTGAACGAATTTTACTGGATGGCGAAGAAAATGACGGAGGCGCAGAAACGCGGGAAGATTGAAAAGCGCACGCATTGGGTCGGATTTGAAGAGTAGCGATCATTTTAGTCGGCGAGCCTGACGGTTCGCACAACGATTGGTGGAGCGCGGTCTTCCTGCTCTGCCGTGGGAGAAATCGATATGCCAGCGATTGAAGTGGAACGCCAGATACTGCCGATTTTGGGAAGCCCGAATCAAGGAGCGCGTTTCTACAATCCGGATTTGCCGGCGAGCGAGCCGTTTGTGCCGGGGCATCGCACTTGCGCGGGATGCGGGCCGTCCATCCAGTACCGGATGACGAGCAAAGCGGCCGGCGACAATACGATTCTGGTCGGGCCGACGGGCTGCATGTACGTGGCGAACAGTTCGTATTTGTGTACGCCGTACAATGTGCCCTGGGCGCACACGCAGATCGGCAGCGCGGGCAGCTTCACCGCGGGCGTGGCTGCGGCGTATGAGGCGATGATTCGCAAGGGAAAGTGGAAGGGCGCGTTTCCGAATATTATTTGCGAAGCGGGCGACGGCAGCGCGTCGGACATCGGGCTCGCTTCAATTTCCGGCGCGCTGTATCGCAATCACGACTGCCTGATTATTTGTTACGACAACGAGCAGTATGCGAACACCGGAATTCAGGCTTCGTCGCGCACGCCTTACGGCGGCATGACGACTTTCTCACCTCCAGGGCCGATGGTTCCGGAGGCAAAAACTCTTTACCCGAAGGACCTCGCGCGCATGATGGCTGCGGGGCATCCGCATTGCTATGTGGCGACGGCGAGCGTGGGATATCCGATTGACCTGATGAACAAAGTGCGCAAGGGGCTGAACCACAAGGGCGCTGCGTACTTGATGATTTACACTCCGTGCCAGAAAGGTTTCGTGTACGAGACCCCGCGCTCGATCGATCTGGGCCGGCTGGTGGTGGAGTGCGGGCTGTACCCGATCTGGGAGTGGAATCCGGAGAAGCGTGAATACGATTACAGTTTCCGTCCGCAGAATATGCGGCCGGTATCGGAGTATTTGAAATTGCAAGGACGCTTCGGCCACCTGCACGCCGAGCACATCGCCAACCTGCAGAAGTTTGCGAACCAGCAATGGAAGATGATGGGCATCGAGTTGCCGGAAGCGTTGCTACAGGCAGCGGACGCGAAGAACCTGGTGAACATGGCCACGGCGTCTGCGGCCGAGGCGGTGGCACAAACTCTATGAGCACCGACACGAATCTACCGACAGCCGCACCTGAGGCGCAGGAAAGCTACGTCGTCACGGAAGGCAAGAAGCGTGGCTCGACGCGCGAGGTGCGGACGGAAGCGGCTTACGACCGCTACTACACGGTGCTGCGCGTGCACGCAGGCGATGCGATCCTCACCGACAACTGGCACACCAACGAAGTATTGAACCACGCGCGCAATAATTTCGAGGGAGTCACCTTCGCGATGCGCACGTTGGAGGCCTGGGGCGCGATGTTTGAGAACGATCGTCGCGCGTATTACACGGCGGGCGGACGCATCTGGGTAATGGATCTGGAGCCGTGCGAAGGCAAAAAGAAACGGTTGCCCGGCACCGGCACCGCCCAGAAGTAGCGTACGCTTGCAGCGCATCCTGCTTATTGACGACACGCCGGAGATTGCCGAACTGCTGACGTTTGCTTTGCGCGACGCGGGCTTCGACGTATTCGCCGCGGGATACAACGTCGGCGTCAACGAACTGATTGTTTCGCAGCAGTCCGAAGCGATGGTGCTGGATTGCACTTCGTATGATATGAGCGAGGCGCTGTTCGATTCCGTACGTCACCATCCCAATCACGCAAACTTTCCTGTTGTAATTATCAGCGATACGCCTGAAGTGGCTGTGGCGAGTTTGCGTTCGCGGAATGCGGAACGAGTGCTGCTGGTGCCGAAACCATTCACCGGATCGCAAGTAGCGCAAGCGCTGCGGCAGCTATTGGAATAGACATGCCATTGTGGAGCATGGACGAATGGCAGTACCTCGAGCGCGAAGTCGTCACCGACCCAAAGGGGCGGCAGTGGACGGTGGCGCTGATGGATGTGTTGGGGCAGGAAGGCGATCCCGACATGCCGAACAAATTGCTCGAGCTGCAGTATTCTTCGGGGCGGTATTTCACGCTGATCTATTCCGGCAGTGGACAACTGCAGCGGGAACGCGGTTACGCTACTTTGCCTGAAGCGACGGACGCTTACGAAAATTTAGTGGTGGCTGTGATTGATGGAAGCGTGAATCCGTCCCAGCCGACGTTTCGGCAGGACCTCGAGGATTGACGCGACGATCGGTAGGGACTCGTGACCTCTAGCGGCCCGGATCCAAATCCCTCATTATGACGTGCAGTACTTGCCCGGCTACGCGTGCATCGCGCTCGGAAACCTTTGACTCTCGGCCGTTCTCGCTGCTGGTACTCGTGTGATCGCGATAGGTTCTTGCGGCGGCTGACAGTCGAGCGCATCCGCCCCGAATCAATCCGATCCGTTCGGCGACGGCTAGGCGCGTCTCGAACGGCCAATCGCCAATTTTTCCTGGGGGCGCGTCCGCGCCGGCGAGTGCGTTCTGTCCTCGATTTTCCAGCGCGTCGGTGACGATGGCTTCGAGGATGCCGCAGGAAGTGCGCAGCGCCAGCTCGTAATCTTGTTGCTCGAGACCGTGGCGGCTGTCGGTGTAAGCCTGCTCCAGGATCGGCTTGAGATCGGCGTTGTGAACGAACTCGAAGCGGCGCGGCGCGGGTGCAGCCGACGCCGACGCGGACAGCGCAGCGATCGCAGAAACGTCCGAGCCATCTTCCATTGCAGAGAGCGTGGTTACGGCTTGCTCGAGGACTGCGATCAATCGTTTGACGATCTCGCTGGGCGCAGCTCCAACGACGGCTTCGCCATTTGTCGAGCGCATGAGAAACGCTTGGCTAAAAGATCGCGCGAGCCAATGGGATTTGCTGCCGCCGGACAGTTGATTGATGGTGACGCCACAATCTTCCTGCCAGGCGCGAGTGGCGCCCATCGCTGCGGGATTCAAGGGATCGTGCGCGAGCATTTCCAGCACGTGACGGCCGCGACGGATCAGGCCGTCGAGGTGAGTGAGATACGTCTCCAGCTGGGCTCGCAGACTTTCTTCCATTGGAATTGGTGTTATCTCCATACCACAACCTGCCAGGTTCGAAAGGGAACTCACCGTCGGAAGAAGGCTGGCCGGGGGGTGGGTCAACGAATCTCTTGACAGCCCAAGGCGAGCGTGATAACTGTGTCCCGCAAGTGGTTCGATGAACGGACCAGTATAGCAAATTTCGTCACGATTCACGGGGCTTTCGAGCTTAGAACCATGTCGTTCTGGCAAAGCGCTGTTAAGGTTTATCGCGCCGTCACGGAGGTACGCCCATGTCCGCAACTCCTGCTTCTCTGATCCACCCCTCCCGTATTCCCAATCGTTGGATTCAATTGACCGCCGGCATCGTCGCCATGATGGCGATTGCGAACCTGCAATATGCCTGGACGCTCTTCACCAAACCGATTCAAGCGCATCTGCACGTTTCGCTTGTGGCGGTACAGTGGACGTTCACATTGTTCGTCGCACTGGAAACGTGGCTGGTGCCTTTTGAAGGGTATTTGGTGGATAAAATCGGGCCACGATTCATGCTCGGCGCAGGTGCGGTGCTGGTCGGGCTGGGCTGGGTGGGATCGGGTTACGCCGAGACGATCAACGGCCTTTACTTCTGGTACGGAGTCGGCGGTATCGGAGCTGGCATCGTTTACGGCGGGGCGATTGGCAACGCTCTGAAATGGTTCCCGGACCATCGCGGTCTCTGCGTTGGACTGACTGCAGGCGCCTTTGGCATCGGCACTGCGACGACCATTTCACCCATCGCCGCAATGCTGAAAGTGTCGGGTTATCAGCACACATTCATCGTCTGGGGAATTATTCAGGGCGTGGTGGTGCTGGCATCCTCGCTCTTCCTGGCCCGGCCACCGGAGGGATGGACGCCGCCGGACTGGATCGTGAAAGAAGCGAAGATCAAAGCTAAGGTGAACACGTCGGCAGTGGATCTGACGCCTTGGCAGATGCTGCGCCAGCCGTCGTTTTACGTGATTTACGTGATGATGACGATGTTGGCCTTTGGTGGCTTGGTGGTTACCGCGCAACTGAACCCGATGGCATCGTCCTACCACGTGGATAACGTCATTGTGGCTTTCGGCATGACCGCGCTCGTGTTAGCCATCACCGTAGACCGGATCTTGAACGGGTTGACCCGACCTTTCTGGGGTTGGGTGTCTGACAACATCGGCCGGGAAAATGCCATCTTCATCGCGTTCATCCTGGAAGCCATTGCGGTGTACGCGCTGCTGCAATTAATCAACCACCCGGTGTGGTTCGTTGTGTTGTCGGGCCTTTGTTTCTTCGCATGGGGCAACATTTTCTCGCTGTTTCCCTCGATCACCGGTGACTTGTACGGAAAAGCTTGGGCTACCACCAACTACGGCATCGTGTACACAGCGAAGGGAGTTGCGGCGGCGTTTGCGGGACCCGGTGCCGCTTGGCTCTTCGCGAAGACTGGGTCATGGACGAAGGTCTTCTGGGCGATGATCGTGTGCGATCTGCTCGCTGCCTTCATGGCTTTGCTGTGGCTAAAGCCACTAGCGGCTCGAGCCGTCAGAGAATCGGGACAGCGCGCTCTGGCGGGTGAGAGCACCGCGCCGATGAAGGCAAAGGTGCAGGGGGTTGCTTAGGCTGGGCTGAGCGTAACATTATATATAGCGCGCGTCCGGTACTTTCGTAGGGCGTGCGCGGATGTGTGTCTTGCGGCGTCCCGTTCTCCGTTGCGCTAGCAGCTAAATAACGCCATTGCAGATAGATACCGGTGCTCAGGACATCAAGTTCTTGCGGGTTTAGGCGCGGGCAGATGCCATGCTTGAGCTACCGACTTGAATTCAGACGCCAACCCTTTTGCCACCTGGATATCCCCTCTTACGAAGCGTTCGTGATTCTCCTCGAGTTCCGCCGGCAGATACCTGTAATTGACGGTCACTCCAAACGACGCGTGCAATCCATAGGCCCGCAAGTTTCCGAAAGTATTGATTCTCTCCAGGCGGGCCCCGTTCGAAAGGTGAAACGTGGCAACCGAGTCGTAGAGCTTCCCGTTCTGGCGCGCTTGGGTGAGATAGGCGAGAGCCAGACGCTCGATTGGCTGTCTCAACGCGTCGCGATGCGCCACAGGGTCTTCCAGCAGCATGAACAGGGCCTCGACGGGGTCGCGGCGCCGTGCCGCCGCTATGAGAGCCTTGGCGTGCGGCGCCAGCAGACGCGACAAGCGATCAGCCGTGAAGCCTTCTTTGTTCTGCTGATCTTGCAGTGCCCGCGAAAATTTGGGCAGCGGCGAGAGCGTGCCGTAGGCTCTAATATTGGGAAGTTCCGCGCCTAGTTCGGCCACCACCTGCTTGATCAGAAAATTGCCGAACGGAACGCCACGCAAACCTTCCAGACAGTTATTGATCGAATAAAAGATGGCAGTGTCCGCTTTGTCGGAGGCGAGTACCGGGGACTCGACGCTCAGCAGCGGCTCCAGATCTCCCGTCAGTCCCTTCGCTAGCGCAACTTCCACGAAGATGATCGGCTCATCTACAAGCGCGGGGTGAAAGAAAGCGAAGCAGCGGCGGTCTGCTTCCAGACGGCGGCGGAGATCCGGCCAGCCGTTGATTTCGTGCACGGATTCGTAGTCGATGAGTTTTTCCAGAATCAAAGCCGAGGTGTGCCAACTGATGCGCTCCAGGTGCAGGAAGCCGCGGTTGAACCAGGAGCGGAATAAATGTTTCAGATCGAGGTCGAGCGCCGCGAAATCGGTCCCATTGCTGGAACTCAACAGATCTGCTCGCATCTTGACCAGAGTTTCGGTGCCGCGCGGCGCTGTGTTGATCCGGCGGAAAAGTTCCTGGCGGGGAGATTCGACGGCGGCGGATAAACCTGCCAGCGTGAGAGGTCCTGGCGTGCGTTGATAGTCAGCTGCGGCGTGAAGGATCGCCCCTGAGTCTGGCGCGAAGTCACGCGACAGCATTCCAAAGAACTGTAACCGCTGCTTTTCGTTCATCGTCCTGTAAGCGGTGATGATTTCCTGGGCCAAAGCGGTCTGCGAAGCCTCGCCGCGCTCGGAAAGCAGGTGGCGGCAGATGAAAGGCATGTCTGTGCCGCGGCGCTGTTGAAGCATTTGCAGCAATTGGCTGAGGAATCCGGGCATGATCTCCAAGTTATGGTCAAGTTTTGACTACTCGCCCGCCCCAATGGGCGCGGGCGATTTTACCAGCATCGAGCTTTTTCTGCGCCAGACGCTACGTTATAGCACCCCGGTATTAAGACTGGGATTCAGTATTATGAATGCGCTGTATCAATCGTTGGCGTGCCAGGAATTGGGCTGGTGCGGTGTGGTCTCGGCGCACGAGGCGCTTTCGGTGGAAGCGGTGAACTGGAGCGCGGGCACGGCCTGCTGCCGTGCGGGCGGCATCCTGCATCCGCCCGTGGTTGAATCAGGTGGGCAGAGTTTTGCCACGCGTTTCCGCGCTGAATGGGATCAGCAGCAGGCCGAGCGCGAAGGCGATGGAAGTGAGCGCCACTGGAATCCCCAGCGAGCCAAAATGGCGGACGCCTGAGCCGACCAGGAAAGTGATTCCGGCGGCGCCGAATCGCGCGAACGATGTGGAAAAGGCGAAGGCGCTGGCGCGGCACTCGGTGGGGTATTGTTCGGGTAGCCAGAGAGTGTAGACAGCGAAATTGGCGCCGCCCAGGCCCAGAAAAACCAGGCAAACGAAAAACCAGGGAAGCGCGCTGGCACCGAGATAGAAAACTTTGCCGAACGTGAGTGCGATAAATACCATCATGAGGGTGAAGTAAATCGCGAGCGCCCCGCGTCGTCCCACTCGTTCGGCGAGCCACGGCATCGCCAGGCAGCCCAGAATCGTGGCGAAAGAGACCAGCATAATTCCCCAGGAAGCGAGCTGCGCGGCTTGCGGACCAACGCGTCCGCCCGCTTCGGCAACGGCAGTGATCGCGGCGGGAACGTACACGGTGCCGGCCCAGAGACCGCAAATCGAAGCCAGCATCAGAAAGGCATTCACGATCGTGCGGCGGCGCAAGGCGGGAGAAAACAGCGTGGCGAGAGGACGCCAAACCGCCCAGCTGCGCACGACATTTTCCTTCTTGGTCCACGCGGCAGGCTCGGTGACGCCGTGCCGAACCCAAGCGAGCAGCAGCGCAGGCAAGCCGCCCACGATGAACATGGCGCGCCAGCCGTAGCGGCTGCCAATGCCGTAGTTCGCAAGCGCGGCGAGAAAAATGCCGACGTAATATCCGGTGTGCATCAGCCCCGCGCCGACGCGGCGGCGACTCTCTGGCCACGCCTCGGCGACGAACGTTCCGCCCATCGCCCATTCGCCGCCGATGCCTACGCCGGCGAGCAGGCGCAGTGCAGCAAGCTGCCACACGTTCATGGAGAAGGCGCTCAGAAAAGTGAAGACCGAATACCACACGATGGTGAGCATCAGTGTGCGGACGCGACCGAATTTGTCGCCGATCGGCCCCCAGAGAAACGCCAAACCCCAGCCGACCAGGAATAGCGCGAAGAGCAGGCCTCCGTACAATCCGATGTTGCCCTTGGTGGCGGCAATGCCGGAACGCGGAAGCAGCTCGCGCAGCGACGGTACCAGGACGAGCGCGTAGACGAAGGAGTCCATTCCGTCGAGCGTCCAGCCGCCCCAGGACGCCCAGAAACCACGAATTTGATTGCTGGAGAGAGGTTCGGACAAGACCTCGGCGGGGTGAGTCGCTTCGCGCGCTGCGGCATCGTGCATGACAGCGGGACACTATACCAATCCAACAATTTTGGGAATCGAAAAGATATTTCGCTGGCAAGGTGGTTCTGGCCGCAAGCAGCTCTCGAAGCGGCAATCACGGCGCCTGAAGATTTTGGCTGTGCATGCGAGTGAAGATAGCAAAGTTGTCGCTAGACGGTTGCTGTGGCGAATGTGGTAGACTCCGCCGCCAGTTGGCAAGGAGCGGCGCCGCGAATCCAGCTGCGACGCTGCATGCCGCGCGGCTTGAGGAGGATTGACCATGGGAAGTTCGAGTTCGAACCCGCTGTCCGCGGAATCGGCTAAGGCGGCGCGCCCGTCGGGCCAGAAACCTTTCTACCGCACTTTGTGGGGACAAGTCCTGGTGGCCGTTGCGATAGCGATCGTGTTTGGCTACCTGAAGCCGCACAGCGCTGTGGCCATGAAGCCGCTCGGCGACGCGTTCATTCGGCTGATCAGCATGATTATTACGCTGGTGATTTTTTGCACGGTGGTTACGGGCATCGCCAGCATGCAGGACATGAAAAAAGTGGGGCGCGTGGGCGGAAAGGCGCTGCTGTATTTCGAAATCGTGTCCACGCTGGCCTTGCTGATCGGTTTGGTGGTCGGCAACGTGGTGCATACCGGCGCGGCGTTCAACGTGAATCCGGCGACGCTGGATAGCAAGGCGGTGGCCGGTTATGCCGACGCTGCGAAAACGCAAAGCGTGACCGATTTCATCATGCACATCATCCCGACGACGGTGGTGGACGCATTCGCCAAGGGCGATATTTTGCAGGTGGTGCTGGTCTCGATCCTGTTCGGTTTTGCGATGTCGGCCATGGGCAGCCGCTGCAAGCCGTTACTCGATGTTTTCGAGTCGCTCACGCGCGCGGTGTTCGGCGTGATCAATATCGTGATGCGCTTAGCGCCGATTGGCGCGTTTGGCGCCATGGCCTTTACGATCGGAGCTTATGGAATTGCTTCGCTGGGGCCGCTGGTGAAGCTAATCGCAACGTTCTGGATCACCTGCATTCTTTTCGTGCTGATCGTGATGGGCGGAATTGCCTGGGCCGCAGGATTCAACATCATCAAATTTCTCCTCTACATTAAGGAGGAGATTATTCTTACTTTGGCGACCAGCTCTTCGGAGCCGGCCCTTCCGACGCTTATGGAAAAACTGGAGCAGCTGGGTTGTTCCAAGGCGCTGGTGGGATTGGTGGTGCCTACGGGCTACACGTTCAACACCGATGGCAGTAGCCTGTACATGACGCTCGCGGCATTGTTCGTTGCCGAAGCGACCGGCATTCATTTGACGCTGGGTCAGCAGCTGGTGCTCTTCGGCGTCGCGGTGTTGACGTCGAAGGGCGCCTCCGGAGTGCAAGGCGCGGCGTTCATCGCGCTGGTGGCAACCTTGAAAGTGATCCCGACGATCCCGGTGGCCGGGATGGCCTTGATTCTGGGAATTGATCGCTTCATGAGCATGTTCCGGGCGACGGTGAACATGCTGGGCAACGGAGTGGCCACGGTGGTGGTGGCGCGCTGGGAGCATGAGCTGGACCCTGCGCTGTTGCGGCGTAATTTGGCGTCGCCAGACGCGTGGCGGAAGCAGGCGGCCATCGCTGCGGAAGTCCCGGGCGCGCCGGAGTAGGACGTAACCGCGCGCGGTGCCGTGGCAGCGCTAAGATCGAAAGCAGATTCGTTCGTGCTTAGACCAGCTCGAATTTTAATTCGCCCAGCTTTTCCAGGCTGCACGCGATCTTATCGCCCGGTTTGAGCCACACCTGTTTGTCTTTGGGCTTGCCCTGGATTACTCCCTGCGGTGTACCGGTGAAGATGATGTCGCCGGGCCTTAGGGTGATAACGCGTGAGATGTAACTGATCATCGTACGCGCGTTGAAGATGAAGTCGCTGGTGTTGGAAGACTGGCGAGTTTCACCGTTCACGCGGCACTCGAGCTTCAGGTTGTCCGGGTCGATCTGGTCGGCGGTAACCAGGTATGGACCGACGGGCGCGAACTGGTCAGGCGTCTTGCCCACCATCCACTGCCCGCCGGTTTCCAGCTGCAGGTCGCGGGCGGTGAAATCGTTGCCCGTCGCGTAGCCAGCCACGTAAGAAAGAGCGTCGGCTTCGCTGACCATCTTCGCTTCACGGCCGATCGCGATTACCAGTTCGACCTCGTAATCGAACTTCTTGGCGTAATCCACCGGAAGTTTGATCGTCCCGTTATGGTGATTGAGCGTCGTATTGAACTTGTTGAACAGCACAGGTTGCTTCGGGATCGGCGAGCCAATCTCCAGGGCGTGCTGCCGGTAGTTCAGTCCGACGCATACAATTTTTTCAGGGCGCGTCACGACTGGACCGAATTCGATCGCGTCTTCCTTCAGGAACGCCTTTTGCGTCGCCTGCGATTTGGCTGCTGCGTCCACCAGCGCGTTCAGGCTCGGACCGTCTTCATGCTGCAGCAAGTCGTCAATGGTGGCCGGCGCGTGCCGGTGCAGGATCTTCGCCGCTTCGACGACGTCGAGTACCCCTTTTTCGCTCTTCACGCCCAGGCGGTATTCCGCGCCGCGGCGAATATTCAGCACCGTGAGGCCGCGCGCCATGCCGCGCTCGTTCGTCGCGGCAGGATACGATTCAGCAGGCGCTGCGGGGGGCGCGCCCGATGGGCGCCCCGTCAACGCCAGCGCGCAAACTGCTCCCGTGCTCATCATGAAATTCCTACGGTTTTGGTTCATGGGAGGCTCTCCTTGAGCTTGCCGAGGTTCTCCAAATTGGGACGGTTGACCGGGCGGGATTATATAGCAATTCGAGACCGTGAGTGAATTCATCGTGTTTCAGCTCGGATTCAAGAGAGGCACCGACGCGGTTACTTCCTGCCGATCGTAAACCGTTCCGGACTGGGGCGGAATTAACTCAAGATGCATGACAAACCCGTTCCGGGTGAGGACGCCGGAGGAAGAAAGTGAATCACGACACTCACAAGATGCTGCAACGCAGAGTCAGCGAGCTGGGGAGCTTGCTGGTGATGCCTTCGATTCTGCAATCGATGGGGACGTGCCTGAGCGCGAGCCCGGGGAAATGAATATTGAACGGATCGTTTAGCTCGTTTCACATGACAAGTCGCTCGCGGCGCAATGCCTGCGGGTGGCGAATTCGGCGATGTTCACCCGCAGAAGCGAACTGGAATCCATCCGCCAGGCGGTGCGGGCGCTACGGGGCCAGCGGATACGGGATATCGTCTGCTCCTGCAGCCTTGCCAAGCTCTTTGCCGGCGCGCCAAACGGTATGGCGCAATCCACTCTCTGGCGGCACGCGCCGGGAACGGCGTAGGTCAGCCAGAATCTGGCGCGGCGACTGAAGGTCGCGGATAGCGAAAAGCTGTATCTCGCCGGACTGCTACGCGACAGCGGCATCCTGGTCAACTCGTTGCCGGATCAGGAAGAATTTCAGCGCGTTCTGGTGCAGGCGGAAGCTTCCGAGGCGCCGCCGTGCGCAGGGGCGCAGGAGGTCCTGGGTTTCACGCACTGCGAAAGCGGCCGGATACTCGCGGACATTTGGAAGCTGCCTGCAGACATTTCCGAAACGATCGAATTTCATGATCGGGCGACTATTTTTGCGCATTCCAGTTGTATTCGAAATGCAAGCGGCAGTCGTAAGTGCCTTACTTCCTTGAATATGCACGCCCTGATGGGAAAGTGCAGCCCGGCCTGCCTGTGCGTGAAACGCTCTCTCCTCTTGCATCACTATTATTAAGCAGTAAATTATCACTCAACGCAAAAAGGTGAGGGGATCCGTAGCGGCTCGTGAACGTCAAGGCACGCGCGAAGCCCCGCGCCCAAGGAGGAAGTACCATGCCAGGACATTCCTATGGATGGGTTCCCGATTTGCCCGATCAACGGGATTTCTTATACGCCGCGCCCGTGGCGAACATAGCTGCGCTCCCGACGAGCGCGGATTTGAGACCGGAGTGCCCCAAGACCGTGTACGACCAGGGACAACTGGGTAGTTGCACGGCCAACGCGATTGCCGGAGCGCTGGAATTCGATCGGATCAAGGAGGGACTGCCGGACTTCATTCCGTCGCGGCTGTTCATTTACTACAACGAACGGGCGATGGAAGGCACCGTGACCACAGACAGCGGAGCACAGATACGCGACGGCATCAAGAGCGTCGGCAGTATCGGCGCGCCGCCGGAAACCGATTGGCCGTACGACATCGCGGAATTCGCGGTGAAGCCGCCCGAGAAGGCGTACACGGACGCGCCCCTGGACAAAGCAGTGCAATACCAGAGCGTCCCCCAGGTACTCGCGCAGATGAAGGGGTGCCTCGCTTCGGGTTATCCGTTCGTGTACGGGTTCACGGTGTATGAAAGCTTCGAGAGCCCGCAGGTGGCCAAGACGGGCATTGTGCCCATGCCGGCCACAAGCGAAAAGGTGCTGGGAGGCCACGCGGTGCTGGCTGTGGGATATGACGACAGCTCGCAGCGATTCATCGTGCGGAACTCCTGGGGACCCACCTGGGGCATGGCTGGATACTTCACGGTCCCGTATGCGTATCTGACGGACGCCAACTTGTCGGATGATTTCTGGACCATCCGATTGGTGGCAAAGGCGGCCGCCCACGCAGCAGCGGAGAAAGCGAGGACCGCTGGGTCGCGTTGAGCTGGCCGACAGCGGCGAATAACGCCGAATCAGGCTGATTGATGTCATGCGTCGCGGGCGGTTTCCGCGACGCGGACCGAAACCGTAAAGGTGCGTGCGGCTGCGGCCGCACGCGCCCACGGCCGGTCGTATTCGAAATCCAATTCCGTTGTACCTGCCCGCTCGGCGCGGAAATCCCAGTGATGCTGCGCAGCGCCTCCTGGCTTTGCGGATTCTGCATCTGTGTCATCGGCCAGCGGCGTTAGGATGTGCTGCTCGGAAGCGCGCATGCTCCAGCGAAATCCGGCGGTCCGGACTTCGGGGAGAATGACGCGCAGGGTTTGTCCCCGGAGCAGCTCGATTTGCTGACCGTTTTTGTTCTCGCCTACTTCGATCATTTCGCTCATATGCATCTCCGGAATTGTTTCCCAGTGTCATTCAGGCGCTTCGGCGCGTGGATTCAGTATTTCAAGCTCCCTGTTCCACTTTTTTTCGTCTGCGCGATTGCGGTGGCGATTTCACTTCTACTGCGCGCGATTGGCCGCGAACGCGAATTTGCGCCACGCGCTGAATGGAGATTGCCAGGAGCAGCATGACGATTGGATCGATGGGCAGGCGATAGCGCGGCAATGCGAGCGTGAGGTAATAGGCCCAGGGATAGACGAGAGGAAATGCGGCGACGGGGAAGGCGAACCGACTGCGCTCGCGGAGTAGAACGATAATTCCGCAAAGCGTGCCGAGCGCCGCGATGAGATTGAACGCCAGCACCGCGCGGAAGCGCAGCGAGGGCGTGCCGAGAAAATCCTCCAGCGGATACGGCGTGCCACCCGACCAGGTGGAAATCACGCGGTACGTGATCAAATGGGCTTCGCGGGCGGGATGCGAGAGCATGTAGGCGATGGCTTCCTGTTTTTTCTGCTGCATGTAAGCGATTTCGCCCATCGAGATGTATTTTTCGCGCTCGGCTGAATTGTAGATGGGGTGGAGGTCGCCGCGGAAGATGTCCTGGGTTTGATCGTTGTTGCCGAGCCAGAGCTGCAATCCCAGTACGGAGCGCAGCGGAACGAATTGGTGGAAAACTCGATAATTGCGGATTGTCCAGGGCACGCAACACAGGACGATGATAGCGACGGTGGCCGCGGTCGGCTTAAACCATTCGCGTTTTTCCTGCCGGGCGTGGTACACCAGCCAGCCGGCGAGAAAGGGAAACAGTCCGGCGAGCGTCGCGTTGCACATCAGCGCGATGCCCCAGAGCAAACCGTAAGCGCACCAATCGCGCAGACGCCGCGATTCGGCGAGAGCCAGCGTGGTCCACAGAA
>Ga0210405_10000332_pt1 | contig 65634 bp, 36 predicted proteins | sample IncBWH11MmetaG_FD_155492 | JGI IMG/M metagenome (GOLD analysis project Ga0210405, IMG submission 155492) | Forest soil microbial communities from Barre Woods Harvard Forest LTER site, Petersham, Massachusetts, United States - Inc-BW-H-11-M | ecosystem: Environmental > Terrestrial > Soil >...
GCAATCGTTCGCCTAGTCCGATTCCGAGCGCGAAAGTCGTGCCCTTCTGCGTCCACTCTCTGCGATTCATAGTCATGACGGTCCCGCGCTTCCGCTCACTTCACTTCGAAGTTATAGGTTCCCGAACCCACCTGGACTACGTTCTCGCCGCCTTCCGATTGCGTGGTGACCGGTTTACCGCCTTCGGTCACGTGCGCCCCTGCAACCGCAGGCAGGAACACCTTCGCCGAGGAGTTCGCCGGGATGACGACTCGCAATGAGAATGGCCCGGTAGGACTTCCCTTCCAGTCGCTGACGATCTTGCCGTAAACCGAGTCATACTCAGCCCGGGCCGAAGGCATGCGCGAATCCAGATGCGGATGGACCACGATTTCCTTAAATCCAGGGCCGCTCATGGTCGTGTCGATCCCGGCCGCGTAGCGGTATACCCACGCGATCACCGATCCGAACGCATAGTGGTTGTACGAGTTCATCGACGGATCTCCGGTGTCGCCGTTCCAGCGCTCCCACCACGTGGTTGCCCCTTTGGAAAGCATGTAGCCCCAAGATGGATAGGTCTCATTCAGCAGCAGGCGATAGGCGACGTCGGACCGGCCGTGATCAGCGAGAGTGAAGAGCAGGAAAGGAGTGCCGAGGAATCCGGTCGACAGATGCCAGTTGTGCCCCTCGATGTCCTTTACTAGTTTTTCGATGAGCGCCGGTTCGAGTGACTCAGGCGCCATCTTTGTATAGAGTCCCACAACATAAGAGGTTTGCGTTCCGGTGCCGACTGTTCCGTCATCTTTGATGTACGTCTTCTGAAAAGCCGACCTGATGTTCTGCACGACTTCGGCGTAGTGTTTGGCGTCGTTTTCCTTGCCCACCACGTGCGCCATCTGCGACATCATGTTCGCAATCAACGCCCAATAGGCGGTTGCGAGCAGGTCTTTATTTGTATTGGGATCGGGCGCCAGCCAGTCGGCAAAGTTTGGCCCCACTCCGTTTTTCCGAATGAAATCGGGATTGCGGTCCTGGATGAACTCCATCCAGCGCTGCATCGCGTCCCAATTCTTTTCGATCACCGACTTGTCGGCATATTGCACCCAGGTCGTCCACGGAACGATCACGCCCGCGTCGCCCCATCCCGGAGCGCCGACCATGCCTTCATTCCATGCCGAGGTTCCTTCCGTTCCACCTCCGCCAAACGGAAGCGTATTGGGAGAGACGTTGGTAAACGCTCCCTGGCTAGTCTGCGCGTCCACGATGTCTTGAATGAACTTCTGCGAGAAGGCGGCCGCGTCGAAGTTGTAGCTTCCGGTTCGCCAGAAAACTCCGGCGTCGCCCATCCATCCCAGTCGCTCATCGCGCTGCGGGCAGTCGGTCGGAATGCTGAGGTAATTTCCTCGCTGGCCCCACAGGCCGATCTCCCACATGTGATTGACGAGGTCGCTGGAGGTCGTCACCTTGGCGGCAGGCTCGCCACTTACGCTGCTCACGACCTGCCCTTTGAACGCGTCGAGAGATGGCTTGCCGGGATATCCAGTCACCTCAACGTAGCGAAAACCGTGAAACGTGAAATGTGGCGCGAAGGTTTCTTCGCCACCGCCTTTGAGAATGTATGTGTCCGTCGCGTCGGCGTTCCGCAAGTTTGCCGTGTAGATCGTGCCGTCAGGGTTCAGGATTTCAGCGAATCGCAGACGCACTTTCGTGCCCGCGGTGCCTTTCACTTTGAGCGTGACCCATCCGACCATGTTCTGGCCCATGTCGAAAACGTAGGCTCCATCCGGTAAGGGTTTCACCTCTTTGGGCGACAGAGTGTCGATTACGCGGACAGGTGCTGTGATCTGGCTTGTAACGGCAATCGATGGGGCGTCGGCGATCGACGCGGCACTCCAACGCGAATCGTCAAAGTTCGCTTGTTGCCAGCCTGTATTTTCCTGGCGGGCATCGTAGGTCTCGCCACCATAGATCTGGGATTCGAGAATGGGGGAAGCTGAGGCTTTCCAGGAGTCGTCGGTGACGACTACGTCGTGAGTGCCGTCGGCATAGTTGATCTCAAGCTGGGCCTGAAAACGGTCCGGCGGAGCGAAGAAGTGCATTCCGACCCAGGTGAGTGGACTGCCATACCAGCCATCGCCGAGAAGTGCGCTGATCTGATTCTTGCCGCGATTTACATACTCTGTGACGTCGTAGGTCTGATACAACACACGCTTTCGATAGTCGGTGAATTCGGGCGTGAGCACGTCACTGCTGACGCGGGTTCCGTTGAGGTACACGCGGTAGCTGCCGAGAGCGGTGACATAGAGGCGGGCGCTGCGAACCTGCTTCGAGACGTCAACGGCCCGGCGGAAGGAAGCGGCGGGCTGAGGCAGGGGCCCGGGATCACCGAGTCGCTTGTCGCCTAAATCTGCCACGACGTTGGCGGCCTGCGCTGATGAATCGCTTTCTGCAGATGCTTGCCAGGTTTCTCCAGACGCGAACCGCTTGATGGAGCCGTTCGCGTCCGTGATCTTAATCAGCGCCGCAAGTGCGGCCTTGGTGCTCGTAGCCCCGGCATTTGGACCTCTCTCCGGGATGTCCGGCGCGGTGACCTTGATGTTCACGACGTTGTCGCCAATCTTGAGTTCGTCGGCGATGTCACGTCGATCGAACGTTCCCCATTCGTGTTTGTGGTCAACTTCGTGTCCATTCACCATCGCGGAGTAATCCCCGCGCACTGCAAGGAACAACATTCCCGCGCGGGGTTTCTCCGAGAGGTGAACATTCAAATTAAAATTTACGGAACTCTTCGGAACTGCCGCGAGCGCATCTTGTCCTTTTAGCCAAATCCAGCGGATATCCTTGCGGTCGGTTTCATCTTCCGGATTTCTCCAGCTGATCCACTTTGCTTTCCAGTCTTCCGGGTGAAGGAGGCCCATCTCCCACCACGCGTCTTCGACGGAATCGGACGCTTTCCCCGTCGAGTCCCAGACGCGAACATGCCAGTAGTAGCGCTTCCGCGACTCCAGAGCCGGGCCTTTGTAAGCAATTCCGACGGACTCGTCTGAGTTCGCCTTACCGCTGTCCCACACATCAGGCTTCCCTGAGCGCAACCCATCGAGGCTGCTCGCGACCAATAACTGGTAGGCCACTTGTTTCCAATTGCGCTCGGTGCTGTCGCTTTGCCAGGAGAGGTGAGGAGCCGGTGCGTCGATCCCCAGAGGGTTTTCACGGTATTCACAGCGTAAGTGAACAGGCGCTGCCGAAGCGGTACCCACAGTGACCGCAAGAGCGACGAACATCTTAAGCAGAGTCGGGTGGTTCAAGCGATTCTCCTGTCGGGATCGATCGAGGCCGTGAAGGCATTAGCTGTGTCGTGAAGAGCAGACGTGGACATGACTGCTTGATCGTCGAATGGCCGGGATGGTTTCACCGGACGGGTACTCGTGTCAACTTGCGAACTCCCGTTCCCCTGAATTTCGCGGTGTGAAAAGCACTGGCACTTCATAACCGCCAGAAACTAGGTTGAGCATGCAGAAATGGCGGGATTGGAATTGGCAAGGTCCTTTCGGGTTCTTGGGACGGGCCGGGCCGCATTTCGCATTGCAGAACGGAAAGGTTCAGAGCGACCATACTGAGCCTTAGCTTTAACACACTTGAACGCATTCCATCGCGAGGAGAGCAGCCAACTTCTTCAGCTTGCCGGAAACGTGCCCCACTCCCACAGCGCAATGATGCGCCGGGCCATGCCCGTTCCACTCACTCATAAAGTTTCTCACTCCGAGAGCAAATCGGTACCGGCTGTTGGCGTTGCCGATTTCCAGAATCGGCCCGGGCACTGACTCTCCTTCCGCGGTCAGCAACTTGAGCTTCCCGTCGACGGTTTGCACGACGGACAGCAAAGTTACTGGACCATGCTTCACAGACATCTCCACCGAGAGTCCGTGCCCCACCTTTCCGTGATATACGTCCAGCGGCCGGACTTTGGTTTTTCCCTGGGCGATCGCAATATGACCCGGGCCGTCGTGCCCCATCAACACGACATCGTCGCTGTAGTCCACGGCGTAGTATTCGGTGAAAGAACCTCCAACACCGAACGTGTCGAGGATTTTCATTGCCTGAACATTCTTGATTTCGTATTCTCCCGCGACCGGCACACCACGCGCAGTCAACAAGCTTGTGCCCAGTATGATCGAACTGATCGTGTCCTCGTTGTCCGCACTGCCCACGCCCTTGTGGTAGTACGCGAACGAGCCGAGATTGTGTCGCTCGACCAAACGATCCAAAGCCACAGAAGTGCGAGCGGCGCGCAGCAGTTCGTCCAGGGAACAATCGGCCTGCACATCGAAGGCACTCCTGAGCTCCGTGACCTTGCGGATCGCATCGGCTTCGCTGACGTCGCGTCGCAGGGCGGCCAGTTCTTCGACTTCAAGGATCTCGATGTGGCCTCCGAAGTAAGCACATTGCTGCGTGAGATCGGAGTAAATGTCGAGCATGCCTCCGTAGTAATGACCCATCACTCCAAGGCGGTTGTGCTCCATCACATGCGCGACGCGAGCCGCTTCGACCCAATCGGAAATCTCAGCCCAGGCGACCGGATCGTCATCGAGCGTTCCGGTCACCTGAAAGAATGGAATGCGGCAGCGATTAAAAACGTTTGCGATCTCCGGAACGGGGCAAGCCTGGCAGAAGGCAAGCCACTCACCGGTCATCTGAGTGCGGTCTCCCAACCGATTGAATCGCTCATAGTCAACGGCGGGAGTAGGTGAGAGATTCAGAATAATGACCGGCACTTTCGCGCGTCGGACGGCAGGGAGCACGGTCGAAGACAAAGCATAAGTCGTGACGTATAGAAAGATCAGATCAACATCTGCTTTGCGAAACTCGTGCCCAGCTGCGAAGGACTTCTCGGGAGTATCGACGAGTCCGAGATTGACTACTCTTACCCTAGAGCTCTCGAGCTTTCGAGCAACTTGCTCAGTGAATCCAACGAGCCTATCCCTAAGCCCGGGGAACTGTTCCCAGTACGTATCCAGACCGATGCCGAAGAGTCCGACCTTGAGTTGATCGTCTGATGAATTCATTCTGAAAATGTCCCGTTGACAAAGACCTGTAAATCGGGAAGCATAGCCCGTGTTCGTCCGAGCCACAAGCCTCCCGCCTACCTAGAGCGGCATTTCGAAGTGCGAAACGCGCGAGTCTATACCGGAAAAACTTCGAAGAGTCGCAGCTTTCGATGCCATGTCCTTTGCACAAGGATTCGCTGGCAAAGAGCATGTTGAACCGCTTCGATGCCATTCCCCATTGTTTCTTATGACGAAATCGGCTTCGGTCTGTAGATTGAGCGTTGACGTCGAATACAGGCTGGTGCAGCATTCTGTACTTGCTTTCGATGTCCCTGGAGGAATTGCATGAGCATTCGGTTCGCGTCACGAATTATGACGAACATCGCTGTTCTCATATGCTGCGCTTTGGCTTCCTCTGCTCAGGAACAGCCCATCAAAGTCACGCCGCACTGGGATAAGGTCATCCACACTTCCCAGACAACCTCGACGCTGCAGGTTGTGGTCAATCCTCCTCTGCAGCGGGGCACGCCCGTGCATGACAATGCGTTCAAGGCTCTTCATGATCTCGGAGCGGACTATGTGCGTTACGTTCCATGGCTTCCCTATCCGAAGCTCGGGGTCGCCGAACTGGAACCCCCAAAAGATGGGAGAACGTCTTGGGACTTTACGCCGATCGATCCCATGACTATCGACTTTCTGGAAGCGACGAAGGGACATTCCGTCATTCTCAACTTCAGCACAATCCCGCAATGGATGTACGTCACCGACAAACCAGTCGCATATCCTGCAGATCCAGCGCAGGTGATCTGGACGTACGAGCAGGGGACGGAGCTTCGCGATCCCAGCATGAAGGAAGTCGCCGACTACTATGCCCGGCTCGTCTCGTGGTACACGCAGGGTGGCTTCACCGATGAATTCGGCAAGCGTCACGAATCTGGATACCACTACTCGATACCCTACTGGGAGGTGCTGAATGAAATCGATTTCGAGCACCACATTACGCCGGAAACCTACACCAAGCTTTATGACGAAGTCGTCTTAGCAATGAAGAAGGTTCAGCCTGACATGAAATTCGTCGGGCTGGCTCTGGCCATGACCACCGATCCGCACTACTTTGAGTATTTTCTTGATCACAAGAACCACAAGCCGGGCGTGGCGTTGGATTTCATCTCCTACCATTTTTATGCAGTTCCTTCGGTTGACGAGACTCCGGAAGTGGAGCAGTTCACGTATTTCGCTCAGGCAGACGGATTCCTCAAGACCGTGCGCTACGTGGAGGCCATCCGCAGGCGATTGTCTCCTGAGACGAAGACGACGATCGACGAACTCGGCGTGATTTCCGCCGATGATCTTGCTCAGGGGACCCCGGGACACGTGGCTCAGCCAATTCCAAATTCCTACTGGAACTTGGCTGGTGCGATGTACGCATATCTCTTCGGCGAACTTACGCAAATCGGCATCGATGTGGCCGGAGAGTCACAGCTTGTCGGATTTCCCACGCAATTCCCCAGCGTCTCGATGGTTGATTGGAATGACGGGAAGCCAAACGCGCGCTTCTGGGTGCTCAAGCTGCTTCACGACCACTTCGGCCCAGGCGATAAGCAGGTCGAGATTGAGACTATGCCGAACAATCCCTATGTCTACTCTCTGGCCTTCGTCACGCACGACGGCAAACATCGCATGCTCTTGGTTAACAAGCGCGATCGGAAATTCGATGTTGCGGTAACAGGCGCCAGCGACGGACAGCTGGACTACGTCGATCAAACTACCGGTTTCCAGCCTCCCGCCATGACGAAACTAGGTGGCGAGACAGTGAGCCTAGGCGGGTATTCCGTGGCCGTTGTGACGCTGCCCTAGCTAGATGCATGGGCTCATTGCGCGGCTGGTTCGACCTCCTGCTTTGTCACTTCACGAGGAGCAAATACGGGTTCCAAACCACGCTGCTGGCTTGACCGGTCATGCAAACGCCGGTATTCGGCCAGCGCCTTTTCCTGTTCGGCATTGTGGCCCAGCGCTTTCTGAATCTGGGCCAGACGATACCAGCCGACTTCGTTCTCGGGATCGATGGCAACAGCCCGTTGCGCATGGATCACGGCCTGGTCGTTCAATTTCTTGGCCTGCAACACTGCCGCGAGGCCCAGTTGTGCTTCGGGAAAATCCGGATAGTGCTGCAACGCCTGTTCGAAGTATTGTTGCGCTTCGTCGAATCGATTAGCCTTGCGGCGGAGTTCGCCAAGTTCGTAAGCGGAATTTGCGTTGGCGGGATCGATTTGTAATTCCTGTTCGAATTCTTTTTCCGCGGCCGTGAGATCTTCCAACGAGTGGCGTTGCCAATAGCGCCCAAGCAGACTTCGGCCGATGCGGTAATGGATCCCCGGGCGTTGTGGCTCCAACTTCAGCACTTCGTTATATTCCGGGATCGCCAGAACGTAAGACCCCTGGCTCTCGTGTGCTTCCGCCGCCGCCAGATGTTTCCAAACCGACGTTGGAGCAACTTGCGCCAGCTTCTCCATGGTGAGAAAAGCGAAGTTCCCGTAGATCTTTCCGGTCTGATATAGGATCTCGGGATCGTCCGGGAAGAGTCGGTTCAACTGCATCGCAACTTCGACCGCCTTGTCGTCTTTCTTCAGGCCAGTGTAGGCGCGCTGCAATTCCAGGCCGCACATGCGCTTGATTTCGGTGTCGGAAGAATGATGAAGGCATTTCTCCAGTCCCGGGACGGCTTCACTGTAGCGACCAAGTTCTGAGAGCGACATCGCGAGAAGATTGTCGGTCTTGGTCAGAGCAGGCTTCAGCTTCAATGCTTGCCGCAGAGTGGGAACGGCCTGTTCAAACTTGCGCTCTTGGAAATAGATCAAGCCGAGATTTGCATGAACTTCAGCCATCCCCGGCTCAAGTTGTCGCAGCTTTTCAAACGCCTTCTCAGCCTCTGCATAACGTCCAGCTGCCAGGGCGGATTGCCCTTCCTCGGCGTAGCGTTCGACCAAACTTGTGTCCTGCGCGCACGCGGCGGAGGCCGCGAGGACCAGCACAACCAGTACAGCCCAGTTGAATGCGTGGCGGCCTTTCACGGAGCGAGTGTACCTCAAAAAAATCGCGCCAGGCCACAGTCGGCCTGGCGGTGGGTTGCTTGGTTTACTGCCAAGCTTCTAGAAGATGACTTTGCCGCCGAACTGAATAATTCGGCCAGGACGAGCGCTGGTGACCTCCCCGAATTGAACAGTCCCGAGAGTTCCATCAACCGCACTTTGGCCCGGTCCCCCGGAAGCCTGGGTAGTTGGGTCGACCCCATACTGAGTGTGGTTAAACGTGTTGAAAGTTTCAACCCGGAACTGGAAACCAACCCTTTCGGTGAACTGGAACGTCTTGCCCAGTCCGATATCCCAGTTATTGATTCCTGGTTGAGTGAGTATGTTCCGTCCGGAGTCACCGTATACACCGAAGGCGGGCTGAGTGAATGCAGAGACGTTGAACCAATGATTAATGTTCTTCCCGCCAATCGGGCTGGGACTGCCCGATTGATTGGCGCGCATCCCGAAACTCAAATAGGCTCCCGGATCTGACGCGTTTATCGAGAAAGGGAATCCGGTCTGGAATGTCGTGATCATACTCAGTTGCCATCCGCCAATCAGCATATTTTCTGCCTTATTTATGTCACCCAGGAGGCGCTTTCCACGCCCCACCGGAAGGGCGTAAACGATGCTGTTCACGAAACGATGCTTCACGCTGAAATCTGAGGGAGCGTAGTCCAGGTGCGGATTCAGATCGTCCATATGTCCGGCAAAGCCGGCGCCATTGGCTCCGATCCCGGCGGCAGCGGATTTGTCGTCCATGCTCTTTGCGTAGGTGTAAACGGTCAACAGCGCGAAACTGCCTCCACGATGTTCCAGTTTCACATTCCCGCCGTTGTAATTGGAGTAGCCGGTCCACGAGCTATTCAAAGGACCGGGAATTGCAAAGTTAGGCAGGGGCTGACGTGCATAGAAAGGGCACTGGTTCGCGAGATAGATGTTATTGGTTGCGGGAAGGCCGGCAAACGCCGCCTGGCAAGTTGCCAGTTGGGTTCCGGTCAAGACGGAAGGTGTGTTGAGGTCGATGCGATCCAGTAAATGGAGTCCCCGATTCCCAACGTAGTTCACCTCGAGCGTGGTGTTGCGAGCCACCTCACGCTGCACCGAGACTGTGTACTGTTGCACGTAGGGATTCCTTGGGTGGTCGGAAACAATGACCGCAACAAACTGACTATTCGGAGCGGTCACGGGAACAACCGCAGTCTGAGCGGGGAACAGTTGATCGGTCAACTTGGGCGCTGCAGTGGCCGATTGCGAATTGGGTGAAAGCGAAGTGCGCTCGACAAAAGGATATAGGTCGCCGGAATCGTCTATCTCGCGGCTCTCCGATGAATCCCAGAAGATTCCGTAGCCACCGCGGACCACTGTCTTGTCGCCGCCGAACGGACGCCAGGCAAACCCAAGGCGGGGGGCGAATGGAGTTTTGGAACCGTCGGCAGGATTGTGCCGGCCGCAATAACGATAGAAGCCGTTCCCTGGCGGCGCGACACCGTCGTTTGCCAAGGCCTGATCAGCGAAACACAATCCTCCACCGCTCGTGTTCTGATCATCGATCCAGAAGAACTTGTTACTCTGTTCATAAGGCACAGATCGGTAGTCCCAGCGCAGTCCGAGGTTTAAAGTAAGGCGGCTGTTCACCTTCCAGTCGTCCTGCACATACGGAGCAAAGTACATAAAGTGGTACTGATTCAAGTTGCCGGCGATACTTGGATTGCTGAAAGGTCCCGGTTGAAACGTGTTGGCACCGTTGTAATAGCCGAGAAGGAAATCCGCTACTTCGTTCCCTGTGCTACAGAGGGAGGTCGCACACTGCTGAACACCCCCTACGGTGTTGCTGTTGGTCAGGACATTGTTGTTAGTGTAGCTATAACCGCCCAAGAAGTTTCCGGAGAGGTTTCTCTTCGAAATAAAGCGGCGATAGTCGAATCCCACTCCGATGGTGTGCTTTCCGTGCACCATAGTCATGGAATCGGAGAATTCCCACGTCGGTACGTCGCTGGTCGTCGGGTTGTTACCCGGGCTGCCGTAGCTGCCCAGCAGAGCTCCCTCAAAGTTGATCGTGGGGAAACCTGCCGCGTAACTTGCTGGAAGGTTGGTGAAGACCCCAGTCACGCCCAAAGCAGAAATCTGGCTGCTCGACGCAGCTGGCGCACCCTGGATGGCAATGGCATCCAGATGTCCAAAGCGAAAACTGTTGACGATACTGTGCCCAAGGGGAATGTTGTGCGAAACCATCCAACTGGTGCTGTTTTGCGTAAACTGATTCAGGCTAAATTCTGTTCCGAGGTTCTGTGGGTTCTCATTTGAAAAGTCTGCCTTCGTGTAGCGGAAGAACACCGATCCGAAACGGCCCAGGGTCTGATCAAGCTTGTAGGTCTGCTGGTCGGTGTTGTTGGGCAGCGTTCGAACCAACTGGTAGTTACCGCCCGCACACGAACCGGGGTTGCTCACGCAGGCCGGAGTCGGGCTCGGAATGACGTTGGCCGCAAGCGCTACCGTCGCCAAGCGTGAAAAACGGTTTGCGGGAACGGGCCCGGTAAATGCCAGGCCGGTTTGGGGGTCGCCCGGCATGCAGGGTAGCGCGTTCGGGCTTGAAGTGAGTGCCAGTTGGCAGGGCGATCCCGCGGTCAAATCGAAGGCCGGAAGGCCGGTAGCCGAGAAATCCCCATTCAGTTCCGCCGCCGTAGGAACAATTCCATTCTGGATATATCCATTCGCAATTCGCCAGCCCTCATAGTTCACGAAAAAGAACGTCTTGTTGCGTCCGTCGTAAACTTTGGGGATGTATACCGGGCCACCGACCACAAAGCCGAACTGGTTTTGACGCAGCACCGGCTTGGTCGGGGTCGTTTGAAACGGCGTCGGCGTGTAAGCGTCGAACGCGTTGTTTCTGTCGAATAAGAATGCTGTACCATGTAACTGGTTTGTGCCACTCTTGCTGATGATGTTGACTTGATTGGCGCTGTAGCCATACTCCGCAGCGTAATTCTCGCTGGCCACCTTGAATTCCTGGATGGCATCCTGTGAAAGAATCACTGCCGGAGTGTTGAGCGACGTATCGGTGTTGATCAATCCGTCCAGCGTATAGTTGTTGGACTCAGGCCGCCCGCCGTTAATGCTGATGGCATTCCCTGCCCCTTGGCGCATTTGGCCCTGTTCGCCGACGGTCTGGACAGCACCGGCGCCGATGAAAAGCAGACTCAGGAAATTTCGCCCATTGAGCGGCAGCTCCTCTACTTGCCTCTGGCTTACGAGCTGTGAGACCGCCGAACTGTCAGTATCGAGCGCGACGGCGCTGGCCTGAACTTCTACAGTCTCAGAGACTGCGCCCGTCTTTAGGGCTACGTCGGCACGAGCCTCTTGGCCGACCACCAATCCGATGTTATCCACGACAGACTTCTGAAATCCTTGCGACTGCACAGTCACGCGGTAGGTTCCCGGCGCCAAATAAGGAACTGTGAAGTCCCCCGAAGCGGTAGTTTCCGTGTGTTTGATTACATTCGTGGCCACGTTGGTGACGTCGACTCCCGCCTTGGCCACCACGGCTCCAGAGTTGTCCTTGACAGTTCCTAGGATGGTTCCGTAGGCTCCGCCCTGAGCATACAAGTGCACTGCTGAAGTGATCAAAAGGCAGAACGAGAGAATGCGTGTCGTCGCGGACATGAGGTTTTCTCCTGGCGACGTTTGCAACTTCGTGGAATAGGGATCAATCCCACGTCTCAGAAACCTGATGATGGAACTTTCCCCAGCCCCAAAACCCACGTCGCCGTCTACTGGGGGCGGATGCTCCCATTGACTGCCGAGCATCGTCAACTCGCAACCTGAAAACCATCCGCATTTCGCGGTGAAAAACCTGCAGGATAGCGGACGGCGTGAGCGCCAAATCGTTATTTAGCAACCGATTCACGCGTAAGTTTCATTGCGTTTTCTGCGCGCCACAGGCAACCTTGCGACCCATTTCGTTTTGCATTGCAGAAAGTTTTCAGGTGATTGCTAGAGAGCGTGGAGCTTGCGGAATGAGCAGGGTGCGCTAAACAAACTCAGAGAACGCAAACGGGCTTTATTGGCCAGCTCGATCTAGTGGGCCAAATGTTGCCGGGCTGAGTCGAAAGGATCGGTTCGAACCAGGTTGGCCAGCGCGTCGTTCGGATAGTAGTGATCTACGGTCCCAGGCGTCACCAGCTTGTGCTCAACGAATACTGCCGGCGGCACCGGACGTTGGTTCAGAATATCGAGACTGACTCTGATTAAGTTTTCGCCGTAGCGTTCGGGGAAGTAAGCCACGGAACCGACGAAGCGAGTTTTGGGCTGACGCAATTCCGCTCTTCCCTCGGGTGACGCATTTTGTCCGATGACGGCACAGTTCTCCGAACGGCCCGCTTCCTGAAAAGCACGCAATGCGCCGAGTGCGCTGGGATCATTGATTGCGCCCACCAGCACATGCCGCGCATGCGAGGAACGGAGATGTCTTCGTACGGCTTCAAAGCTGGGCCCCAGCTCCCCGTCGCCATCCAGGTACGTCACGTGACAATTCGCGGCGCTGGGCAATACCAGATTGATTCCTACCAGCAATCCTGACAAACGCATGCGAGGAAGGTTCCCTGCCCGCTTCAACTCGAGCAGGAGAATCTCATCCACTTCCGAGTGCCAATGCTCCTTGACCCATCGGCCTAGATAACGGCCGCCGATCAACCCGGCCTCATAGTTATTCGCGCCGTAATAAGTCGCGCCGGGATGAGGGATATCGATCGCGATCATGGGAATGCCTGCCTCGCGATACTTTGCCGCGACGATCGGCGCGACTTCCTCGTCGGTTTGAAACTCGATCGCCAGGTCGACCTTTTCGCGCACCAGCAAGTCCGCGTTTCGTTGCGCGGTCTTGGCGCTGTAGCGATTATCGAGAGAGATGAGTTCGATGCCTTCGGCAGCGGCTGCTCGCTGCAAGCCTTCAGACACTTCTCGCGAGAACTGGTAATCGGTGCCCTGCGCCGCATATCCCAAACGGTAGAGCCGCTGCTTCCACGGGCGCACGCGGGACTGATAAAGGTTTTGACCAACTTTATCGACCATGCCGCATTTTTCGAGCGTATAGAGAAGCCGGAACACCATCGTCTTTGGCAGGCCGCATCGCGCACAAATTTCTTTAAGTGGCAACGCTTCGCCTGGCGAGTGAAATGCGCTTAATAGCTGTGAGGAGTGAATAATGGACTTGACGAGGTACCGGTCACGGGTCTGAGCGACGGGGCTCATATGTGCGACATAATGATCCATTTTTTTAATTTTGCAAAGCGAAATTTACGATGGCGACATGGGCAGAGCCACCAGCAAGCGAAGGAAGGACCAAGAGTAGTTCCGGTGCAAGATATTTGTTATTGCGCAGGAATTCTTGGCAGAAAGATTGATCGTCCTCAGTATCGCTCAACAAAATCGTTTATGCTGTAAATGCCGCGGAATTTGCAGGGCAACTCCCTTCCGCGTCAAACGGCAATTGACCGTTGGATTCTACAAAGCGAAATCGGCGCGGCGGCCTGCACTCGCACATTGGGCAGGCAAGTCATCGGGGTCAGAATCGATATCTTGCCTTCTCGGCTCTTTGCCTCGCGTGATGTGTTGTTAAGGTATTTCGCTGTGCGAAACACTAGGATTTGCCAAAGAAAACCGTGACTGCGTGAGAGATCGAATGTAGTCTTCCGTCGCTAAGAGAGGTTTGCATGGGTTCGTCCACGAGTGACAAGGTTTTTGCCGCCCTTGAGACATTCCGCATTGAGTTGCCATCGTGGGGATTCGCCAATACCGGCACCCGTTTCGGAAAATTCATTCAACTTGCAGCGGCCACCACTACTGAGGAAAAGTTCAGCGATGCGGGCCAGGTGCACCTCCTCACAGGTGTCTGTCCGACAGTGGCATTGCATGTGTTGTGGGACTGTCCCGCTGGAGTGCAAAGCACAGACGAGATCAAGCGTTTCGCGAGCCGTTATGCCGTTGCGCCCGGATCCATCAATCCCAATCTTTTTCAGGATCAGGAATACAAGTATGGATCGTTCGGCAATCCGGATGAAGGCATCCGCCAGCGCGCCATGCGGCACACAAAAGACAGCATTGAAATCGCGCGGCGGCTCAACAGCAGAGACATCTCATTTTGGTTTGCCGACGGATCGAATTATCCAGGCACCGCCAACATCCGGCAACGCAAAGAATGGTTCGCCGACGGCCTGAAAACGGCGCATCAGCAGTTGTCGCCGAACCAACGGATGCTGGTCGAGTACAAACCGTTCGAGCCTGCCTTCTATCACACCGACATTGCAGACTGGGGAATGGCTTTGCTGCTGTCACGCGCGGCCGGCCCGCAAGCCAAGGTTCTGGTCGATACGGGGCACCACTACGCGGCGCAAAATATTGAACAAATCGTTGCCTGGCTTTTGTCCGAGAACATGCTGGGCGGTTTCCACTTCAATGATCGCCGCTACGCCGATGACGACCTGACCATGGGTTCCATCGATCCTTATCAGGTATTTCGCATCTTCCATGAGATCCACTTCTTTGAATGGGAAACCGGCCAGCGCGCCGACATCGCCTACATGGTCGATCAGAGCCATAACCTGAAAGGCAAGATGGAAGCCATGATTCAGACTGTGACCATGGCCCAGCAACTCTTCGCCAAAGCAGCGCTAGTCGATACGAAGAAGCTCGCGACAGCCCAGAAGAGCTGCAATCTGGTCGATGCCGAAACGGCGTTGCAGGACGCCTTCGCAACCGATGTCCGACCCGCAATCCAGGAGTGGCGAGAGACCAAGGGACTGCCAAAAGACCCGATGGAAGCCTTCCGGCAGAGTGGCTACCTGGAACGCATCACGAAAGAGCGGGCGGTGAAGAATTCCCAAAACGTGTCTTCGTATGCCTAGCCCCACTCACCCGAAACCTTATCTGGCCTTCGATTTCGGAGCCGAAAGCGGACGCGCAGTTCTGGCGCGTCTGCAATCCGGCATTCTGACAACCGAGGAAGTCCATCGCTTTCGGAATGAACCCGTTGAGTACGGCGGTTCCCTTCACTGGGACGCTCCTCGCCTCTGGTTCGAGGTGCGGAAGGCCTTGACTTGCGTGGAACAGATGGAACTGGCGGGGATCGGCGTGGACGCGTGGGGCGTGGATTACGCTTTGCTCGGCGAGCGCGGTGAATTGCTTCAGAATCCCTATCACTATCGCGACCGCCGCACCGAGGGCGTGATGGACGACGTTTTTCGAAAGGTCGCGAGGGATCAGATCTATCGGGCGACGGGCATCCAGTTCATGCCCATCAATACGCTCTATCAGCTCTACGCTGCTCAGCGCGACACGCCCACAATCATCGCGGCAGCGAAGCAATGGCTCACCATACCGGACCTCTTCAACTATTGGCTGACCGGGAATGCGGTTTGCGAATTTACGAATGCAACGACGACCCAACTCGTCGATCCGGTCAAGCGCACATGGGCAATCGATCTCATGCACAAGCTAGGGCTGAACTCCAGCCCGCCGGCACCGATCGTCGAGCCGGGCTCGATCTTAGGCACGATCCTCCCATCCCTCGCGCTGAACTCCTCTTTGGCGGGGACTCCGGTGATTGCTCCCGCCTGCCACGATACCGGATCTGCCGTCGCCGCGATCACAGCTCGCGACGGCACTGCGTTCTTGAGTTCCGGAACCTGGTCGCTGATTGGCACCGAACTCGATGCACCCATCGTCACTAGCGAGGCACTTAGGTTGAACTTCACCAATGAAGGCGGAGTGAACGGAACGACGCGGCTGCTGAAGAACGTGATGGGACTCTGGATGTTGCAGGGTTGCAGAAATTGCTGGAGCCCACGGGGGCAGGGTTCTGACTATCGGGAGCTGGTCGAATTGGCAAGTCGCGAACCCGCCTTCACTCATCTCGTTGATCCGGATGACGAAGCCTTCCTTCATCCAACCGATATGCTCACCGCCATCGATCAATTTTGCCGGAAGACGCATCAACCCACACCGGCGACTCCGGGCGCCTATGTGCGATGCATACTCGAGAGTCTGGCCCTGAAGTATCGACTGGTTTTGCGCAGTCTGGAGCAGTTGTGCGGAAAGCGCATCGATCAGGTTCGCGTGATCGGCGGTGGCTCGAAGAATCGATTGCTCAATCAGTTCACTGCCGATGCGACGGGGAAAAGGGTGCTGGCTGGGCCCGCCGAGGCCACCGCACTGGGGAACATCGCCATGCAAATCCTGGCAACCGGCGAAGCTTCGTCGCTTCAGCAGGTGCGCAGCATCATCGACCGATCCTTTCCGACGGAGGTCTTCGATCCGGTAGAGACTGACAATTGGACGCGCCAGACCGAGCGATTCGAACAGTATTGCGAGATGACTTATGCCTGAAATTAAAGAAACAACGTATTTGAAAGACTTGTGGAACGAGCCCCACGCCCGCGAACTAGGTGACAATCAACTGGCGCTTTTGCGATACCGCTCCAATTTGCTGGGCGCGGATCTCCGCATCACCAACTTCGGCGGCGGAAACACGAGTTCAAAGATCGATCTGCCCGACCCATTTACCGGAACACCGGTCCGCGTGCTGGCGGTCAAGGGCAGTGGCGGCGACATCGGCTCGATTGCCGAGTCGGGATTCGCTCTTCTTTATCTCGATCGCATGGAGCAACTGAAGGAACTGTACCGCGGCGAGAAGTATGAGGATGAGATGGTGCGCTACTATCCACTCTCTGCCTTTGGCGAGAATCGCGTGGCGGCGTCTATCGATACTCCTTTGCATGCGTTCCTTCCGTTTACGCATGTCGATCATCTGCATCCCGACTGGGCGATTGCACTGGCTGCCAGCGCAAATGGCAAACGTCAGCTGGATCAATTCAACAAGGAATTCGGACGCAAAATCGTCTGGGTTCCATGGCAACGGCCAGGCTTTGAACTGGCACTGCTCATTGAACGAGCCGTCAAAGAGAACCCCGGCGTCGAAGGCTTGATCCTCGGAGGCCACGGCCTGTTCACGTGGGGAATGACGCAGCGGGACTGCTATCTGAACAGCGTCCACACCATCGACCAGATGGGAGAATTCATTCAGCAGCATCAGGCAAAGAAGGGTTCTCTGTTCGGCGGGGTCAAGCATCCCCCGGTTAAGGACCGCAAGGCCATCGCCACGCAGATTCTTCCCGCGCTGCGCGGCACGGTCTCCTCGCACCGCCGAGTCGTCGCGCATTATGCCGACGATGACGATGCACTAGCCTTTGCCGGATCGAAGTGGGTCAAGGAACTGAGCTCTCTTGGAACCAGTTGTCCCGACCACTTCTTGCGAACACGAGTCAGTCCGTGGTTCATCGGTTGGGATCCTGCCAAAGAAGACGTTCAGGCCCTTAAGAACCGCATCCATAACGAGGTTGCTGGCTATCGTGAAGGCTATACGAAGTATTACGAAGAGTGGGCCAGCAGCGAGTCCCCCAAACTTCGCGACTCGAATCCGTCGGTCGTTGTCATCCCCGGACTGGGCCTCTTCGGCTTTGGTAAGAACAAAAAGGAAGCCCGGATCACGACTGAGTTCTTTATCAACGCCATCCATGTGATGGCGGGAGCTAATGCTCTGGAGGACGGGAAAGTCTCCCATCCGCTGCCACAGGCACGGACTGCGGAGCAGTCCAAACAATTCACTGAATTTCACAACTATGTTGCGTTGCCACGATCGGAGGCATTCCGCATCGAGTATTGGGCTCTGGAAGAAGCTAAACTCCAGCGCATGCCCGCCGAAGCGGAGTTCAGCCGCAAGATCGCCCTCGTCATCGGAGGAGCCAGCGGAATCGGCCGTGAAGTGGCCCTACTCCTCGGCCGCAGGGGAGCACACGTTGTTGTTGCCGATTTCGATCAGACAGGCGGCAGCAAAGTAGCTGAGGAGATCGGCGCCCACAGTTCGACAGAATTGATAGCCGCGACCGCCGTTGATCTCAGTTCATCCCAGTCTCTAGCCGAAACGGTCCGATTCACAATTTCGAAGTTTGGCGGCATTGATATCGTTGTGAACACCGCAGCGATTTATCCTGTGCCCGGTCCCGATGGAGAGCTTTCTGAAGCACAATGGGCTAAGACATTTCTGGTGAATGTAACCGGGAATTACCTCCTAGCCCGCCAAACCGATTGGGTATTCAAAGATCAAAGCCTGCCTGTCACGATGGTCCTTACCAGTTCAGCAAATGCAGTGGTTCCCAAGAAAGGCAGCGAGGCCTACGACACGAGCAAGACCGCCTTGAATCACTTGATTCGCGAACTCGCCATCAAGCTCAGCCCTCATGTACGGGTGAATGGGATCGCGCCAGCAACGGTCGTCGCTGGATCCACAATGTTCCCGCGCGATCGCGTCATGCAATCCCTGCAGAAGTACAAAATCGAATTCTCAGAGTCCGAGACGACGGAAGAGCTGCGTGGCAAGCTAGCCGATTTCTACGCGCAGCGCACGCTGACTAAGCGCCCCATACTGCCGCAAGATTGCGCGAATGCGATCGTCTGGCTGGCCGGTGATCAGAGCGGCAAGACGACTGGACATGTGATCCCGGTAGATGGTGGCTTATCAGAAGCCTATCTTCGTTAGGTGATTTTTGTTAAGGAGCTGGAGATGCAGCGCATCTGCTTTGTGCTACAAGTCAAGCCGGAACGCCTCGAAGAGTACAAGAAACGCCACCGTCAGGTGTGGCCCGAGATGCAAACAGCTCTCCGTGAAACCGGCTGGGGGAATTACTCCCTGTTCCTGCGCAATGACGGTCTTCTCGTCGGGTATCTGGAGACTGAGGACTTTGAGCGCGCGCGCGCAGGGATGGCCCGGCGCGATGTGAACGAAAGATGGCAACGGGAGATGGGTGATTTTTTTGCTCAGCCCGACGGAGTTCTCCCCGATCGCGCAATGCGTCCGTTGGAGGAAGTCTTCCACCTTTAAGTCATACTTGAGGAGCTATGAATCCAAACCCGGCACTGGGAGTCCTTTTTCACTGGCTCGGCGGCCTGGCCTCGGGCAGCTTCTACGTTCCCTATAAGGGCGTGAAGCACTGGGCATGGGAGACGTACTGGCTGGCGGGGGGATTCTTCAGTTGGATCATCGCCCCGTGGGTTCTGGCTTCGCTCCTCACCAAAGATCTCTTCGCTGTGCTGGGTCAAGCGCCTGGGTCCGCGCTTTTCTGGGCTTTCTTCTTCGGACTGTTGTGGGGCGTCGGCGGACTCACCTTCGGTCTCACCATGCGTTACCTCGGCCTGTCACTAGGGATGGCGGTTGTGCTTGGGCTGTGCGCCGCTTTTGGCACGCTCATGCCCCCAATTTTCCGTGGCGAATTCGTGACCCAGGTTGTCGGCACTTCTTCAGGCCGCGTGATTCTGTTCGGAATTTTCGTCTGTCTCGCCGGAATTACCGCGGCTGGCCTGGCAGGTATTTCCAAGGAGCGCGTCATGTCACCCGAGCAGCAAAGAGCTGCAATTCAAGAGTTCGATCTGCGAAAAGGGATTGGCGTCGCTGTTCTCTCCGGTGTCATGAGCGCGTGCTTTGCTTACGGGTTGGCGGCAGGTGATCCGATTAAGACTCTCACCCTGCAGCACGGTACCGCCAAACTATGGCAGGGATTGCCAGTGCTGATCGTGGTCTTAGTGGGCGGTTTCCTCACCAACTTCATCTGGTGCTTGATCCTTCTCACGCGCAACAAGACTGGCTATCAGTTCTTCGATTCGCAGATTCGAGTGAACGGGCCTAAGGACGAACCGATCATCGAGACTGCAGTCGACGCGCCCAGCCGCGAAGTGGTGGAGCATATCGGCTCATCTCGCCAGGGAGGAACTCGGGTTGCCCTGATGTCCGAAGCGCCGCCGCCGGTCGTCGTCCAGGCGCCCATGCTTCGCAACTATCTTCTCTGCGCTCTGGCAGGCACAACCTGGTACTTCCAATTCTTCTTCTACACCATGGGCGAGAGCCAGATGGGACACTATGGCTTCTCTAGTTGGACGCTACACATGGCCAGCATCATCATTTTCAGCAGCCTTTGGGGAATCGGCTTCAAAGAGTGGAAAGGCGCCGGTACTCGTGCCGGATCACTTCTTGCTTTAGCACTCTTTCTGTTGGTTGCATCGACAATGATTGTTGGCTACGGCAACTATCTCGGTTTGGCGAATACCGCGCACTAGTTTCGAAAGAAAATATGCTGTGCCCTCTTTAGTCAGGCAGAACTCTTCCCCGAGTTTCCACTGCGAGGGGAATGACCAACAAACCGATTCCAAAGGCAATCGACGTAAACGCAACCGGCTTACCGAGAGTTCCCATCCGGCTGACCAGCGCTCCGAGAGCGAAGTTCACCCCGGCAGCAATGAAACGTCCGAACGAAGTCGTGAAGGCAAACGCGGTCGCGCGAACCGCGGTCGGGTATTGCTCTGGCAGCCAGAGACTGAAGATCGTGAAGTTCCCGCCAAAGAAGCCCAGGAAGAACAGCACTGCGATGAATTGGCGTAATCCGTGCGCCAGGTAGAACGCCCAGCCAAAGCTCAGCAGAATACAAATTGCCATGCCGAGAAAGTAGAAAGCGAGAGTTCGCTTGCGGCCAATTCGTTCGGCCAATGGAGGGACTGCCAGGCATCCAAGGATCGTCCCCAACGATAGCAACCCCATTCCGAAGGAAGATGTCCGCACGGCTTCCGCTTGTGATGTGCCCTCACGTTTAGCGAGGCTGATGACCGCCGTCGGCGCATACACGGCTGCCGCCCACAAGCCACAAATGGCCGATGCCAATAGAAGAGTGTTGACCAGCGTGCGCCTTGTGTAAGGAGGATTGAAGATTCGCCGCAGAGACGAAAGTCCGCCATCGGCTTTCACTTTGACCTTTTCCTTCCAGCGCTCAGGTTCTTTCACTCGGGACAGAACAAAGGTAGCCACGACGACGGGCGTTAGCCCGCACCAGAACATGGCACGCCAGCCATAGCGCGCTGCGATCGTATAGTTAAGAGCGGACGCCAGGAAAAAACCGGCATAGTAGCCAGTCTGCAAATATCCCGCGCCCATTTTGCGGCGATCTTCCGGCCACGCTTCGGCAACGTACGTTCCCGCCAGCGCCCACTCGCCACCGATGCCAATCCCCGCGAGCAGCCGGAACAATCCCAATTGCCACACCGTCTGCGATAACGCAGCCAGGCCCGTGAATGTGGCATAAACAAAGATGGTGGCAGCGAGCACACGGCTGCGCCCAAACCTATCGGCAATCAGCCCCCAAATTAGCGACAGTCCCCATCCCACAAGGAAGAGAGCAAACAGAATCGATCCGGCGAACCCGACGTTGGCTGGAGTGGCTTCGTAGCCAGACTTCGGAAGCAGTTCCGTGAGTGCGGGACTGAGGACCAGTGCATAGATCACCGAATCCATGCCGTCAAGTGTCCATCCGGCCCACGCTCCCCAGAATCCCGTGATTTGGTCCCGTGAGAGCTTCGTGCGGATCGGCCGATTCGCTACTCCAACAGCCACGCGGTTTTTCTTCTCCGTGGGCAGGAGCATAACATGCGGCGCTAGCAGGAATACCTAGGCCGTGGGATCGCTGCCCGAAGTCTGAAACATTTTTACTAGTGCGGGCTTTATTACCTTCTCCATCGCATTGCGAGGAAGCGCATCCATCACGAGAAGGCGGGAAGGCAGTTTGTGAGTGGCTAGTGATTCCTTGGCCCAGGCACGTAAAGACGAGAGATCCAATCCAGCGCCAACGTGCAGCACAACGGCGGCAGCGACGCGCTCTCCCCACTCAGGATCCGGTACGCCGACGACGGCACATTCCGCTACCGCAGGATGTGCGCGCAACGCCTGCTCAATTTCCAGCGCTGATACCTTATGTCCGCCAGTCTTGAGGATGTCGACGTTCGCCCGGCCAAGAATGCGATACACACCGCCCTCGACCACCGCAGTGTCGCCGGTGCGAAACCAGCCATCGCGGAAGGCATCGCGTGTTGCGTCGGGCTGGCCCCAGTACTCCGTGAAAACGTTCGGACCACGGACTTCGATTTCGCCCGGCGTTCCGGGCGGAACCGGATTAGCCTTGTCTCCCACAAGTTGAACTTCGACGCTCGGCAGCGGTGTACCCACGCTGCCTGGTACACGCTCGCCCCGCAACGGGTTCGAAAGTGCCATGCCGATCTCCGTCATGCCGTAACGCTCAAGCAGAGTGTGGCCGCTGATTTCCTTCCAGCGGTGCAGAGTGCTCACCGGCAATGCTGCCGAACCGGACACCATCAAGCGCAATCTGGCGCATGCCTGTGTCAGGTCCGCGCGGTGCGCCGGCGAGGCCAACTCCCATGTAGCGATGAGCTTCGCGTATATGGTCGGCACCGCCATGAACAAGGTGAGTCTGCCACCGACAATATGGTCCCATACCGTATTCGCATCGAATCTCGGCAGCATGTGGCACGTCGCTCCCGACCACAGCGCGCAAGACACAACGTTGATGATTCCGTGCACGTGATGCAACGGCAGGCAAAGCAAAATAGCATCGTCGGCAGACCACTCCCAAGCTTCCACCAAGCTTATGATTTGCGCAGTAATGCTGGCATGAGTAGTGACCGCGCCTTTGGGCCGGCTGGTGGTGCCACTGGTGTAGAGAATCATCGCGCGACGCTCGCTGCTGACTTCCGGCAATCGCGCCGTCTGAGAAGCGAGCAGATGCTCACATGGAAATGCGCGAATCCCACGAGCGGCGGCGATTGGTTCCAAAAGACCGGCAGCAGCAGTGTCGAACAACAATGCCACTGTTGCGCTGTCGTCGATAAGATATTCCAGCTCGGGCTTCGTGGAACTTAGCGGTAGCGGAACAGCAACGCCACCTGCCCGCCAAATACCCCACTGCACAGCAACCCACTGAAATCCTGGCGTAACCAGAAACGCCACGCGAGCTTGGTGCAGATCCTCCTGGCCGGCCAGTAGCGCGGTGGCCACGCGCATCGAGGCATCAAGCAGTTCGAGATAAGTGAACGTTCCCTGCGAATCGACGACTGCTGTCCTTCCGCCGTGCCGCTCGGCGTGAACATGGAGAAGATCCCGACTGGTGCGGCTGATCACGTGCAGACTTTACGTCGTCATCGCTTGGATTGTCCACTTGACAGGAGATCTATTCCTGCCATCACCCAAAAATGGGGGGCACCGCAAATGGTTACTCCGCGGGCAGCGAAAAATGGAACACCGAGCCTCGACCCAGCTGACTGATCACGCCGATCTTGCCTCCGTGCAATTCGACGATCGCTTTCGCAATCGGAAGTCCCATACCCGTGCCGGGCATCAGCATGCGTTGATCTCGGCCGCGATAAAACTTCTCGAAAATCATTTCTTGTTCCATCTGGTCGATGCCAGGACCTTGATCCGCTACACTCGTGACCACTTCCGATCCCTCCGCCTCGACAATGATGTGAATAGGAGCCTGCGCCGAGGAATACTTTCCTGCATTATCCAGAAGTTGCGAGATCACCTCGGTGATTCGCTCGAAATCCATTCGAACCGGAGGAAGGTTTGGTGAGATCGAGATTTCGAGAGGATGGTTGCGCAATGCCGGCTGGGAATTCTTAACGGCCTGATCGACGGCTTCGCGCATCTGATGCGGTTCGATTTGAAAATGGAGTTGGTGGGCGTCCAGTTGGGCGACCTCTCCGGCCTCACCGACCAGGCGATTGAGCCGGTCGCTTTCTTCATTGATTACCTGGAGCAGATCAGTGCGCTGGGCTGGGTCGAGATTCGTGTTAGAGAGAAGTGTTTCGGCTGATGCCTTAATCGAAGTTAGCGGCGTGCGGAACTCATGAGTGACCGAATCCAACAAGACCGAACGAAGCCGGTCACTTTCGCGGGCCGCTTCACTTCGAGTTAGTTTTTCGACAGTGTTGGCGCGCTCGATCGCGATCGCGACAAGACTGCCAATTGCCTCCAGGCTCTCGCGCGAGAGAATGCATCCGGCCAGCCCCAGAGCGCCGACCGATCTCACTCCCATACGCACTGGCATATAGCAGACGTGCTGCTGACGATCCAGAACCGGTTCGCCACGATCGCTGATCGATTTCAGCTGGTCGCTCGGGAACAAGGTTCGGCTGCGATCATCCAGAAAATACGCCTCCTGCTTCCCGTCAAGAAACAGGGCCGCGCCGCTGACATCGAATGCATCCACCAGATGTTTCGGAATGACATTCAGCAATTCGAACACATTCTCGCTCAACCACAGCTGTTGGCTGAATGCGTACAGCTTTTCCACTTCCCTTCTGCGCTGGTCCGCATACTCTGTTCCGCGCCGGGCCCGCTCCGAGAGTTGGCTGGCCACGCCTGCAGTAACAAGAAAAGCTACGAGCGCGATCCAGTTCTGCGGGTCGGCGATGGTGAACCGGAAGAGCGGGGGCAAGAAGAAGAAATTGTAGGCAGCCGTTGCGAGAAACGCGGTGAAGATTGCGTAGCGCAAGCCCCAGGTGGTAGAGATCAGCAAGACGGCAAGCAGGAAGCTGAATCCGACTGTCGTCGGGTTCACATGCAGCCACCGCGAGAACAGCAACACGATTCCCGCCACAATCAAGACGGAAGCAAGTAGCCGCAGGATCGGATTGTTAAGCTGTCGCTTCATGTGCGAGGATTCCAACTCGACTTCTGAACGGTTACGAGGATAATACATACGCATGCCCAAGACACCCGAACAGTGGCTGGAAGAAACCACGCCACGCAAGAAAGAGCCTGTTTTCAAGCTCTTCTTGGGCTACGCTCCTGGCGTTGGGAAAACGTTCAACATGCTCAGCGAGGGAATCCGGCGCCATAGCCGCGGCGAAGACGTGGTCATCGGAATCGTGGAGACCCACGGGCGGGCGGGGATTGTGGAATTGGCAGCGAAGTTGGAAACAGTACCGCGGCGCAAGATCCAGTACAGAGGTGCAACTTTCGATGAGATGGATCTGGACGCCATCCTGGCGCGGAAGCCCCAGGTTGTACTTGTCGATGAACTAGCGCACACCAATATCGAGGGCACCAAGCACTCCAAGCGCTACCAGGACGTGATGGACTTGTTGGATGCAAACATCGATGTGCTGTCGACCATGAACGTGCAGCATATTGAGAGCCTGATTCCAACGGTCCTCAACATTACTGGAGTGCAGGTTCGCGAGGCAGTGCCTGACTGGGTCATGCAGAAGGTCAATGAGATCGTGCTCGCTGACTTGACGCCGGAGGCCCTGCAGACGCGGATGCGACGCGGGGATGTCTATCCCCTCGACCGTGCAGAAAGGGCGCTCGGACATTTTTTCCGGCCTGGCAACTTGATCGCGCTTCGCGAACTAGCGCTGCAACAGGTCACCGGGGCGGTTGACCGAAGCCTCGAATCGTACCTGGAACGCGAAGGGTTAGGCAAGAATCTGGCATTGCGGGAGCGAATTGCTGTCTGTGTCAGCTCCAGTCCGGCGGCACAATACCTGATCGCGCGAGCCGGGCGAATGGCGCAGCGGATCGATGCGGAGCTCTACGTCCTATATATTGATGTGGGCGCCGACGAGGAGCCAGAGGATCAAAGGAGCCTGGCACAGAACTTACGATTTGCCGAAAATCTCGGAGCCAAGGTGATTCGATCCAAGGGGAAGAATGTCGCAGAAGAAGTTGCCAAGATTGTAAGAGAGCACCATATCACCCAGGTCGTCTTCGGACGCTCAGCCCAGAAAGGGTGGAAGCGGTATCTCTATCTTTCGGCGATCCATAAATTCTTGCGCGATGCTCCGCCTGTCGATGTCCACATCGTCACACAAGAAATGAAATAGTTCCCATGGTCAATCCAGACGGCAAACGAAACATCTTGGTGGTCGATGATGAGGCACAGATTACCCGAGTCCTCAAGACTTCTCTGTCGGCTCAAGGCTACGGAATACGCACCGCATGCGACGGCATGCAGGCCCTTTTAGAAATGAAAACATGGACTCCGGATCTAATCATTACCGATTTGCGAATGCCCAACATGGATGGACTGGAGCTTTGCAGGCAGGTCCGAAGCGAATCTCGTATTCCGATTATCGTCCTGTCAGTAAAGGGGGAAGAAGCGATTAAGGTGGAAGCACTCGATGCCGGCGCAGATGACTATGTAACAAAGCCCTTCAGCATGAATGAATTGTTGGCCCGAGTGCGAGCAGCCCTTCGTAGAAATCATACTGACGAACAGTCGGAGCCTCCGGTCATTGATGTCGGCGATTTCCACATCGACATTCCCGGTCGGAGGGTGGAAGTGCGACATCAAGAAGTACGTCTTACTCCGAAAGAGTTCGATGTTCTCGTATACCTCGCGAGGCACCCAGACAGAGTCGTCACCCACCGCGCTCTCCTCGCGGCAGTTTGGGGACCGAACAGCCTGGAGCAGACGGAATACTTACGTGTGTGCGTCGGACATCTACGAAAGAAACTCGAGAGGGATGAGGCCGTCCCGCGCTACATTGTCACGGAACCTTGGGTTGGATACCGGTTTCAGCCCGGCGAGTGAGCTCGACAGAATTACGTTTAACCTGGTTCCAGTTCTTTTCATCCTGATGCGGTTGAATCGGTCGCTTTTACAAACTCTTTATGAACCTTTTATTCGTAATTTACGCGGCTTCGTATATCCAATCATTAGGCCGATTTCAAAGCGTCCTATCGCTCGGGATCGAGCCGGAAGATTGTGATGCCGGTGATTTCAGTAATCACGACGTTGTGTACGGCGAGTATCGCGTTCTACGCGCGGTTCCTGTTTGCCCTTTGCAAAGAGCTCTCTCCTCGTTGGAATAACCACCGCAAGCCTTTTCGGCTGCGGTTGGAGAAGAAGGGGACCCGTAAACGGTTGCCGTCCAGACCCCGTCACTCGCGCGCAGCATTGCAAATCACCGAAATACCGTTGAACACGACTTTTCGTGAGTTGAGAAGGGACCACACCTAATGTCAATCCAAGAAGTAGCGCCCGAACAGTTGGCAGAATTGTTTCACCACTATCACCAGGCACTTGCCCCAGATTTCCAATGCGCAAGTAAGCCCTCCGAAACGTGGGACCAGGTACCGACGCAGGAAAAGAGCCGACTTGTCGCAGCGGCACGGCTGGCACTCCTGGAACTGACAGCGACCGCACAGCAGCACGAGGATTCGCGGCGCTATTTTGCGAAGCCCGGCAATGCTGAGTGGGGCTGCTGAGTCTACGACATTTGCGACATCAAGAAGGCTATCCCCACATGGGAGTTGCTGACGCGCACTTTTTTCTTGTGGGTTCCCCGTATGTCTTTATGACTTCTTTACGAACTTTTTAGACCAGTTTTACGCCCGCTCATTTTCAATAAAGGGCGGCGGGTGTGTTACTGCGCGTGCGCACTCCTGCATTAAGGCAAAGATGATGCTGTGGTGATAATCGAAATCTGCCTTGAGGAGTTTTATGGAAGACGTTCTTTGGATAACAGTTACCGTCGCATTTTTTGCTGTCGCAATTGCTTACGTTCATTTTTGTGAACGGGTGAAGTGAAGGACGAATCATGAGCCTTGAATCGATCATCATGCTTGCCGTCAGCGCGCTGACGACCGTGTATTTGATTTACGCACTGCTGTGTCCGGAGAAGTTCTGATATGACCGCGAATGGGTGGTTTCAGATACTGCTGTTTCTCCTGCTCGTATTCCTGGTGACCAAACCTCTGGGCATCTTCATGACGCGTGTGTTCAACCGCGAAAAGACATTCATGGATCCCGTCTTGCGGCCGGTCGAACGGCTTCTATACCGCGTTACGCGTGTCGACGAAAACCACGAGATGCGCTGGACTGAGTACGCAATTGCAATGCTTCTGTTCAGCATGGTTTCCATGGTGGTGCTCTATTTGATGGAACGCGTGCAGGGATATCTGCCATTCAATCCGCAGAAGTTCGGTGCGGTGGCTCCCACTCACTTGGCTTTCAACACGGCGGCGTCGTTCACGACGAACACGAATTGGCAGGCTTATTCGGGTGAGACCACAATGAGTTACTTCACCCAGATGGCCGGGCTGGCCTTCCACAACTTCATTTCGGCTGCGACGGGTATTGCTTTGGCGATCGCGCTGATTCGGGGCATCGCGCGGCGACAGATGCAGACTATTGGCAATTTTTGGGTTGACTTGGTCCGCTGTTCCCTCTGGGTGCTGCTGCCATTTTGCCTGATAGGGGCGCTGGTTCTGGTGTCGCAAGGAGTCGTTCAGAACCTGAAGCCGTATGACACAGCGAAGCTGGTCGAACCCATGCAAGTGCAGAAGATCGCTGCGGATGGCAAACCCGTCGTCGATAGCCAGGGCAAGCCGGTCAGGGACACGGTAACCGACCAAACAATTGCTCAGGGCCCGGTCGCTTCGCAGGAGATCATCAAGGAATTCGGCACAAACGGGGGTGGCTTTTTCAATGCGAATAGCGCGCATCCGTTTGAGAATCCGACACCCCTCACTAACATCATTGAGCTCTTCGCAATTTTCGCTATTGGCAGCGGTCTCACTTACACCCTAGGCCGGATGACGAACTCGCAACGTCACGGCTGGGCTGTGTGGGCCGCCATGGCAATTCTGTTTCTAGCAGGCGTCACAGTAGCTTATTGGGCAGAAGCCCGCGGAAACCCGTTGCTTACGGGGACCGATCAGAAAGTTGGCGCTCTACAGCCTGGCGGTAACATGGAGGGCAAAGAAGTACGTTTCGGAATTGCCAACAGCGCGCTGTTCGCAACCGTAACCACAGATGCAAGCTGCGGCGCGATCAATGGCTGGCACGATTCCTTCACGCCACTCGGCGGAATGGTTCCCCTCGCCAACATCATGATGAGCGAGGTGATCTTCGGCGGAGTAGGTTCGGGGCTGTATGGAATGCTCATTGACGTTGTGCTCGCCGTGTTCATCGCCGGGCTGATGGTAGGACGCACACCCGAATATCTGGGCAAGAAAATCGAGGCCTATGACGTCAAGATGGCAATGTTATTCGTCCTGGTATTTCCGATGGTAATTCTGATCTTCACTGCGATTTCGGTGGTTCATCCACTGGGCACCGCAGGTATTTCAAATCCCGGACCTCACGGGCTCAGCCAAGTTCTCTACGCATTCACCTCGGGCGCGGGCAACAACGGATCCGCCTTCGCCGGATTAACGGTAAACACCGCGTGGTACGACACAACAATCGGGATCACCATGCTGATCGGGCGGTTCTTCATGATTATCCCCATGCTGGCGATTGCCGGCAACCTTGCCCAGAAGAAATATGTCCCACCCTCGTTAGGCACTTTTCCGGTGACAACTCCGCTGTTCACGGTGCTTCTGATCGGGGTGATCATCATTGTGGGCGCGCTTACATTTTTCCCGGCACTAAGCCTTGGACCAATCCTTGAGCATTTGCTCATGGCCGCGGGAAAGACTTTCTAAAGGATTCGCAATGCCTTCGACAACACAAACAGCAACGCTTCCCCCGGCTCAAACACTGCGGCTCGGACACTCTCCAATGAAGCCCAGAAAGAAAGCAGTCTGGGAGTGGAAGATTGTTCTCAATGCGATTAAAGATGCACTGCTCAAACTGAACCCACGCAAGATGATGGGCAATCCCGTCATGTTTGTGGTGGAAATTGGAAGTGTTATTACGACCGCACTGTTGTTCAAGGGCGGCTCTGCTTTCAAATTTAATCTCCAGATCACTCTATGGTTGTGGTTCACAGTCCTATTCGCGAACTTCGCAGAGGCCATGGCCGAAGGCCGGGGCAAAGCACAGGCGGATACGCTGCGAAGAGCACGGTCGGAGACCATGGCGAACCGCATACTGGGTATGGACGGCCGCATCGAACAAGTGCCGAGTTCTAAGCTTCGCACTTGCGACCTGGTGTTTGTCTCGGCAGGGGAGTTTATTCCATCGGACGGCGAGATCGTAGAGGGCGTGGCGTCGGTAGATGAGTCAGCCATAACGGGCGAGTCGGCTCCGGTGATTCGCGAGGCAGGAGGTGATCGATCGGCGGTCACTGGCGGGACTCGCGTTTTATCCGACCGGATCAAGGTGAAAATTACTTCCAATCCCGGAGAGACATTCCTAGACCGGATGATCGCCCTGGTTGAGGGAGCCGAGCGGCAAAAGACTCCCAACGAGATCGCGCTGAACATTCTGCTGGCCGGTTTGACGATTATCTTTCTTCTTGCGGTTGTGACACTTCAGCCATTCGCAATCTACTCAGGTTCGCCGCAAACGGTGTTCGTCCTCGTGTCGCTGCTGGTCTGCCTGATCCCCACAACGATTGGCGGATTGCTTTCCGCGATCGGGATCGCGGGCATGGACCGGTTGGTGCAACACAACGTCCTCGCCATGTCGGGCCGCGCCGTGGAAGCGGCGGGCGACGTCAACACTCTTTTGCTGGACAAGACAGGAACCATCACCCTTGGAAACCGGCAGGCATCGCGTTTTGTGCCCGCACCCGGTGTGACCGAGCAGGAACTGGCCGACGCCGCACAACTCTCGTCACTTGCCGATGAGACTCCGGAAGGCCGGTCAATCGTGGTCCTGGCTAAAGAAAAATATGGCTTGCGAGGACGCGAATTGGGATCTCACGACGCGCACTTCGTCCCCTTCAGCGCCCAGACACGGATGTCTGGGGTGGATCTCAACGGTTTTGAGATCCGCAAGGGCTCGACCGATGCGATCACCAAGTATTTGACTCAGAGCGGAAGCAAGCTGCCGAGCGAGGTGAAATCCACCGTGGAAGACATTGCACGGTCGGGAGGCACTCCTCTGGTCGTGGCTGGGAGAAGCCGTGCTCTCGGCGTGATTGAACTGAAAGACATCGTCAAGGGAGGGATGAGAGAGAGATTCGACCAGTTACGGGCAATCGGAATTCGGACCGTCATGATTACGGGTGACAACCCGCTGACGGCCGCCGCAATCGCCCAGGAAGCCGGGGTGGATGACTTTCTCGCTCAAGCGACTCCGCAAGACAAAATGGATCTGATCAAGAAGGAGCAGGCGGACGGCAAGCTCGTTGCCATGACAGGTGATGGCACCAACGACGCTCCCGCTCTTGCGCAAGCTGATGTAGGCGTCGCGATGAATACCGGCACTCAAGCGGCTAAAGAAGCCGGGAACATGGTCGATCTGGACTCGAATCCGACGAAGCTCATTGAGATCGTCGAAATCGGCAAACAACTACTGATGACGCGTGGCGCCCTCACCACGTTTTCAATCGCGAACGACGTCGCGAAATACTTTGCAATCATTCCTGCGATGTTTGCCGGAACCTTCCCCGTTCTGAACACGTTAAACATCATGCATTTGAGAACGCCTGAGTCCGCAATATTGTCCGCGGTCATCTTCAATGCGCTGATCATCATCGCGCTCATCCCTTTAGCCTTGCGCGGCGTGAAGTACAGGCCGATGGCTGCTGCTGTAATGCTGCGAAAAAATCTTTGGATTTATGGTGTCGGAGGAATCATCGTGCCGTTCATCGGGATCAAGATCATCGACGTCATCATTACGCGTGTGGGACTGGCCTAGAGGATGGGTATGAAAAAGAATCTGGTTACTGCTGTACTCATGACAATCGCAACCACCATTCTGCTTGGGATTATCTATCCTCTACTGGTAACGGGAATCGCTCAAGTCCTGTTTCCCGGGAAGGCAAATGGTCAGCTGATCCGCGTCGATGCTAAGACGGTTGGATCCAGGATCATCGGCCAGGGCTTTTCTGGTCCCGGCTATTTTCACTCCAGGCCGTCCAGTGCGGGCAACGGTTATGACGCCGCAAATACAAATGGCTCCCAATTAGGGCCGACCAATCAGAAGCTCATTGATCGGGTAAAAGGCGACGTTGCAGGTGCTCAATCCGACCACCCGGGCACTGCCGTGCCGATCGATCTCGTGACCACTTCGGCATCCGGCGTCGATCCGCATATCACTCCGGCGGCGGCCGAGTTTCAATTGTCGCGCGTCGCTAAAGAGCGCGGCGCCACGGTCGATCGGTTACGCGCCCTGGTGGCCAAGCACACCGAGGGCCGGCAATTAGGAATTCTTGGCGAAGCGAGAGTCAATGTGCTTGAGCTGAACTTGGAACTCGACCAACAATTTCCTGCAAATAAGCGGGCCCGTATTCACTAAACTTCCAGGATGGTTTCCTGTCCAATGCTGTGCTGGAGAATATGCCGTATGGAGTGCCTGCGCTAACGCAGAACAACCTACTTGCGCATGGAATTGTCCTCGGTCTCGGTCCCAACACTTGGCCGGGCGAAATTTTGTGTACAGTAACCAAGCGTTAGAAAGTATTTCCCCCTTGGATCTTCCGGCGGGCGCCGTCGCCTCCACTTCCCGTCCGCAGTCTGTCCCCTCCAGTTGAGTGGCTTCTATCTCCTACTTTTTCAATTGTGGCGATAAGAAATATCTATTGGACGAGAAGAGAGCCTCGATTTACTTTCGCGCATTAGCTGAAGTCGATTGATGTACTTGAGGAGCACGGAGAAGACTGGGCCGCTGAATACCGGCTGATATTCGCCGGTCGTCGACTTGAGTCACCATACGTGGCATTGCGGAAGCCTTTCAATACCAGTACTTGGCGCGTTCCAGTGAACCTCTTATGCGAGGAGTGAACGGAATTGGCTGCAACTTGGCTGGCAGTTTATGTGGGGTCGTCATTGTGCGCATTCGCCGCTCTGGTGTGTGGCTTGTTCGCACTGGCGGCTTATCCACTCGGCGGAGTGTTGCTCACAATTGGCGGGATGGCGTTGCTACTTTACGGTACGGCCGGATTGTGCGGAGCGTATCCACGAAGAAAGTAGTAAGAGGGACATGCAAAAGGAGCATTCAACAATGACTATGCAAGCAGAGAGACGCTCTCTGCACCAGCCGTTCAGGTCAGCTGGCATCAGCATCCTTCTAGTTCTTGCGGTGGTCGTCGGGCTGGGGGCAGTTTGCCTTGCTGATGATGGTTCCAAACCCGATCCCGCAGGCACAGCCACTGGAGACAAGACTTCAGTAGTCGATGCTGCCGGCAATCCCTTCGTTCCTCCGGAACCCACCGACAAGACGGCTCCAGACTATGCCCAGAAGAAGAAGGAATTCGACGACTACCAGTCTCAGGCCGCCAAAGAGCCTCTGGCGACAAAACTCGCCGATGGTGTGGGCCACGTGCGGATCGCGACCAACTTCGCGTGGACGCTGAACACGGGATACCTGGTGCTGTTCATGCAGGCAGGGTTTGCCCTGCTCACATGTGGATTGGTGCGCAAGAAAAATGCCGCGCATTTGATGATGCTGAACTTCGCGGCCTACGTGTTCGCCTTTCTCGCTTACTATGCGGTCGGCTATGCATTCCAGTTCGGAGCGATTGCGATCAACGCAGCACCCAGCAATCTCGGCGGAACACCGACCCTGAATCATTTCCTGATTGGCCACGGTCAGTGGGGATTCGTGGGTGGCAAAGGTTTTTTCCTCGTCGGTCCGGCTTATGACGCGGGAAGTAATTGTCTGACGTTATTCGAAGTCGTGTTCATGGAGACCGCCGGATACATCATTGTCGGCGCAATCTGCGAGCGCATCACCTTCTGGGCATTCCTGCTCTGTGAACTTTTCATCGGCGCAATCCTCTATCCAATCTCGGGTTGCTGGACATGGGGTGGCGGTTGGCTCTCGCAGCTCGGATCAACGATGAATCTCGGCCACGGATACGTTGATTTTGCAGGATCGACCGTGGTGCATGCCGTGGGCGGATTTTGTGCGATGGCGTTGGCGATAATCCTGGGGCCGCGTCTGGGGAAGTTTGGACCTGGAGGCAAAATTCGGGTCTTCCCCGCTCACAACGTCGTGTATGTGGTGACGGGTACATTCATTTTGCTGTTTGGTTGGATGGGGTTCAACCCGGGCTCCACGCTGGGCGCGACCGACTTGCGGATCTCAGCCGTCGCAGTGAATACAAATCTAGCCGCCGTGGCCGGCTCGGCGATGGCGATGCTCATCTGGTATTTCCTCTTCGGCAAGCCTGACATTACGATGGCTTGTAATGGAATGTTGGCCGGACTAGTCGCGATTACTGCTCCTTGCGCGTTCGTGTCTCCTACATCGTCAGTAATCATCGGGATTCTTGCGGGCGCTCTGGTGTGCGGCGGGGTTCTCTTCAACGAGCGCGTTCTTAGAATCGACGACCCATGCGGCGCAATCTCCGTCCACGGTCTGTGTGGCTGGCTGGGTGCAGTTTGTGTGGGCATCTTCGCCGACGGAACATACGGCTCCGGTTGGAACGGAGTCGGAGCGACCAGTTACCTGGGACAAGCTGGCCAAGGTGTCACCGGTCTGATCCACGGCGATACGCGGCAGTTCTGGGTTCAGCTTATGGGCGCGACCTTGTACGCAGTTTGGGCGTTCGGATTGACATTCGTAGTCTTCGGGATGGTGAACAAAGTCAAAAGCATGCGAGTCGCGCCGGAATCGGAAGAAGAAGGCCTGGATGTTCCCGAGTTTGGCATGCCGGGCTATCCAGAGGACGCGGTCGTTACAACTTCGTACTAACCGAGGGTTTGAGCCTATGCGATCTCTGGAACAGATCGTTGCTGTGCCAGGAACTACGTTCGTTCTCTTACTGGTTGCAGCGACCATGGAAGTTTTGGGAGACGCATTCTTCCAATCGGCGGTCCACCGCTCGTCAGGATTGTGGCGATGGATCTTCCTGGTCGCAGGAGGAGGCACGCTGTCTCTCTACGGGCTGGTCGTGAACCTGCCGCAGTGGGATTTTGGAAAGCTATTGGGCGTGTATGTGGTTTTCTTCTTCGTCGTCGCGCAGATCGTAGCCAAGCTGAGGTTCAATCAATCAACCACTCTCCCTACGCTCGTAGGTGGTTTCATGATCGTGGCTGGCGGCGCGGTCATTTCTTTCTGGAAAGGATGAAACTGCGACGAACCGCGGGGTTCTTATGGCGCTGGCGTCTGGCCAGCGTGTCCTTGCTGAGCCTGCAATTGTTGGCGCTGCTGATACATCCGCTGCAGGTTCTGCTCCATCTGTGAGAGAGCCGACGAGCCTCCCGCACTGGCTGCGCCATTCCCGGCAACTGTTCCCGCAGCATTGCCAGAGATAGGTTGCTCGGCGGCCGTCAAGGTAGTCGCGTCAGCGGAAGGGGGGTTTTCTGTAGCTTTGGCGGTGGCGGGAGGAGTGTCGGCCTGATTTGTCGCGTTGGAGTCCGTCGCTGCGGCGGTCTGGTCGGGACTTGGAGAAGAGGAATCGGGAGGGGCGGGGGTTTCTGCTGCCGTCGATGCACTGTCATCGGCAGCGTTGGCGTGAGCCACCTCGAAATCGCGCTTGCCGGGTGCGGCGTAACCAGGCATGAGCCGTATCTTCGGATTGGTGCGACCGTCGACTGCAACGGTATCGTTGCCTGCGGCGTCACCACTCTGATCGGAATCTCGCGCCGTCAGAATGACTTTTCCCACAGCGCCGCCATCGTCTTCGGCGGACTGGATTACGTAATTAAAATTGGTTCCGTACAACAGTGAAGAGAGCACCTCGCGAATCGGCGCGGGCCCGAGGTGGACGGCAATTCGCTCCCGACTCGTGCTCGAGGGCATTTCAATGGAAGCGCGGGTTCGAGATCGAATTCCCAACAGAACATCGGAGAGCGAGGAATTCTCCGCATCGACCGTAAGGAGCTGCCCATCCCAGGCAATGACCGGCGCATGGGCAGGAGTCTGTTCGGGGGGAAGCACCACAGGTGCTGGTGGCGGTGCTGGCGCCGCGGGCTCGGCCGCAGGTGGGTTCGCGCCAGATGGGGACGCTTTTTTGGCTTGAGGAGGCGGGGCGGATTGTCCAGCCACAGACATGCCCTGGATGAACAAGCTTGATCCCAGAACGAGGAGAAGCGCTGCAGGCTTGGGCCGGAAAGTCCCTCGACGGCAAGTAAGCCACTTCCCGAACCCGGAACGAAGAACTTCGGCCACCCCTTTGACCCCTCTCGCGGCTAAAAAACGCGCCATAACCGAAAGAACCACCCGCTCCCCGGAGCCGCGCTGGGAAGCTAGTCTAGCATGGTCTCTGCACCACAACTACTTACTTTTAGCAGCGAATGCCGCCTCCCTGTTTGCTGAAGATCAAATGCCGTCTGTCAAGAAATCTTTTTTCAGACAGCCGCATCGACTGCTCCGAAGTCATACATGATTGGGAAAGGGGCTGATCTCTTACTGACTGTTCGGAGTATTGGTGTGACGATGATCGGCTGCGGGGGCAGGCGTCCCGTCCGCGGCGGAAGCCGGAATGACGCCACCACATGGCCCGAGCTCTTTCTCGCCAGGCGCTTTCGGGCGACGCGAATCCACTTCTGCCTGGCACTTGTTAAACGCTTTGAGTTCCTTGACAGGAATCAGTTGCGCCAAGGCCCGATCCGTGTCGGCATGAATCTGCTCAATCTTGTCGTGCTTCTGCTGCGCTGATGTTGAAGGCTCGGTGCAGACCTGGGCAATACTCGTCTTCTGCTGATCTTCGAGCTTCCAGCGACGGTTGACCATATCGGGTGTCATTCCCGCCTGCCTCCAGCACGTGGGCTGAACCCGCGCGCGATGAGGGACCGGCTGGTCCGCGGCGGGACTATTCTGGGCAGGCTCGGTCGATTGGGCAAACACGGGTAATCCGAACGCCAGGAACAACAGCGCAATCGAGCTATTTCTCTGAACCAACATTCTCCTCAACTCCTGTATGGAATCGAATTTACTCTTCGCGGGACAGTTCTTGCAGAGCCGGCACATCATGCACAAGCACTACTTCGCGCCTAGCGCTTACAATTCCTAGTGCCTCCCATTGGCAAAGCAGGCGGCTGACGGTGAACAGCGTCGTGCCTGTCAATTGGGCTAATTCCCTCCGTGACAGAGCGATCTCGACGCAATCCTCGATTCGCCGTCCGACCTGGCTCACCAGCCGAACCAGCAGATTGCTCAACCGCGACGACACCTTTTCCGTAGAGACTTCCCGATACCGAATCTCCAATTCGTTCAGATGCCGCTCAAGGATGCTCGCGATATTTCGCCGCAATAGCGGAAAACGATCCACCAATCTCTCGAAGGCATCCATTTCCCAGACCAAAGCAAGAGACGGCTGCACCGCGTAAGTTGTGTATAAGTGGTTCGCCCGGGCTTGACTTCCCAACTTGCCGAGCAGATCTCCCGGCCCGTTAAGCCGCAGGATGACTTCCTGCCCCTGAGCTCTGCCCTGGGTGATCTTCATGCAACCGGACAACAAAAGAGCCACCCGGGTTGCGGGAGTTCCTTCGGAAAAGATCGCAGAGTGGCGCTGGAACTGCATTTCCTGCGCGTCCACGAGGATGGCGGCACAATCGGAACCCGAAATCTCCGAGAAAGCCTCGAAGCGTTGTACCGAGTCCACTCGCCGTTTCAGGATGCTGTTGAACCCCGGCACTGCCGCACGGTCTTGAATTGCCGAAGTGGCGGAGACATGCCGGACGACTCGATCTGCGGAAGGGAATACTACTCCCACCAGCGCCGCTTGACCCATGTTTTACTCCCCCTGTCGAACTTGCAGGGAATCCGTAGTTCCCTGTCTCGTATTACGCCAACCTACTTGCAATAGCTTCGCTTGGGGTACGAAGCCGCCTGGGAACTGCAAAATTTTGGGGGACCGGATACGAAAGAGCTTGCGGAGAAAAAGACTCAGCACTGCTACGTCGAACTGATCGGCCAGAACCCTTCTGGTACTGCCTTACAACGACGCCGATCAATCGCGGCGAAAAATTCAAGTGTGTCATCCTACCCACCGCCTGTGCCCGGAAGAGTGGCGACAATCCGGGCTACATCCAGTCAAGATTGCCAAATACTCAGCAGAATAGAGAGCCTGAGACTCCATGTCGCCCGAGCTGTTGTTGTTAGAACCGCGAGTGGGGAGGGGGAACTCGCGCGTAAATAATGGCAGGCCTGGGTAAATTCAGACCCAAGGCAATCCCACAGTCGTTCTACGATGCCTCATCCCCGGGGACCTCTCTTTGCGCTAGCGCAAAGAGAAGCCGGTTTTTTTTTACCGCACCAAGAAGCTGCCTGTCCAGCTGAGCGCATCCTCTGGCGCGGCAAACGCGCGCTGGTTCGGCTGCGCTCCGGGTCGACCTAACGCCAGACGGCGCCAAGTAGACGGGCACCTCACGTAAGAACAAAGTGAACATCCCAGACCCTCGGGCCCGCGTTCACAACTTCAGAGCCAGCACGGGCTACCGAGTACGGGCGCGAAACCGCAAGTACTCCATCGCGAGGGCATGAATGTGGCTCCAGCCTCACGATGACTTCCGTCAAGTCCGCGAGATTCCGAAGGCGAACGCTGGCGGATCCTTCTTCGAAACCAAGTCCGGGTCGATCGCCTTGGCCAGAAGTTGCTACAGCTGCAGGCTAACGAAGCTGCCTTCTCTCAGCTCGGCAGGCTCCTCTTGCGCAGCAATAAACGCCGGCTCGGCCGTATTTCTGATCGACCGCTGCCGCCAGACGGCATAGATGGCTGGATAGACGAGCAATTCGAGTAGGAAAGAAGTGAAGATCCCGCCGACCATCGGGGCCGCGATCCGCTTCATCACTTCAGAACCGGTGCCAGTGCTCCAGAGGATCGGCAACAACCCCACGCACATCGTGGCGAAGGTCATGAACTTGGGCCGCAACCGCTTGGCGGCTCCCTGCACGATGGCTTCCGTCAAATCCCCGAGGTTACGAAGGCGGCCCTGCTGGATCGCTTCTTCATATGCCAGGTCAAGATAAAGAAGCATGTACACGCCAGTCTCGGCGTCGATGCCCAGCAAGGCGATCAGCCCGACCCAGACGCCCACACTCATGTTGTAGCCGGCCATGTAGAGGAAGAAGATCGCGCCCACGGCGGAGAACGGCACCGCCAGCAGGATGATCATCGTCTTCACAGTCGAACGCGTATTGAGGTACAACAGAAAAACTACGAGCGCCAGAGTGATGGGAATAATCCGCGTCAGCCGTTGCCTCACCCGCGTCATGGCTTCGTACTGACCCGCCCATGCGAAAGAGTAGCCCGGCTGAAGCTTCAGCTGTTCGCGCAGCAAGCCTCCCGCTTCCGCGATATAGCCCGCGGGATCACGGTCTGCGAGGTCGATGTACACATAGCCTGTCAGCATTCCATTCTCGTCGCGAATCATCGCAGGACCACTACTGGCATGAATCTCGGCCAATTCGCCCAAAGCGATCTGCCGCTGTCCCGCAGGAACCAGTAGTCGCTGAAGCGACCCCAGATCGCTGCGGAAGTCTCTCATGTATCGCACGTTAACTGGGTAGCGCTCGCGCCCTCGGATGGCAGTGGTGACATCCTCGCCACCAATTGCGTTCTCAACAGCGAGTTGCGCGTCTTCGATGCTTAATCCATAGCGTGCCAGTCGCTCGCGATTCCAATCGAAATCCAAATAGTAGCCGGTGCCCGTACGCTCGGCAAAAACCGATCGAGTGCCCTTCACGCGACTGAGTATCGACTCGATGCGGGACCCGATCTGTTCGACCGTGCCCAAGTCTGCGCCGGAGATCTTCAGTCCGATGGGCGTTCGCATCCCGGTCGTCAGCATGTCGATGCGGCCCCGTACTGGCATCGTCCAGGCATTTGTGACACCCGGCACCTTCAAGCTTTCATCCAGAAGATGTACAAGCTCCGTGGATGAAATTGTGTCGGGCGTGATGTGGCGCAACAGTGGCTTTACGAAATCGGGTGACCACGAGGAATACCAGGTGTCAACGTGCCGCCACTCCGACCGGGGTTTGAGTACGATCACTGTCTCCAGCATTGACAGTGGTGCTGGATCCGTGGACGTTTCCGCGCGGCCCGCCTTCCCCAGCACCCGATCCACCTCAGGGAAGCGAGCAAGTATGCCGTCCGTGGTCTGCAACAATTGCTGGGCCTGGGTAATCGAAATACCGGGCATGGTGGAAGGCATGTACAGGATCACGCCCTCGTCGAGCGGCGGCATGAATTCTGAACCCAGTTGCAGGAAGACCGGAACGGCCACCACAACCAGCGCCACAGCGCCCGAAATCACGGCCCACTGCCGGCGCAGTGTCCAGCGCACAACCGGTTCGTAGATGCGGATCATCCAACGACTGATCGCGTGGTCCTCCTCCCGTCGGATTTTTCCCACGAGCAGCGCGTTTGCAACCCGGCAGAGCCACGACGGACGAAAATCAAAACGATCGACGCGTGCCAGCAGCAGACGCAGAGCCGGGTCGAGCGTGATGGCCATACCTGCCGCAATCAGCATCGCGAGAGTCTTGGTGTAGGCAAGCGGCTTAAACATGCGCCCTTCCTGTGCCTCCAGTGTCAGCACAGGCAGGAAACTGATCGCGATGACCAGCAATGCAAAAAACGTAGGACCAGCAACCTCTTTGACTGCGGCGAGTATGACCGCACGATAGTCCCCGCGCCGTCCTCCCTTTTCCCAGAGCTCGAGTTTCTTGTGCGTCTGCTCCACAACCACAATCGATGCATCCACCAGCTCGCTGAAAGCGATCGCCACACCAGCGAGAGACATGATGTTGGCGCTGATGCCGAGATAATGGAAAGGAATAAACGACGCCAGCACCACCACGGGCATGGTGACGATCGGAATCGCTGCACTGGGAAAATGCCAGAGGAAGATCAGGATGATCAGGACGACGGTGACGATAACCTGAAAGATCGTCGAATTCACGTTGCTGATCGCGCGATGAATGAACTCTGAGCGATCATAGACTGGCACGATCTTTACGCCTTCAGGAAGAGAAGGTGTCACACCGCCGATCTTTTGTTTCACCCGGTCGATCACGGCCAGAGCGTTCTCACCACTCCGCATGATCACGATCCCGGAAACAACTTCACCCTTGCCATCCAGATCTGCTACACCACGCCTTAATTCCGGACCTTCGACCACCTGGCCCACATCCTTGATGCGAATCGGAGTTCCGTCGGTGCTTGCGTCAAGGACAATGTTGCCAAACTCTTCGAGGGTCGTGGCATAGCCGCGGCCGCGAACCATGTACTCGGTTCCGCCGAACTCGAGCAAGCGTCCGCCAACTTCTTCATTGCCGCTGCGCACCGCCTCCACCACTCGTCGAATCGGTATGCCGTAGGCCTGCAGCCGGTTAGGATCTACGTTCACCTGGAACTGCCGCGTATATCCGCCAACCGGAGCAACCTCAGCCACGCCTGGCACCGAGCGCAGGTAATACCGTAGATACCAATCTTGATAGGAGCGCAGGTCCGCAAGGCTGTGCTTCCCGGAAGTATCGACCAGCGCGTATTGATAGACCCAGCCGAGGGCAGTCGCATCGGGTCCAATCTCAGCCTTCACACCCTCGGGCAAGTGCGATTGCACGCCGGACAAGTACTCCAGCGCCCTCGAGCGGGCCCAATAGAGATCCGTTCCATCCTCAAAGATTACGTAGACGTAGGAATAGCCGAAATCCGAAACTCCGCGTACCGTCTTGACCTTGGGCGCACCCGTCATCGCCGTGACGATCGGATAAGTCACTTGATCCTCGATGATGTCGGGGCTGCGATCCCACCGCGAGTAAATGATGACCTGCGTCTCGCTCAGGTCCGGCATGGCGTCAAGAGGCAACGCCTGCATGGACCACCAGCCACCGATGCAGGCCAATGCCGCGCAGACCAGCACAAGGAACTTGTGCTGCACCGAGAAATCGATAATGCGGTTAATCATGAATGGGGCCCAGAAGGATTTGCAGCAAGATAATGGTCGGGCTGTTCACTGAACTTCCGCTTACAGCGATCCGAGCAGAAATAGTACGTGACTCCGTCGCGGCTGATCGTGTGGCCTTCCGCAACGGCTTTGGCTGGATCGATCGCCATGCCGCAGGCCGCATCTTTCACTGTGTTTGCGCTGACAGCAGTGTTCGTGTTCGCCTTTGGGGGAAGCTTTGGCTGCGGCTGTTCCTTCGGCGCCGATTCCAGAGATTTCAGCCGGCTCTCGGAATCCACCAGGAAGGTTCCCGCGCTCACAACCCGTTCCCCTTCGCTTAATCCCTTTACGATCTGTACGCGATCACCAACGCGCCATCCCACTTCCACGTTGCGCGGTTCAAACACACCATTGGACCGCTCAACGAAGACTCGCTGCTCTCGACCCGAATCAATGACAGCGTCGACGGGAACCGTTAGACCCGCCGGTCTCGCAATAGGCAACTCCACATCCGCGAACATGTCCGGCCGCAAAACGAAGCCGGGATTCTCAGCTTCCAGGCGAAGCTTCAGCGTGCGCGTAGCGGGATCCACCTGGGGAAGCACATTGCTCACCCGCGCGGTCAAAGCCTTCCCTTGCCCCGACAACAGAATGCGAACTGCAGTTCCAGGAAGAAAATGCTGGGCTTCGTTTCCAAGGATATCGGCGACGATCCAAACTCGGCTCAAGTCAGCAATCCGGTAGAATTCCGTGGAGTGCTCGAAATGCTGACCGGGACTGATGTTCCTCGTGAGCACGAACCCGTCGACCGGCGAAACGATGTCGATGTTCTCAGGAAGAAGCCGGGTTTCGGCCATCTCCTGAATCTGCACATCACTCATCCCAAGATTGCGCAGGCGGTCGGAGTAACCTTGCACGCTGCTCTGCCCCTGCTTCGATACCGCGCCGGGGAACGGCATGGTGCGCGACCCATCTTTGCCGTTTGCGCCGGGTACTCCCGCGGTCGCTGCCAGGAATCCGGAAGCGACGGCGAGTATGTCTCCACCGTAGTAGGTCGCCAGTTTTTGATTCTTCTTAACGAGTTCTCCAGGAGAATCGTTGAATGTCTGCCGGATAAAGCCTTCCATGCCGGCGTTGAGCCTGTAGACTCGCGTGTCTTCCGGAAGCACGCGGCCAAGCACACGTACGTTCTCAGTCCCGGCTGACTTTTCGACGGCGGAAACGCGAATCCCGAAAAGCTGCTGTTTCTCGGCGTCGATGCCCACCATCCCCGGAGGTATTGGAGAAGCGGAACTGCTGGAGGCAGCGATCGATTGCGCGTACACAGGCTCCAGTTGCATGCCGCAATCCGGAGCTACTCCAGCATGATCCGATTTGTAATCGGGATGCATCGGATCAACCCAATACAACACGCGGCGGCCACCGTTGGCCGCCGCCGATGTTCCCGATTGCTGGGAATGCTTCCTTCCCACAAAGTACGATACAAGCATCAATGTTCCAACCAGGATTGCACTCAATACTTTTTTCATCGCTTTGTGCCCCTACCACAGAGCTGCAATGCTCTGCCCTTCTTTGAAGCTAGTTTGGAGACGAGGATGCGGGCGTCTGAGCGGCTTGAGGAGCCTCTGCCGCTGCCGGCTGCGATCCGCTCTGCGGAGTAGCGGTTGCTCCGGCGCTTTGCCCCGCCGCCCCCGCATTGGCTTGCGCCTGCGCTTGCGCGTTCCTGGCGGACTGTGCGGCTTTCTCCTGCGCCTGCTTGTACATTGCAGACCGGCGCGCTTCGAGGTCCTCGCGTTCCCGTGCGGCCACCTTCACCTGGTCAAACTGCTTATCCAGCTGCTGGACCATCAGGCCCCACATCTCAAGGTTCGCCTTGGCCATCGGATCCTTGGAGTTCTTCACGGCAGGGCTGGCCTGCATCTGTTTCAGCAGCAAATGCATTTTGGTCAGCGTGGTTTCCATCTCCTGCACGCGCTGGTTCACTGCTGCCTTGGCTCGCATCTCGGCCGTCTTGCTGTCAGCATCGGTGCTTGTGGCCATGACCGAACGCTGATGTCCCGCCATGGATCTCACCGGTGCTGCTGTTTGGGCCCAAACGCCTGTTGCCGCAATGATCAAAAGGACGGCTGCACTTCTAAGCTTCATCTGATTCTCCTTGGACTCGAACTCACCATGATCTTGGTCTTCCCAGCTACTGCACCCGACGGCGCCGCAACCGGCAACCGTCAGCGTGATCTTCTAATGATGGTGGGGGAGGGGCCGCCAATTAACGCGGCATTGCAAACTTCGAATTCATCCAGCTTGGGGTTTGAGACGATCTCCTCGATGGCGATCCGTTCTCTGTCTTTCACGCCATCGACAGCCGTCACCATCAAATAGGGCATCATCAGCCCGTTCACCGGACGGTAGTCCTGGAGGTAGGTGGCCACCGGATGATACTTGCCATCCAAGCGTCGCGGCGTCCCTTCGATCTTGACTTCGAGAAAGCTCTCAGCATCCACCCACACGTGGCGGGCGAAACCATTCTTGTCGGTGACCTTCAGGTTGTACGCGTCGCGCCCGTCAACCTTGTCGACACTCTCAAGTTCAACCTTCGATCCTTTGGCTGCGTAATCGATCAACAATCCATCGAGATCCGCCTGGGTCGAAGCAGTCTTCAGCTCCTCGGGAGTGAAATTCTCGACCTCGTGCCGGTTCAGAAACGGACGTAGCTTCCAGCCCTGCGCGCCGTTATACACCTGAATCGCAGTCTGGCCGTTGAACTGAATTTCCAACCTCATCTTGCGGCCGCGCTCCAGCTCCATCACAAACGGCAACTGCGCCTGCTCGGCGGGTCTTTTGGGCAGATCAACCGTGGGTTTTTTCTGTCCAGGAATCTGCAGGGTCGGCCGGTTATTCCCTCCGGCATCCATCTTGCCTTTCATCTCCAGCGTGTGCAGCGAGCGCCATGCCGTCAGGCCACCGCGCGCCGCTACATTTTTTTCAACGATTTCAGTCGCCGTGAGCCGCGGCGCGGTCCCATGGGTCGAGGTTCCCGACTCCGCCATTACCACCGGCAAACAGGCAAGCACAACAGCTGTGCAGGACAAAGCTCTCCGTCTCATTGAGAATCCCCTTTTTTCAATTAATGCTTTTGGCTTCGAACCACTTTTTACGAGATTCGAATGGAGGAGTTGCCAGTTACGATCAGTCGACTACAAGTCCGTCAGCGCGAAATTTTCCGATCACGATATTGACCTTGTCTCCGCGCTTGACATGTCCGCCCTTGTTCGAGAACAGCATCCAGTAAGTCCTTCCTGCTTCCGGCGGGCTGCTTTGCCGAAGCTTCCCTACTTTATCCATCAGCGGCACCACGAGCTTCACGTGCGCTTGCTCATCGATTAGAGAGGGTTCCACTTTCTTGTCATTGAGCGCCGTCGCCTTGTTTGCGTCCAATATCTGATAAGTGAACCGTATCACTTCGCCGGCTTCTGCAGACTTCACCGACAGACCGTCAATTCCCCACACCAGGCGGTAATACGTACCTGCCCGTCCTGCAAAACGCTGTGGCCGATAGTGCTGCAGCACTGGAGCAGGTTTTGCCGGGCTTGCAGATGGCGCAACCGCGCCGTTCTTATTTTGAGTGGGGCCAGATGAAGGATTGTTTCCTGGCTGATTGGAAGGTGCTGCACTCTGGGCAAACAGAGCGCCGCACAGCAGAACGCTGGTGAAAACACTGCGCCAATTCATGGGATTATTCTTTGTTACGGGGAGGAGCTCCAATCTTACCACACTGAAGCCAATTGTAAAACGAGAAAAAAGGCCGGACATCCAGTTGGTTTTCTGGATGTCCGGCCTGGTGCTGCTCACTTTTAGTTCCCGTTGAAGTTCGGACCATTCAGCGGGCTCGAGCTTGTTCCGCTCCCTGTGATCTGCACATGCGCCGCCGCATTCGCGGTGGATGCACCAGGCACATATTGCACGATTACCGTGCAACTGCCGCCCGGAGCGATGACGGAACCCGATGCGCAGGTTCCGCCGGTGACCGAGAAGGTCCCTCCGGCCGCGCCCACTTTAACGACTGTCGGCGCTGCGGTCAGGGTGAGTGGACCGGTTGCCGCCGCGCCATTGCTGACTGTGACGGTGCCGGTCTTGGTGGTCGTGTTAGCCGGAGTTGTCGTCAAGGCTGGTGCAGGTCCAGTGAAGGTGACGATTGCTCCGGTTACCGTGAACGGCAGAGTACCGGTATTTCCGCCGGGCACTACGACGGTGACGTTGTGGCCACTACCGAGTGCTGCGCCGGTCGGAATGTTGAAGGTTGCCGTGATCTGAGTATCGCTAACTACGGTGAATGCGCTGACCGTAATGCCGGCGCTTACGGTGACCCCGGTGGCCGCGGTGAAGCCGCTGCCAGCGAGGGTTACCGGAACTGCCGAACCGCGAGATCCGGAGTTGGGCGTGACGCTAGTCAGTACCGGTGCAACGATCGTGAACGTCACGGCGTTGCTGGTCCCGCCCGTCGTGGTCACAGTGACGTTCCTCGCCGTTCGAGCCGCACTGGCTGAGATCGTGAACGTCGCCGTAACCGTCGTATCGCTCAGCACATTGATGTTGCTCACCGTGATGTTGGCAGCTGGCGACAGAGTCACTGCATTTGCGCCGGTTAGGCCGGTGCCAGTGAGAGTGACGGTGAAGCCCGCACCACCGCGCGTGTGAGTCGCCGGGCTAATCGAAGTCAGGGTCGGTAGAGCAGCGGCCGCACCCGTGAATTCGATTGCACCGATATCAACAGCATTGTTGGTCTTCCTGGCATGACCGAAGAAGTCCGTTGCTGGTGCCGCTGCGTACGTCGTACCCGAGTTGGCCGCCGTGATGTAATTCACTACCGGCGAACCGCTCGATGCCGGCGCGTAATTGCCAAGCACCGCGTTCGTCACCGGGTTGGTCAGTGCTAGCGGACCCCAACTGATGTTGATCCAGTTGTTGCCCTCGTCCACCGTTGCAGCCGGCGTCAGGTTGAAGATCGGGTTCGGCACCGTTGCGTCCGAGATACCCGGGGGTACCTGGTAGCCCGCCGACAAGAACTCCGGTGGCCAACGCGAGCCGTTGCAGTACTGGCTCACCACCTGCGGGTTGGAAGCTGTGTTAGCCCGGAAGCCCGTGCCTCCGCCAGCGTAACCCGCGGTGCTGGTGATCAGCGACGCCTCGGGTGACAGAGTCACGCCGGAGCCGTGATTCCCCGGACCGGTGTCACCGCGGACGCCGAGATCCCAATAGCTGGCCGTCGGGCAACCACCGGTGACTGTCTGGCTTGTGCCCTGGGTCGTAGTGAACGAGTTGTACAGCGCGACCACGTTCTGCTGGTTGAGGTTTCCGGTGCCGAGTGAACCCACACCGATATAGAACGACCGGTTGTCATAGAACAAATCGTTATACAACTCCGGATACGACACCGTCCGGCACGTCCCGTTCGAGGCGCTACCAGTGAAGTGTCCCGCAGGGCAGGTAATGGTCGCCGGCAGATTCGACGTCAGCACCGTGCTGTTCTGGATGGCTACCAGGCCAGCCGGCTGAGGGCAGGAGGTGTTGTTGGTATGGCAATTCGTCCCTGAACTGCTGGCTAAGGGAGCGCCGATGGTGTCGAAGAGCACGCCCGCCGAGGCGGTGGTGTCGTTGGACATGATCGTGTTGTTGATGATGTTCACTTTCAACGCATCGAGCAACGAGATGCCAGCGCCGTCCCAGCCTGCGACGTTGTTGACAATCACGTTGTTGGTCAGCGTAACGTCCCACCAACGAGTCGGGGTGGTCGGGAACGTGATCACGTCCGTGCCGTTGAGAGCCTGCAACCGCACACCGCCACCGCTGCCGGCATCGGCTGAGTTGCCCATGATTAGGTTCGCATCGATTACCAGGCCCGGACCAACGCCGTCGCTCGGCCCGACTGAACCGATTGCAGGTACGCAATCCTGGTCTGTGGTAGCACCGCAGGTTGGATCCACGTCTGGCGCACCCATGACCAGGATGCCGCCGCCATTGGCCGGAATCGTGGGATTGGTGCTCTGGTTGAAGAGGATGGTGTTGTGCCGGATGCCCTCAGTCGGGTGCGCGGCGTCATTGTGGTGATAGACGAACCCTAGCTGACCAATTCCGCCTCCGTCACCGGTGCTGAGGTTTCCGCAGACCCAGTTGTAGTCGAAAGCGTAGTAGTCGCTGCCGGTGCAGAAGCTGACAGCGCCTGCGCCTGCCGGAGTCGCCGAGAACAACTCATCACCGATCGAGGAATTGTCGGTGATGTAGTTGTTGTGAATGTTGACGTTCATATCGAAGCAGTACGGAAGCTGCAGACCGGTTACGTTGCTGGTTTGGCAAGAGCCAGGATCAGCATTCACCGCACCTGCACCTCCTACGTATGCGCCGGGGAATTCACCTTGGCCGACGTTGATGCCGCCGGACATCGTTCCGGAATTGCTGTTGATCCGGTCGTTCGCAATCTGCAGGTTATGACCCCAGCCGTGGACGAAGATGCCGCCGCCGCCCTGAGAGCTGTCAGTGATTCCCAGTCCGTCGATGCTGGACGGGTTGCACCAGAAGTTGCTCGGGAACGGATTCGGATTGGTGGTGCCATCTCCGCTGCCGCAGTTCTGAGGACTATTCTTTAGCAGTGTCGTCCCAGTGGGGAAGCCAGCTGCCAAGCTTGACAACCATGGGCTCGACGGGAAGTCCACGCCTTTCGCCAACACCGTGATGGCTGCGCCTTCTAGTGCTCCCATCAGCGATGGCTCTTGTAGCAACTCGGCCAGGTTGCCATTCAGCGAGGCGTCCCAACCGACCGCAGCCTCGAGAGGCAGGCGATCGACCTGCGGATTGATAGCGGTCGGCTTGAACGCAGTCCAACCAGATCCGCATGCCGGGTTGTAGGTATTCGGCGAGCCGTTTACGTCGAGACCGACCAGGCAGTTTACGCGCGTGCGCCACGTATTCAGCTTGCCGGCGGGCTGAGTGTTGGCATTGATGATGCTGGTGGCAGCTCCGACACCTTGCAGCCGGACTGGCTTCCACATCAGCAACAGCTCATTGTAGGTACCCGGAGGCACAATGATCAGGTCGCCAGGATTGGCCGCGTCAATGGCCTGCTGGATCGAACCCACTCCAGTCGGAGACATCGGAGTAGTTCCGGTTACGTATTTCGGGGTAGCGGCTTGAACCGTCACCGTCACCGCGTCAATCGACTGCTTTCCGTTTCCCGCGGTGATGAGCAGTTCGCCGCAGTACGAATTGCCAGCAAGACCAGCCAAGTGGCTGTACTGCTGTTGTTGCTGGACCGCGCACAAGGGGATGCCGCTTGATCCGCCTACCGACGGTACCGTGACCGTGATCTGCGTGTCGCTCCAGCTTGTGACCGTTGCCGCTGCGCCTCCGATCCCCACGCTGCCGGTGCCTTGAGTAGCCCCGAAGCCATAGTGGCGCGTTATGGTCTTGGCGTTGAATGGAGCCGCCGTAGCGCTCGGTCCGGCGTAAGCATTGTTCGGTACTTGCTGATCACCCAGAGCATGAATCGTGAGCGTGTGGCCCGCAGCGCTGACCCAAGGTCCAACGCCATCGCCGTCAACTTCGCTGACAGCCGGCGTTGCATCCGGATAAGCACAGTCCGGGTTGTTGTAGCCTGCGCCTGCGAATGCCGACGTCGGCACAACCGGCGTGTCCATGTATTGGGTTTGACCAGGCATGAACGGAATTTCATAGCAGAACTGGCTGTACTGCGGGTTGAACAACGGATCGGTAATCATCCGTCCGTTGGTCGGCGAGCCCACCCGCGTATCCAGGATCGGACCCGGATCGTTCATGCACGTTACCATCATCGTGGGCGCATATCCGGTCGGGTTCGGTGGGTTCACTTCCCACGTCGAGTACGTCAAGCCGTTATAGGTGCCCCACTGGTCGGTATAGACACGCGAGACTTCTGTGCCGGACCAATCCTTCAACGAGACCGGTAGGTTCGGCGGCGAGAACTTCTCACCAAATTGCGGCGAGAACGGATCGAATTCCGAAGTGAAGTCGTCGGTGATGACGCCGGTGAAGTGAGCGGCAACGTGGGCCGAGGTGAAGATCCAGAACTTCGCCAAGGACGACGACTGCTCAGTCAGAGTTACCTCTTTGCGGTCGCACAGATTGCGAGTCGCTCCCGCGAACGGCGAGACTTCACCGGATTGCGGGAAAAGGCTGATGAAATCAGGAACAACGCGTGATGCGCCTACGCACGGCCAGAACGTCTCCACACTTCCCGTATCACCTTCGTGGCTCGGGAGAGTGGTGCGGCCCAAACTCTGGGTGCCTTGCTGTGGGTTACACCCATACGTGCTGGTCACAGTGCAACCCGCAGCCGATGAGAACGTTGAGGCAGAAACTTCTGCCTGGTCGGGCAGGATGAATATGTTGCCCAGTCCGGCAAACTGCTGCGTGACCGGCGCAATGTAGTTATCGCCAATCAGGATGTTCTTGTCTTCTTCCTTCACCAGTTCATAGCCCGGCGGAACGATCATTTCCACCACATACTTGCCCGGAGGCAGCATGGGGGTTCCTACACGGAACGTGTCCGTGGTGTCGGGATTCGCCACGCACGCTGTGCAGTTCGTGCCAGTCCACTTACCAGTCGCCGGATCGATCTGGGTGACGCTGGGGAACGTGTAGTAGCCGTCGTACGGAGCCGGCTGAACCTGGTTCCAGTTGTGCATGCCGTCAAAGCACTTGTACTGCGAGTTGTACGGCACCGTGTTGACCGGTGTACCGCCGTTGTTGTACACGTCCAGCCACATCGGCTGGTTGTACAGCGTGAAGAAGAACAGATCCGCATTCGTGCCAGTCGCCGCTCCCTGGCCCGGGCAGTTCATGTTGGGTCTGCCGTCGGTGCGGAAGCCCTGAGCCCAGTCGTCCCAGCTGCTGGTCTTGGTGGTATCGATCAGCGTCAGACTGGTGGTGCCGTCCGCAGCGGTTCCTTCCTTGTACAGGTTGACGGTGACTCCCGGCACGTCCGGGGTCCAGCTCGTGTGGATCAGCAGGCCCGGATCGTCGAATGGCCGCGTCGAAGCATAGATCACTTCTCCGTGGATGCCACCGGTCTCGGTAGGTGCATAGGGCTTCTTTCCGAACTCGATAAAGTTGTTCTGGCCCGAGAATCCCTGCCAGCCATACGAACCAAACGGAGTCGGAGGATCGATGCGGCCCGTAGACCCACCTGCTCCACCAGGCGCAAACGGAGTTGCAGCGTCGGTGCAATCCGCCGTGGCGCAGTAGAACGCGCCCGGCACCCGCAGATCGCTGGGCACCGAGATCACTTCCGCGGAGTTCGCCATGTTGCCGGCGATGGTTGAGTTGCCGCACGGCGCCGTTGGCGGGTTCGTTGCGATTCCGCACGGTGTACCATCCGCTGGACCACCCGCGTCGTAAACGACGTGTGCCCCAGTGCTCTTGTATCGGGTCGTGTCCGTTTCGATTACGTACCAGCTGAACAGCGGGAAGATTTCATTAAAGCCCGCGTTTCCGGCCAGGTCTGTGTTGTTGAAGTTGGAGTAGCTGCCGTCGCGGAAGCGGTTATTGGTAGCTACTAACGTAAGTCCGTCCTCGTTACTGTCCTGAGTGCCATTGCCGTTCAGGTCGAAGAAGGTCTTGGTGTAGATATTCGACTGCCACTGGTTCATGGCAATCTGGCCCAAATCCGTCACTTTCCCGCCAGCCAGGCGGACCGGAGTCGAAAGCCCATCCACCAGCATGTCGTTCCACTGGTCGAAGACGGTGACTCTCCAATCCCCATCAGGCAGGCCGGTCAAAGTGAAGCTGCCATCGCCGTTGCACTTCGTGAATGCGAAGTCCTCACCATCTGGATCACCGAAACTCACGTAGCACTGAGTGAAGCCGAAGCTGCTGTTGTCACCGCTGCTGAACAGCCGCTCATCCGGCGTCCGGCTCATGCGCTCCGTCGTCGCCACCCCGGTGATGCTATTGGCGCAGTTCGGCCCGGTAATGTTCGGGTCAGTGCCGTTGCACACGAACGTTTTGCGCGCGTTGATGATTCCGGGGTTGGCGAAGCCGATCGATACGTGGTATCCGGCTGGTCCAAATTCCTGGAAGAAGCTGGGCTCGCCGATTCGCAGGAACGAATCATGCGCCTTCTGGCCGTCCAGGGTATTGGTCTGCAACCACTCTTCGCCGCGTCCAATCCGGTCCGCCGCCGGCGTCGCCACTACGCCGTACCGTCCGGGCATCAGGTTGGCAATGACCACTTGTCCTGACAGCGGAGACAGGGTCGTGCCGTCCGCTTCGTACTTCGGACAAGTCACGATCGTGCCGGTGATACCCAGCACTCCGGGTCCGTTTGTGCCCGTCGTCTCGGCAGCCACTCCATTGGCACCAATCGGACAAGCATCGAGTCCGGTTGCCGGATCGATGGTTCCCGCCAGGCTATTTGACAACGGCATGTTGAACATGTCGTACGTCATCTGTCCCGTGGCGTCGCCCGAACCGCCGGCGTCGTCGAACAGGGTGATGTTGAATCCGCCTAGTCCCGGCTCATTGGGCGAGAGAACGTCGATTCCACCGCCGCCGTCCTGCTCTCCATTGAGTGGGAAGTCGTCTTCAAACACAAACACCGAGAGTTTAGACGGTGGAAATGGGCTCGGCTGCGTCAGAATCGTCACCGACGTCTGCTGCGCGTGCGTGTTCGGATCAATTCCGATCGGAGCGCCGCCCATGCCGTGGCCGCAATTGCCGTTAGTAGTATCAATGTTGCCCAAAGCGTCCTTGGTGCAAACCGGAGCGCTGCCGTAGGCGTTAATAAACGGATTGGCTGCGTCGCCCGGCAGAACCGAGATGTAGTACCGCTTCTTGGGATCCAGAGCAACCTGGCCAGGATTAACCTGGGTCTCCTGTGTGCCTGTGGTGCGGCAAACACCGTTGCCGATGTCGCAGACCGCAGGCACTCCGAGAACCGTCTGGCCCGATTCGCAAGACAGCGGCCCCGTGCAACCCGTGGCCACCAGCGGCATGTAGCTGGTGTGGAAGTTCGTCCCAAACGTGGGAACGATGGTACCGCCACCTGAGCCCGGACACGTGCTCGCCGGAAGATTCGTGGTGCAGGTTGGGTCTACGTAGAAGGTGCGGTCTTCTTCAATTACCCAGCGATAGTCGGTAATCGGAGCCTTGGTGACTGGGTCATAGACCGTCACTGCCAGGTTGCTCGGTGTCGGGAAGATCAGGGTCACGGTTGCGGGTGTCGCGCTCTGGGTCCCCTGTGAGTTCTGCGCGTTGTAGGTGAACGTATAGGTGCCCGCAGCTGTAACGTCAGCCACAAACCCGCCGTTCGGATCAACCGAAACCGACAAGCCGGTTGCCGGCGTCACGGTTCCCGCGGCCACCGTAAGCGGATGGCCTGCGGCATCGCGATCCACAGAAAGGATGCCCGGAGGCGCGATGCTCAAGTGGGTCGCCACCTTTGAGGTGTAGGTGATGTTGCCCATCGTGATGCCACTGTTCGCTTCCAAGCAACCCGCCACGCTAGCGCAATTCTGCAGCGTCACCGTGGTGCAAGCCGCACCCGTGGTAGCGCCGTTTCCGCAGTAGCTGAATGAGTCGCTTGTGGTTCCAGAGTTCGGCACGTACACAAACGTACCGTCGACATTCAGAGTCAGCGTGCCACCGCCTGGCGGTGACATGACTTTAACGCCATAGACGTTCACGTCGTTCGCGATTACGCCTTTCGAAAGGTTGGAGACATTCAGCGTCTGGCCGTTAACCAGAGAGTATGTATCCGGGTTCGCTGTTGCAGCGGCAGGCGCAAATGCACCCGTCGTAGGCAGCAAGGCCCCATTCACACCGACGTAGGCCAGCATGCCCGCATCGCGTGCCGTGGCGTTGCCCGACAAACTCAACTCTCGGTCGTAGACTGGAATGGCTGTTCCGCCCGCGGCAGGAACATTGATCATCACATCGTAGGTCTTGCCCGCGGCCATGAACACTTCGCTCTGCACCCGCGGAACTCCGGGCAACACATTGCCGTCTTCGGCGATGAGCGAAAAACCGGCCGGTGACTGAGGAGGAGTACCCACGGCAGCCCCGGTCTGCGATCCCACGATCGAAGGCACGTGCATCCGCAGCCCAGCATTCACCAAGCGCACCAACACATTTCCCGTCACCGTGCCCGTCGCCGTCCCGGTGGTAACGTTGAACAGCGATGCCGCAGCAGTGTTCCGGCTAAACGCCACACCGTTGATCATGTAATACAGCGGCGTATAGTTCACCGCTGGCGGGTAGCAGGTCAGGTAAGTCGACGATTTCGGATTGCCGCAGCCGCCAATTTGACCGGACCAAACCGCTTGCTCGGTGAAACCCGTCGTGCCGACTGCCGCATTGACGGTATTGTTTTGCACCGGGTCGATTTCGCTGAGGAGCAGCGGGACTTCCGCGTTGTAGGTAACCGCGGGAGTCGTTCCCACCGCTGGATATGCTGTTCCTGCACCAGCGGTCGTCGGCGCAGCTGTGACGACCAGCATTCCGTACAAACCCATCGGTCCCTGGATGGATGGGTATGTGCCGGATTCAATGAGGTAGGTGCCCGGCCTGAGATTGCCCCACGTCACCGTAGCAGCGGTCCCATGGACCGCAGGTGTCGAGAAGGACTGCACGCGGTTTCCCTGCGCTGGAGGTGTATTCGCAGCTCCCGGCGAAGCGATCGGCCACGTTATCTGCTGAGAGTTGGAGTGGTCAGGACTTGGCTGAGACGTAGCCGTCGTTCCTAACCCGCCCCCTAATTGCCCGACGATCACCAGCGAGGTCTCAGCCACGGCAGCTGGCAAGTTATTCGTCAACTGAATCGTCAGGCTGGTGCCGGTCGACGCATACGGCACCGTGATCACGACAGGAGACCACACTCCCGCGGTCGCGCCGGGATTCAACGCAGCGCAGCTCGCGCCGCCGCTCGTGCCGCCGGTGTCGCAGGTGTAGCCCCACATCTGGACGGCATTGCCGTCGGGCATCGTCAGAGCGGCTGGCCCTGCGGTCAGATTGACCTGCTGGGCGACCGCCAGACACGCTCCAAGGAGGAGAAATGTCACCGCGATTACAGCTGTCTTCACAGTTTTGGGATAGTTGGATCGCATTGCTCTTCTCCTCACTTAGTTGGTCTCGTCGATGATGTATTCCCGGGAATCGACAAGCATCATCATCAGCATTCCGCCCGGGAAGATATTGTTGGTGGTGATTTCGCGCTCGTTATGCGAGTGCCACATGAAAGCAAAACCGGCTTCGGAGCCCGGGGGGTTGGCTATGGTTCCCGAAGGAGGAGTAGAGCCGGTTTGGCCGCATTGAGAACCACTCGGGCCGTTGGGTTGCCCAGCCGTGATGCAGCCCGTAGCCCGTGTGGTTGCATTCGGACCGAGGTACGGGCTTCCGCCGTACCAGGCGCCGTTCGTAAACAGATTCGCATCAGGCAGAGTTACCGGACCGCCGCCCGCCACATCGCCGAAAGGCGCCTTTTGCACGGGTTTGAAATGATCCTGGCACCACTCGTAATAGTTGATCGCGGTGGGATCACCGGTGTTGTAGCCATTCGCATCCGGCGTGCAAGTCAGCTTCGCAAGGGGATCCCCGGAAGTCGGATTGTGTCCGTACGCATCCCAGTTCAGCCCTTTTGCTGTCCAGTAGAAGATCCCATCGAATGCCAGCCCCGGAGTTGTCGTCGTGGTGAATTGTAGAGGCCCCGCCAACGCCTGCGCCGGAGTGGTTGTGCCCGGATAGGTGATGGTCGAGCTGCTGAGAATCAAGTTTCCATCACGCCCCAGGATGCGCACGTGGTTTCCGTGCTCGTGAAATGGATGTTGCCACCGACCCTGGCCAATCACGCGGATCAGCGTCAATTCTCCGGGATGCATGTGGGGATCGCCGTTATAGGGCTGATGCGGATACTCTGTCGCGTAGTTCGGATCCATGTCATCCGGCATCGAACGTCCATTGATCAGGAAGTACGCCGGGTGATAAGGCTCAGTGGGGACATTAAGACTGCATCCCGCAGTTCCGGGTGCGCACGCTTTCGCTGCGGCCACCTGAGCTTCTGCTTGCGTGTGAATTCTCGGATCCATCTCGGCGAACTGGAACAGGTATTCGCGGTCGTAGCAGGTATCTGGATGATCGTAGGCAGCCTGCGAGAGCCGGTAATCGGACTCGCTATGAGCGGCTTCAGCTGCAAGGTTCTTTGCAGCTAGCCCGCTGGTGCAATTGCTTGGGACACTTGCGGGAAGCACGATCAGCGCGCCATACAGTCCCATCTCCACCTGCAGGTCGCCTTGGGTTCCGCTGTAGTAAGCGCGCGTGCCCGGCGAAGGGGCAGTGAACCGATAGGTCACTGTGGCACCGGGAACTGCCTCCTGTGTGAGCAACCCGGGAGTCCCATCCGTGAATGCGCTCAGCGTCACGCCAGGGAACAGGATGGAGGTGTTACCCGCCGAGGGAGGCAGATTATTCGTCAGCGTCACAACGACCGGCGTCCCTTCCGTGACAATCAGCGTCGGGCCAGGTACCTGCATGACGTTGCAGAAACCCGACCGCGAGAGGCCCGGCACAAACGTCGGAGTGAAGTTCGTTGCGCAACCGTAGCCCCACGAATACACTGCCTGTCCGTCGGGTTGGTTGAGATAGGCTGGCGCCGCGACCAGATTGAATGTGGTCCCCTTGATGCCAGGAGCCGCAGCCCACGCAGATACCGTTAACAACAGGGTCACGGCCACCATCGCCGCCAGAAGCATTTGTGTCTGAAAGATTTTGTTTTTCATGTTCGTCGCCCTCATGGCTGCGCTCCTAATTAACCCGGACTTCGGTCATGAGTCCGCCGAAGTTCTCCGCGTCGTTGGAAAGATGATCAAGATTGGGGGTGTAGAGGTAATAGGTCCCCGTTGCGATCGGAGTAGAGCAGTTCCCGCTCGAATCACGCGCCACAGCACATGTATCCAGAATGACGTCGAGGGACTCGCCGCCCGCCAGCGTGATCGAATTAGTCGTGTAGAAGAGGTTATTTCCCGCCTGATCGCGCAGCAGCTTGGCGTTGTAGCCGATCACCTGCATCGGAATTCCCAACGACGCCAGCGTCTGATACTCGGTCACGTCAAGATCGGAAATGCGGAGGAGTGCTTTCTTTCCGGCTGGAATGCTGATGATCGCCGACAGCGGCTGCGAGAAATGATTGCTGCCGTCCGTAGACATTGTGTACAGCGGACCCGGTGTCACTGTATCCGGATAGCTGCGTCCATTCAGCAGGAAGAATTTGTCCTTCATGTCCGAGAACCCTTCTGGGTTGAACGTCATGCCCACAAAGTGGAAGTTCGGATCGAAGCCGTGGATCTGGATCGGATACTCGACGTCGTAATAAGTTGACCCGTCGCCATCGTTATAGGCATACCCACTGGTGACGCTGGGATTGGTCGATACGGTCTGAACTGCAACTGCACCCGTATTTACGGCCGGCAAGGGATTGCTGCACAGGATATCGGCGGTGGAATTGCAAGCCGTGCGCAGATCGGTCTGCTGTGCCTGGAGTCCCGCATAGAGACTGCTGCCGGCCGCAACCCGGTTCTGCCGCGGACGCACATAAAGCTGTCCCACCATGCCCATCTGCAAGTGCTCGGGCGGGGTGATGTGGCAGTGCCAGAAGTAAGTGCCGGCATCCGGCGCCAGGTAGTAATAGGTGAAGCTGGCGCCGATGTTGATGGCGACCGAAGCGTCCGGCACGCCGTCATAGAAGGAGGAAGCATTGGGATAACCGTGGAAGTGGACCGTGTGCTGTTCGAACAGGTCCGGGCGCATGATCATGCCCACGTTGGTCAGGGTGAGGAAGAATTCGTCGTCTTCATCGATTGCCATCAATGGCGCGGGAATGTTCCCATTCATCACGCCCACATCCATGATCTGACGCGGATCGACGTGACCGTCGAGAGCGCGGGGAATCGACGCCGTTGCGGTCGATGACGTGTTCACATCTGGCCCCGTGGGTCCCGTGAAGGTAAAATTGTTCGGTGCCGCAAAGCCGTAGTTCGTGACCCCGCTCCCAAAGCTGGTCACATTCGTAGCTAGGACCGTCCAGGTGCCGTCGTAGGGACCGATGCCGGGAGTTGCGCCCGTGCCGGCAATTACTACTGAGTCTCCAGGGTTCAGCCCGAGAGGCGCATTCGTCTGCACATAAACCGTGCTGCCCGATGAGGCGATATCATAAATCGTGACGGTGTTGGCGACGTCCAAGGCCAACCCTACCGCGCCGTTGTAGCTGAACGTGCCCAGGTACGAACCTACGCCGCCCACTGGTATCTGAAGACCGGCTGGAACGTCCGTGGTTGCCGGATCGCCAGGTTGGAACGGCCCCGGAAACGTGGTGTTAAACACGCTCGGGAACTGTGTTCCAGGCTTCCCGGCCGCAATGTCCGCCAGTCCCGACAACGGACCAAACGAGAACATATAGGTCTGGGTGCCATCACCCATCGTGGAGTAGCCATCACCGCCTGATATCTGTTGGCACTTGATGGCGCCATTAACCCCGGGACCCGTGTAAGCCGGCTCCGAATTGTTGTTAGCAGCTACTGGGTGGGTGATCGTGGTCGTCGGGCATTGCACACGGAACGACTGCGCGCTCACAGTCACCGTCGCGAAACCTAGGAGAAAAATGGGCAACCAGAACCGACACGTATTCCTCATGGCTTTTGCAGCCTCCTTCGTGGGCGGAAACTTGTCTCCGCTCCAGTGCACCTACGCTGTTATTGGGGGCGGGTCTGTGCGCCGTCCGATGACGGGAAGATGAACCCAATCTTCCACGTACCTGGGGGACTCGGACGGATTGCGTTCCCCAAAACCCGTGGCGTCACAGTACTAGGGGGTTATTTGTAACTCTTTGCGTTTGGGCAAATACAAATGTAAAGTTTTGTAAACTACAAGCTAATTTGTAAAATACGTGTAGATGTATGATCGATGTGTTTACTATCAGTCGAGGCGTGCACAGAATTCCGTCTCCCGGCGCCCCTGGCGGGGCCCGAATATTAAGAGCCCTTTCTTTGCGCTAGCGCAAATACCCCGACCCCGCCCTGATTTATCACTGAATGACTGTTGTTTGTACCCACGGCTGAACCGGTTCGTTGGGTGCTATCAAATTGCTCCCCCAGGTTGTCTCGGCACGGCAAGCGATGAACCCCAGAGTTTCAGGCATGCACGGCGAGACCTCATCCGATTCCTAAATTGGACGTATGCAAACGGACACTATGAAACGAACGCGAATTTTCGCAGCTCTCATTCTTCTGGTTTTATTCTCTGTGGCTGCTCACGCGGATCAGGCCAGTTCCGCGTTTAAGAAAGGCGTTCAGGCCGAAAGCAAGAACGACTACGATGTGGCCTTCCAGGCCTATAGCCAGGCGCACTCGCTGAAGCCGAAAGATGCGAAATACTTCACGGCTTATACCCGCATGCGTTTTTATGCGGCTGTGCAACACGTCAGCAAGGCACAGGCACTGCGCGAGGGTGGCAAGCTCCAGGAGGCAGTTGCCGAGTTCCAGCGCGCCGCCGAAATCGATCCCACCAACTTTGCCGCTAAAAGCGAGGCACACCGCACCGAAGAGATCATCAAGAAGCAAGCACACACCGGCGAAGAGACGCCCAAGAAGGAATTGCCTCTCGATAAGATGGCGCAGGAAGCCGCTGGTCCCGTGGAGTTGCAGCAGCTGTCCAACACGCTCATAAGCCTGCGTCTCACGGAAAACGCGACCATGGTTTATAAGACCATCGCGCACCTCGCCGGAATCAACGTTTTATTCGATCAGGATTACAAACCACCGAAGATCACTGTCGAACTGAACGACGTCACGCTGCGCGAAGCGCTGAACACCGTTGCACTGCAGACGAAAACTTTTTGGACTCCCGTTTCCAGCAACACCATCCTGATCGCTGCAGATACGACTGCGAAACGCAAGGACATGGAAAATTCGGTGATGAAAACGTTCTACCTCAAGAACGTTTCCACCCCGGCCGAACTGCAGGAAGCCGCTGCTACATTAAAGAGCATTCTTGATCTCAACCGGATCCAGCTGGTTCCCAATCAGAATGCCCTGATCTTGCGTGGAACAACCGACCAGATGGTTCTCGCGCAGAAACTGCTCACTGATCTCGATAAGCCAAAACCCGAAGTGGTCATCGAGATCGCCGTGCTACAGGTCAGCCGCAGCCGCATTCGCACTCTCGGGGTCAATCCGCCAACCTCGGCCAATATCGTGATGGTGCCCAGCACGCTCGGTGGCGGAGGCGGAGGATCGGGCGGAGGTTTCACCCTTAACTCGCTAGGCGCGTTGAATGCCACGAATTTCCAGGTGAGCATTCCTGGCGCGTCGATGTCGTATTTGATGAGCGACAGCGATACGAAACTGATTCAGAATCCGGAAATCCGCGCGCTCGACAACGAGAAAGCAACTTTGAAGATTGGCGACCGGGTCCCGGTCGCGACCGGATCCTTCGGTGCAGCCGCGGGCGGCGGCGGCGTTAGTGCACTGGTCAACACGCAGTTCCAGTACCTCGACGTGGGCGTGAACATCGACATTACACCGCACATTCACTCGGAACACGAAGTTACCCTGAAGATGACTTTGGAAGTCTCGTCCGTGAGTGGAACACAGAACATCGGCGGAATCAGTCAGCCGATCATCGGACAGCGGCGCATCGAGCACGAAACCCGCTTGCGCGATGGAGAAGTCAACCTGGTTGGCGGCATCCTGGAAGACACGGAGACTCATTCACTCGCTGGATATCCGTGGCTTACGAAGATACCCATCCTGAAATACCTCTTCGGACAAGAGGACAGACAGAGGCAGGAAAACGAAATCGTCTTCGCGATCACTCCTCACATCGTCCGTGCACAGGAAGTGACTGACGACAATTTGCGCCTAGTCGACCTTGGCCGTGGCAGCTCAGTCACCGTGGGACACACCGATCCAAGAAGGACCGCTCCAGCTCGTACCCCGAACACCATGGAGCAGACTGCCTCCCCAAACTCTCCGAACCGCAACGCGCCACAGAAGGCAGTCACGCCGCCCGCCGCGCCTCCGAAGCCCGAACCGTCGAAGACACCGGCGCCCGCGCAGATCCCCAGCGCTGTCACCACAACTACTCTGGTCCGTCCGGTCAAGGCAACCCCCGACGAACAGACGTTATCGCTCCAACCACCGGAACGGGCCAAACCCCGCTCTACCGAGGATCCCTGCCCCTACGGAATGCACTCCATGGGCACCCAATATGGAGTTCTCAACTGCGCTTTTGATTGAGTGGGGCACCCGCACCCGGGCACCTGGGCGAATTAGGGACAAACGATTCGCCTGCCTTCAAAAGTGGAATTTCAACGCCAACTGAATCAGCCGTGGCGACTGTGCCTCGAGAATAGAGTTAAAGGTTGGCGAGCTGATGTCACTGTCGGGCAACCGGAAGTTCGTGTGGTTCAACAGATTAAAGAACTCCGCCCGGAACTGAAACTCTTTCCCTTCGCCCACCGTAATGTTCTTGAATGCGGAAAAATCCCAGTCGGCGTAGCCCGGCCCCTGCGCGACGTTGCGCTCGGCGGTCCCGAATTGCTGCACCGGCGAATTAGGGTCCTGGATGATCTGTTGGAATGCGTTCGCGTTCAGCCATGCGCCGGGGGTATGTGGCCCGGAGTTGGGATTTTGCCCAGGGACTAAGTTCGGCCGGTTTGAGAAGAATCCGCTGATCTCGGGCGCGGATCCCTGCACAGAAAAGTCTGTCGAGTCGAAGACGGTGAACGGAGTACCGCTCATCAGGGTAACGATACCGTTGACCTGCCAGTTACCGAGCGCCTGTTGATACCATCCGTGCGGCTGTCGCCACAACGGCAAGCTCCACTGATAGCTGAGCACCAGACGATGACGCGAGTCGAACAGCGAGCGGCCGCGTTCTGCGGCCAGATCAAACGGATTCTGCGCCAAATCATTCTCTCCGGCCACCGGCTTGGCCGCGGAACCTGTCATGTTGAAGGAAGATGCATCATCGATGGACTTGGAGTAGGTATACGACGCAAGAAACGATATGCCGTGACTGAAGCGCTTCCTCAGGCTGGCCTCGAGTGCATGGTAAGAAGAATTAGCAATGCCCTCGATCAGGCCGGTCGACGAGTAAGTGCACGGCGGAGAAGCAGGATCGAGCGTGCATCCGGAATGAATTCGTCGGTTGTCGGCATTGCTGGAAGTAGAGATCGGGCTCCCGCTGGTATCGAATCCCGGAACGTAGATCGCGGGATTGCCTTCGACAAAGCGCGGCAGCTTCGTGCCTTTGGTTCCCACGTAGCCGACCTCGAGCAGGAGATCTGTTCCGAAGGATCGTTGCACGTTCAAGTCCCAGTCCTGCGCGTAGGGCAGTGGGAGATTCGGGGCCAGTGTCAGGTTGGTCAGCGGCTTTGCGAAAGTCCCTGCGGCCGGCGGGTTGCCAAAGTAAGGATCGGGAAAATTGAGAAACGAAGTGGGAGTAAGGCTGATCTGCTGGGTCTGTAGATACGGAGGAGCGCTGATCGGCGACTGCAGCGGTCCGCCCTGGCCCGTATAGTACGGCTCATAGAAGATTCCATAGGCGGATGTCACCAACCAATTCGAACTCCCGGTCGGATCCCACGCGATACCGACACGGGGTGCAAACCCCTTCTTGAATGTCGGTATCAACCCTGCGGGCACGCCCGTATCTCCCGGATAGAGTAGATCCGGGGGCGCATTGGGCATCACCGTCGACTGTCGTCCCGGAATCCAGAGTGTCTGCCGGTTATGGATCTCGGTGTAGGGGAACGGGAGTTCATAGCGCAGACCAAAATTCATCGTCAGTCGCGGTGTGACCTTATACGTGTCCTGTGCATAGCCGTTCAGAGAATTACCCCGGATGCCGCGCGAAAAATCGCCACGGCCTTGGAGAAAGAATACCGGCTGTCCAAAGAGGAAGCTGGCAAACGCGTCGGGTACTACGGGAAACGGCGCGAACACAAAGAAACCATTGGTGGCAATGCCTTGCAGCACGTTGAACTGCGAATGCTCGTACCCGCCTCCGAATTTGATTTCATGCCGCCCGTGGACCCAACTCAACGAGCCCGAATAGTCAAAAGCATTCTCATAGGTATTGCGGGGCCCGGTGATCGGATCTCCGATCGTGGTGTAGCCGTTGACCTGTATGAACGGCGGCCCAATCGCAAGGTCGAGGCTTGGTTGGTAACCAAAACCCAGGCTGAGGGGCGTTGTGTGGTTGGTCCTCTCTCCATAGAGAAATTTATTTCGCAAATATGAGAAACGGAACACGCCGATCATCGACGGAGAGAACGTGCGCGTTTCCTGAGCGACGAAATTCTGCGCCCGCTGCTCTTGCCCTACGGGAAACCCTGGCACGCTCGCACCCGAAGTCGCGATGGGATGCAGTTCGGTGCCATCACTGAAGGCATAGCGGAAATTCAGGATGTCAGAACCACCCATGTGCTGATCCAGACGCAATCCGAACTGATTCGTGTCCTGATGCACGATTTGCGTCGCGGTGTAGACGTTGGTTCCGTTGTTAGGCGCCGGGAAGTAACTCAGCAGATTCTGTGTGATCGTCGGTACCGAAGACATGTCGAACTGATTGTTCGGATACGGCTGGTTGAGAAAAACATTAAACAGCTGGTGGTTGGGATTGTTGCAAAAACCGCCCGAGAACCCTTCCGGGCACACCACCGAGAAATCTCCCTGCCGCTCTGCCAGCGAAGGGACAGTCGACGAGTCCGTTTCCCCTTGTCGGTTGCGGAAGCCCTCGTAGTATCCGAAGAAGAACGTCTTGTCCTTGATGACGGGGCCGCCAAACGTCCCGCCGAATTGATTTTGCTTAAGCGGTTCAGTCCTGGGAGCGAAGTAGTTGGTGGCGTCAAAGACGTCATTTCGAAGGAACTCCCAGAGTGCTCCATGAAATGTGTTCGTCCCCGAGCGCGTAATGATGTTGGTGGTCGACCCTAGACTGGTTCCAAATTCCGCGTTCGCGTTGTGCGTCAGAATCTTGAATTCGGTGATGGCATCGACTGGGGGCTTGAGAACGAATCCGCCATCGACGCCATTGAAATTGTTGGCGCCGTCGATCAGGAAGTTGTTGGACTCGGGCCTCTGGCCATTGACCGCATATGCCTGACCGTCGCGAAGAGATCCCCCGGCTTCGGCTAGACCCGGAGTGAGAGGCACGACCCCGGGTTGCAGCAGCCCCAATTGAGAGAAGTTCCGGCCGTTCAGCGGCAACTCCAGAACGTCGCGCTCGCTGACTGTTTTGCCAAGACTGGTCACCGTCGCCTGAATCAGCTGAGCGTCAGATTGCACCTCAATCTTCTGCGTCTCGCTACCCACCACCAGACGGACAGGAATCGTCGCGGTCTCGTTCACGTCCAACCCAATGCCTTGTTGAATGTAGGACTGAAAACCTTTCGCCGTGGCCTGCAAGCGATAGTGCCCGACCGGCAACTCCACGAGGACGTACTCACCGCTTCGATTTGTCACCGCGCTACGAGTTAATCCAGTCTCCACCTGGATGGCACTGATCGACGCTCCCTGCACGCTGGCACCAACGGGATCCACAACGGTCCCGCGAATGCTGCCAGTGATTTGTTGAGCGGCGACGGGAAAGCTGACGAGCACAGTCAGAACGGCACCCATGAGACATTTCGAAACATATACACGTCGATTCACGGTTTCTCCCCAAGCGGACCAGCTCATCCACTCCGAGATCAAAATCGGAATTAGCCTGTTAACTGCTGATATAGGTACAGACGCCCTGAAGGCAGTTCTTGGACCCCCACGGTCCACAAGAACGAATGAGCACGCGAAAGGTAAAGAATCGCGGAAAGCGGCACAATAGCGAAAAAACATTAGAGCGGGTTCTAACGGAGTGACATCCAGAAAGGGCGCGGCTGAAGCCGCGGCGAATGTCGTGCGAAACCGAACGGCTTACCCCGCTGGGAGCAGTCGTTCACCTGTCTGTTCATCGACCTTTCGATGTGGCCGGTGCGTTCATCCGCGAGCGCCAGATCGTCTAACCACCTTCCGGGGGGTTTTGGGTGAAATCGCCAGGTAACAGCAAACTTGTTTGACGGAGAGATACCAACTCCTGCCCCTGTCTATGTTGACAGTATTTTAGGTTCCAGCCGACGAATAGTCTCCGACAAGCGTTCAGCTTGAGCGTGTGCTGCAGCTTCAGCTCTCTCCACTAGGTCCCAGCAGAGCAAGTTCCGACAAGCCACCAAGGGAGATTACAAACATGGGGCAATTCAATCCAAGCTATTTCTTGCACGCCGCAAACATCCTGTTGTTGGTAGCGTACAGCGTTCGCGACATTCTCTGGCTGAGGTTGTTTTCAGTGGCGGCCTCGCTGATCGCCTTGCCGTATTTCGTCCTGCAGCCTGAACCTCTGTGGGAGCCAATCATTTGGAGTAGCGTCTTTGCTGCGATCAATTCGTTCCAGTCTTGGCGTCTTTTTATCGAGCGACGTCCAGTTAAATTGACGCCCGAAGAGCAGGAAATTCGCCAGCTCGCCTTCCCGGATTTGCCGCCTCGGAAAGTCCTGCAGATTCTGAGTATCGGAGCGTGGACAACTGTGGGAATTGGCGAGCGAATGCTGGAGTTTGGCAAAAGTGTTGAGGCAATCTCGATCATTGTTCGCGGGAAAGTACGGGTCATGAGAGATGATCGCGTCCTCGGGGAACTCGTCGCGGGCCACATCGTTGGCTCAGCGCTTCTCTTGAGTGGCGTCACAGCCGATGTAGATGCAGTGGTAGTAGAGCCTGTCCGGTGCATGCGTTGGGAGGTTGTGCCGTTCGACCGCTACCTCGCCGCCAATCCCGAAACGCGGATTATCCTGCAAAAGTACC
>Ga0210405_10000333_pt1 | contig 65603 bp, 66 predicted proteins | sample IncBWH11MmetaG_FD_155492 | JGI IMG/M metagenome (GOLD analysis project Ga0210405, IMG submission 155492) | Forest soil microbial communities from Barre Woods Harvard Forest LTER site, Petersham, Massachusetts, United States - Inc-BW-H-11-M | ecosystem: Environmental > Terrestrial > Soil >...
ATGCCGAAACGCCCAGCATTGCCGCCTTTCGACAAGCCTGGACGCTTCCCTTACAATAAGATGCGATGATCAAGCACAAAGTTACCCTCATCCCGGGCGAGGGCATCGGGCCGGAAGTAGCCGCCGCAACCCGCCGCATCCTCGAAGCCACCGGCGTGCAATTCGTTTGGGAAGAGATTGCCGGGCGCTCCGATAGTTCTTCCAACCAGGAAAAAACCGTCAATCAAGCCGCTGTGGAATCGGTGCGCCGGAACCGAGTGGCGCTCAAGGGCCCCATGGCCACCGCCATCGCCGGCGGAGCGCCCAGCGTGAACGTGGCGTTGCGCAAAACGCTCGACCTTTATGCGAATTTGCGTCCGGTGAAGAACATGCCCGGCGTCAAATCGCATTTTGAAAACGTCGACCTCATCCTCGTGCGCGAAAACACCGAGGATTTATACTCCGGGCTCGAGCACGAGGTCGTTCCCGGCGTGGTCGAGAGCCTCAAAATCATCACCGAGCGGGCCTCCACGCGCATCGCCAAATTTGCGTTTGCCTACGCCACGCGCCACGGCCGAAAAAAGATTCACGCCATTCACAAAGCCAACATCATGAAGCTTTCCGACGGTTTGTTTCTGCGCTCGGTCCGCGCCGTCGCGGAGCAATTCCCTTCCATCGAATACAAAGAGATGATCGTTGATAACGCCTGCATGCAGATCGTGATGGACCCGCAGCAATTTGACATGCTCTTGCTGCCCAATCTTTACGGCGACGTCATGAGCGACCTGGCCGCGGGCCTCGTCGGCGGACTTGGCGTTGTCCCCAGCGCCAATATCGGGGACGAATGCGCCATGTTCGAGGCCGTCCACGGCACCGCGCCCGACATCGCCGGCAAGGGTTTCGCTAATCCCACCGCCCTGCTGATGAGCAGCGCTCTGATGCTCGACCATCTGGCCGAACGGACCGCTGCGGAGCGCATCCAGAAGGCGCTGGAGCACGTCTACCGCGAGGCAAAACACACCACCCGCGACGTCGGCGGCCAGGCCGGCACCGAGGAATTCGCCGAAGCCGTAATCGCCGCCCTCAAGTAAAGGCAACTCCCACACGATCGGCCAAAAAGTACTAGCAGTTCCAAATCGTTAAATTGCTTGTGCTTTGACCGGCATCGTGACAACATCCTTAACCGAAGCCTGCAGTTTCCCTCCGAGGCGGCCATATGCAAAGAACTCGCTATCCCGAACGCCGGCGCACCACGCGCCTTTCCCTTCAGATTCCGCTGACGGTGCGTTGCCGCTTGCCCGAAGGCGAAACCATCGACCTGAAGGCTTCCACTTACATCGTCAGCGCCCACGGCGCCCTCGTGCTCATGGATACGCCCCTGATCCCGGGCCAAACGGTCAGAGTTTTCAACGAGCACACCGCTAATTCGGTGGACTGCGTGGTCACTTCGTTACGCGAGAAGCGGGACCGAAGATTCGTAGGCATTGCCTTCGCTAATCCCAACATCGACTTCTGGCACATCGTATTCCCCAAGTCTGGAACCCGCCAGGCGATTCGCTCCGCGCAAACGGGAGCGCTGGTGCCCCCAGGGTTCCGCCAAGAAAATACTCCGCAATTCTAACGGGATTCCGCGCGGGTTTGCGCGAACGCGACCGGTTTAAGCCGCTCCTCAGCTATTTGTTCCTACGTAGATCTGGTAGACCATCAAATATACGATCACGCCCGTTACCGAAACATAGAACCACAGTGGCAGCGTCCACCGCGCGATTTGCCGGTGTTTGTCGAATTTTTCCATCCAGGCGCGCCGCAGAGTAATCAAGATCAACGGCACAATCACAATTGCCAATATCGTATGCGAAATCAGCAACGTGAAATACACCGGCCTGATCCAGCCCTGCCCTTGAAAGAGGACCAATTGCTTCACGCGGAGGTGATAAACCACGTAGGACACCAGGAAAGCGCTGGAAACACAGAACGCGGAGACCATGAAAACTTTGTGTACGTCCCGCTTCCCCGCCCGGATCGCCGCATAACCTCCCGCCAGCAGCAGCGCGCTGATTCCGTTCAGAGTGGCATTGAATGCGGGATGAGAAAGCATGGGCGTAAGGTTTGTCCTTCCCTAAGCAGCGGCTTCTGAAAGCAGTCTGGTCAGCGCGGAAGCTTGTCGTACATCATCAATCCCAGCAGCAGCGGAATGTGCAGCACCGTCGCGTGCATCAGCCACTTGGCGCGCGTGTTCGTCTTATTGCTGGCGGCCCACAGGCACACCTGCACCAGGGCGGTGCTGATGACCAGCGCCCCGAAGAGATACAGTACGCCGGCCAGCCCAAGAATCGCCGGAAGCAGGCTCGCGCCCACCAGTGCGACCGCGTACAAAATGATCTGCCGGAACGTGCGCGTGCCCTCGCGGTCCACCACCGGCAGCATCATGATCCCCGCGCGAGCGTAATCCTCGCGGTACATCCAGGCAATCGCATGAAAATGCGGAAACTGCCAAAGGAACAGGATTCCAAATAGCAGCCATGCTCCCCGCCCCAGCGAACCCGTTGCCGCCACCCAGCCGATCATCGGCGGAATCGCTCCTGGAAAGGCACCCACGAACGTCGCCCACACGGTGCGTTTTTTCAACGGAGTGTAAGCCAGCAAGTAGCTCAGGCAGGTCGCGATGCCAAGTCCCGCCGCAAGCGCGCCCGCCGCCACATACAAATCCACGGCGCCGGCAATCGCCAGCACCACGCCAAACACCAGCGCCTCCCGCGGCTGCAAGACGCCGCTTGGCAGAGGCCGCATAGCCGTGCGCCGCATGGTGCGGTCGGAGTCGCGCTCAATATAATGATTCAACGCCGCCGTGCCCGCGGCGATGAGCATGGTACCGAAAACCGCGTGCAGCATGTGCAGCCATTCGACCGGGCCGCGCGCCCCCATGTAATAACCCGCAGCCGTCGTCATCAGCACCAGGAAGGAAACGTCCGGCTTCGTTAGCGAGACGTAGCCGCTGGCGCGGGCCGAAAGCGTCAGTTCCGCTGTGCGCGTAGTGCTCATCCGGTGGCCGCCTGCCCTGGCGCCGTTGCGGTCACTTCCCCGCCGCGCGGAACCAGCCGGTAACACATCAACACTACCAGCACCGAAAACGCGAAGAGAATCGCGCCCACGACCGTATGAATCACGGTCAAAGTCACCATCACCGGCATCGGCTGTGGCGCATCCGCCGTAGTCCGTCGCGACCAGAAAGCCGCCAGACCCAGCAGGAACTGCGTCCCGAAAATCGCATGCAGCAGAATGCGCGCCTTCGTAAATTCCCGCGACTGCCCAAACCGTTTGCGCAGCGCCACCGCCGTCCAAATCACCACTCCGAGCACGAGCAGCGCTCCCGCCATGTGCGGCCAAATCGGAATATCCTTATGCCGGAAGCCCGCGCCGAGAATCACTTGAAAATAGATGACGCCTGCATTGAGAATCGCCAGAGTACGAATCGAAGGAGTTCCGCTGTCCTCCAATCGCGGCTGTTCGGAAACCCACCATTTACTTGTGAACACCGCAATCCCGAGCACCGCGCCGAAAACGATCTGCGCAAAGCACGCATGAATGACGGGCAGCCAATAATGCAGCAGCCGGATGACCACTTGGCCGCCCAGAATCGCCTGCACAACCACCCCGAGTACAGCGACGACACCGAGCCAGCGCACCCATCGCCGCTTTTCCTTGGCCCATAGCAACACGGCCAGCACGAGCGTAAGGATTCCCAAACCGCCAGCGATGGCGCGATGCGAAAACTCAAAAAAGTCGCCGCCTTGCAGAGACGATAGAGGCGGAACCAGCGTTCCGTGAGAAGTCGGCCAATCCGTCACGGAAAGAGCCGCATCTTTGGACGTGACAAGCGCCCCGGCGACGAAAAGGAGGACGGTCCAACAAACCGTGAATACAGCAAATCGGTGCACACTCGGGTTAAAGCTAGAAGTCATGGTCCACTGAACCTGTCGCGGGATTATACATTGAGCGGGAACGATTTTGCGACAACGCGCCTTTGGACTGGAGCATCGCCCCCTTTGCACCTGGGCTGCAGGCGAACTCGGAGTGGGAGTATACTCGCGCCATGCCTCACAGTAAACTTGTTGCCGTGAAGGCCTTCGCGACGCAAATTGAGGCGGACCTTGCCAAAAGCGTGCTTGAATCCGCAGGCGTTGACGCCATGATTCAAGCTGATCGCGCAGGCGGCATGCGTGATCATTTAGCTTGGAGCGGTTTCGGCTTTAAAGTTCTGGTACGCGACGAAGACGCGTCGGCGGCTCACCAGCTTCTCAAGTCGGCCAGCGAGAACAGCGGGCTACACGGTGAAGGTGTCGCTGTCGCGGAATTCCTTATCGAAGCTGAAGCGGAGTCCGCCATGGCCACCCTTACATCAACTGGCATTTACTCAGCAGTCCAAGCCAGCACTGCGGGTGGCATTAACTCCACGCTTGGCCTGGAGCGGTTCAGAGTGCTGGTCAGTGCAGATGATGCCCCACGGGCCCGCGAGATCCTTAAGCCCCGCACGCATGGCGCGCCTCCTTCTAGACTCTAGGAGGTAGACTCTGCACCTTCAAGTTATTACGCTGCCTAGTTCAGCAGATGCCAGCGGCCTCGCCGCTGACTCTGCTTCGATTCCTACGGCCCGCAGGACCACGTTCTTCAGCGCGGCGATAAATAACGGCGAGTCCCCCACCGCCGGCATCATCCGAAACCTCTCGATGCCCAGCTTCATCGCTTCCTCGCGGGCTTCGATGTTAATTTCGTGCAGCGTTTCGATGTGCTCTGTGACAAAGGAAATGGGCACGACGAGCATCTCTTTCACGTCTTCCTGGCCCAGCCGCTCAATCGTCCCCGTCAGCGGCGGCTCCAGCCATTTTGAGGGACCAACGCGGCTCTGGTAGCACAGCAAGTGCGTACGCGGCCAGCCAGGGTACTGCCTTGCACCCAACTCGCAGGTTAGATGCACGGTCTCGTTGATTTGATTTGGATAAGGATCGCCTTTCTTCACAAGGCTCATCGGCAATCCGTGCGCGCTGAACACCAGCTGAATCCGCGAGCTGTCCGGGAATTGCCGCAATACCGATCCAATCCGCTGAACCAGCGCCTGAATATACAGTGGATGATCGTGAAAATTGTTGATGGTGCGCTCCGGCGGCTTCCCGGCAGGATGTCCCCACTTCGCTTGATCGGCCACTCGCCGCCATTCCTTCAAGCTGCTCAGCGTTGTCGCGTACGAATAGTGCGGATAGAGCGGCAAGAGAACAATTTCATCCAGCGTCCCCGCTCTGCGCAACGTATCCACGGCCTCCTGCGTGAACGGATGCCAGTAACGCATCGCCGTAACCGCGACAGCATCGATGTAAGGAGAAACCGCCTGCACCAATCGCACCCGTTGCCGTTCGGTAAGCGCCCCAATCGGCGAACGACCTCCTATTTCCCCGTACTTCCCGGCCACCGGAATCGACCGGCGCGAAGAAATGAGCTTGGCAATCGGGCGGCGCAGCCATCCAAACGGTCCGAGAGGAATGATGTCAGGATCCATGAACAGATTCAGCAGAAACGGCTCGACAGCCTCCAGCGAATCCGGCCCGCCGAGCTGGAACAATACAATCCCGACTCTCTTCTTCGCCGCCAAGCTACTTGCCCCGGTTCAATGAACTTTTCAGCCGCTCAATATCATCGCGCAGCGCCGCGGTGCGCCGCGCCACGCTGATGTAGTACACGAAGAAAACGGTCCAGCCAACCATATAGGCCGCGAAAACGCTGTCGAGATTTTTCATGCCGCCTCCAATTCACGCTGGATGATCTCGATCTCCCCGCGCATGGCTTCCAACTGGTAGCGCTGCCGCAAGAGCAGCGTCATCAAACCGAGCATGGCGAACCACGTGAAGAAAAGCACTTTGTACATCGTCGAATCCAGTCCCGAGCCTGGCGCGCCCATGACCACCGGTTGCGGATGCTGCGTGCGCCACCAGCGAATCGAACCGAAAACCAGCGGCACGTCGATGAATGCGAATATGCCGAAAAGCGCGCTAAGAAGCGCCCGCCGGTCCGGCTCTTCGACCAGCGTGCGTAGCAGCAAATAAGACACATAGAGCAGCCACAATACAAAAGTCGACGTGAGCCGCGCGTCCCAAGTCCACCAGATTCCCCAAACCGGGTGGGCCCAGATGGGGCCGGTCAGAAGCACCACGGTTGTAAACACCAAACCGGTTTCACCCGCCGAAACTCCCAGCCAGTCCCATCGCGGCTGACGGCGCACCACGTACAGTAAGTTCGCGACGAAGCAAATGAAGAAGGACGTCAGGCCAGTCCAGGCGCTCGCCACGTGCAGGTACAAGATGCGGTAGATCACGCCTTGTTTTGCATCCGTCGGCGCAACAAAGAACGCTCCATAGGTAGCCGCACCTAGAAGCAAGAGCACCACGATCGCCGATAGAACACTTTTCTTCATGAAGCTCATTCCTCCAGAAGATATTCGCCCAAGAGCCAGAGTATCGTCAAAAAGGCCACATCGAAAACCGCCAGGAAGCCCATTCCTTTCCATTGCACAAAAGGTAAGCGGTCAAATAGGCCTGCCGTTACTTCAGTGCTGGCCACCAGAATCGGCGTCAGCAGCGGAAGCAGCAGCAGTGGCAAAAGCAGTTCACGCATCCGGGCTTGCGCGGAGATGGCGGAGAGAGCCGTTCCCGCAATCGAAACGCCCAGGCTTCCCAGGAAAAACACCAGCACGAGCCACGGAAGCATCCGCAAGACCGGTAAGTTGTACATGACCGCGAACACCGGCAGCAGCAAGAGCTCCGTCAGGAGAAGAAACAGGGTGTTGGCAACGAGCTTCGCAAGAAAGATAGCGAAAGGATCGGAGACCGAGAGCCGTAACGCACTGAGCGTATCGTTGCTTTGTTCGCGGAGGAAGCACGGCTGCAACATCAAGGACGCCGCGAAGAGAAACGCCAGCCAAAGGAGACCCGCGCCGAACCGCCGCGATTCCTCCGAAGTCGGATTGAAGGAAAAGCTGAAAAGCACTATGACGATCAAAACAAATACGGCCGTGGTCGTCAGCAGCTCGCGCGAGCGAAATTCCGTGCGCAGCTCCTTGCCAAGCAGCACCGCCGTATTGGAGAGCAGCGCCATTCACGCGTTCGCAAAAGCCAGGATCGAGCGAAAGTTCGCGCCGCTTCGCGTGTCCGCGACCACCGCTCCCGCGTCCAGCCGTATCGCCCGCGTCGCCAGCCCGGAAACTTCGGACTCGCCGTGCAGGCTCATCAAAACCGTGCGCCCCGAGTCTCGCAATCCGCGCAGTGTCTGCGCAAACCAACTTGCTCCCTGCGGGTCCAGCCCGGTCGTCGGCTCGTCCAGCAAAACGACAGCGGGCTCGTTCAGCAGCGCCCGCGCAATGGCCACGCGCTGGCGCATCCCGCGGGAAAACGTGCGCACCAGGGAGTCCCGCCGCTCCAGCAGGCCCACCTCCCGGAGCAGCGTCTCGGCGCGCGGGGCCGGCTCCGCAATTCCTTGCAATCGTGCGAAGAGCAAAAGGTTCTCTTCCGCTGTCAACTCGTCGTAGACCATCGTGGCGTGCGCCACGAAACCGGCCGCAGGCGCCCCGCTTTTCTCTTCCTTGCCGTTCAGGAAGCTCACCTTGCCGGCGGAAGGACGCGAAAGCTGCGCCGCAATTCGCAGCAAGGTAGTCTTTCCGGACCCGTTGCGTCCTGCCAAGGCCACGCACTCCCCCGCGGAAATTTCCAGCGAGACGCGGCGCAAAGCGTAAAGCCCGCCATACCGTTTGTCGATATTTTCGAAGCGGATTCCTGTGGGGGAAAAACTCGTTGGCGTCACCGGACGGCCTCGGAGGTGGGCAGATCGCTCCTGGTCTTCAACGCTCAGCCTCGCACGAGATCGCGCAGCACTTTTTGGGCCTGCGCGCGTTCCTGTGCATACTCTGCCTCGGAGATCGTGCCTGCTTGATGGCGCAACTCCAGCCGGAACAGGCGTTCCTTCAGTGCATCCAGGCTTGTGCCGATGGCGGCGTCGACTTCTGCCAGGCTCGCCCCTCCGTTTGAGGGAGTCGCCCGCGCCATTGGCGCTGACGCCACGCTAGGCTTTGCTTTCTTCTGTTTCGCAGCCGGATGTTCTTCCTCCGCCGGCGCTGGTCCCGCAACCGCCACCACCGGCTTGCGCGCCAGCAGCACTGCCAGCAGTGCGAAAACACAAACAAATCCGCCGATGAGATACCACTTCAATCCGTCCAGCCGCCCGGGAACCTGCTGGATGCTTATTCCCGACGATTCGCCGCCGCCTTGCTGTGCGTCTCGCCCCTGTTGCCCCTGCTGTTGACCCTGATCCGCCCCGGCGTTCGCCTCCGGCGGAGGCGCCGTGCCGGATACGCCGACGGCGACCAGCGTCCCCGCGGGAACATCCTCGCGACCGTAGAGATTCATGCCCTGTTCTTGTCCGCCGGGAACCAGGCCCTCGCCGCTGATCTGCACGCTGGGCGGCGCCACCACTAGCAATCGGCCGCCCGGATAAATCGTCGGAATCTTCACCGTCGCGGCATTTCCCGGATACGGCAGCTCATACGAATAACGCACCGAGTTCCCGCCCGGCCGGAACGCGAAGGCGATCGAATAGTGATTTTTCTTCTTGTCGATGGGAAGCTGCACCACCGGCATTCCGGCCGGTCCTGCGGCGGCTACCTGTTGCAACTGCCCGCCTTCCGGCAACGCGAAATCAAAACTGCCCTCGCTCCGGTAGTACGCCAAAGGCGGCTGAGACTTGTTCTCGACTTGATATTCTTCGCCAACAATCAGGTTCGCGCCGTTGGGCTGAAAAATCACCACATGCGAAGGAACGTTGATCGTCTTGGGATCCTTGGAAGGCTCATAAATGTCCACTTGCGCGGTCGGCGTGCCCGGCGGCACAGCGTGGTTGAAATTGATACCGTGATACACCGCACGCACCAGCATTGGCTGCGCGCCAAGTCCCGGATGGTCAAACGTGAATTCTCCCTGCGCTCCGCTTTTGGCGTGGGCGACTTCCTGCATCCCTCCCTGGAGCTGAATCAGGACAAGATCAATTCCCGCCGCCGTTTTGCCGGTAGTGCCGTTCATCACCGTGCCGTGAACGGTTCCCGCTTCGGCGATCGCCAGCGGAGCCAGAACAAGCACGGTCAGCAACGTGAAACGCGCCGACCAACAGCACTTCATTGCGCGCTCCCATCCGCCGGTCGCGTCCCGCGCGGACGCCGCACCTGCGCGTCCGTCACTTGATCGATTTCCGCCAGCACTAGCGCCGCTTCATTCTCAAGCGCCGTCTTCATCGCTTCGAAGTCGCCTTCCGAGTATTTTCCGGAACGATACTCAAATCGCAGGTCGCGCAAATTATCGTAAATGGCGTCGCGGCGCTCCAGCAGTTGGTCCAGCTTGGTCCGGTGCGGAGCAAGGTCCGAAGCATCCGGCTGAATGTAAAAAATGAAAAGGATGACCGCGACGGCCAGGGCCAGGCACGCGCCAATTACCGCCCAATCCGCGGAGGCGATTTCGACCAGCGCAAGTGTGTGGACAGCAAGCAGCATTTAGTCCTGGGTCTCGCGTGACGCCTGCGCTCTGGCGCGTTCCAGCAACTCCGCGGAAATTCCGGGGGCGCCGCCCGCGAGCGCCGCTTGTGGCGCCGGACGTTTCCGCCAGCGGGAGATCACGAAAACCACCAGTCCTGCGCCCACGAAAAGATAAACGCTCGGCATTATCCACGCTACCAGGCTAAATCCCGATTTCGGCGGCTCCGTGTAGACTTGCGTTCCATATTCCTGCACGAACGCCTGCATAATCTGTTCGTCGGTTTCGCCCTTGGCGATGTGCTGGTCGACTTCCTTCAGCATGCCTTTGGCGGTGTCGCACATCCCGGAGAACGCTCCGCCCGGATGTGAACAAGTAGCGGCGGGCATGTCGCATCCGCGGCACATGCATTTAATTTTTGTGCCTACTTGCTTGGCTCGTTCGGAGAGTTGCTGCGCGCCGAGCGGTGCAGTCAGCAGCGGCGCTGTCGCCAACATCGCCAGCATCGTGATCGCCGGAATCGCCCGCGCTCTAGTCATGGCCCTCTCGCAACGTAACCGGCGAGGCCAGTCCTTGTGCCACTGGCTGCGCTGCCGGCTGCGGCGCGCCGGAAAGCACCAGCACCGCACGGCGGTTCGGCAACAGAGCCACCAGCGTTCCAAACACCACCACGACACCGCCGAACCAAATCCACTTCACCAGTGGATTCAGGTAAGCGTGCAGCACGGGCATTTGCGTATCAGGACTCGTTCCTGCATAGACCACGTACAAATCTTCTTTCAGCGTCGAGTGGATCGCCACCATCGTGCCGTTCTCCACCGTGGTCGCGAAGCGCCGTTTTTCGGGATAAAGCATCATCGTCGGCTTCCCGTCCTGGAGCACTTCGACGAGCAGCCGCTGCGCGGTGTAATTCTTTTCTGGCCTGGTGTCGAAGCCCTGCATCACCAGCGTGTACGGCCCGATCTGCAGCGTGTCGCCCTGCCGCATGTCTTTCTGCACATCGCGGTTGAACGCCGCCCCGGCCAGCCCGATAAAGACAAACACCATTCCCATATGCACGATGTAGCCGCCATAACGGCGCGTATTGCGCATCGTGAGGTCCACCGCCGATGCGACAAACGAGGCGCCCGACCGCGCCCGAATCACTTTCGCTCCGCGATAGAATTCCAGCAATACCGTGGACGCGACAAACACGCACAAGATCAAGCAAATCCACGAATAGAACTGGCGGAAGCCAAACAAAAGGGCAATCACGCCCGCCACCAGCCCGATCGCCAGCGGCCAGCCAAAATTCCGCTTCAAACTTTCCATCGACGTCTTGCGCCAAGCGAGCAGCGGCCCCACTCCCGTCAAAAACAGCAGCAGCAGCCCGATGGGAATATTCACCTTATTAAAAAACGGCGCGCCCACGCTGATGCGGTTCCCGGTGAACCATTCCGAAAACACCGGAAACAGCGTCCCAGAGAGTACCGCGACGCAGGAAACCAGCAAGATCAAGTTGTTGAACAAGAAGCTCGATTCACGCGAAACAATCGAGTCGAGTTGGTTTTCACTCTTCAAGTAATCGCGATTCTTAAAATACGCCCCGAAGCACACCAATAGGATGATCACGATGAATCCCACGAACCAACTGCCAATGGCGGAATTCGCGAACGCATGCACCGAACTGACTACCCCGCTGCGCGTCAGGAACGTCCCAAGAATACAAAGCAGAAACGTGATGAACACCAGCCACACGTTCCAAACTTTCATCATGCCGCGCTTTTCCTGCATCATCACCGAGTGCAGGAACGCCGTGCCCGTGAGCCACGGCAGCAGCGAAGCATTCTCGACCGGGTCCCAACCCCAGTAACCGCCCCAGCCGAGCACCGCATAGGCCCAGTGCGCGCCGAGCAGAATTCCCATCGACTGAAACATCCACGCAATCATCGTCCACTTGCGCGTCAGGTGAATCCACTTCTCCCCCGGGTACCGCGCCAGCAGCGCCCCCAGCGCAAACGCAAACGGAATCGTGAAGCCGGTGTAGCCCGAATACAAATTCGGCGGGTGAATCACCATTTCCGGATACTGCAGTAGCGGCGTCAATCCGTTGCCGTCCGCCCGCGCGACCAGGTCCATCGCGCCGTTTGCTCCCGCCACCCCCAGCGCCTTGAACGGATTTTCGACGAAATTATTCAGCGTCAGGAAGAAAATCTGCACGCCGGCCATCACCACGCCGACGTAAGGCATCAGCTCGCCGTTCTTGTTCCGGTAGGTGAGCAGCACCGAAATAACGTAAACAGCCAGCAGGAAGCTCCAGAACAGCAGCGAACCTTCCTGCCCCGCCCACAGCGCGGCAATTTTATAAAATGTCGAGAGATCGCGATTGCTGTGTGCAACCACGTAGGCGACGGAAAAGTTATCGCTGAAGAAAAGATATTCGAGGCTGAGCGTGGCGAGGAAAATCAGGCCGCAAGTGGCGATTCCCGCCTGCCGCGTACTCTTGATCAGCAGCGGATGCCGCGTGAGGATCGCGGCAATCCCGCCGCCGAACGCATACACCGCGCAGATGAACGCCAGGACGAGTGCAAACGAGCCGAATACATCCACCGCGATCCCGCCTATCCCCCGGCGATCCCGGGTGCTCTACATGCCGCTTGGTTCCTTGGAGCTGGGCGTGGCGCCAACTTTGCCTCCAGGCGCTGCTTCATACTTGGAAGCGCATTTCGCCTGCACCACTTCGGCCACGAAGCGTCCTTCCGGACCCGGCCGCCCCTCCACCAGGGCTTGTGACTTGTCTACAAACGTATCCGGCAAGGGATCGGTGCCAATGTAGCTGACCGGAAGTGTCTTCCCTTCGCCCTCCAGCACAAAATCAACGCGGCCGGCAAGGTGGCGAATACTTCCCGTTGCCACGGTCCCGCCCACGCGCATGCGCTGGCTGTTTGCGGAGCCGCTCAAGGTCTGCAGTTCAGCGATGGTGTGGTAGTAAGTCTTGCTCTCGCCATACCCGAGCCATGCCAGAAAACCCATCGAGGCTACGATGACTCCGATCCCCACGCCAAACTTTGCTTGTTTCTTCACGGCAGCACTCCTGCAGCGTCCTCAGTTCGTCAATGCGCTTGATTCTACCACACTTAAAAAGGTCGTCTACCTGACAAGTGTGACACTCCCGCTGCTCCCAATGGCCATCGCCAGCTTGCCCATGCGTTCAGTCCCCCGTCGGCGCTGCGAGCGCTTCCCGCAACCGCTCAACGCCATTCTCCCCGGCGCGGCTCTCCAGCCGGAACGGTTTCCCGCCATCCAGCAGCACCGGGCAGCCCAAATTCAGCGCAAGAATATCATCCACGACCGGCGAAAGCTGCTCGGTGATGACCATCACACGCTTAGGTTTGAGCGACCGCCGGATCCGTGTCGCCACTGCCGCCAGCCGCTCCTTCAGCGCGGCGCGCGTGTCAGGCGGCATATTCCCCTCGCCCTCGAGCGGGCATTCCAGCACATGCGTCAGGAAAAATCCTGCTCGTTGAAACTCCGCGTGCACCGCGTCCCGCGTCTTACCCGCCGTCGAAATCCCCGCCGCATCCAGCAACAGCGCCGCTTCCCCGCCGAACTCTCCTCCCGGCGCATACAGAAAATCGTTCTCCTCCAGCGGCGAGAAAGCTCCCAGCAGCAGCGTATGAATGTGCACCGGCCGGTACCGCGTCGTCCATTCCAGCCGCCGCAGCCGCCGCGCAATATGTTCCCCCGACGCAGCCTGCCCGCACCCGTCGCACCGCAAAGCAATGGAGTCTGTCATGGTTGCAAGAATTTGTAGTGGCGGGGCTTGCCACGCCCGGGGAATCAGGCTCTAGCCTGACCCTAATTTAGAATGTAGTGGAATGCTCCGGGGACTGCAAATCGGTCTCTGGAGGCGAGCGCCGTGACTTGGTCCAAAGTTATGCTGCGGCGTCTTGAATTATGGGCTTACTTATCGAACGGCTATTTTCCAATTTCAATTTTCCATTTTCACGACGAAACAGGCGTATCCGCCGGCAGTTTCGCCCGCAAACACCACTTCAATTCCTGGCTCATCTCCGTGATCTCCATCCCCGGCATCACGATGAACTTGCAGCTCAGCATCTCGTGCGGTTCGTCCTCATCCGGCAGTTGGCAAGTCACCCGGCAATACTGGCAATCCTGGTTCCAGCAGAACCGCCCATAAGGAATCGTTTCCGGGCTGATGAACTGGAAACACCTCAAAAGCGAATTCCGCTCCGGCACCTGAAATTTTTTCCCGAAGATCGTGATATCCACCAACTTTTCATAAGGACGGAAGGGTTCCGACATGACCAATCCTGTTCTCCGTGAACCGGCCTGCGCCGCCCAACCAATTCCCCTGGAGCGGGACACCGAGCCAATCGCCACAGATTTATCGACTCCTCAGGGTAATCCGCCGCCGTGCGCCCGCACAACGCCGCCTCGCGCCCGCGTTCCCAATCTGCTACGGGGTCCAAATCGCAGCCTCCGGCGCGCCATCAGCAACTGCCTCGCGTCGGGCGACCTTCAGAGAACGGCGACGCAAAACCTGGAATTCATTTCAGGTGCCGGATCAGCTTCCGATAACGCGCCTTACTAGGCATCCATTCGTTCCGTGGATACAATCCTAGTTTATTGAGCACTGTCTTTAATCCATGCTCAGGTGCGATTTCTTACGGTACCCGAGGTCAATGTGAGAATAATTCTCCATCGTCCGTGGACTGCGACCGTAGCGTGTATTGCAATCGCAATAGCACTTCTTTGCTGGTTTCACCTGTCAACGTCCCGCCCCGACGAAAAGGCAGTAGCGGCTTCTGAGGATGAAGTCTATGAAGCGGTGGTCCGTGACATGGTTGCGCCAATCCCTGGGCAAACCAATATGCGGCAACTTGTTTTTGACGACACCGTGCTAACTGACCTTGCGGCTGGAGTAGACATGAAATCCTGCGAGGAACGCGTTCGCGAGCGGCTACGATTGCAGGCGAGCACGCCTCCGTTTAACTCTCTGGTCGACAAAATCTATCGCGTTGTCACTCTCCACTGGAATGACCGCTCGGTACGAGCCGATACAATTCAGGACTTTCTTGAAAAGTCTTGCACCGTTGGTCGCCTCTCCGAAACATTCCGTACTGATTTGCCCCGAACTTTCATTGCAGTCGGGAGCGCGCACTTTGAAGGTTGGCCAGTGGAGAAAAACGGGGCGCCATCATTTGAGCAATTGTTTCCAGGAGCGACCGGAATCATTTCGTTTTCCCATGTAGGCTTCGATTCCACTCTCCATGAGGCTATTGTTTCCACTGCGTTTGTCTGTGGCGGCCTGTGCGGCAACGGTAGGCGCTACATTCTCAGAAAGAAGTGGGGCAAATGGGAAGTTGCCGATAAACGGATAGTCTGGGTATCGTAGCAGCTTCTTCCAGGTAATTCTCCGCCAGACCAGGTGGACCCTGGTCTGGCCTGCGGTTCCGTCGTCCCGCTGGACCCAAGCTAACTTATTTAGAATCAACACTTACACAGCATCCCGTAAGTGTTGATTCTAAATGACTTACATGATGATTAAGCCCTTTAGATGCAACACTTACAAAAGGCAATTATCCCTTGACAACAAGTAGGTGGTATAATCCATACTGTGATTACGGGGCAGACCCCGCCTATCCTCTCGTTCGTGCTCATGAGTCGCGCGATTACGCAGAGGTTGACCTAGGTACGCCAATTATGGAATTTCGTCTGACTTATCAAGGTCCACTGTACGCCGATAGAGGTCCAGACGCTAGTTTTCGTCAGGCTCGCCGCGTCCACATACACGAAATACGCAAGAAATTTCATGAGCAGTTGACTGAACTATGGAGACTGGACCCCAGATTGAAATGGCTTACCGACAAAAACATTCGGACGGAAGATACAGTTACACACGTCATTAGTTTGCAAAACCGCGTAGAAATTATGACTTGGGGTCAAATGTTGCACTCATAAGTGCTATACTGCCATGACATGCGAACGCGGAAAGTTAAACCTCGAACGGAAAGCCGCAAGAAGATGCGTCCTTACACGCGAGATGCGTTCCACACGCTTCTCAAGCGTGCGATCACGACGCCTTCTGAGAAACCCGCGCCAAAACCCGCTTAAACTGCAAATTTCCCTCATGCCGTCTGTTATATCGGAAAGCATATTCGTCCAAGTAGCTCTGCAAGTACTTCGCGCTCACATTGTGGTACACGCCGCCGATTCCTCGCTTTACCAAACTCCAGAACCCCTCAATCGCCTGAGTGTGAATGTCGCCAGAGACGTAGACACCGCTCGCGTGACGGATGCGACGATGTACATAGCCGTGCGCCTCAAGGCCATCGTAGGAAACGTATTCGTCAGTGAAAACGGTACTCGACGGAAGGATGTATTTCTTTGCCAGACCGTGAAGAGTTTCGCGCCGTGCATCCGGCGCAACGCGAGCAACGACGCGACCTTGATGAGTCGGAGTGCTACGCTCGACCATGCCAACGACGGCCACTTTGTGACTACCGTACGATGGCCGTCCCTGTCCGCCCTGCCGTCTCCGTTTTCCGCCGTGGTACATCTCGTCCATCTCAATCGTCGAACCCTCCAATTGCATCCCCTCTTCGGAGAGGAGCGAGCGAATCTGGCGGAACATGCGCCACGCGGTCTTGTAGGTGACGCCAGTCTCCCGCTGAATTTGTTTCGCGGAGATGCCGCAACGAGTGGAACCCATAAGGTACATCGCGTAGAACCAAGTCTTGAGGGAAGTGGTGCTCTTCTCGAACACGGTCCCGGCCAGTGGGTAGATGTGATTCCCGCATGCTTGGCAGGCATAGGCGGTGCGGCCAGTCACGCGGTGATGCTTCTGCTCGACGCCACACTTCTCGCATTGAGTGACGCCATCCGGCCAGCGTTGCTCTTTGATGTGCTCAAGGCAAACGTCGTCATTCGGAAACTCGGCATTAAAATCTGCTACGGTGTAGCGCAAGTGCTTGGCAATGCTCTGTTTGACTTTCATGGTCGCCTCAACTGTTTACAGGCTACCAGATGCCTTACTTGTTGTCAAGGGATAATTGCCTTACAAAAAACAGGGGGAGGCGGCCAGTTATTGTTAACTGGAAATCGCCGGAGAATACATGGTCGCCACAAGGGCCTAGCTGAACGCTTCAGGGGCGAGGCTTCTTCTTTTCCCCACGGAACACGGATCACGGGGCACGGTCCACGGCTACTTCCCTGCACCCCCCTTCGGCACCAACTGATAGCTCACAAACGCGAACTGCTTCCCATCCGGCGACCACGAGGGCACGTTCATCGTTCCCTGTCCGCCGAACAATTTCGCTAGCACGGTGATCTTCTTGTCCTTCAGCGTCATCATGCGCAGCATCACGTCTTTGTTCTCGGGATGGCCTTTCACGCTCGCGTCGTACGTCAGGAATACCATCTGCTGCCCATCGGGCGAGAAGTGCGGAAACCAATCGTTCTCCGCGCCAAACGTCACCTGTTCCTGCTCGCTTCCATCCGCGCGCATCCGCCAGATCTGCATGTGCCCGGTGCGTTCGGAGTTGAAGTAGATGTACTTGCCGTCCGGCGTGTATTCCGGCCCATCGTCCAGTCCCTTGGCGGTGGTCAATTGCTTCTCTTCGCCGCCCGCTGCGGGAATTGCGTAGATATCGAAATCACCGTTCCTCTGCCCGACGAATGCCAGCGTCTTGCCGTCCGGCGACCAGCCATGCCAGTACGAAGGCGATTTTTGCGTGATACGCCGCGGCGCGCCACCGCCGATCGGCACGATGTAAACAAGAGACTCGTGCTCCTCCTGCGAGTTTTCGCTGATCACCAGTTGCGTGCCGTCCGGCGAAATGCCATGGTCGTTGTTGCAGTGCGTCGCGAATCCAGCGTCGATGGTTTGCGGAGTCCCGCCGGTCACTGGAATCTTCTCGATGCGCCCATTGCGGTTGAACAGCAAATTCTTCCCATCCGGCATCCAGTTCGGCGCCTCGAACCGCTCCGGAGCAACGTAAACCACGCGCCGGTCCATGGACGCGACGGTGAGAACTTCCAGCGTGCTGTAAAGCGTCGTACCAGCGGCGGCAGCGGGTGCGGGCGCCGCGGTCTTCAAATCGACATTTGAGAAAATGGCTTTTTCCACGACATCTTTATCGTGGCTGCACACGCCAATGCCCACGTAAAACGGCTCCTTCAATACGATTCGCGTCGACCCGCCAGCAGGGCGAAATTCGCCGCTCGCATCCGCGAGCCACAGGGAAAAATACGCGCCGCGCTTTTCAATTCGCGCGCGCTTCGGCGCGGAGACGTCGGCCTGGATTTCGTGCGTGGCCACGCCCTTTTCCTCGCGGTACTGCAGAGAGGTCAAACCGTTGCCATGCAGCGCTACGTCCGCGTAGGGAGAATCCGGGTCCAGGCTTTGGCGGATCATCAGCACCGCTTTGCGATGCTCGTTCACCCCTTTGCCGAGAAAGGAGATGTCCGCCGTTAGCGTCACGTCGCCGGACTGTTTCTTCCACGCGAATTGGAAAGCATCGCTTCCGAGCCACATATTCTCCCCGCTGCCGGCAATCGTGTACCTCCGTTTCGCTGCGTCGTATTCTACGGAACCAGGATGCAGAACCGCGCCGACATCCCCGTGACTCTCAAAAATACCGAACGGCGCGGCGGCAGTCGGCGCCGCAGATTGTTGTCCGCGAGCGGCATTCCTTGCCGCAAACGCAAGCAGCAATGCTGGCGCCAGCGCCGTTAAGCAAGCGATTCTCTTTCCGTGCACGGTGAAATCCCCCATTGTCCAAAGCGAAAAGGGAACGTTAGGCCGGACCATGGAAATTGTCAATTTGCGCGCCCGGTTGCAGAGAGGCCAGCGCTCTTTACCCATCCATTCGCTTCTCTTCCGTCATTTCCCTTTTCTTCGCTCGCGTGTTATCTTCGCCGTCGCAAGGGGGATTCGTTCATGTCTGTCAACAAAGTCATTCTCGTCGGCCGTCTGGGCCGCGATCCCGAAACCCGCTATACCGGCGGCGGCCAGGCCGTCGCGAATTTTTCCATGGCCACCGATGAATCCTACAAAGACAAAAATGGAGAGCGCCAAAAACGCACCGAGTGGCACAAGATCGTCGTATGGAGCAAACTGGCCGAAATCGCTCAACAGTATTTGAAAAAGGGTTCTCTTCTTTATCTCGAAGGCCGCCTGCAAACGCGGGAATGGCAGGACAAAGAAGGCCAGAAGCGCACAACCACGGAGATTGTCGCCACCAACTTCCGCATGCTGGGCGGCCGCGCCGAAGGCGCTGCCGCAGGCGGCGGTGGCGGCGCGGCCCGCACCGGCGGCGACGACATGGAAAGCCACGCCGCGCCCGCCGACGATTCTTACAGCGGAGGCAGCGGCGCGGGCCACGCACCCAGCGGCCCCGAAATCTCCGACGAAGATATTCCCTTCTAGGTGGCACAGCCACCTCTGCCCCATCGCGCGGTTTTGGCGCGATGAATCTTGGCTGCGCGCTTCAGCAGGAAGCAACACTCGGCAATCCCACGGATTTGAGCAATGAGCGACAGATCAGTGGTAAGGACGAAAGAGTAGGCCTGCAGATCATGCCAACAACCAACCGCCAGCTTCGCCTGCAATCGCGCCCGAAAGGGCTGGTTGCGCCCGGCGACCTACAACTCGCGGAATCCCCAGTACCCGAGTTGAAAGACGGACAGGCACTTGCCAAGGTCAAGTATCTTTCCATCGATCCAACCATGCGCGTCTGGATGGCGGTCGATAGTTACCTTCCCGCTGTCGCGATCGGCGAAGTCATGCGCGGGGGCGGCTTCGCGGAGATCATTGAATCCCGCCATCCCGATTACAAAAAAGGCGATCGCGTAACGGGCCTCACCGGTCTTCAGGAGTACGTTGTCATCGATGCGTCCGCGAAGAGCTTCTTCCAAAAGTTGCCGAAGATTCCCTTCGTCTCGGACACCGTTTTCCTTGGTGTGCTCGGTTTCAACGGCCTCACAGCTTTTTTCGGCATGGAAATTGCGGCGCCGAAGAAGGGCGAAACCCTCGTCGTCTCCGCCGCCGCTGGCGCTACGGGCAGCATCGCTGGACAAATTGGAAAAATTCACGGCTGCCGCGTCGTAGGTATCGCCGGCACCGACGATAAATGCGCCTGGATCACCAAGGATCTCGGTTTCGATGCCGCCGTCAATTACAAGCATCCGGACTGGAAGGAAAAGCTCGCCGCTGCCACTCCCAACGGCATCGACATTGATTTTGAAAATGTCGGCGGAGAAATCATGCGGGAAGTCTTGAGCCGCATGAATCTTCATGGCCGCGTTGTGGTTTGCGGCTTCATCTCCGGCTATACGAAAGAAGATCCCAATATGGCCAGCCTCGCCACCGTAATAGTGAAGCGCCTCCGCATCCAGGGCTTCTTAATCATGGATTACGCCTCGCGCTTCATGGAAGCCGCGACACAGTTGGGTCAGTGGAAAATGTTCGGCAAGCTGAAGGACCGCGAAACCATCGTGGAGGGACTCGAAAAGGCGCCCGATGCCATCAACATGCTCTTCACCGGCGGCAACACTGGTAAGCTGATCGTCAAAGTTTGACCGTTCAGCCGGCTTGCCGCGGCCTACTTCGAGCCGCTGCGTTTTCTTTGCTGATCGAGGTTCTTCAGAAACTCTTCAAACTTGGGCATTTGTTCCGGCGTGAGGATCGCGCGGACTTGGTCGCGTCCTTTTTGACGGACCTCCTCGATCTGCGCATCCGTCTGATCGTGAATCGCTTTCACCTCGGTGTGGCGTTGCAGCAGGATCGCATCCAGTTGTTGACTCTGGGCGCTCGTTAAGCCGAGCAGTTGCGTTAGTTGTTCCACCCTCTGTGCACGCTTCACCGGCTCCGGCAATGGAGCACTTGCGGCAGATACGACATGACGCGCATAAGAGTAGCCTAGCGTTCCACCCAGCGCCATACCTAGAAGGAACACCACGCCCACCCACACGGCTGCCTTCCGAGTTGCCGACATTTCGCTCATGGATTGTTCTCCTGCGCCGGAACGAACACATCATCCTGATTCACGGAAGGTGGCGCCTCAAAAAGCGATTCCTGCGCGGCCAGTGTGCGGGCTTGCTGGTTTGCCGCCGGAAGCGGCCTTTCATACAACCACACGCTCGCCACCAACAAGAGGGCGCCCGACGCCAAGGTCAGCCGCGAAGCAAGTTTTGGCACCGCCAGCCAGGTGCTTGCCGCTCCCGCTAATTCCCTTTCCCGCGCCGCAATGGCCGCCATGACCCGCGTCGCAAACCACGGCTTCGCCGTCTCCGTAGCCGGGCCAACTCGCTTGAAAATCTCACGGCTTGCCAGGAGATCCTGCGCCGCTTCCTGGCAGCTCCCGCACGCCGCCATGTGCTCGCGCTGCGCCTCCGGCCACTCTGCAATCAACTGTTCGGCGCTCGTAGCCTCAGGAAGCGCGGCCTCGGATTCTTCCAGCAAATCCCGCAGCTTCCCGCATTCTTCACCATTCTTCTTCAGCAGGTTCCACATACCCGCCTCCTTACTGCTCTTTCCTTCATTCTCAATCTCCGCGCTTTCTGGCCTGGCTGACCACCCGCCGCCGGGCCCGAAACAGCCTCACTTTCACCGTATTGCCGTTCAGATTCAGTACTTCCGCAATTTCCTCGATCGAAAACCCTTCCACTTCCTTCAGGATCAGCATCAGCCGGTCCCGTTCATCCAATCCTTCCAGCAGCCGCTCGACGTGCTCTCGCGCTGCGATCCTTTCGCTGATATCCGGCCCCGGGTTCGCTTTTTCCCCGGAGGTGATGACCTGCCTGGCCTGCTCTTCGTTCAAATCCGACTCGTACACCAGCGGCCTGACCTTCTTCTTCCTCAGCAAGTCCCAGCACTCGTTCACCGTGATCTTGTACAGCCAGGTGCTGAAGGCCGCCCGCTGATCGAACCGCTTCAGCGAGAAATACGCCTTAACGAACACCTGCTGCGCGATATCTTCCACGTCCTCCCGCCGGCGCAAAATGCCACCGGCCACCGCAAATACCCGGTGTTGGTGGCGCCGTACCAACTCCTCAAACGCCTCCTTATCCTCGCTCTGGGCCCGCCGCACCAGTTCGCGGTCGTCTGCCGCTCCGACGGCGCTTGGCCGGGAGGCATGCCCCCGTATGGCTCCCGCCGAGGGGGGAGGGTCTAAAGGCTCCACTTTTGGGACGCGTGCCATAAGTATTTGGTTACGGCGATTTTCTCCGCAGTGCCCTTGCCTGTATCAAATGTTTCATTTCCACATCCTCAATTTTCTACTTGATTCCTATTTTGCGTATAGGCGATAATACCTGCATGATTATTGGTGACCGTCTTCGCGCACTCCGCGAAGAAAAGAAACTCTCCCAGGGCGACATCGAAAAGCGTACCGGCCTGCTTCGTTGCTACATCTCTCGCGTGGAAAATGGTCATACTGTTCCGGCCATTGAAACGCTGGAAAAACTGGCGCGCGCTCTCGAATGCCCACTCTATCAACTCTTTTATGACGGTGAGGAACCGCCGCAGTTGCCGAATCTTCCCAAGCGCAAGTCGTCCGATGACATTGCTTGGGGCAGCGTCGGTAAAGACGCACGCTTTCTCAACAAGCTTCGCCGCTTGCTGAGCAAAGTCGAAGATGGGGATCGCAAGCTCATCCTCTACATGGCCCAGAAAATGGCCAACCGCTAGTCGTACGATTGGACTTTGCTGGTTGTCGCTGCTTTGTATCATTCACACCTTACTGAACGGGCCGCGCTTCCCCGCTGCGCGGCCTCTTTTTTTTTGCCGGTCTGCGGATTTTCAGCAAGGTTTCGTATGGGGTGTCCCAAATCTCTCCCCTGCCTCTCTAGCCAAGCTCACGGACAGAACTCTACTCCCACTCGATGGTGCTGGGAGGTTTGGAGCTGATATCGTATACCACGCGCGTGACCCCCGTCACTTCGTTGACAATACGCGTCGAGATGCGTTCTAGTACCTCCCCGGGCAGCCGTACCCAGTCCGCGGTCATGGCGTCATCGGATTCCACCACCCTCACCGCCACGGTTAGGCCGTAGGTTCGTCCGTCGCCCATGACCCCCACACTCCGCACCGGCAGGAGCACCGCAAATGCTTGCCACACCTTGTTATACAGCCCGGCACGGCGGATTTCCTCCACCACGATGGCGTCGGCCTCCTGAAGAGTTACCAGATGTGGACGGGTAATCTCCCCGAGCAGCCGCACGGCCAGCCCCGGCCCCGGAAACGGGTGTTTCACTAAAATCTCCTCCGGGAGGCCCAGTTCCTTGCCAATCCGGCGCACCTCATCCTTAAAAAGGTCCCGGAGAGGTTCGATCAACGCGAAAGGCATCTTTTCCGGCAATCCACCGACGTTATGGTGCGTTTTGATGGTCGCCGAAGGCCCTTTTACGGAAACCGATTCGATGACGTCAGGATACAGCGTACCTTGCACTAAATAGCCAATTTCGCCGTGGGCTTCGCCAGCTTGGAGCTTTTGCGCTTCCTCCGCAAAGACGGCGATGAATTCCCTGCCGATGCGCTTGCGCTTTTCCTCGGGGTCCGTAACCCCTTTTAATTGAGCGAGAAAGCGCTCCGAAGCGTCCACGCCGATCACGCGGAGTTTCAACCGGTCTCGCAGCATTTCCAGCGTCTGCGCAAATTCGTTCTTTCGCAGCATCCCCGTGTTCACGAAGATGTTGGTCAAGCGCGTCCCCATCGCGCGGTGCACCAGGACCGCCGCTACCGTGGAGTCCACGCCTCCGCTCAGCCCGCAGATGGCCCACTTGTTGCCAACTTTCTCGCGGATGGCTCGCGTGGTTTCCTCGATAAACGCGGCGCCACTCCACTTCGGCTGTGCTTCACAAACTCGAAACAGGAAATTGCGCAGCAGATCGGTCCCGTGGTCGGTGTGATTTACTTCCGGGTGAAACTCGACTGCGTAGATTTTCTTTTCCGGATTTTCCACCGCGGCGATGGCATTTTCGGTTCGCCCGATGGTGCGAAAGCCTTGCGGGAGCGTTCGAACGTGGTCGCCATGGCTGTTCCATACGCGCAGCGAGGCGGGCACTCCCGTGAACAAGTGCGATCCGCCGCGTTGTTTCGAATCCTCGACGCTCAATTGCGCGCGGCCGTATTCGCGCCGCTCCGCCTTCTCGACCGTGCCGCCGAGCGTGTGCGTTATCCATTGCATTCCGTAACAGATTCCCAGCACCGGGATTCCCAGCGCCAGAACTTTTGGATCACACTTGGGCGCTTGGGCGTCGTAGACGGAGCTGGGTCCGCCGGAGAGAATGATTCCCGCGGGCTCCAGCTTGCGGATTTCTTCGATCGAGGAGGTACATAGCAGAACGGCGGAGAATACCTGCTGCTCGCGGATGCGGCGCGCAATCAGCTGCGTATACTGCCCGCCGAAGTCGAGAACCACTATCCCGCCGAGTTCCGCCTTCATCCTGCCTCCCTGCTCTCGCGCCCGTTCCGTCGCCACCTTTGCCGCGGTCTCCATCATGCCATCCCCCTTAAGCCACGACGAGATTCAACAATTTGTCCGGCACGAATATGCGTTTCACGATGCTCTTGCCGGCGAGATGTGGCGCAATTACCGGATCGGCGAGAGCGAGCTTTTCGACTTCATCTACTCCCGTCCCCACCGGCACTTTCACCTTGCCCCGCAGGCGCCCGTTGACCTGCACGGGAATTTCGACTTCTTCATCCTTCGCGAGTTCAATCTGGTCCTGTATCAGGTCCGGCCACTTCGCATTCCATAGGCCATCATCGTGACCCAACATTTCCCACAACTCCTCAGCGAGATGCGGTGTCATCGGGGCCAACAGCAGGGTAAGTATCTGTATGACTTCCTTGCGAATCTCCGGACGAACGCTTTGCTCTAACGGCTCCAGCGCGTAAATCTCGTTCGTCAACTCCATGATCTGTGCAATTGCGGAATTGAAATGCCAGCGCGTCTCGAAATCCTGCGTGACCCGCCGCATCGTATTGTAGGTAAATCTTATTAGCTCTCTTTCCTGCTCAGTCATTCCTTTGGGGTCGAAATCCCAATCCTTGACGGTTCGGAGCGAGCCAGCATGCTTGTCCACCAGCCGGTAAACGCGATTGAGAAACCGCCAGGAGCCTTCAATGCTCGTCTCGCTCCATTCCAGATCTTTTTCCGGCGGCGCCGCAAAGAGCGTGTAGAGCCGTCCGGTGTCCGCGCCATATCTCAGTGCCATGTCTTCCGCGCCGACAACGTTGCCGCGCGACTTGGACATGGCCACGCCGCCCTTTTGCACCATACCCTGGGTAAAAAGCCGCGCGATAGGCTCGTTGTGAGTGATTAGACCCAGGTCGCGCATGACTTTGCACCAGAACCGCGAATAGAGCAGGTGCAGGATGGCGTGGGTGATCCCGCCGATGTATTGGTCGATCGGAAACCAATAAGCGATCTTGGTCGAATCGTACGGCGCTTTGTCATTGTGCGGATCGCAGTAGCGGTAGAAATACCAGGAGGAGTCCACGAACGTATCCATGGTGTCCGTCTCGCGCCGCGCTGGCCCGCCGCACTTCGGGCAGGTGGTATTCACAAACTCCGGCGTGGACGCCAGCGGCGATTCTCCTTCGCCGGTGAGCTTCGGATTCGGCGGCAGCAGTACCGGCAAATCCTTGTCTGGCACAGGCACCAGCCCATCCTTGGCGCAATAGACAACCGGAATGGGCGTGCCCCAATAGCGCTGCCGTGAAATCCCCCAGTCTCGGAGGCGATAGATAGTCTCCGCTCGCCCAAACCCCTTCTTTTTTGCGAACGCTGCCATCTTCGCAATCGCTTCGTCGGGGGAAAGCCCGTTGTAAGGCCCCGAATTCACCAGCTTCCCTCGGACGTGCTGGTCAAATGCCTTGGTCATCTTTTTGGCATCAATCGGTTCCGCGTCGAGCGGCTGCACGACCACCCGCACAGGCAATTTATATTTTCGGCAGAACTCCAGATCTCGCTGATCGTGCGCCGGAACCGCCATGATGGCGCCAGTGCCGTATTCCATCAGCACGAAGTTCCCCACCCAGATAGGGGTCCTCTTCTGAGTAAAAGGATTCTTCGCGTAACGGCCGGTGAAGAACCCTTCCTTCTCGACGGTTGCGAGATCTTCCGTCTTCACCGAAGACCCGCGCATTTTGTCCAGTTTCTTGAGTTTTGCTTTGAGTTCCGGCCGGAGCTTTCGACTCCTGTCCCCTTTGAGCAGTTTGTCCACTGTGGGGTGCCTTGGTGCCAGAATGATTGCTGTCGCGCCGTAAATCGTGTCAATACGTGTTGTGAAAATCTCGATTGGTTTCGCGCCTTTCAGGCCGATTACCGCAAACTTCACCTTCGCGCCCTGCGACTTCCCTATCCAGTTCCGTTGCATCAGGATGACGCGTTCCGGCCATCGACCTTCAAGTTCCTTCAAGTCGTCCAGCAGTTGGTCGGCATACACCGTGGTCTTCAGGAACCACTGCTCGATCTCGCGCGATTCCACCAGAGTGTCCTCATGCCGCCAGCAGTAGCCACCATTTACCACCTGCTCATTCGCGAGCACAGTGCAACATTTCGGACACCAGTTCACGCGGCTCATTTTGCGATAGGCCAGCCCGCGCTCCAGCATGCGAAGGAAAAACCACTGGTTCCAGCGGTAGTATTCCGGCTCGCAAGTGGAAATCTCCCGCCGCCAGTCGTAGCTAAACCCAAAGCGCCGCAGCACACGCTGAAATTCCGCAATATTTTTGTTGGTCCACTCCCGTGGATGAGTGTTGTTCTTTATCGCCGCGTTTTCGGCAGGCAGGCCGAAGGCATCCCAGCCCATCGGGTGCAGCACGTTGAAACCGCGCATGCGCTTGACGCGTGCCACGACGTCTCCAATGGCGTAGTTGCGCATGTGGCCCATATGCATCGTGCCGCTTGGATATGGCAGCATTTCCAGCACGTAGTATTTGGGCTTCGAGGGGTCCACCTCGGATTCGAACACACGCGCCTCCGCCCAGCGCTTTTGCCACTTCATTTCGATTTTCTGTGGATCGTACCCCGATCCCGCCGCGCCACCAGGCGCGCCCTGCTGCGGGTGATCTGATGTATTCTGCTCCGCCACGCCCGCTTATCCTCTTTTCTTCGCCGCTAAACTTTTCTTCGCTCCGGTTTTCTTTTTCCGCGCTTTCTTCTCTGTGGCCCTCCGCGGTCTCTGTGGACTTTGTGCTAAAATCTTTTTCTTCAGAGCGGGCGTCAGCATCGAGAATCCCTTCTCCGCTTCCGGCGCCTGCTGCTGCAAACCCGCCAATTCCCAGAGCGCCGCCACGTTGCGGCGGTCGTCGCCCGGATCATCAATGGGCGTCTCAGCCACAAACGCGCGCCCCGTCAACCCTTCCGGCGGCGCCGCACCAAATCGCGGATGCCGCAGAATCCTGGCAAAGGCTTCCGCGCCAATTTTCCCCTTTCCGATGTGCTCATGGCGGTCCACGCGCCCGCCGAGGGGAATCTTCGAATCATTGGCGTGAATTACCGGCACGTTCTCCAGCCCAATCGCGCCGTCAATCTGCCCAATGGTGGAGGCCAGCCCGGCTTCACTCTTGATGTCGTATCCAGCGGCAAAAAGGTGCGCCGTATCCAGGCACGCGCCCACCGGCAAGTTGCGCAATCCCGCCAGGATTTCTCCGACTTCTTCCAGCCGCGCGCCAACCGCCGCGCCCATCCCCGCGGTGTTCTCAATGAGGATGCGCAGCCCGCCCATCGGCGCGCGCTTGGAGGCCTGCTTCACCGACTCCACAATCGTCGAAATGGCCTGCCCGATCCTAGCCTCGCCGCGCGATCCCGGATGCACCACCAGAAAATCCGCGCCCAGGGCCATCGCGCGCACAATCTCATCGTGGAATGCCTGGATCGAGCGCGTCTGGAGCATGCGCTGCTCCGAGGCGAGGTTAATCAGGTAATTTGCATGAATGACCAGCGGCCCAAGCCGCAGTTCGTCTCGCCGCGCGCGAAATGCTTGAGCATCCACTTCCGGAATGCGCGCCGACCCGCCCTGCCACATGCGCGGGCTGGCTGAGAAAATTTGCAGCGCGTTGCAACCGAGCTTGCGCGCCGATTCCAGCGCGTTCAGGTAACTTCCCGCGATGGATGTATGAATCCCAATCCGGAAGCTCCCATCCATCCACGCCGGCGGCAGCGGTTCAGGCTCGGGTTCCGGGCGATATTCGTCTTCAGGGTCGAATTCTGGCGGTTGGACGAGGGGCTGCTCAGGCATGCCTGCGGGAAATTTTTGCTCCGTCATAAACTATCTATTCTAGCACATGCTCCAAAACCCTCCTTCTGACGCGGTCTTTACAGCCGGGTGCACCCCTGTCCCTGCTCCTCGCCGCCGGCTCTATCCGACAGAAGCTGGTGCTCGGGCTGATTCTTGGGAGCTACCGCCCGAACATAGAAAGCGGAATCCGGCCGCCAGTGGATTCTTCGGTTTGCCTGTTGGACGCCGCCGCGATTACCTGGTCCGCCGGACGATTTGCGATGCGGTCGAGAGCGTCCGCGATGCGCGACAGTTCATAGACGAGTTGATCGCTAACCACGGACCTTTGCAGCACGATCGAACGCTTGCGGCGGAACTGCTGCACCGCCCAGGCGGTTATCGCGGCGACCATGACGATGATCGCCAGCATCTGTTCATGACTTGTGATGGTGATGGTACGACTGAAGAAATGAAAGACATGATCCGAGAGCAATTTTTCCTCCCGGCTGGGGCTCGATGGGACGACTACATGATTGGATGCCATTTCGCTGGCCGCCGTCAATAGAAATTGAGACGTCGCCACGAACCCAGTCCGTCGGCGTTTGCGGCTCCCGCTGGCTTGCCGTAAACTCTCCTTTCACACGCTGCGCGGGGGAGCTATTCATGCTGGTCGTCATGCAGACGCACGCCACCGAGGAGCAGATCCGCGAAGTCTGCAAGCGCATTGAAAGCCTCGGGTTGAAGGCCCACCCGATGCCGGGGTCTATCCGAACGGCCATCGGCATCACCGGCAACAAAGGCGCAATTGATCTCGGGATTCTTGAATCGCTTCCCGGTGTGGTCGAGTGCATTCCGGTCAGCAAACCGTACAAACTAGTCAGCCGCGACACGAAGGAGGAAGACAGCATCTTTCGAATTCCGACGCCCTCCGGCGACGTCATTGTTGGCGGCGATAAGATTGCCCTCGTCGCCGGACCCTGTGCTGTCGAAACCGAAGAGCAATGCCTGGCGATCGCTGAGCGCCTGAAAAAATCCGGCGTGCGGCTGTTCCGCGGCGGCGCTTATAAGCCGCGAACTTCCCCGTATAGTTTTCAGGGCCTCGGCGAAGATGGCCTCAAGATTCTTTCAAAAGTGCGCGCGACTCACGGCTTCGGAATCGTTACCGAAGCGATCGACAATGAATCGCTCGACCTCGTGGAGGAATACGCCGATGTCATCCAAATCGGCGCGCGCAACATGCAGAATTTTTCGCTACTCAAGCGCGCGGGGCGCGCCAAAAAGCCGGTGCTCCTTAAGAGGGGTATGTCTGCGACGCTCGACGAATTCCTGATGGCCGCAGAGTACGTGCTTTCCGAGGGCAATTACAGCGTGATGCTCTGCGAGCGTGGCGTAAGGACGTTTTCCGATTTTTCACGCAACACACTCGACCTTGCGGTGGTTCCGGCCGTGAAAAAACGCAGCCATCTCCCCATTTTTGTCGATCCCAGCCACGGCACCGGCAAGCGCCACAAAGTTTTGCCGCTGTCGCGCGCGGCGGTCGCCGTCGGGGCCGACGGCTTGCTAATTGAAGTCCATCATGAGCCGGACAAAGCGCTCTCCGACGGCATGCAGTCCCTGCTCCCTGAGGAATTTATCGCCCTCGCCGACGAAATGCGCCAAATTGCTGCGGTCCTTCACCGCACTATCAACTAATCGACTCCAAGTCACTTGTCTCGCTTAGCCAATTTGCGGTTCCGGTCGCCGCGATTGCTCGGGTGGAGGGAAGATGAGTTCTTGCAGGACCGGCTGGTGGTGCGAAGTACTACGGGAGTACTGGGAAATGGTCTTAGCTTCGAATTCAGGTCTTTACCGGATTGGCGGTAGGTGTTCTAGATGTTATTTGAAACGGGAGGACAGTCAGAACCCGGGTTAGCGGCCCGCGACACCGCACCAGCCGAGCGTCGCAGATCTCCGCCACCGAGCCAGGCTCAGGCGGTATGGCCTTTAAGAGCAGAATCGTCGGACGCATGGAGAAACGATTACCTATCGCGATAGTTGTGCGCCTCGCCCCTGCGCAGCATCAGTCTGCCAACGGCGCGGAGATGACTTATACCGATAACGTCAGTGTTCATGGCGCCCGCGTCGTTACCACCCGCCCGTGGGAGGCTGGCGACATGGCGCAGGTCACTTCCTTGAAAGACGAAATCACGCTCTCCGGAAAGGTAGTCTATTGCCACAAACTGCAGGACCACCGCTACCTTATCGGATTGAATTTCCTGGGCCGTCGCGTTACTTGGTCTGCATACAACACTTACAGTAACGCCTGACCCCAGCCTAACGGCGTAATTCGCCGACAGGACCGCGCCAAAGAACTCCTCTTGGGCGGTTTTCGTCCGTCCGGAGCGAACCTGATTGCCAGATTACGATTTTCCGGTTTCCCATTTCCAATTTTCCCCCTGTACCCGGCTGCGGTCCCCGGCACGTCGCATCAGCAGGTCCCGGCCATTCCCCATTGAAAATTCACACTAGTTGTAAATCGGCTTGTTCTCAACTTGAGCGAGGAGAAGAAAATGAAACGACGGTTGGTTTTCTCGATGGTATTGGCATTGCTAGTGGCCTTCCCCGTTCTCGCACAGCGCGGTGAGGAGCATGGCGGGGAGCGCGGGCAGAATCCGCCGCGCGCTAACCAGGGCCGGATTCCGCCGCCGCCTCCACGACGGGACGATCCGCGCTCCAAACCCGAGCCCGAGCACCACGTGACCGGGCATGTGAATACCCTGCCGCACGTCAACAATGACCATTGGTATGGCCATGATCGTCCGGACGACAAACGATTTCATGTGGACCATCCTTTCGAGCACGGGCGCTTCGAGCATTTCGGCCCATCGTATCGTTACCGCGTCGAACGCTTCGACCGCGATCATCACCGCTTCTGGCTGCCGGGTGGTTTCTACTTTGAAGTGGCGTCCTGGGACTGGCCGGTATGCGCGGATTGGTGCTGGGACTGCGCCGACGATTTCGTAATCTATGAGGATACCGACCACGCCGGCTGGTATTTGCTTTACAACGTGCACACCGGCGTCTACGTCCACGTCACCTACATGGGCACTTAGCGGCCCGCAATAGGGCGGAGCCGCTGGGAGAGAAGCCGCTCAAACACGCGAAGAGTGCGCCTTGCGAGCCGGTTGCACTTAGAAAACACCCATTCACCGCAGCCCTTCGGAACAATCCGAGTTGGCGATATCATCGCCTTAAGGAAACCTTCTTTTCCAAGAGGAGAAATCGCCATGAGTGGAACTGTCGCCCGAAATAGGGCTCTCTCATTTTCAACGATGTTGATTGCGGCTACTGGTCTCGTCGCCGCATCCGCCGTTGCACGGCCAGCGGCCCCGCAAAACGTGTATTCCGGCCCAGGGCGCTATGAAATTGAAAATGTAGCCTCCGGGAAGGTGCTGGACTTGAATCGGCAGGACCAGCGAACCGTGGTGCAGTGGCCGCGAACGCACGCGCCGAGTCAGCAGTGGGACATTGTGGACGCCGGAAACGGATACGTTTACATCAAATCCGCGGCCACCGGGCTGGTCCTGGATATTGACGGGGGGCGTGCACGCGATGGCGCGCGTGTCATCACTTCGCAACCCTCGGGCAGCGACAGCCAACTCTGGAAAGTCGAGGGCAAAGGAGGCGAACGGCGATTCACTTCGCGGCTCCGCATCGCTCTGGATTTGCCCAACGGCTCGCACGATGATGGTGTCGAATACCAAGTCTGGAACGAGGAAGGCAAGGACAGTCAAAGATTCCGCTTCGTGTTGGTTAGCGGCCCGGTTCCCGCAAACCCGAACGACTACGGCGCCGATCGCGCGGTTCCCGAAGAGAAACGTGCTTACGAACGGGGCTACCATATTGGCGCCGGCGACTTCAAAGCGCGCTTGCGCCGCACCTATGTCCGCCACAAGGGCCAGTACAATCCGCAATGGGAAGAGGCCTTCATCGAGGGATATTACGATGGCTACGACGCAGCGCGGCCCGATACAAATGTAATGCGCGCCGACGAGAAGGATTCCTACGATGACGCCTTCCGCCTCGGGCAAAAGGATTACCGTGACGGTAGAGAACCCAGTTATATGCGATACGCAGATCGTTTCGATCCCCGGTCTGAGCCCTTTTTCCGAAGGGGCTATGCGGACGGCTACTACTCCGCCCGTTAGCCTGAAGTCAGGACCAAATTCAGGACTCACAGGCTTCAAAAACGTATGTCTCCGCGTATCGTCGACTTTGCGGACGATGTAGTTCCTTTTTCTCAAAACAACCCGATCGTCCCGTCGTCCGTCCATGGCCGCCGCCCTTTGCAGGCTGGAAAGATGATGCCGCTTTTCGAATTGAGGAGCCGGTCCGCTTGCGTGCAATGGCGCACTGCGCGCTAAGGCTCAAGCGTGCGGCATTTGACGCCGCCGGGATACATGGGAGAATGCGACTCCGGCATGAATCGCCACAAGAACTTCCGCGTCTACTTTCTGGTTGCCGCGCTCGCCATAGGCGGGATGGTGCTGCTTCTCCGCGAACATCGCCCCTCGTTCCTGCGGCCGGACCTGCATCTTTGCGCTTACGTGACTACCGCAGACGGCAACGTCACCGTGGTCGATCTCGTGAAACTCAAAGCCGTGGCGCGCCTTGCGGTGGGGGCGGGACTCTCGGGGATGCGCGAGCATCCCACGCGCCCGGAGGTGTATGGCGTCAGCAGTGCTGGCGGGTACGTTTGGATCCTCGATCCGCGGGGCAATCACTTCACCGGGCAGATCAGCGCGCGCATTCCGGTGGGGCCGCTTCCCTATGCGCTGGATTTTTCTCCGGACGGGAACCGCATCTATACGACGGCATCCGGGAACAACACCGTGTTGGCGATTGACGCGCGAACTCGGGCCATCGTGGCGCGCGCGGCGACCGGGCGTGAACCGGTGCTGGCGCACGCGACGCCGGACGGCAAGACCTTGCTGGTGGTGAATCGGCGCGACGGGACGCTGGGCATTCATGATGCGACGACGCTTGCGGAGCGAGGCAGCGTTTCAGTGGTGGCCCAGCCTGAAGACGTGGCCGTCTTGCCGGACAATTCCCTGGCGTTCGTGCTAAGCCGTTCCGAGCGGCGCATCTCCGTGGTGGATCTGCGCCGCGGGGTTCTGCTGACCAATCTGGAGTTAGCCGGCGCGCCTACGGACATACTGTTGAAGCCCGATGGCGGCGAACTGTACGTGATTTCCCCGGAGGCTCACGGCTTGCAGGCTATCAACACCGCTACTCACGAGGTGGGCGACTACATGGTACTGGGATCGGCGCCCACGCGTGGCGTGCTGAGCGAGGATGCCTCGTTGATGTATGTATCGGATACGGCGGCGGGGCGGGTTACGCCGGTGGATATTTTCAATCGGCGTATCGTGCGCGAGCCCGGAAAGGGGTTCCCGGTTCCGACGGGCGATGCTCCCGGGAGTTTGCGATTCGATCCGGAAGAAAACTTGCTGCTGGTGGTGAGCGCAGGGTCGGGGGACCTGGCGGTGATCCGCGTGCGGACCAATTTTCTGCTGACGCTGATTCCCGTTGGGGATCGTCCGCAGGAACTGGCGGTGAAATTGTTCTAGGGCGTGATTGACGCTGGGATACAGACCAAGTAGGAAATACTGGCAGAAAAGGCTCAGGGTAAGAGTTAAAGTAAAGCTTTGATGAGCTAATCCTCGGGCGGAGAGGCCGCCCGGGAACAATTCAAGAAAAACTTTAAGCGTAGCGCAATGAATTCATGCTATTCCGGGGGCCAGGCGGAATGATCTTCGCCCAGGTTTACTTCGAGGAATCCCTCGGCGGGCAGGACATCGACGGGCAAGCCCCCATGCCACAGCGCCACGCCGAGGCGCAGCTTGGTCTGGCCCTTTAGGTCGATCTGGTCTTTCTGGATGGCGACTTCCAGGACGCGTTCAAACGCGGCTTGTGCGACGGCGCTGGGATTCAACAGACAAACGAGTCTTTTTTCGACGGCGAATTCCTGAAGGTGGCCGCGGTCGAGTTTGACGACGATGGTCACCTCTTCGGCGCCGCCGATGGTGATGCGAAACTCGGGGTCCTCGAGTTCGCCGAGGACTTCAAGGAAGGGGTCGACGCGCACGCAGAAACGTCCTTGCTCGAATCCGTAGCGCAATTCGTGCAGGTAGAAGACCCGGCCGTGCATAGAGCCGCCGCGGCGCTCCGGGGAATACAGGCCGGCGCCGAGCCATTCGAAATACGATGTGTCCCGGCCATCGATTTTGACATTCAGCCAGCCCGTCGGAGCCAGTTGCACGGCGTGTTCCGGCTGGCGCTTAATGGGCTTGGCCAATTCCCCGGGGGCTACCTGACCCAGTGCAAGATAGATGGCGGTGAGATGTTTTCGGTAGAGGGCGTCGAATTCCGCGTCGTTGGCAGTGCTGTGTTCGGGGCCAAACCACCAGCACCAGTCGCTGCCCTCAGCGGCCAAGAGAGATTCGCGAGCCTCCTTCAGGGCGGTTTCGGAGGGCGCGTCGGCTCTTCCCTGCTTGCGGGCTTCGCATGCGCGAGCGAAGGCTTCGCGCGCGTCCCAAAGCAATTCCCAGGCGGCGACGTCTTCCGCGTGGCCGATCCAGACGTCGAAATTGGCGTTGATCCAAGAGGCGGGGAAGATTCCAGTGGTAGTGGGGATTTCGCCGGCGGTCGCAATGGCTTCTGAGGCGGTGAGCGCCCGGAAATCCAGGTCGCCCTGAATGCGGCCGTAGAATTCGCGGAGGAAGGCGCGCCCATTGCCCGGATAGTATTCCCAGGCGTTTTCGCCGTCGAGGAAAAGACAAATCGTGAGCGGCTGATTGCCCTGGACGGTTTCGCCGAGATGGCGCATGCGATTGTGCAGATCGGCGGCGGCGGATTTAGCGTCCATGCGGCTGTATACGAAACCGACGAGGTCGGACAAGTGGTGATCGCGGAACAATCCGGCGATGGAGTTTCCCGCGAGCTGGACACGCCAGGGTTTGTAGAGGCGATCGGCGTTGGCAGGGATGCCGTTTGCGTCGCGGAAAAATCCGACGTTCAGCGTGCGGCCGAGAACGCCTTCGTCCGTTCCGAACCACTGAAAGCCTTGTTCCGCAGCAATAGATAGCGTTTGATCGGAGACCGAGCCTTCCGAGGGCCAGAGGCCGACGGGCTGCACGCCGAAAACGCGTTCGTGATATTGGCGTGCAAGCTGCAATTGTTCGCGGGCGTCTTCGGGGTGCCGATAAGCGCGCCGCGGCAGAGGTGTGCTCGGATTGGCGACACGCGCGATATCCGAATCGCAGATGAGGGGAAGAATGGGGTGATAGAACGGCGTGGTGCTGATCTCGATTTGGCCGCGCTTTGCTGCGTCACGGTACACGGGAAGCACCAGCCCCAGGAATTCGAGCTGCTTTTTTCGCAGCGCGGATTTGTCGGTTTCGGTGTAGTCCTTCCCCTTGGTGGAGAGGCGGCTGACGACGCCGTCCGATTGGAACCAGGACTCTTCCATCCAGGCCAACTGCGAAAGCAGTTGCAGGTCACGCCAGTCGCGGGGGGTGAAGGACACCAGCGCCTGGGCGCCGCCAGCTGGCCGCGACCATTCGAATAGCTCAACGAAGCGCGGCCAGCGCGACATCAGGCGCTCGTGATTCAAGTGGAACGCGCGCGCGAGAATTTCCGCTTTGTCCTCGCGGGTCAATTCGTCCGCGTTCTTGAAAGACAGTGAAAACCAAGGCTCGTTGAAGTTGCCGCTGGCGTACTCCTCGAGTTGCATGCCGAGAGCAGGCACGACGTTGAAGGTGGCGTGGAAGTTGGGAAATTCGCGTAGCATCTCGACCATGCCCCAGTAATCTTTCAGGGCATGCAGGCGCGTCCACGGGAGCACGTAGCGCCCGGTTTCAGGGTCGCGGTATTGCGGCTGATGCATGTGCCACAACACGACCAGATGAACCCGCTTCATTTCTTGTGTCTCTCCCGCGCCAGCGCCGTGACCGGAAGGTGTCCGGCGGGCCGCCAATGGTCCAGCGGTAGTTCAAGCCCTAGGGATGGAAATGAGTCCTCCAAGACAGTCTTAAAAGGAACCGCTGTAAGAAAAACTATCACGTAATCAGCGATAAGAGAAACGGAGCAGAACAAACATTGGGCCTTTTTGCAGGGCGTAAGGCCAGATTTTGGATGAAGGTGCAGTCGCGGGCGCAGTTTGCTGCTGTGAAATCGGCGCCGGGCCCGTGTGCCAGGCGGTTCGACAAGTGATGGATTCAGAGGAATGCCCATGTGTCATCCCGACATGACTGCAAGCTGGCAACTTTTCTCCCGCACACGGGTTGGTAGGGTTTAAGGTTGGGTGTGTATGCGTAACTCCTTTATTTTGTTGAAGTAATGTGAATTTCCCTATTGCCAAGCGGCCAGGTAAAGAGTAGCTTTCGCGAAGCGAAACGTTGTCGGGTCCTGGTTGTGCAGACTCTTCTCGTGTCCGAGAACTGCAGGTGTTGCAAGCCAGCCCGCAAACCGGGAGGTAACAATGAAACGCATTTTTGTGTATTTAATTTTCTCATTAGTGTTTCTGGGGCTCCAGGCGAGCACGAAGGCTCAGGATATCCTGGTGCCGGCCGGGACCCTTCTTCGCTGTACGCTTGACGAGCCAAACTTTTCCTCAGCTACAGCAGATATTGGTGACCCGGTGATCTGCCACTTGAGCAGCCTCCGGGAGTTCGGACAGAATGCTTTTCCGCGGGGAAGCTACCTCGGAGGACACCTGGAGGCGGACAAGGAGCCCGGACACTTCGTCGGCAAGGGCTATCTGAAGCTGGAATTCGACCGCATCGGCTTCCCCAGTTCGGATGTCCCCGTTCCCAGCAAAGTGATCGCTGCCAAGGGGTTCAAAGTGGATCGCCACGGGGACATCGTGGGCCACGGCCACGCGACGCGAGACGTGGTGGAGTGGATGATTCCTCCGCTGTGGCCCTGGAAGATCATCACGCTGCCGAAGCGCGGCCCGCGTCCCACGCTGAAAAACGAAGAGCAGATCACCGTGCGTTTAATGGACGATATCCAAGTGCCTCGGCTGGTGGCCGGTACTCAGTATTCTGAAAGGCCCACGTCTTACGACCGGCCGCGCCCTTCCTATAGGCCACAGTCGTTTGATCGGCCCCCGAGCTCCGACAGACCGCGATCCGCTGAACCTGTGCGGGCGGTCAACACCCCGGAAAACAAGATCGCCGATGTCAGCTACCTCGCTCTGAACGTGACGGCGCAGAAGGACCAGTCAGACGCGTCTGGCTCTTCATCAACTCAGACTGAGCCATCGGCGCCAAACTCCACGACCATGCGCCAAGCGCCGCGGATGAAGTGGATCGCCCTCAAGCCCGGCAATGTGTATGCGGTCACGAATTACCGCATCCATGAAGGCAGCGTGACTTATGTACTTTCCAGCGGCGCCAAGGGGTCAATAGACATCACGGAAGTCGATTGGCGCAAAACGTCGCACCTGAACGCCGAACCTATCGCTTCCTCGGTCGCGGCCGGCGCCGCCATCAGCGAAGGTCCGCAGGCATTTGCAACGCGCCAGTGAGTTCGGCCAATGCGGAGGGCGACGCGGAGAAATTGCCGCGCGAATATCATCGGTTCTTTGGCACCTAGACAATTTGCGGCCGGGCGCGAACTTCCGTTGGTAGAAGCCCCGGGTGTCGTACCCAAATTCGTCTTGGCGGTTCGTGCCCGCGTCGCCAGCAAATCAACTCACTCTGCGACGATCGCTCGTGTGCGGGAGCGGAAGATGCACCCTGTTGTCCGGCGTCATTGCAATGGTGCTCGCTGACGGTGTTCGCGATTCGAAACCTCGAACCTCTACAGATGTCTACATCACCGGGGGATTGCGGGGCAGATTCGGCTTGATGCCGAACTGTTTGGATCCCCAGTCACACAGACCTTCGAGGAGCGGGATCAACGTCTGGCCAGAGGGGCTGAGCGAATAGGTGACCTTGGGCGGAGAGGAAGGCACTGCGGCTCGGTTGACGACGCCATCCTTTTCCAATTCGCGGAGCTGGGCGGTGAGAACTTTTTCGCTGACGCCGCGGAGAAGGTCGCGGAGTTCGGCGAAGCGGCGCGGACTAAACGAAAGATGCCAGACCGCCTGGACTTTCCACTTTCCGCTCAGGACGTTGATGGTGGCTTGCACTGGACAGCCGTGGTGAGCTTTCATGGCGGGCGCTCCGGGCTTACAAATTTGTGCGTACTTCGCCGCGGTAAAGTGTCGTTATACCATGTCCCGGAGTCGTTAGGGCCGTGCGAGCCAGCCTGAATCCGGCTGCCGCGACGCGCCCCAGAGAGCAAACAGGAGCAAGAAAATGATTCTCATTACTGGTGCGAGCGGAAGTATTGGCAAAGCGGTTTTGCAGGAAGCGATTCGGAAAGAAACTAAGGTCCGCGCCATGTACAGGTCAAAAGAGGAGGCCGCCAAGGCGCCTTCGGGGTGCGTGCCGGTGCTGGCGGATTATGGGGACAAACAAAGTCTGCGCAAAGCTCTCGAGCGGGTGACCTCCGCGTACGTGGTGTGTTCTCCGATTCCGCAGCTCGTGGAACTGGAGAGCAATATGCTCGAGGCGTGCAAGGAATCCGGTGTAAAGCACGTCGTGTTGAATTCGGCGCTTGGCGCGGGCGACTATGCCAAATCATTTCCGAGCTGGCACCGCAAGGTGGAGGACAAGCTCAAAACGACGGGGTTGAGCTACACGATCCTGCGGCCCAATGGGTTTTTGCAGAATATCGTGACCTACAATGCGACGAGCATCCGCGCGCAGGGAGCATTTTACGCGGCCATGGGAGACGCAAAGGTCAGCTATCTGGACGTGGGCGACATCGCGGTTGTCGCCGTCAAGGCGCTTCACGGCGGCGCGCACGCCGGGAAGACCTATGAATTAAACGGGCCGGAAGCGATATCGAATCAGGAGTTGGCGAAGCGAATTTCCAAGATCGCGGGGCGCGCGGTGAATTATGTGGACATTCCGGAATCGGCGCAACGCGAGGCGATGCTCGGTTTAGGCATGCCGGAGTGGCAGGTGACAGCGCTCCTGGAACTTCAGCAGTACTACAAGCAGGGCGGCGGCGCAAAGACGGATTCCCTGCTACAGGCCTTGATCGAACGCGCTCCGGTGACGCTCGATCAATATCTGACGGCCAATGCGCGGGAATTTCGGGACCAGGCCGCGTCAGCCTGAAAAAGGAGAACAGGATGACGGCATCGGCGGGAGCATCGGAAGCCAAGAACCCAAAGACCGGCATGACTCACGCGGAGATGAGGGAATTCATCCGCAATCATTTTGAGGAATTCGTGAACCGGAAAAACCTGCGTATCGGCGAGGTGAATTTCGCGCCCGGATTTGTAGATAACGGGGCAGACGTCCCGGCGGGAATGCCTCCGGGGCCGGCGGGCGCGATACAGTACGTCGGCGCGGCGCTGAAGAAAGTTCCCGACATGCATGTAACCATCGAAGACATGATCGCCGAAGACGACAAAGTGGTGGTGCGCAACCATTGGACGGGTACGGATGCGGCTTCGGGCCAGCGGCTGGAATTCTCCGGAATCGTGATTTGGCGGATCGCCAACCGGCAGATCGTCGACCGCTGGGCGCATTTGGAGAGTCCGCACCCGGTGCGCAGCTAGATTTGGAGAATTAAGGAACTGACCGGCAGGTTTCCGGGAAAGGGCGGGACAGCGCTTCAAGGCGAAGGCTGTCGCGACCGTGTTACACTCACCGTTCGCGTCATGCGCATCCTGGACCGGTATATCGTCCGCGAAGTATTTCGCCACGCCCTCCTCGGACTTGTCGTCTTCACCTTTGTATTTTTCGTGCCGCAACTGGTGCGCTTGATGGAACTTTTTGTGCGCCACACCGGTTCCGGCGCGCAAATCCTGACGCTTTTTCTCTGCCTGTTCCCTGCCGTATTCGTATTTACCGTGCCCATGGCCACGCTGATCGGCGTGCTGTTGGGGCTCGGGCGGATGTCGGCGGACAGCGAAATCATCGCTCTTACCGCCCTGGGCATCAGTCGCCGCCGGATTCTGCTCCCCGTGGGAGTCCTGGCCTTCACGGGCGCGGTGGTGACGTTGGCCATGACCACCTGGCTGGGACCGCTGGCGCTGCGGACGTTTCGCGCGTTGCAGGCTGACCTGATCAGTTCGCAGGTTTCGTTTGCCCTGCAGCCGCGCGTGTTCGACGAGCGCTTCCCCAAGCTGGTTCTTTACGTCAACGATGTGAGCGCCAGCGGCACACAATGGCACGGCGTGTTTCTTGCGCAGACCAGTTCAGAGAGTGGTTCGCAACTGACGCTGGCGGAAAACGCCATCGTCATTGCCGAACCGAAACTGGGCAAGCTTGAGTTGCATCTGCAAGGCGGCACGACGCACGAATTCTCGCGCGACGACGCGGACCACTATTCCGTCACGGCCTTCGGCCAAAGCGATTGGCCCATCGAGTTCAGCGGGTTGGCGGCGGCCCCGCCGCGACAGCTCAACAATCCCGAGCGCTCCATGCGCGAGTTGTGGAATGACCACGGCCCGGGCTGGCGGGAAGCCCGGGTGGAGTTGCACCGCCGCTTGGCGTTTCCGATGGCCTGCTTTGCGTTTGCGCTGGTGGCCGTTCCGCTGGGTGCGCAGCCGCGTCGCGGCGGACGCGCGGCAGGAGCCCTCCTGGCAGTAATCCTCATTGCTGCGTATTACTTGCTATCCGTAATGGGAGCACGGCAAGGCACGCTGCCGCCGGCCGCGGGAGTCTGGATGGCCAACGCGGTCCTTTTCGCCATGGGGCTGACGCTCTTGCCGCGCATGGAGCAATTCCGCGGCGAAAACAGGTGGTTCCGGCCATTCTTCTATTTTCAATCTCGAAGACGGTTGTTGCGGCGCCGGAGGACGCAAGCTCGCGTCAGGGCCGCAGTGGCTAATGGATTGAATGGCGAGATCACATCTCAGGAAAATCTAGCGCGGTCCAGCGGAAGTTTTCCGCAATTGCTGGACATCTATCTATTGCGGCGTTTCTTTTCTTATTTTGCGCTGCTCATGGGCGCGTTTGTCTTTCTATTTGAGACCTTCACGTTCTTCGAGCTGCTGGACGACATTGCGCGCCACCGCGTTCCCTTTCTGATCGTGGTCGACTATTTCCGCTACCTTGCTCCTTACTTGCTCTATCAACTGGCGCCGCTGGGAGCGCTGGTCGCGGTACTCGTGACCCTGGGGATCATGAGCAAGAACAATGAAATTGTGGCCATCAAGGCCAGCGGCATCAGTATGTACCGGCTGGCGCTGCCCCTGCTGCTGGCAGGACTGGCGCTGGCCGCCATCATGATCGTGCTCGACGACACCTACCTCCCCTATGCCAACCAGCGCCAGGACGCGCTTCATAACTTGATCAAAGGCCGCCCCCCGCAGACTTACACGCACCCGCAGCGGTGGATATTCGGAGAAGGCTCAAAAATTTACAATTACGATCTCTTCGATCCCGCGGAGAAACTTTTCGGCGGGCTCACCGTGCTGGAGATCGACCCGGTGACATTTCAGGTGCGGCGGCGCATCTTTGCCTCGCGCGCGCGGTGGTCGGAGACACAGAAGGTGTGGGTCCTCGAAGGAAGCTGGGTGCGCGATTTTGCAGAGGGCGCCATTGTCCGCTACGACCGGCTGCCGCCGGTTACCTCGTTGCCAGAGCTTACCGAGCCGCCGAGTTACTTTCACCGCGAAGTTCGCCAGGCGTTCCAGATGAGCTGGCGCGAGCTGCGGCGCTATATCGACGGATTGCAGCGCGCGGGGTTTGATGCCTCGACGCTGTCCGTGCAGTGGCACGAAAAAATCGCTTTCCCGCTGCTTGCGCCGGTGAGCATGCTCCTGGCGATTCCGTTCGCGTTCCTGGTCGGGACGCGTGGGGCGGTGGGAGGCGTGGCCCTTGGAGTGGGTTTCGGGATCGCTTATTGGTCGTTGGCTAAGCTCATGGAAGCCATGGGCGGTGTCGGGCAGCTTCCGCCGTTTCTGGCGGGGTGGTCCCCAGACATCATTTTCTTTTTCCTCGGGATGTATTTCTTCTTCAAGATGCCCACGTAAAAAAGGAAGGCGCCCACACGCAAGAATGACGGGAATTTCTGCCCACCAACCACCTCAAGTGTTACTTCAGGTCAATCCGAAGCGACTATTTGCGCTTCTCTTTGGCGGCTTGTTTTTCTTCAACTACTGCTTGAGCTGCTGCCAGACGTGCGACGGGCACTCGGAACGGCGAGCAACTCACATAATTCAACCCGGCGCGATGACAGAACTTGACGCTGTCGGGGTCGCCACCGTGTTCACCGCAGATTCCCAACTTGATGCCGGGACGCGTTTTGTTTCCCTTCTCCACAGCAGTCTGGATCAGTTGGCCGACCCCAGCCTGGTCAATGGTCGCGAACGGATTCTTTTTAACGATCTCCAATTCCTGGTACGGCCCGAGGAAGGAACCGGAATCGTCGCGGCTCATGCCGAGGCAGGTCTGCGTCAAGTCATTGGTGCCGAAGCTGAAGAACTCGGCCGTCTGCGCAATCTCATCGGCAGTGAGCGCGCCGCGCGGCACTTCAATCATGGTGCCGACGAGGTAGTTCAGCTTCACGTCCTTTTCCTTCATGACTTCGCCCGCGATGCGGTGGACCACCTCGACTTGCAGGTCGAGTTCTTTCTTGAAGCCGACGAGCGGAATCATGACTTCGGGGTTCACCTTGACGCCGGCTTTTTGGACCTCGGCTGCGGCTTCGAAAATGGCGCGGGACTGCATCTCGGAAATTTCGGAATAGACAATTCCCAGGCGGCAGCCGCGGAAACCGAGCATGGGGTTAAACTCATGTAATTCTTTAACCCGCTGTCTGATTTTTTCGACCGGCACTCCCATTTTCTTTGCTAGGTCGTTCTGTGCGGGGCCCTCGTGCGGCAGGAATTCATGCAACGGCGGGTCGAGGAAACGGATGGTGGCCGGCAGTCCCTTCAATTCCTTAAACATGCCCACGAAGTCTTCCTTCTGGTAGGGCAGAATCTTGGCCAGCGCCTCTTTCCTGTGTTCCTTGGTGTCAGCCAAAATCATTTCTCGCATCGCGTCGATGCGATTGCCCTCAAAGAACATGTGCTCGGTGCGGCACAGACCAATGCCCTTGGCGCCAAACGCAATCGCATGGGCCGTCTGTTCGGGAGTGTCGGCGTTGGTTCGGACCAGGAGGCGGGTGACCTTCGCGCACCAGTCCATCAACTTCTTGAAGTTTTGATATGTCTGGCTTTTGCTGGGATCGAGCGATTTCTCAATCAGCACCTGGACGATTTCAGATGCAGCGGTCGGGATTTGCCCGGGATAAACTTCACCGGCGGTGCCGTTGATGGAAAGGAAGTCGCCTTCCTTATACGTTACGCCGTCGACGGTCATGGTTTTGGCGGCGTAATCAATCTGGAGCGCCGCTGCGCCACAAACACATACCTTGCCCATCTGGCGAGCCACCAGCGCCGCATGCGAACTGACACCGCCCTTGGCCGTGAGAATGCCTTCGGCGGCAATCATGCCGCGCAAATCCTCCGGCGAGGTTTCATTGCGGACCAGCAGAACCTTTTCACCTTTTTCCGCGGCCGCCACGGCACGCTCGGCGTTCAAATACATCCTGCCGGCGGCAGCGCCGGGTCCGGCCGGCAATCCTTTGGCAATGCACTTCGCGGCCTGGACGGCCTTGCGATCAAACACGGGCGCGAGCACCTGGTCGAGCTGGTCGGCGGGCACTCGCCGGATAGCGGTCATCCAGTCAATGAGCTTCTCCTTCTCCATTTCCACGGCGATGCGTACGGCGGCCAGGCCGGTGCGTTTGCCGTTACGCGTCTGGAGCATGAAGACCTTGCCGTCCTGAATGGTAAACTCAAAGTCCTGCACGTCCCTAAAGTGTTTCTCGATGGTTTGGCGAATCTTCTCCAGCTCGCGGAAGGCCTCGGGCAGGTAGATCTTGAGCTGCGCGACCGGTTCTGGCGTGCGAACGCCGGCGACCACGTCCTCTCCCTGGGCATTGATGAGGAATTCGCCGTAGAAAGTTTTTTCTCCGGTCGCGGGATCGCGCGTGAACGCCACTCCCGACCCGGACTTGTCGCCGGTGTTGCCATAGACCATCGCTTGAACGTTTACAGCGGTGCCCCATTCGGAAGGAATGTTGTACTTGCGGCGATAAACGATCGCGCGATCGTTCATCCAGGAACCAAACACGGCGCCCACCGCGCCCCATAGCTGTTTCCAAACGTCCTGCGGGAATTCCTTGCCGGTGCGTTCCTTGATCAGTTTCTTGAAGCGAACCACCAATTCCTGAAGATCTTTCGCCGTCAATTTCGGATCGTCGATGTCCGCATGATATCGTTCGTGCTTGAGCTCGTGAATGACGACTTCAAAAGGTTCGTGGTCCTCGTTCGGGCGTTTCTGAACGTTCATGACAACGTCGCCATACATCTGGATGAATCGGCGGTAACAGTCCCATGCGAACCGTTCATTCTTGGTAGCTTTGGCCAGCGTGAGCACGGTTTCATCATTCAGGCCGAGGTTCAAAATCGTGTCCATCATGCCGGGCATCGAATCTCGGGCGCCGGAGCGGACAGAGACGAGCAAGGGCATGGCGGCTTTGTCGCCAAAGTTCGTGCCCATGACTTTTTCTATGCGCGCGACGGCTGCCTTGACCTCCGCATCGAGCGATTTCGGATAGGTCTTCTTGCTGCCGTAATAGTAGGTGCAAACCTCGGTGGTAATGGTAAAACCGGGAGGCACTGGAAGACCGATGCGGCTCATCTCGGCGAGGCCGGCGCCCTTTCCGCCTAAGAGTGCGCGACGGCTTCCATCGCCTTCCGCTTTGCCCGCGCCGAAAAAATAGACCCATTTAGTCACTGTGTTCCTCGCTTGTATTATATGGAGTTGTGGAATGCTTGCTGCTGTCGCCATTCCGCAGCGGCGGCCGGAGTAGATTGTCGGCACGCCGACTTTTCGATAGTTCAAGTAACGCTTGATGTTGTCAGCGGCGCTCTTCTCCGCCAATTTCAGAAAAATCGGCCACCGTCGTGAACTCCCGCAGCAATTCTGCGAGCAGCGCCAGCCGGTTATTGCGCACGCCCTCGTTCACCGCCATGACCATGACGCCGTCGAAGAACTGATCGACGGCCTTGCGGAGACCGGCAATGTTCTCCAGAGCCTCCTGATACTTCCCCGCGCGCTTCTGGGTTTGCACCTTCGCGGCGGCCTCGCGAACCGCGGAGTAAAGTTCACGCTCGGCGGCGCTCTCGAACAGTTCGGGATTCACCTGGCGAGCCTCGCCGGAAGCAACGTTGGCCTTTTCCAGGATCTTGCGAATGCGTTTGAAGGAAACCGCCAGCGGCTCGAAGTTCTTGGATTTGCGAATTGCCTTCAGCGCCACCAAGCGCTTTTGCGCGTCCACGAGGTCGTCGGCCCCGGCGCGAAACACGGCGCTCACTTCATCGTATCCGAAGCCTTCCCGTTCGCGGAAGACGAACTTGGCACGATCGAGAATGAAGTCCAAGATTTGCGTTTCCTGGTCCGGGGTTACGCCGCGCTTGGGCTTGTGCGTAAGAAGCGCCTTTGCAGCGGCGCCGATGGCCAAGGAGAGTGAGACGGGCAACTTCTTCTCCAGAATGATTTTGACGATTCCGAGTGCGGCGCGGCGCAAAGCATAGGGATCGCTCGAGCCTGTGGGCACCACCCCTACGGCAAAACACCCGACGATGGAATCGAGCTTGTCAGCGAGCGCTACGGCGCAGCCGCTCAAATTGCGCGGAATGGGATCTTCGAGACCCACAGGCCGGTAGTGATCATATACGGCGTCGGCGATTTCGTCCGACTCGCCCTGGGCCCGCGCGTAGAGACCGCCGACGATGCCCTGCAGTTCGGTAAACTCACGAACCATTTCGGTGGCGAGATCGCACTTGGCGAGTTCGGCGGCGCGGTCGGCTTCCGCGACGTGCGCCTGGTGCATGCCAAGGTTGAACCACTGCTCGCTGAGCCAGCGAGCGATGGCACGGATGCGCTCGACCTTGTCGCGATAACTGCCGAGGCGCGATTCGTAGGTAACACGTTCCAGCTTTGGCAAATAGTCGGCGAGCCGACATTTTTGGTCCGCCTGCCAGAAGAATTGCGCGTCGGCGAAGCGGGCGCGGAGCACACGCTCGTGCCCGGCGCGGATGATTCCCTTGGAGTCCTTATCCGCGTTGATGACCGCGAGGAAGTGCGGCGCCAGTTCTCCGTTCTTCTTTTCCACCGCGAAGTACCTCTGGTGGTCGCGCATGACGGTGACCAGGATTTCGTCCGGCAAGCTCAGAAAGGCCGGATCAAAACTGCCCTGAATCACCGTCGGGTATTCGTTGAGGTAGGTCACCAACTTCTGTAGCGAAGCGTCTTCGTGAATGCGGTAGTTCCCCCGCTTGGCATAGGCTTCGAGTTCCGCCGCGATCTTCTCCTGCCGGCGAGCCGGGCGGACGATGACGCCGTTGTGCTGCAGTCGCTTCTCGTAGTCCAGGAAGTTGCTCACCGGAATGGCGCTCGATCCGAGGAAGCGATGGCCGCGAGTTGAGCGCCCGGCGGCGATGCCGGCGACGGACAGTTTCAGAGGCTTGCCGTCGAGCACGCCGACGACCCAGCGGATCGGACGAATGAAGCGTGGGCCCTCAAGGCCGGTCCAGGTCATGGAGCGTGGCCAGGTCAGATCGTGCACGGCGCGGGGGAGGATAGCGACCAGGATTTGTTCCGCAGTTCTACCCAGTTTGATCTGCTTGGCGGCAAGGTACTCGCCCTTGGCGGTCTGAAGCAGATAGAGGTCGTTGACGTGCACGCGCTGCTTCTCGGCGAAGCTCAATGCCGCGCGTGTCGGCGCGCCGACGGAATCGTAGGCCACAGATTTGGGCGGGCCGCTTACCTCCATCTCGACGTCAGCTTGTTTGGCAAGCAGTCCGCGGACCCAGGCGGTCAACCGGCGAGGCGCGCTGAAGCTCTCAACCGCTACGCCGTCGAATAGACTTTCTGCCGTAAGCAGCTTCTCGATGTTGGTGCGCAGTTCTTCTTCGGCCTTAGGCAACATTCCGGCGGGAATCTCCTCGCAACCGACTTCGAAGAGCAGTTCGACGCGTTTCTCTGTAGCGACTGTCTTCATGCGCGCGCCTCATGTTGCGCCGGGGCGCCGCCGATTTGCGAGAGGTAGGAAGCCGCCGTGCGGCACGCCAGCGTGCGCACTCGGGCCATGAGCGCGGCACGTTCGGTAGTGGAAATAACGCCCCGTGCGTCCATCAAGTTGAAGAGGTGAGAGCACTTAAGGCAATGGTCGTAAGCGGCGAGCAGCGGATAACGAACGCGGTCCTTCCCTTCCACTCCCTTGAAACCATCCAGAAGTTCCTTGGCTTGCTTTTCGTGCAGTTCAAATTCGGAGCGAATTGCAGGCGCGTCACTGCGATCGAAACTGTATTCGGAAAACTGCTGCTCTTCCATCAGCCTTATATCGCCGTAAGTCTTGTCCGCGGACCAGCGCAGGTCGTAAACACTCTCCACCCCCTGCAGAAACGCGCAAATGCGCTCGAGGCCATAGGTGAGTTCGACGGAGATGGGGTCAAGATCGATACCACCGCTCTGCTGGAAGTAGGTGAACTGGGTAATTTCCAGGCCGTCGAGAAGCACTTGCCAGCCGATGCCCCACGCGCCGAGAGTCGGAGACTCCCAGTTGTCCTCTTCAAACCGGATATCGTGCTCCTTGAGGTTGATGCCGATGGAGCCCAGGCTTTTGAGGTATATGTCCTGCACGTCGACAGGCGAAGGCTTAAGAATCACTTGAAACTGCGAATGCTTGTACAGGCGGTTGGGATTCTCTCCGTAACGGCCGTCGGCGGGCCGACGACTGGGTTGAACATATCCCACCCGATAAGCCTGTGGGCCAAGCACGCGCAGAAAAGTTTCTGGGTGCATGGTCCCCGCTCCAACTTCCACATCGTAAGGCTGCTGAAGGACGCAACCTTGCTTTACCCAAAACTGTGAGAGTTGCAAAATCAAATCCTGGAAGTTGAGCCCCTTCGGCCTTTTCTCAAGTTTTACTTTAGCTTTCAAGTGCTCTCCAAAAGTTCGCGCGCCATCAGCCGACGCTCGATGTGGTGCTCGATCCAGTCCAGCGCCGCCTCGCGCAATTCCCTGGCGCTGGCCTGCATGGACTTCTGGTATTCGATGCGATCCAGCCGCTCGCCGGCAAAGCGCTCCGCTAGATTACGCGCCTCAACGTGCATCGCCTTCATTTCTGGACGCCGGCACTTCTCGCAAAACAAGCCGGGCTGATGGGCGTCGTAAAAAGCAGCTTTCGCGCCAAAGGGCGTGTCGCACACCACGCAGCGGTCAAAGCGCGGCAGCCAGCCGCCCAGCCGCACGGTCCAGAAAGCGAAGTAGCTCAGCGGCAGGTTCCAATCGCCGGTACGCTCGATTTCCCTCACGGCCAGCAGGATCAGCCGGAACATGGGCTCGGAAACTTCGTGCTCCGGCAAAATCAGCTCGGAAATCTCACTGATCACCGCCAGCCCGGTGCTGAGGCCGTAATCGCTCTGCGCCTTGTGAAAGGATTCGAGCAAATCGGCCTGCTGGATGCGCACCAACTCGCGCGTTTCCCTCTCGACATACCAGATCTGCACGTGAGAGAGAACTTCCAGCGTCGAGCCGTAGCGGTTTTTCAACCGGCGTGCACCTGAGGCCACGCCGCGAACCCGTCCCGAAGTGCGCCCCAGAAAACTCACCAGGCGGTCCGCTTCGCCCAGGGGAAATGTCTTCAGGATGATGGCTTCCGTTTCCCGCGCAGGCATGAGCAGTCGGCGCGCCGACGCTGCGCCGGACGATTCTGCAGCACTTCATCCGAAGCGCGCGCACACGCAGAACTATTGTAATTACCACACGCGCCCCCGTCGCGCAATGTTCGCGTGGAAGATTTCTCGCCAAATCCAGAGCGCAACCGCACCCGTTCGCAAAATTGTCTTTGGAAATCTCTGACTTTTTCGCAAACAAGGCGGGCTAAAGACAGCGGTGCCAGTCAATTACAGGCAGCAATTTATTCTGTTAACCTGAGGTTTTCCCGCCCCAACATTATCGGACACGACTGCTTCTTTCCCTGCCCTCTTCATTTCCTTTTCATTTCGTCTTCGTTTCGTTACTCTGCTGCGGGCCTCTTCCCATGTTCATTCCTCTCAAAGACCTCAACCCCTCGCGCACCTATCCCTTCGTCAATATCACGCTGATCCTTGCCAACATCGCCGTTTTTCTTTACTCCCTGGGCCTCGAGGCCACTCTGCCGCCCCGCGCCTTCGAAGCCCTGCTCCTCTCCTACTCCACGGTTCCGGCCCGCATCCCTGCTTTCCTGGCTGGTCACGCCAGCTTTGAAGTGTCTTTCCTGCCCTTGGTCACCAGCATGTTTCTCCATGCCGGTTTCCTGCACCTCGCCGGGAACATGCTCTTTCTCTGGATCTTCGGCGACAATGTCGAGGACTTCTTCGGCCACATTCCGTACTTCTTTTTCTACATCGTCTGCGGGATCGGGTCAGGCCTGCTGCATGTGCTCTTCAATTTGCACTCCACCATCCCGGCGGTGGGCGCGAGCGGCGCCATCTCCGGAGTGATGGGCGCTTACATCTTGCTCTATCCTCGGGCGCGCATTCTTACTCTGGTTTTTATTTTCCCTTTGCCCGTGCCGGCGGTCATCTTTTTGGGCTTGTGGTACGTCATGCAGTTTCTCTCCGGAATCGATGCGCTCGGGCGCGGCATTTCCGGAGGAGTAGCCTGGTGGGCGCATATCGGGGGCTTTCTGTTGGGAATGTTTTTGACGACGCTGGTCAGGCGGCCCTAGAAAGAATGCCCGCGCACCACAGTTCAAGTAATACTTTAGGTTACAGATCGCAATCGCAGCTGGAATCACTTCGCGAAAGCGGCCGCAGCGCATCGACAAGTATCGCGCTAAACCGCCGCGCCGCAAACGGCGGCGCAATCACTTAGTGTTGGTGAGCGAGAGCTTCAACAGACTTCCTGGCGAGCCAATCGCCAACCTCCACTGTACGCTTGTCGCCGCCCAGATCGAGCGTCACGTAATTCTGCTGCAGAGCTGCCCGCACGGAAGTCCGCAGCGCGGCGGCCTCCGGTTTCCACCCAAGAAATTCCAGCATCATAGCCGAAGCGAGTACAGACCCCATCGGGTTAGCGATCCCCTTCCCGGCAATGTTGGGAGCCGAGCCATGCACCGGCTCGAAAAGCGAGGTTTTGTCCGGATGAATGTTTCCCGACGGCGCAAGCCCCAGGCCGCCGGCCAACTGTGCGCCCAAGTCACTGATGATGTCGCCGAAAAGATTGCAAGTAACTATGACGTCGAACTGCCCAGGGTCGCGAACGATCTCCATCGCCAGCGTGTCGATATAAAGGTGGCGCGAATCGATGTCCGCGTATTCCTGGCGGACCTCTTTGAACACCCTCTGCCAAAGATCATGGGCAAAGGTCATGGCGTTGGATTTGTCGCTCATGCAGACGCGCTTCAGGCCTCGCTGGCGGGCGTATTCGAGCGCGTAGCGAATAATCCGTTCGACGCCTTTGCGCGAATTTACGTCCTCTTGAACGGCGATCTCATCCGGCGTCCCTTTCTTGAAGAACCCACCAACACCCACATACAGGCCTTCGGTATTCTCGCGGAGGACCATCAGGCGAATGTCTTTTTCGGTGCGATCCCGCAGCGGCGTGAGCCGCTCGTGAAGCAGTTCCACGGGCCGGGCATTGACGTACAGATCGAGCCGGAAGCGAAGCCCCAGGAGTATGTCGGCGGCGTGCTGATTTGAAGGCACACGCGGATCGCCCAGTGCCCCAAAAAGAATGGCATCGAACTCATCGCGCAACATCTCCACGGCCCCCGTCGGCAGGGAGACCCCCTCGCGGAGATACTTGTCCGCGCTCCAGTCGAGCTCGACGAATTCGATGGATCGCCTAGCTGGCGCGGTCGCCGCCCGGATTACTTTCACCGCCTCGGGCGTCACCTCGCTGCCAATGCCATCACCTGGTATGACCGCGATCCGGGCTGCGGCGCCGCCACTGCGCATAGGAACGCCAGGCAAAGTCTTGCCTCCTCGATGGCCGCCATTCGGGCCGTCAATTGCTTGGACCGAAAAAGTCCGGGCGCTATTCTTCCATCAAAGCTTGGCTCGCGCTAGCACAACCATGTTCAGCCAGCAGGTCATATCCGGTAGCCCGTCAAAGAGGCAAATGGAAGAAGAAGCCTGTGCAGAGAGGACAAAGGGAGTACTCCGCGCAAGCGGCGAATCAGCGCATCTTTCGGTAGTTGGCCTCGATTATCTTTTTAAGCTCGGGACTTTCAACTTCCGCCAGGGCTTTCTTGGCGTCAAAGATGCGGCGGCGACGCCAGAATTGCCACCATCGGGGTCTATTCCGTGTCTCCCACTCAGATACACGTTTCATACCTGCGTCAACTTCGTCCCAGAGGACTAGACTCTTGGGTCCGAGCCACCGTCGAAACGGAGTCGCGCCGAAGTCGCGGTGGCTGGCGATATTCTGCATGTCCTCGAGAAGCCCGACGGCGATTAGATTTTCAAGCTCGGGGTCAGGGTTCTGGAGTAGAGTTTCAACAGTATTAAACAAATTGGGAAATTCGACAGTGACGCCTTGGGCGTAACTCTCGACGACATAGTGTGCGAGTTCGCTCATACCCACATACCATGGCACTCGTTCCCCTTCCCACTCCCTCAGGAATCCGTCCCATTGGTTCCGAAAATTCGGAGCGGCTGCAACGAGCTGCTCTATTTGTTCTCTGTTCGCTGGCATTCCACGCCGCCCTCTCTAAGCTGCGTTACTCGCTGCAACATTGCGAGGCTACCCGAGTATAAGCCAGCTAGAGAATTTGGGCTCACGCCAGTCGCTCAGTTCGCACGGTTAGTTTGTCGATGCGGTCCAGTCGCGGTTCGAAACCGATGCCGGGGCCGGTCGGCACGCGAATCGTGCCTTGCGGTGTCACCGTGACTTCGGGATGGATGATGTCTTCCTCCCAATAGCGTTTGCTGGCGGCCACATCGCCGGGGAGGGTGAAGTTGGGAAGCGCCGAAAGCGCGATATTGTGCGCGCGGCCGATGCCGGATTCCAGCATCCCCCCGCACCACACTGGCAGGCCATGCTGCTGGCAGAGGTCGTGGATGCGCCGTGACACCGCGTAGCCGCCGACGCGGCCCAGTTTGATATTGATAATTTTGCAGGCGCCCAGCTCGATGGCCGCGCGCGCGTGCTCCTCCGTGTGAATGCACTCGTCCAGGCAAATCGGTGTGTCCAATTTCTTCTGCAGCTCGGCGTGGCTGTAGAGATCGTCCCAGCCGAGCGGCTGCTCGATCATCATCAGGTAGAAACTCTCAAGCTGCTTGAGGAGCGCCCAGTCATTCGGTGAGTAGGCGGAGTTGGCGTCCACCATCAGCTTGATGCCCGGAAAATCCTGGCGAAGCCGCCGCACCAGTTCCAGGTCCTTTCCCGGCTTGATTTTGATCTTGATGCGCTGGTAACCGGCGGCGAGTTCCTTCCGCACCGCGGCGGATAGGTCGTCCAACGAATCCTTGATGCCGACCGAAACGCCGCAAGCAATTTCCTCGCGAACCCCGCCGATGAGCTTCCAAAGAGGCGCACCTTTCTGCTTGGCTTCGGCATCCCAGACTGCTGCTTCCAACGCACCCTTGGCCATGTTGTTGCCGCGGACGCGCACGAGCAAATTCCACACGCCACCGGCGGAGGCGAAATCCCTTCCCTTGACCAGCGGCCAGAGATATTCCCGAAGCATCAGCCAAGCCGTATCCGTTGTTTCCGGACTGTAAGAAGGTGACTCGCCTGCGACGCATTCCCCCCAGCCAATCACGCCGTCCACATCCGCCCGCACCAGCAAAATGCGCCGCACGTCCGTGCGCTCAACGCTCGTCTCGAAGGGCGCCACCAGTTTCATCCGAATTTCTTGCAGCGTGATTCCTCGTACTTGCATGCTCTTTCTGCCGCCGTGCCTTTCCTGAAAGTCCTTCCGACGCTGTTGTAGGGGCCGCCTTCCGAGGCGGGCCGCTCTTCTCGTGTAGTGGCGGGTCTTCGGACCCGTTCTTTTCCCCCCCTCGAAATCGCTCCACGGGTGAAGCAGATACGCCCATCCTTCCCGTAGGCTGCGCAACGCGACCGCTGCATATCCTTTTGCAAACCACTTTGTAAACTCTTCACGCACGCGCGTCTGCGTGGCGCCAACCTGCGCCGCTTCCCCGCGCTGCCCGCTCTCGAGCCCTGCGGGCAACTCGATAGTCGCCGGAGCCTCGATCGGGTCTTTGACAAGGTTTTGAATGGCCGCAACCACGCGCGCGGAGTCGAGGTGCCATTCGGCCAGTAGCCGGTCGGTCGCCAAACCCCGGTGCAAAGGGCTGGTCGTGATGCCATACAAATTGGGATAATATTCCCGGCAGATGACCCCCAGCCGGTTCAAATTGAAATGCGCGTTGCGAATCTCCAGGGGATCAAACGTCCATTGAATCAGCCGGATTCCGCGGCCCAGGGCTTCCTCGCGCTGAAAAAGTTTGAGCATGCGGCCAACGCCACGGTTGCGGTACTCGCTGTCCACTCCGGTCATGTGGGAATGCAGATAAGGTACGCGGCCCCGCAAGCCCGCGACCGCGAGCGTAAAGCCCACCAGGCGCTCACCGTCGAAAGCGCCCAGCGTTTGACCGCCGGTATGCGCGGCTACCGCGAACATGGTGGCCGGCTCGATTTCCACGTCGGCCTCTCCCCAGATCCCTCGCTGGAGCTCCACGCAACGATGGAACTCCTCCATGCCTTCGCACTTCCGGACGACGATCTCCTCGCTCATGGCTTCGCGAGCGTTTCGCTCGCTGCCGGCAGGTTCCGCTTCCCTTCCGACTTCTTCGCCGTCTCCCAGAATGCCTCCATCTCCTCGCGCGGCAGGTCTTTGAGCTGCCGCCCATTCTTACGGGCCAGCGCCTCCATCGAGCGGAACCGCCTCGAGAATTTCGCATTGGCCTTCTTGAGCGCGATTTCCGGGTCAATTTTAAGGAAGCGCGAAAGGTTTACGGCCGCGAAGAGCAAGTCGCCCAGCTCCTCTTCCATTTTCGCCTGGTCTTGCTCTCCCCATGCTTTCTTCAACTCTTCCGTTTCTTCCCGCATTTTCTCAAATACTCCGCCCGCTTCTTCCCAGTCAAAACCGATGCGCGAAGCCTTGCGGGTGAGCTGAAAGCCTTCGAGTGTTGCGGGCAGCGCGTGAGAGACACCATCGAGCAAAGAGGCCTCTCCCGGTGTTTCAGCACCGCCGGTCGAATTCCCTTTCTTGCCCGTGGCGCGCCGCTCCTCGGCCTTGATCTGTTCCCAGTTTCTCAACACTTCAGCGGAATCTTTCGCCCGCGTCTTTCCGAAAACATGCGGATGCCGCCGGATCATCTTGTCGTGGATTTCGCGAATTACTTCGGCCACGGTAAAGCGCCCTTCTTCCCGCGCGATTTGCGAATGAAAAACAATCTGCAAAAGCAGGTCGCCCATCTCTTCCGCAAACTTGGCATCGCTCCCGCTTTCGAGAGCTTCCAGGACTTCGTAAGCTTCTTCGATCAAGTAGGTTCGCAGCGATTGGTGGGTTTGCTCGCGGTCCCAAGGGCACCCGTTTGGCGCGCGCAATCGCGCCTGCACCGCCACCAGCTTTTCGAACCACTGCCCCGCCGTCAATTGTTTCTGTTTCGCCGGCCTGCCGCCGCGGCTCGTTTTTCTTGCTTTCCTCGCCTTCTTTTGGCGCGTTGCCATGCGTCTCCATTCTAAATCAAGCGCCTCACTTTACGGTGCATCCGTGGCTTTGACAAGGCGGCGCCTCCACCGCGCTTCGGACGGCCCCCCCGCCCGCCTCGCGACTCGAACTCCAAACCCGTGATAAACTGCAAGCTGCACAATTCATCGAGGAAAGCACCTTGGCCGAACATAAAGACCACAAACAGGAAGAAGCGTTTCGCGTAATCGACCGCCGCCCCTTTACCGCCGAAGGCGAATTGCGCAAGGAAGTCGTTGAAGAAGAAGAACGCGAAGCCAAGCGGGAAGCCGCGAAAGCCCCAGCCGCACCGACCGATCCGCCCAAAACAGCGGCTACGCTGCCACCTGCCGACGTGCCCAAGCGCATTCCCGCGTTCGAAAATCTCGTTCGCATGTTAGGGAGCAACGCCGCCATGGTCCTGGGCGCCTACGCCGACCCCCGCACCGGACAGCCGGTGATTGATCCCGAAGCCGCTCGCGAGCTGATCGACATGCTTGACGCCTTGCACGAGAAGACCAAAGGCAATCTTGCCCCCGAAGAAGACAACATGCTCCTGGACCTGCTGGGCAAGCTGAAGATGACTTTTCTCGAGATCAATCAGGCCGTCGCGGCCGAGGCCGCCAAAGCCAAGGCCAAGGCTCGCCCCTAGAAACGCCCGGCGGTCAGCCCCGGCGCCGCCGAAAGAATGGTTCCGACGCTTTCACCATGCCTGTCGCTCCATTAAGAATTACCGTTCTCGGCTCCGGCACGTCCATGGGTGTTCCCACCCTCGGATGCCCTTGCCGCGTCTGCAAATCGCTTGACCCTCGCGATAAACGTCTTCGTCCTTCCCTGCTGATCTCCCGCTCCGGCCAGAACGTGGTGATTGATACCACTCCGGACTTCCGCCAGCAGGCCCTCCGCGTTGGACTCGAACGCCTCGACGCTATTCTTCTGACACACGGTCATGCCGACCACATCCTCGGTTTCGACGACATTCGCCCCTTCAATATCCGCCAGCGGTCCGCGATGCCCGTGTACGGCAACGAAGAAACGTTTCGAATCATCCGCCGCGTGTTTGCCTACGTGTTCGACGACAAACCAACGCTGAGCACCGTGCCCAGCGTGACGCTGAACGTCGCTGAGCGTCCCATCGAACTTCTCGGCATCCCCTTTGTTCCCGTGCCCATGCTCCACGGGGACATGAATGTTCTGGGTTTTCGCTTCGGGCGCGCCGCCTATCTCACCGACTTCAGCAAGATTCCAGACTCATCGATGGCGCTGCTGGAAGATCTCGACGAACTCATACTGGACGCTTTGCGAGATATTCCTCATCCCATGCACCAGACAGTGGAACAAGCCCTCGCGCTCATCGAACAACTCAAGCCGCGCCGCGCGTGGTTTACACACATCGCCCACGACTTGCCGCACGCCGAGACCAACGCGCGCCTCGTTCGAATGGGCTACCCGCACGTGCAACTTGCCTATGATGGCCTGGAATTTGATGTGCGGCCGGACGCAGCAGAAGATGTTTCACGCCACTCCGGAATTTCGCAACCATTGTCGGCCACGAGGGGCGGCGCGACTTCCACGAGGCTGTCGGCCTTTTTCTCTTCACAGGCCTGGGCATCGCGCTACGCCAAATTCAGCCATACCAGCGTCCTGGCCATCGGCAACTTCGACGGCATCCATTTAGGCCATCAAGCGATTCTTCGCGCCACCGTCGAGCGTGCCCGAAGCCTCAACGCAGTTTCCACCGCTCTCACGTTCGATCCTTCGCCGCGCAAGGTTCTTCACCCGCAATCAGCGCCGCCGCGACTATCCACCAACGCGCAGCGCCTCGAGTGGTTCAACGCGCTCGGCCTCGAAGCGGTTGTGGTCCTCCCGTTCACCCTCGATCTCGCGTGCCTCTCCCCCGCCGAATTTGTCGAGCAAATTCTTGTCCGCGACCTTTGCATAAAAGCCATTCTGGTCGGCGAAAACTTTCGCTTCGGGCATAAGCAGGCGGGCAACGTGAAGCTGCTCTCCGAACTTGGCGCCAAGCACGGATTCGCCGTCGTGATTGTTCCCCCCGTGCTCCATCGCGGAGAAGTCGTCTCCAGCACCATCATCCGCCGGGAAGTCGCCGCTGGCGACGTCTCTCACGCCGCGCGTCTTCTAGGTCGGCCCTTCGCTCTTACCGGAGAAGTCGTCTCGGGAACGGGCACGGGCCGCCGCTTCACCTTCCCCACCTTGAACCTCGCTGCCGAGCAGGAACTCCTTCCCGCTCGCGGCGTTTACATCACGCGCACACGCCTCGAAGGTGAATCGCGCAGTCACCGCTCCGTCACCAACATCGGCATGCGCCCGACGTTCAACGGTTCGTCGCTCGGTGTTGAAACGCACTTACTCGACGTTGAACTGGAGACGGCACCGAAGCGCATGGAAGTGCGCTTCTGGAAGCACCTCCGCGAAGAAAAAAAATTCAGCGGCCCCGAAGAGTTGCGCGCGCAAATCGCCATGGACATCGACCGCGCCAACAAGTTCTTCACGCGCCTGCGCCGCTTCCGTTCGATTCGTCAGCCTGCCACAGCAAGAGGTTTACACGTCTAGCGGATTTATGAGGTTGCAGGTATTGTTATGTTGAATTCTGGATGAAATGAGCTATGCCGAACTCCATGCGTTACTGCCAAACCTGCCGGTTCGAACTTAACAAACGCGGTTTTAAGCGGCACACGCTTTCCGTTGTTCACAGAAAGGGAAAACTGATCCGCGCCATGTTGGAGCGGGATTGCATTACCCATGCCGAAATTGCCAGACGCATCGGGCTAACGCGGGAGCGCGTGCGTCAACTAGCTCTGCAAATGGGTTTCGCCGACGGGAGATCGCGGCACGCCATTTGCCGAATGGAGCGCCGCAGGAAAGAAATGGCGGAGTTTTTTGTGCAAGCGCAAAAACGCGGGTTTGCAGTCGAACTGCTCGGCAAGAAGAGTGCTTACATAAACGGGAAGCTTTGTATCCAGCGGCAGGCGTGCTGGCACGACGTAGGGAGAAGCGAATACAAATATACTTGCCTTAGTATTCGTCGGCCCTCGGCCAAGTTCGATATCTGCGCGTGGAAACTGCCGGATGGCCGCTTCCTGATTCTGCCTGAGAAGCTAACAGGTTTCACGCAAACGACCTTCAACCCGGAAGAAAGCGATCGCCTGGGTACGAATAGCTCTTCGCACTACTATCGAGACTACGTCGAAAGATGGAGCCTGCTCGGGCGACCCCGCCGCGCGAAATGAGGCTCCCTTCGAGGCTCAGGGTAAACGGCCAATCCCTGCAAGGGCGCTCCGCCCGCTCGCCTACCAGCCCAAATTCCCCTGTATGAATCGCGGGCTGAGAAAAGGGAGAAAAGATTGCCATCTCTAATGGCATATGGCATCCTTTATGGTATGAGAATCAGGATCGACAAAGCAGGTCGAATCGTTTTGCCGAAACCGGTCCGCGAGCGCTTCCAACTCCGTGCGGGGGCGGAACTGGAACTCGAGCACCGCCCTGAGGGGCTCTCTTTGAAACCAGTCGAGCGGGGTCCCTCCATGGTTCTTGAGAGGGGGATGTGGGTTCATTTGGGCCAACTCCCCCGTGAACTCGATTGGGACAAGTTGATCGATGAAGAGCGGGAGGGACGGATCAAGGACCTCGCCGGCTTATGAAAGCCTACTTCGACACGACCGTGCTCGTGGCCGCGTCTGTTGCAAGCCATCCTCATCATACGCAAGCGGTCACAGCAGTGCGCGCTGTGGCGAACAAGAAAGTCACTGGATACGTCAGCGGGCACGGGCTGTGTGAACTTTACGCGGTCCTTACACGCACTCCATTTCATCCTCCGGTTCATCCCATGGAGGCGTGGAAAATTATTTCCGAAAACGTGCTTGCTCACTTTCAGACCTTGACGCTCAGTGCGGGGATGTACCGCGCAGTGATTAAGGAGTGCGCGGAAAAAGGATGGATCGGAGGCCGCATATACGACACCCTCCATCTGCGGTGCGCGAAAAAGGCTGCTTGCGAGCGCATCTACACGTTTGATCTGAAGCATTTTTGCGAGTTGGCGCCGGACTTGAGAAACCGGATTTGCGCGCCTTAGCTTGACGCCCTGCGTTTTACGCCGCGATTCGCGGGACAGCAACTGCAGGTGCTCCGCCCGCCATCTGGGTTAGACTTGTCCTATGCTCCGTCAGATTGCGCCTGTGTTCTTCACCGGGGACATTCCCGCAACGCTCGCCTATTACACAGGCAAGCTTGGTTTCGCATGTCTGGGGACGTGGCCCACTGCCTTGTCGCTGAACGATCCGCCGGTCTACGCCATCGTGGCGCGCGACCAGCAGGTGATTCATTTCCGTTGCGCCCAGCCGCCCACAGCCAATCCGGACAAATACCGGGACGAATTGCTCGACGCGTACCTGTTCGTCGAAGATGCCGACGCCCTTTATGCCGAGTACGCCGCCCGAGGCGTAGAATTCATTCGGGGACTTGGCAACATGCCATGGCACTGCCGCGAGTTCGTGGTGAAGGATTGCGATGGCCGTCTGCTGGCTTTCGGCGCGAACCTGTAGCCTCCCTTCTCTCAAGGTTTTGTAGGGGCGGGCTTTAGCCCTGTGTTGTCGGTACTGTCCTGCAGTTCCAAACTCGTCCCTCCACAACTGCCTGCACCTGCTTCCCGGCGTTTCAACAGAAGTGAATCGCGTCTGGCGGACGAGCCTAGAGCAATTAAGTGGTCACTCGCTTCATACGCTCTATCAGGCACAACTTTCCCTGCATCGATATGCAGTACATACGTGCCGGCTGGAATCCTATCGAAGGCGAAAGCACCGTTGGCATCCGATGTCCTGTGATAGACAGCTTCCGTAGTTGCGTTCTGCAATGTGAGCTTTGCGTCGGCAATAGGCACATCGACGCGGTGCAACAAGTTCCAAATAGGAGTGCCTCCTTTGCCCGGCTGCGAATCCACCAGCTTGCCTGCGATGCGGCGGGTTCCAGGGGCCATGTCGCCCCAATCATAAGTCAAGCTACGTTTTGCTTTTCTGGAGGGCTTTTCGTTGACATGAAAGCAATGGTAAGCCGCGCCGATAACGAGGTACTCGGCATTTAACCAATAATCGCCCGGCGCGAGATTGGATATGCGGGCTATGCCATCCTTGCCCGTCGTTACACTAAACTTTTTCGCATCGCTAGTGCCTTGCGGCCCTGTGATTTCGAGGGCCGCTCCCGCAAGCGGTCTATCCGCATGACGGATTTTTACGGCGAAGTCGCTGCGCATTTCGATGCCTCTGTTCATGCATCCAGTCATCGAGCAGGCACGCGCCGGAACCGCGAATAACGGTAGCAGACAGAGGAATACGAGACTCGATCCTGACCGCTTCAACACTGTTCCCTTCCGATCGGCAAATACCAAGTGAACGTGCTTGACCCCAAAACCTTCGGTCAATTATTTAACGAAGTATCCCTTCTTGTTGAGCTCTATCATCCGATTCGGCAAATGCAGACCAATGTCTTTTTCTATCATAATTCTTATCGTAGAGTCAGTTTTCTCTAACTTTGACAAGGAACCAGGCAGGCTATCGATATCGTTCCACAGTATTTCCAAAAGCGTATGCAACTCTGGCGGCGCATAAGGCGCTGTTGACGTTTGAAGATCAAGTGCGCGTCGGGCAAATTCATCTTTTTTGCTTTTTAGGAATCCGCCATGTGAGAAATTGTCCGAGCTATCTAGAAATGTAATAATTTTCTCATAACAGTCTAATCTTCGTCGGAATACCTCTAGTCTAATCTGCTCCTTGGTCTGAGAACGAAATAGGAAATAACCAAACGCGAAAGATACCATGGAGACGAAGATGCCGGAAAGAATTTGAGCAAGCATAACCTAGAATGAGTATATATCGCCGGTGGCGCAACCTTGAAACTCGAGAAACTCGGAAACTCGGGGACAGACGGGACGTTTTCTACCAAAGAGCGGCGAGACGGATTCTCTTGTCGTGGTTTGCGTTGGGAGGAGAGTGGGCGGGTGGAGCACCGTTAACTTAACCACGGAGGGTGCCCCAGCCTTTCGCGTTTGCTTTTTGAAAGGGTGGGCCATGCTTCTCTTCGCTCTCTCCTATCCTCTGAGGAACCGGGGGCCAGAAGGTGGCGAACTATCTTGCTGCCGGAACAATTCCCCTGAAACGAAACGGGACCCAACAGCGTATATAGAAGCAGCGCCCGAGGTGTCGGCGCTAAATCTGCGCAGTCAGGAGAGTCAAATGAAATTCCAGGCTATGGCGTCGGCAGGGGTGTTGTTCCTGGTATCCACAGCGGCTTTCGCACAGGATTCCAAAGCTCCGCAGGGGGCCGCGAACAGCAAGGGGGAGCAGGCTTCACAAGGTCCGTTCAGCACGTACAATAAAATCTTCTACGCCAGGATGAAAACCATCCTCGTCAGTTCCGCTGAAAAAATGCCCGAAGAGAACTACAACTTCAAGCCCACGGACGCCGTCCGCAGCTACGGCCAGATTGTGGGGCATCTCGCGGACGCCCAATATAATTTTTGCTCGATGGCACTCGGGGAGACGAATCCCGGCCTCAAAATCGAGGAGACCAAGACCACCAAAGCCGATCTCGTTGCCGCGCTCAAAGGCGCGCTGGCCTACTGTGACAAAGCTTATGACGGCGCGACGGATGCGTCCGGCACGCAAACGGTGAAGATGTTCGGCATGGATATGCCCAAATTCGGCGTGCTGAACATTAACAACGCGCATGACATGGAACACTACGGCAATCTGGTCACCTACATGCGCCTCAAGAACATTGTTCCGCCGACGAGCGAACCGGCTCCGGCGGCACCGCCGAAAAAGTAAGCGGCGGGTGGCCGCACCTTAATTCCGCCCACCCGACAATCACTTAGATCCCTCAAGCCCGACGGGGCGGAGCTTGCCGGCGGCGAGATCTTTCAACGCGCGGAGGCGTGCGTCGAGTTCGGCGGGCGTCAGGCGCCCCTGGCGGTAGAGGGTGCGCAGAAAATCCCGGGCCGCACGGTCGCTCTTGCGCGAGTTGCATTCGACACAGCAGGAAACCAGGTTGCGGTAGGAATTGCGTCCGGAGCGCGCGCGCGGCACGACGTGGTCGAGGCAGTGCACGTGTGCCGGAGTGCGGCGAAGGCAGTAAAAACAAGCGCCGCGTTCGCGAGCGTGAATGGCTTTGCGGAGCGCCCTGGTTTTCAGGAAATCCGTGGTTTCGAGGGCAGAGGCAGGCGGCTCACCCGCGTTCCCCACCCCCATTGCCCCCACCCCCATTGCCATTGACGCGCCATTTTTGCCTGGGCGGAGGGCGCGGATCTGCTCGGGCAGGCGCATCTCGACGAGATGACCGGTCTGGCTGCGTTCGAGCACGCGCAAAGTCCCCAGCTCATCGAGCCGGCGCACCGCCTGACGCGCCGCTCCGATGGAGAGACCAAGAATGCGGGCCACGGACATGAGCGCAAAGTGCAGGCGGACCTTGCCTACCAGGAGGGAATGGCGCAGCAGATAGGAATAGACGGCGCGGTCCCAGACGGTCAGGCCGAGACGCGGGGCGAGAACATCTTCGAACTGCATCCAGAGGAGTTTGGCGTTCAGAGTTTTGTCGGGCATTGGTTTGTCCTAAAGGGAAAGTAGAAGGCAGAAAGTAGAAGGCAGAAAAAGCGCAGCGGGACTGCGCCCTAAAAACAAAAAGCCCCGACGGAAGTCGGGGCGCACTTTTCTACGAGAAACATTATACTACAACGGTAATGCGGCTGTCAAGCCCAAAGTTAGTAAAAATACCTATTTTTGTAAGCCCTTGAGAGGCAAAGAGATAAGCGAGTGCGGGAAGCGCGAGCGGCGAGCGGCAAGTCGAAAAAAAACCTAAAACACCTCCCCACCCTGCTTGCCGCGGCAGAGGGTGAACGGGCGCACTCTGGACCAGCACACTCTGGAACTAACCGGCAAGTTCAACGGCAAGGTCACGGACACCCAGGAAATCAAGCTTTCTTCCGATGGCAAAACCTTGACGATGACCGTCCACACTGTAGGCCGAACTGAGCCGAACATCCTCGTGTTTGAACGGCAATAGAACAGCGCGTCGGCCGGTGGCCCCGACGTTAAGACGTGCAAATTCGGTTTTCGAATCCCGTACGCTGCGCCGGGACGTTCCGACGATCTTCGCGCTGGCCACTCGTCCCTCGCCACCGCTTTTCGTTTTCTCGCCACTCGCCACTGTTCTTCACATTCGATGGTCGGCGATGCGGCCGAAGGCCTTCCACCCGCCAAGTCTACTCGGTCGAAAGAGCCGACGCCGTCATCGAGTCAGCCCGCGCAGCACCAATTCGCCCGCCTTGGTAAATGATTGGCTTCTTTGTGCGACGGAAGTCACCCTCTAGGTCGCAAAATGAAGTATTATGCGTCATGCGCAGTCGCTGGACGGGTTCCTGAACTGTGACAGACACCACTCCAATTCAGATTCCTTACTCCTTTGTGGAATACAAAGGCTTTTTTGCAGAACCAATATTTGCCGCTTTCGTAAAGAGAGACTGGGCCGTAACGCGTGCACTATACCTCGCCCTTCAAAAGTGGGGGTTGACGTTAGAGCAGATTGTTGTTCGGCAGCAGACAACAAATGTTTCCGAGATACAGATTTCGTTTAACCTGCCCCGCATGGGTGTGTCTGTGTACTTATCGTTGGGGAATCTTGCTATTTTTCTGAATAATCCGGATTGGAGTAGGGCAGGGGAACTTGTGGAAGTGACAACAGCCGCCGTGGAAGCGGCGAAGGCGGGGGCAGAAACCAAGCTACAATCCCAACAACTCTCGCTTGGGATGCATCTAACCTTAAAGGGAAAGACGCGGAAAGACGTTAGCTCACGATTCATAGCAGTGAGTGAAAAGTCTGTCGAATTTCTCGGTAAACTCACTGGGTCTGGATTCTCGCTCTATGGCGACAATTGTGCCCTAGTGGTGGACACATCGAACATGTATTCTGAAGCTCTCTTTGTAAGGATTATGCGCACACACGCCGGGAATGCGGCGCTAGCAGAAATGACGAAAGCGCTGGAGAAAGATGAAAAGCAAACATTTGCTTTTCTCGGAGTCCACGAAGATGTCTAACGCTCAAACATTCCACGATCTTAATCAAGAGGTCCCTTCAGGGCTTTTCACCAACCTCATTCAGGCCTGGGGATTCGGTTCGCTGGGGAATATGCAGCAACAGCGGATCCCGGCCGCACAGGAATCATTCCCCGGCGAAGCAGTCGTTCACGCGCATCTGTCTTTCAATGCTCAGTTTGAATCTGCGTCTCCTAGAACCCGCCTGAGATCCTTGAAAGCAATGCGCTTCACTGCCGCAAATAAGGCGGAAAGGGTCCAACGATCGCTGCATGCGTTGAGTCAGCCGTTGCAAATAAATCTATCGCCCGCACAATGGGAACTGGTGGCTGAACTGTCTGAGGAAGATGAAGAATAGGAAATGCCTATAGCGGACCTACCGACGATTCCTAACGGCGCAGATGTCTTTATTGACAGCAACATTTTCATCTATGCCTTAAATGGCCAGTCCGCACAATGCAGGACTCTCCTTCAGAAGATCTCGAATGAACAAATTACTGGCATTACTTCATATCACGTGGTGGGAGAGGTCACTCACAAATTGATGCTAGCGGAATATATCGCTACTGGTGGGCCTGGTGCCAGCAATCCACGCAAGTATCTCGAAGACCATCGAGGTGTCGTAAAAGGACTAACGCGCTATTGGGTGGGAACAGAGAACGTCCTCGCGATGAATCTTTTGTTCCTGACCGTCGATGAGGGAATCATCCAAGGCGCGCACCCTATTCGCCAGCAGAGTGGGGTGCTCAACAATGATTCCTTGATTGCTGCTTGCATGAAATATCTGGGTCTGACGTTCATTGCCTCTCACGACGAAGGGTTCGAGGCCGTTGCTGGATTTTCTGTTTTTAAACCCACGGACGTATAGCTGGAAGCAGGGCGGGTGGAGCACCCTTGAAACGTGAGGACAGACGGAACGGTTCCATTTTTTAGAGATTTTCGGACTATACAAGAGCTTTGTTGAGCATGGGTCCCAGTACCCAGAAAGGGACCAATCCTCTTGCTTGCTTGTAGTTTCTACACGCATGGCATTTCCGCTTCCATCGCCTGGTACCCCACTCCGTTGGTCTATGTGATTGAATTCCCAGCCTATTAGCAAATCCAGCCCCAGTTTGGAAGGGAGGATGCCCTTCCAACAGTGGGACCAGGAACTCTAAGGGGATCAGCCCGCTCGAAGAGAAAATACGAGTGTACACGGGGAAACAAACTAGGCGCTCAAGGAGGCGCTTCGCATGACGTACACAAAGTGCTGCATAGTTTTAGTCGCGGGACTGTTGATTTTGGGACCATTGTCGCCTGCAAAAAATACGAGCGAAGCAAAAACCGAGCAGGATCGTCTTCAAAACGCAGGAACGGTCATGCAGGAGATCCTCAAGGTTCCTGACGACATTCCTCAAGACCTGATCGACAAGGCTCGTTGCGTTGTCGTCATGCCGTCGGTGTTGAAAGCCGCGTTTGTTGTTGGCGGCAGCTACGGCCGCGGAACCATGGTATGCCGCACCGGCAAGGACTTCTCCGGTTCCTGGGGCGCGCCGGCCATGTATGCGCTTGAAGGTGGAAGCATTGGGTTGCAGATTGGTGGAGAAGCTACCGACTTTGTCTTTCTTGTCATGAACGACCGCGGCGCAGGCAGCCTGCTGCATACCAAGGTGAAGCTGGGAGCGGATGCATCTATCGCCGCTGGACCGAAGGGACGCTCGGCGGCAGCCGATACAGACGCTTATATGCGTGCGGAGATTCTGAGCTACTCCCGCGCGCGAGGTGTGTTTGCCGGCATATCTCTCGATGGCTCGACGCTTAGGCCCGATGAGGACGCGAATCGCAAGCTCTACGGCAAATCCACGAGCGCCGCAAAAATCATTCTGGAATCGGATGTCCCTGCTCCAGATGCAGC